>Ga0316193_10001402_pt1 | contig 16182 bp, 14 predicted proteins | sample MerIslsedime2_MG_FD_207735 | JGI IMG/M metagenome (GOLD analysis project Ga0316193, IMG submission 207735) | Coastal sediment microbial communities from Maine, United States - Merrow Island sediment 2 | ecosystem: Environmental > Aquatic > Marine > Coastal > Sediment | place: USA: Maine...
TTGGTGACATCACATCTCCACAACATGAAGGTTGGAGACGTTATGGGGGTTCGCGGCCCTTTGGGCAACTGGTATCCCTGGGATATCATGGAAGGAAAGCATGTTGTCATTATCGGCGGCGGTTTTGCCTTTACCACCCTTCGGTCTTCAATTATCTATATGCTGGACCCGACCAACCGTGCAAAATTTAAAGATATCCATGTGGTATACGGCGCTCGAACACCGGGAATGCTCCTTTACAGAGACGAACTGGCCGAATGGGAAAAGCGGGATGATATCCACATGCATATTACGGTGGATGCCACCGATGATCCGGACTGGAAGTATAATATCGGTTTTGTGCCGACCATTACCGACCAGAAAGCCCCTCCCGGCAACGTAGAAACCTATGCCATTGTTTGCGGACCGCCCATCATGATCAAGTTCACCCAGCCGGTGTTAGACAAACTCGACTATGCCCATGATCACATCATCATGTCCCTTGAAATGCGTATGAAATGCGGTATCGGGTTTTGCGGCCGATGCAACATCGGCAAAGAATTCGTTTGCAAAGACGGTCCGGTTTTTACGCTGGATCAGTTGAATCATATGCCCAAAGAGTACTAACCGTATTTTTCAATCACCAATAAGGAGGTCTTCGAAGCTAAGAAACAAGGCACAAAATGAAAACCAGTCTCGATTAAGGAGTAGGAAGAGGGCCAACCCATTATGAAAAACTCAGAAATCGAATGAATTGAGGGATACGAACGGTTCCATCCAGCAAATTGTCTCTGCCACACGTATATTTTAATCTTCGGTCATATCTATAGATATGCAATTCAATAAAATATTCCTGTTTCGGATGACTCCACATTCAATTAGATTGATGGCTCACCGAACCGGATGATGCCTTGAAACAAAAGAAGCTTTCAAGGCAGATAAGGCAGGGTCAGCAATGGCCCTGCTTTTTTTCTTTTGACCTACCACCGCCTATATATTACAGGCCATTGACTCACAAGTTCCATATCTTGATACTTCTTCTAATTATATGCTAATCTACCGTTGAACTTCAACGGTGAGCCCGGTTGAATTCGTTTTGCGAACCCCTGTAGGGGTTCAACGGGGCAAGCGCTAAACCTGCAGTTTGTCGGAGCCAAGCGAAGATCCCGTTTCAACAGAGCTGTGGAGAGCTTCAATATTCACATGGATAGCACAAAACAATTTATTCTACACTTTTTTTTATTTGCGTGCCTGCTTGTATTTGGTGCTGCCGGGCATATGGTGATCGATCATAATTTACCATCAACAAAGTGAAAAAGGTGATGAAATGGAAAGTGATCCTACCTCCGGAAATCCGGAAAGAGAAAATTTTTTTTATATCTTAGGCGATGATCGGGTCGTTCGTTCGAAATCACCTGAAATTTTTTCATCGATAATGAAGAAAGTCGGCGTGAAAGGGACCTATGAGCCTTTCATCGTAAAACCCGGGAAGATCGACGAAGCAATAAGAGATATCAGAATTTTGAATGTAACCGGTGCAAATGTTACCGCACCTTTCAAAGAAGCAGTTATCCCCTATCTTGATGAACTTTCTGAGGGTGCGATCATTATCGCATCAATCAACACTATCGTCCGGAAAGGAGATATACTTAAAGGGTATAACACTAACGCCATCGGTTTCATGGATGCCCTGAATGAGGCCGGTTTTGACACCGCAGGCAAATCGGCTCTTGTATTCGGGACAGGCGGAGCGGCCAGGGCCGTTGTCTTCATCCTCAACTGGATTCATGTGAAGCCGATTTTCGTCACCGGCCGTAGCCAAAAAAATATTAGCCCCATCGTCAATCAAATCGGCGGAGAAGCGAGATCACTGAACGCGCTGACAGATCAAGTTCTTCCGGTAAATCTTGTGGTCAATGCAACTTCGGTATCCAGCCCTGATGAAGCTCCGGAGCTGGCCGAACTGGTGAACCGTCTCCAATTGCCGAATTGCGAACTGGTGATGGACCTGAATTACGGTCGTTCCCGGAATTTTTGGCAGGATATGGCTCAGAGTAAAGGCTTCCGGTTCACGGACGGTCTCTCCTCTCTATCCAATCAGGCCAAGCGAACTTTTGCCCTGTGGACAGGTATTGAGGTCAAGCCCGAACTGGTTTTATCGGTCATTCAAAATTCGACGATAGTCCCATAAACAAATTAAAACTAATGCCCACCCAAGTGAAAATATGAAAAAAACCGGTTTTCTGTATGATGATAGATATCTGCTCCACGATACAGGTCCCCACCATCCGGAGTCACCCGAAAGACTTAAGGCTATTTATCAAGGGATAAATAAAGCTGGTCTCCTCCCCAAGCTTACTTTGATTCAGGCTATCCGGGCAGATTTAAAGTTGATCGAAACTGTTCATCCAAAAGATTATATTAAACGTTTTGAAGCCGCCTGCCATTCGGGTATTTCCATGTTTGACTATCCGGACAACCAAATATGCGCTGAAACTTTTGAGACTGCTCTTCTGGCCGTGGGAGGTATACTTGATGCTGTGCGACTGGTAATGATGGGGAAACTAGACAATGTTTTTTGTGCTGTCAGACCTCCCGGCCATCATGCTGAATATGACAAAGCCATTGGATTCTGCTATTTCAACAACGTTGCCATAGCCGCCAGATATTTGCAAATAGAATGGGGCGTTCAACGGGTTGGAATCGTGGATTTCGATGCGCATCACGGGAACGGAACCCAGCACATTTTCGAAGAAGATCCCACTGTATTCTATTACTCCATTCATCAGCACCCGTCATTTGCTTTTCCCGGAACCGGACGCGCTTTTGACACAGGCTATGGTGAAGGGACCGGATCAACCCGGAATTATCCGGTTTTACCAGGCCAAGGGGATAAAGAATACCTGGGCCTAGTGGAAAGAGACCTTTTGCCTGTCTTGGGAGCATTTAGTCCTGAAGTGGTCATAGTATCTGCAGGCTTTGATGCCCATGTTGACGACGATATGTCAGATATATGTCTTTCAACAGAAGGATATTCAAGGATAATGGAGAGAATCGTCGAACTGGCAGAACAGTATTCAAACGGAAGATTGATTTCCGTCCTTGAAGGGGGATACTGCCTAAAACGCCTTCCAGAGCTGGCAAGAAACCATGTCAGAATTTTATTGGATGTCTAACCCGGACAATCCGGAACAAAAAACAACCATTATTTCTTATAAACTAAGATTTTCCTGATATCTATAACAATTGACGAACTCGTAAAAAGATTTTTGAGAACGTCATTGAGCAAACTAAACGTTTTACGATATCATTAACCATTGGAGGATAAAATGTTTATCAGCAAATCAATGACCAGAAATGTCGTCACCATTGGCCAAGACGCTGATATCTCGCAAGCACAGGGAAAAATGAACAAACATCACTTCCGGCACCTTCCCGTGGTCGACGAGACTAATCTTCTCATCGGAATTGTCACGGATCGCGATATCAGAAGCGCAATGCCGTCCAGCCATTTATTCGAATATAGCAGCCAAAAGGAGAAAGAAAAGTTTTTGCGTATTAAGGTAAAAGATATTATGACCAAAGACCTTATTACGGTTTCTCCGTTAGATACCCTTCAGGACGTCCTTCTTCTATTGCAGAAAAAACATTTCGGAGCATTTCCCGTTGTCGATGAGCAAAAGAAACTTATTGGTATTATTTCCGTCCATGATCTTTTATGCGAATTCATCAATGTCATGGGGCTGGAAGAACCCGGAGCTCTTTTATGTATTATCGTGGAGAATAAAATCGGGCAAATGAAAAAAGTGGTTGATGCCATTACTGAGGAGAATATTTCATTCGGCAGTGTTATGGTTGCCAGGTACTGGGAAAAAGGAAAGCGGGCTATTTTTCCATACCTTTTAACTCAAAATATCGGTCCGTTGAAAAGAAAACTAAAAAAGATGGGCTATACACTACTTGATCCCATGGACTGGTATATGGATCATTTGCCTAAAGATGACTGAAGCAAAACACAGATTCAAAGAGCATGAGAAATTTATAAATAACCCTTACAAGGATCTATTTTGCCTCCCTTTAAGCATTAGCTTAACCGGTCTTTCAAAATTCAGGAGAAAATCAAGCAGCTAAAAAACAATCACGAAATACTCAAGGCAGAGTTATAGTGGACCCTGTCTTTTTACCAACCGATTTTTTGGGCAACTCCAATCCATTTAGCAGCTCGAAATCAAGGCAAGGTTATTGAAAACGGTTTTCAGGCTTGCGAAACTAACTTTTGGCGGCGGTCGCCGCATAATTCAGAGGAAAAAAGGAGGGAAAAAATGGCATTTGAGTTTAATGTAGATGAGGTTCTTGAAATGGCGATTCGCATTGAGAGCAATGGCGCTGCCTTTTATCGAAAAGCTGCGGGCATGCAATCCGATGCCAAAAAACGCAAGTTTCTGGAAGGTCTGGCCGCTATGGAGGATCAGCACCAGAAAACATTTACCGAAATGCGCAAAACGTTGACCGAAAAGGATAAGGCGGGGAAGGTTTTCGATCCATATAACGAGGTATCCCAGTATCTCGCCTCAATGGCCGACACCCTTGGGGGAGAAGGGAGTCCGTCTGCAGCCGATGCGCTCACTGGTACTGAAACTCTGGAGGATATACTCAAAATCGCCCTCGGCCTCGAGAAGGACTCAATCCTGTTCTATCTGGGACTCAAGGACATGGTACCACCAAAGTACGGGCAAGAGGAGATCGACGCGATAATTGAAGAAGAGAAGAAACATGTCGCCCAGCTTTCAGGTCTTCTCAGGAAAGTGAAGACTCAATAACGCTAATCGATTGAAACTATTTTTTATAGCGACAGTGGTTCAGAAGTACACCTACTCGATGATATTTTTGGCCTTTAGGTCGTTTCGAAGATACTCGACGCGCCGGCGATTTAGGCCAAAATATGATTAGCCATAGTATCTTACCGCCTTTCCGATTGGAGGCGGTTGCCGCATAATTCAGATTTAAGAATCATTAATCGTCAATTATGAAGGGAGGGTTTTCATGAAAATATTAAAGATTGACCATCTTGGAATTGCAGTAAACAGTATCGAGGACGGCAAAAACTTGTGGACAGATGTGCTGGGGCTTAGCTTTGAAGGGACCGAGACCGTGGAAGAGCAAAAAGTGACAACCGCCTTTTTCCCGGTGGGAGAAAGTGAAGTGGAACTCTTGGAATCCACCGCTCCCGATGGCCCGGTGGCAAAATTCTTAGAGAAAAAAGGGGCAGGGGTACACCATGTTGCCTTTTGCGTTGAAAATATTGAAGAGGCGCTTGCAGAGTTAAAGGAAAAAGGGATACGCCTTATTGATGAAAAGCCGCGCAAAGGCGCGGGCGGTGCAAAAATTGCTTTTCTGCACCCCAAAGCGACCAACGGCGTTTTGGTTGAATTGTGTGAGAAATAACCGGTCTCTAATCCACTGTAATCTGTAAATATCTGAACGTTGACCGAGATACCTTTACAATTTTATCGAAATAAAAGAGTTGTCAAAATATCGCCTTAACCGCCTAAAAATTTAAAGAGGAAGGAGACCTTTGAAAAATTGCCTGGATTACCGATTTTATGAATTTTGTAAATTTTTCAGAAAAGGCAAGGTGACAATTCTATAAATTTTACTTAAAATTTGACCAATGGCTGATCATAAGGCTTCATATTAGCCCAGCATGCGGATTGTTTTGAGGTGATTTGCCCAGTTTTTGTTCACCGGGCGCACCTCACCACCCTATACGGTGGCAATCCTCAGGATTTTTAAGCCTCTTGAGATATTATAGGCCGCCTGGCGATACCAGCAATCGAAATTATTTTTCCAGGTTTCGGTAAATCTGGCTCGTTTTGCACCGTCATGCAAGTGACTGAGACCGAAGTACTGCTCCACAATATACCGGACTTTGGATATTTTCTTGTTACGCTCTATTTCATATTCAGTCAATTTCGCCGTGGTTGAGTCTTTTCTCATAATGCCGTCAGCAATATCATTGAGGGCAAGAAAGTCCCGATTGGGTTTTCCGGCATATCCTTTGTCAGCGTATACTTTTTCGATGGGTTGTTTGGTATGACGACTGTATACGGTGCAATAAGACAGGTAATTGGTATCGTTAACAGAAGCCTGGGTTAAGGTAGTGGCGAGAACGAAGCCATGATTAATGTCAACTGATGCATGTTCTTTAAGACCATAGTGAGGTTTATCATTTTTAACTGTCCAATTTGATTCCAGGTCTCGGGTAAATTTTTTCGGTTTGCCGTTTTTATCGAGTTTGCCTTCAAGAGTATTTCTTTTATCTATAAGTTCTTTAATTTGATCATTGGAGATGGGACGGCTGGCGGATTTAACGAGCCTGGCATCGACGGCGATGCCTTCATTGATGGTAAGGCCCTGGCTTTCAAACTGACGGAGAATTTCTGAGTTGATTTGATCCATGGCATTTTTTGACAAACGACTTCTGAATCGAGAGAAAGTGGAATGATCTGGAGAGGGTTTACTGAAAGACAGTCCCAAGAACTTTTTGAAAGAGAGGCGGTCATTGATTTGGTTTTCAAGCTCGGGATCAGAATGGATATGGAACCATTTTTGCAGCATCAGGCATTTAAAAAGCAATAGAGGAGGATAGGCGTCGGCGCCCTCACCGGATGTGCCGACAGTGTAGTGATTCATTAAAATATCTTTAACTCTTGACCAGTTGATGGCTTTATCGAGCTTTTGCATGGTCTTGAGGCTTCGATTATGTTTTAGAGAGCTTTCGAGTGCCAAATCCGCGAAACCAAAATTTCGATCCATTTTTTTGTATCCCATGTTATCCTCCAGAAGTAGTGAAATTATAAGGATAAAATGGCACAAAACGAAAGGAAAGTCAAGTAAATACAGACAATTAAATGATATTTTGGACTACTTTTAAGAGAAATATATTGTTAGAAGTAACGACAATTTCAAAGAAAGTCTTTGGATTTAGAAGATTTTAACTGGTTATGCAAAGGTCTCGAGGAAGATATCGATGAATAACTAATGAAAAGTGCAAGTTAAAATGCTTTTTGAAGCCTATCTACAATACTATTAAAACAAGTTATAGTTATTCGGCATACCGAACAGAAGAAAGGAGGAACCAATGCTTGAAAACATAAATTACAATCTTATAGAGACGATCTCGATAATATCAAAAAGTCTTTACCGTTATGATACTTATATTAAAGATGCAGCAGGATGTGCGTCTTGTCAATCGATTTGGGCAAAATTTAAGGAGCATCGTGAAGCGGAATTGTCGATGATGATCAAGGAGTTAAAAGAGCACACCAGCAGCGGGCGAATATAGACCATAACAGAGCATTAGACATGGCAAGGGAATAAGCGGTTGTGCAGAGGGAAGTCAGTTCGGAGAAAAATATTTTTACAAATGGTGGGTGAAAGCAACAAAGAGCCTCGGAATTGAAGGGGTTGATATGTATGGTGGGACAAGACATAGCTCCGCAATAGCTCTAAGAAAATTTAGGACCCCTGAAGAAATCAAACGGGCTACCATGCACAGTACAAATAAGGCGTTTGAAAGATACTTTTATATTGAAGGTGAAAGCCTGAGAGACATCTACAAAGACGCTCAGTTTAATAATGAAAGGAAGAGCAAAAGGAGAGGGGAATTATACAAGATTTAGCGGTTTTTTTGAAAGGAAACTTTGTCAGGACTTTGTCAGCGATTTTTAACCTGTTGTAATTAATGTAAAAAATAGGTGGGTCTTCGGGTTCGACTCCCGCCGCCTCCACCATATTTTTTTAATGATATCAGATATTTAGAATTTTTAGCCGCTACCAAAATGTGTAGCGCATGTGTAGCGGCTACCTCTTCTCTTTCTTAAATTCTAATACCTCTCCACGGGCTTCTTTTTTCAGTTGCTTAATTGCTGTTATTACTTGAATATGCTCACGTTTTTGTGGCTGGAAATACCTGTCAAAAGCTTTATTGGTTGAATGACCGGTTCCACCTCTTTTGATTTCTTCAGGAGAAAGGAGTTGGCCAAGAGCTGTTGCAACTGTGTGTTTTGTTCCTCCGTATAGTCCAACACTTGCAACACCAAGGTTTTTGCATGCACGATCCCACCATGTTTTGAAATATTTCGGACCGAATTGAGAACCAGCAATAATACCTTTTCTTCCTGGCTGATGCCTATAGAAATACATGTCCGGTAAACCTTTTGGTATTGACCGAATCAACTCGATGTCTTCCTCATCAAGGTAGGCGTATTTTCCTTCATAATTTGTACCCTCTTTTGGCTCTTTGATTAAAATATATCCTGCCTCAAGGTTTATCTCCCTTTCCTTGACCATCCGCATCTCACCCGGCCTGATTTTAATATATGTTGAAAGCAGCTTTATACCGAGCCATATTTTAGGATTTGTATCCCAAGAAATCCGCTTGATTTCATCAAGGATTTTTTCAAGGGTTTCCATATCAGTTGTATTCCGCCATCCAAGTTCATATTTAATTTCCGGAAATTCTGGCATTTCGACAATTTTTCTATTATTTTTCTTTTCTCTTCGAACAACCCAACTCCAAAAATCGTGGAGGCATGATTTCATATTACTGCGAGTTTTATTTGATGCTATTTTGCCTTGAGGGGTTATCCAGTCCTTATCAAACAATAAATCTTCAATATCACCGTCGGATATGGTTTTAATATTGCGGTTGCCCCATTTAGCAATCGCTCTATTCATAAAATTTATGTAAGATTGAATAGTTTTCCTGCCTTTGACGGAAGAGGCTTTTATTTCTAACCATTTTTGAGATAAATTTTCAAATCCAAGTGGGTTGTCTTTTTTGTAATCCCGTATATCGAAAGTCCCTTCATCGGTTTTAAACCTGATACCATTCAAAAATCTTGTTGCTGCCTCATAAGATTGAAATCGCCTATAAATATCTCTGCCGAATTTTACATAGAAACTTGTCGCTCCGCATTGTGTATGCTTTTGGCAGTAACATCCCTTTCGCCGTTCATCATGAACAAGACGACTACCGCATATAATACACTTTTCCCTTGTGCCCATGTATCCTTTCATGCAAATACCTCCCCCAAAATTATGGGTCGCATTATACACATGGTGGGTATTCTGTGTCAAATTCTGACATATTATTTTTTTTGCCATTTTTCACACCTCTGTTTCTGATGGATTCCGCTGATCCACAGCTTGAGAGGCCAGAGGTGAGGCCTCGCCCATTTTAACGAGTGGGTGCTCTTCTTCAGTTAAGTCGCTTTCTTGATTCCAGCAAAAGAATCAAAATCAAGAAGTCTTCTAATGGGGCTAAAGGCTCCTGTAATCGGATTAAAATTGATCGCTATCATTTCCGGTTTTCCTTTTGACTGTATTTTGGCTCTTTTTGCTTTAAATACGGAAAATCCGATCTGTCGGAATTCGGTTACCATTTCGTCATTCCAATTGTTGGTTATTAAAAATTTTGCTCCGCGCTCATAAGCAGGCAAAATATATTTTCGAATCTTTTCCATATAAACATCTGGATCACTATCCTCCTTGGTGAATTGGTTGTAATTTTCAGTCGTTTCAAGGTATGATGAATCCACTAAAACAAAGTCTCCTTCACCTGCGATTTCATCAATAAGCTTCCAGGCATCTTCATTGGTTATTTCCACGTTCTGCAACCTCTTGCTAACAGATAGTATTCTTTTTCGGGGATTGCGCAGAATGCGGCCGCCTGTCCTGAAAAGCCTTACTTTTCCGTTTTCATATGCTACAGTCGCGTTTCGCCCTGGGGTCATATCTTGCTTTAATCCCTTTTCCGTGGCATCAGAATTAATCGATCGATATTTGAGCATTTGATTCTGCATAGCGATATAAAGACCCGCCAGTTCGGGGGTATTCTTCCTTTTTGCAGGAGTTTTAAGTTCGGATAATTCATCAAAATTTTGCCAAGGTTGAACCAAGCCTTTATTTTCCTCATTCATATAATCAGTAACATTTCTACGTGCCTCCTCTGCAACGGAATCGAAGCGATCCCCATTTTTCAAATGTTTTACCTTGTCTGATACTTTCCCATGGTAATACTCGACAGCGAAACTAACGGATAAAGGATTGTCCTTAACCTGTTTATAGGTAATGTATCGAAGTGGTTCGAATTCATTCAGAATCATCGGCTTATCAAGCCCCATATCTTTCAAATAATGTAAAAATGCGCCTGTTCCACCGAATGCGTCGATAATGCGGTCTGAAGTGTTTGCTCCAATTTCAACCAGACCACCTATACTATCGGCCAACAATTCAGCTTTATTGCCAAGCAGATTAAATGCCAACAAATCCGTTATATCCATATTGCTTTTATCCGACGGCATGCATATCGCCTGTGTTTCTTCAAAAAGTGAACTCTTGCGGGCTCCCTTGCCTTTTTTTTCCTTTTCAAATTGGGTTGTATTATCGGACATCGTTAAATCTCCTTTTCATGTCCGAACAGCAAAAATTCTCCAGGGTTTCTAATCATGCCTCCAATGTGTCTGAAAAATTCTGCTGTTCAGATTATTCCTGGAGCCATTGGAGGCTCTTTTGCCCCGAAAAAGAGAAACGGGGCGTGTCCAGTTTTAGGAGAGGACTTGCTCCGAGTAGAATTTAATCAAACCTCTATAAAAACTTCATTTGGTAAAAACAAAAAAGGTCTCCTACCACACTCCAGGTGTATTTATCCTGGGACTTCGAGGTTTACCCTATAAACATCAGGGTTGTTGATACCTCTTTACGTGTGGTAGAAAACCTTTTAGCTTCTACCTCGCAGTTAACAATTCACTGCGAACCTAAAAGCTAATACATAATTTCGATTTGTCAAGGGGTTGAGTAAAATAAAATATGGTAAAATATTTTGGAGGAGTAGTTAAATATAGTACAATCTCTTGTATGATAAGGGTTTGCGAATTACTAACGAATATCTTAATAAATGTTATTTAATACTTATCATATTACTAATATCAAGAAACTCTTGATCGAGACCACTATCAAGTCATTTTAATCCAACGACATCGGGTACTGGTTTTATAGCAATATAATCCTAATCCCATAATTAACCCACACCGCTTAATATCTCTCGGGATCGATTGAAATTCGACATGGTTGAAACAAAGGGATGTGGTATTGGTTGGGATGCTTTTACAAAGAGATTGAGATTTCTATTACAGGATGGTTGAGACACTTTAACCAATCTCATTCATAAGCGTATTATGAACCTCCTTATCTTCAATTCCCAAATATCGCATCGTAACCGCCGGGCTCGAATGATTGTACCGCTTGCATATGATTTCAAACCCGACGCCGTATCTTGTCCTCTGCATATATCCCCAGGTCTTTCTTAATGTATGGGCGCCATAATTGCTTTTCAGGTTGATCGCCCTCGTCCATTTCTTGATCATGTTGTTAACCGCCTGGATAGTGATCGCCTTGTTCCCCTTCCTGCTGGCAAACAGATAGTCATTGTTTCTTGGCTGAACCTTTTCCAGGTAATTTTTTAGGGATTTGTGAACGGCCTTGTTGACAACAAGTATATTATCTTTCCCGGTCTTTGATTCTTTTATATTTAGCGTATCTCCGATTTTCAGGTTTCGTACGGCTTTTACCTTCAGTTTGAGCAAGTCTCCAACTCGAAGTCCGTTATTGATCCCCAGGGTGAACAGGAGGTGGTTTCTGGGCGAATCGGACAACAGCTTTGATATGGACTTTATGTCCTCGATCCTTCTGATCGGCGCTACTGTTATATTGTCGCCTTTCTTTGGATGGTGGTGCTGGTTTGATTTTTTCATGACGTCTCCTTTCGCTGTTTGGAAGCATCGCAATTTAACTAATGCTTAAACAGCATGGTAATAGTTAAAATACAGTAATAGATCCAAAATTGTCTGTTAAAACAGAATCAGTGTAAACACTTGTCAATCAAGGGATTGCGGGTTTCGGATAGTCTGAATTTTAACTTTTAGGAAAAAGTTAAAATCCGAAGATTTCGGTTGACCGAAGAGACTTTTACAGGGTGGTAGAGGTGTTGCTGCTATGGGATTGGTACGTTTTTATTATACTAAATCTGGGATAGGGTTATGGGGTAAGGGAAGAGAGTGTGGGATTGGGGTTCAAGGGGGTTGAGATGCTTTTACTGTACAATTTATTATACTATCGATGCCGGTGGAAGATACTTTCCGGCCAATGAGATCCTGCATAAGAGAAAGCAATACAATTTCCGTCGAACGATATCACATCTTCTAAATCAAACTTTGGATGCAGGATACATAGCAGAACGATGAAGTCACCGACCGATATGAAGCGAAGCGAAACATAAGTCTGGTGAACTGAAAAGTTATGCGCCTTCCTTCACCTGCATGTCAAGATTACTAAAGCCAATTCGGAACATTTTCGTGTCTATCAAAAACTCACCGCCGGTTAATTCTAACCAGCGATTGATATCTGCAACCACATCAGAGATCGCATCTGCATAGGAATCAATGAATTGTGGCTGAACTGTGCAAATATTAAGAAGTTTGGAGCTTTGAAAAGGGGTGAAGTCTCCGAAATCCGTGACAACGTACTTATCATCCTTGATATGTTTTAAAAGCAAATAACGATCTGGATATTCGGTATTTACGGGATTTATGGTTTTTCCGCTCTGAACGCGGTATTTTTCTGTTTTTCGTTCAGTTACTTTGTTAAGTGTTTCGACTTTCTGGATTGCCTCAAGCCGCCGGAGGCTTTTTAGAAGGGTTATTATTGCAATGATCTGTTCATCATCCATTCGCTGAACGACGAATGTGTTTCTTAAAATATCATGAAGGTTATTCTCTGTGACGGTCCAACCCTTGAATACCTGGAAGCCCAGATACTCGGATTCCTCTATAAGCCCTTTCATATTTATCTTTTCCAGTAACAGAAATGTTTGAATGTCCTGAAATGAAGTATCCCTTGTCTCATACGGATAAACGGTTTTTATGAGCTGCCCAATTATGGTAAGGACCTCTCTGTCAACGATCATCTTTCCATAGTCAAATATTTCCTTGTTCAGGCGTTTTCGCGAAAAGCGTTGAGCAAGTTCATAAATAACATAAAGACACGGTATAGCAATGAACGCTGCAGCGATATTATGGATAAGTCCTTTCGCATCACCGCCCATTTTAATGCCAACATTGTAGAATAAATAACCGGCGATCAGGCATGCAGCGTATGGCCATATTTTAAGGAAGAGTCTCTTGTACATTGGGATTTTTCATGTGTACACATTATATTATATGGCTGCATCTTTTCAGCAGCGTTTTGGAATTTGAGACAATTATACGAAATTGCCAGAAATAACACAAGGAAACATAAATCTAATTTGAAGGTTGTACGGCCGTCTTCGTTCAGGGATAGGTAATTTTGAAGATGAAGGGGACTATGACATATAAGATTATACTCCGCTAAAAATGTCGGTGAAGGATACTTTCAGGCCATGGAGACACTATACATAAAAGGAAATGGGATCGGACTTTCGATCGGGCAATTTTGAAAATAAATGGATTTCTGTATAATATGTTCTGAAATAGCTTGATCTTAAGCGCTCTCAACTACTTTATCCGTCCCCGGGGAAAAGGAGAACCCAGCATATCGATCATCTCATCTGTCTTTTTACACACCTCAAGTTGAGCGTCCAAAGCTGCAATGTAATGTTCCGCCTTATCCACGACATCGGGCTTCGACCGATCGACGAATGCTTTAACGCACTCTTTCATCTCTTTAATCATTGAGCACATATTCTTATTGGACTGTCGTTCTCTTTCTATGTCGAACGAATGTCCAGGCAAATCTCCGACTATAAAGGAATGTTGCAATCTCTGAAACGGAAACAAAGCCGTCACTATTCCGTCTTCCCTAACATAACGTGAAAACATTTTTTTCACGCACGAGTCCCCGTGGTCCCTAACATAATTGCATACGGCCGGATCAACCTCCACGAACGGTGTCCCTATTTCATCTGCTTTTCGTTTAAAGGCACTAACTTGAGGTTCTTTATGGAGTGCTTCCTGATAGCCAGATCCGATCATTTCAGGTTCGTTGGTGTGATAAATAGATCCCCGGGTTATATACCCTCGGCACATAAACCCTTTGGCTAAAAGCCTTAATACGGCTCCCCAACAATGGTTAACCAAATTGATCACTCCTGCTGGGGATATTTCACTGGATACGATTACACAGTCCGAAACCCGAGTTAATTGAAAGTCGATATTACGTTGGACATAGCTACTTTCGGGGCAAGTCATTGGCCCGTATTTTTCGAATTTTCTTTGATCTTCTGATGTGCCGAGTTCCTTTAACGCTTCTTTTAGTTCAGCCAGGGACATTCCAGTCCCGGCCTCTGCTGCTTTCACTTTTACCTTCCAGCCGAGGATATCAACAAACCCAATAAATTTGTCCTTGAATTCCATTTCGCTCATCGCATCAGACTGATTTGGCATCAAATTAATATTATATAGACATTTCGTTTTTGTTCCAAACAGGGATGATAAATAGTCTGAAAGCCAATCATTAAAGGTGGTACCACACTTTTAAAGCATTATCATTGAAATCCCAAAAATACTATAAGTGCCTGTCAAGTCAAGGGAATTCTGATCGATTTTAACATCAGGTCCTTTTCGTCCGACGAAATCGGTTGCTGGTTTTATAGTAATATAAAAATCTATTAGTATAAAAATTCTCCATCCCTCCAGCATTTTCCAAAAGCGACACCGTCACGTTTTTTCCCTTTCTATTGAAATTTACGGGGTTGGATCAAGAGGGTTGGGATGCTACTACTATGGGATTGTTAAACTATATTACTATGCTAATGAGAAGGGGATTGAAAGCAGGTGTGGTTTTGTGGGGGTTTTGTTGTTATCTTATGAGCACAGAGCCGCGCTCGTCGCAAACTGTCTCATTTTAAATGGCACTTTAACCCAGAATTATGACGCCTAAATATTCAGTTTTCTTTTTACCAATTCCGACACTTCTTTAAGGAATTCAAGATCGTTTGTCCAACGGCTTGAAAATTGCTTTGTACAGTGAAAACATAACGGAATTATGATTGTATGATTGTAATATCGCCCTACCCACGGAACAGGTTTGAAATGTGAACCGAAAACTGCAGAACACCTAACACAGCGGTTATCATGTTCTTTTAAAATTTCTTGCCATTCCTCGAGGGTTAAATTTTGATTTTTTCTCCTATTCAAATCATAAATCTGCTTTGCCAATTTCTTCTTATCACGTTTGGCATTCAATTCGACTTTCTTTTCAATTCGGCGGCGTTTCTGGTAGGCGTTGATGCGCTCTTTGTTTTTAAGATAATATTTTCTGGATTCTTCTTTTCTGTCAGACATTGGATTATTATAACCTTGTTTGATCTCGGCTGTATATTCGGTCCTCATTTGCAGATTGAAGCAAAATTAGGTGAAAGTTTTCCAGTATCCTATCTGTGTGAATATTGAACATATCGTCATTCTCATATGTCAAGTTAAGTATATTTCCATTTTTGATGGTTGTAAAACCTTTTCATGGAATAAGGTATGCTAAACGGGGATTTTAATCTGGATCGGTAATATGAACCAAAAGGGAAGGGATTAATACTAAGAGAGTTTCATGGGGTTATTCTACAATACAATTTTATTATACTATCGATGCCGGGAAGCGCTCACCAAATCACCCGCCGCAAAAATATAATTTTTCTGTTTATTTTAAACGCTTTTCTGAACCCACGCCTTTCCATTGGCTCCAGAAGATACACCCCTTAAATCGTCTCTCCGTGCGTCTGAAACCTGTTTAAATTGTGTTCGAAGTGGTGTGAGTTGGTTTAGTAATAGTAAAATAATCATAGAATAATAGAATCCACCCCAAATCAACAACCAGCATCACCGCCATGCCTATCACTTCCGATACCTGTATAAGAAAAAGATTGGTGCTGAAACTATGATAAGGGGTGATGGGACTGGCACAAGTGCTATTGGTGGTAGGAAGAGGAGAGAGATCAGAAAGAGGCAATGACGACTATTACTATTTTTTTATTTTACTAAATGCCGTTTGAAAGCTTCTCAAAATCACCTGCTGAAAAAATATATTTTTTCTGTTTTTTTGTGCACACCTTTTTCAAGCATGCCATCCTATTGGTTTCAACTCTAACGCCTTTTAAATCGGCTACCAGGA
>Ga0316193_10001403_pt1 | contig 16180 bp, 15 predicted proteins | sample MerIslsedime2_MG_FD_207735 | JGI IMG/M metagenome (GOLD analysis project Ga0316193, IMG submission 207735) | Coastal sediment microbial communities from Maine, United States - Merrow Island sediment 2 | ecosystem: Environmental > Aquatic > Marine > Coastal > Sediment | place: USA: Maine...
CGTCGACGACAAGGGACGATGCCAGGGGATACTCGACATCGAGCGCCTCGCCGATGTGCTCAAGCGGCTCCGCGGTCAGGCGAAGAAGCATTACGAGGAGCTCGCAATTCAAGAGGCGGCGGATCTCGCGAACGGATCGACGCCACCCTCCAACACTGAGACGGGGGCGGGCCACTGATGTCGACACCTGTTCAGGAGACCGACTCGGAGGAGACAAACCTCGATGACGTTCGCGCCGTCGGCGATGCCTACCCCGACCATGAACTCGCCGACGAGCTGTCGACCTACAAGGTTCCGCCCGGCTTCGGGCTGATCAAGTCCAACATCGGTCTGATCATCACCCCCGTGATCATCCTGCTCGGCGGTCTCGCGCTCTACTCCTATGTCCAGAGCTCCGACCTGATCTTCCAGGACGAGCGGGCACTCGATTGGAACGGAAACCTCAAGCCGCAGCTGGAGCAGCACCTGTCGATCGCAATATGGTCGACGGTATTCACCATCGTGATGGCGGTGCCGCTCGGCATCCTGCTGACGCGGCCGCGCTACAAGCGGGCTGGTTCGCCGATCCTGGCGGTTGCCACTTCGGCTCAAGCCATTCCGGCGTTCGGGCTGTTGGTCCTCGCGTTTGCATGGCTCGGACGTGGCCCGTGGACCACGATCTGGGCACTTTCACTCTTCACGCTGCTCCCGGTTCTCAGGAACACGATGGTCGGCCTCGAGCAGGTCGACCGCAGCGTGATCGAGGCTGGACGAGGCATGGGCCTGACCAAGCGCCAAGCGCTTCGCCAGATCGAACTTCCCTTGGCCGTCCCGGTGATCCTCGCAGGTGTCCGCACCGCGCTGGTGATCACGGTCGGGATGGCCGCACTTGCCTACCTCATCGGTGGGGGAGGGCTGGGGGAAACCATCGGCGCCGGGCTGTCACTCAGCCGAGATGTGGTGCTGATCACCGGCGCGGTCATGACCGCGCTCCTCGCGCTAGCGGTCGACTGGATCGCTGCGCTGATCGAGAAGACGCTCAGGCCCTCGGGTCTGTGACCTGGCTCCACACCAGCGTTGCTACGGCGCGTCCTCGAACACCGAACACCGAACACTGAACACTGAACACCGAACACCGAACACCGAACACCGAACACCGAACACCGAACACCGAACACCGAACACCGAACACCACGTGAACGCCAATCAAGGAGAACACCCAAACATGAGAATCAAACGCCAACCCATGCGGCTCGTTGCCGCCGTTGCCGCCATCGCCCTCGTGGCAGCAGCCTGCGGCAGTGATGACGACAGCTCCTCCGACGGAGGCGAGGAGTCCGCCACGACCGAGGCTGCGACCGAAGGTACCGAGGCTGCGACCGAAGGTACCGAGGCGACGACTGAAGGTACCGAGGCGATGACTGAAGGTACGGACGGCGGCGGCGCATCGTCGGCCGACTGCGAGACCGCCAACAACGACGACAACTCGGTGGCATCGCTGGCCGAACTCGACTTCAGCGGCCTCGACCTCAACGTCGGCTCGAAGAACTTCGTCGAGCAGTTCGTGCTCGGCCAGCTCGCCATCGTGGCCCTCGAAGCCGGCGGCGCCAACGTCACCGACTCGACCGACCTCGGCGGCACCGTGGTCAACCGCGATGCACTGCTCGCCAACGAGATCGACACGTACTTCGAGTACAACGGCACCGGCTGGACCGTGCACCTCGCACAGGAAGACCCCAGCTTCGACCCGGTCGAGCTCACCAATGGCGTCTGCGCCATGGACCTCGCCGACAACGACATCCGCTGGCTCGGCTTGTCGCCATTCAACAACACCTACGGCTTCGCGACAGCCGGCGACTCGCCGGCTGCTGGTCTCGACCTGCAGGGCATGATGGAGTACGTCAACGAGAACCCTGACGCCACGGTGTGTATGGAAGTCGAGTACCCGAACCGTCCCGACGGCCTCGTGCTGCTCGAGGAAGCAACGGGCCTCACGATTCCCGCAGGCCAGGACCAGATCCTGGACACCGGAGTGATCTACGAGGAGACCGCCAACGGCAACTGCACCTTCGGTGAGATCTTCACCACCGACGGCCGCATCCCGGCGCTCGGTCTCGTCGTCGTCGACGACCCGGGCGTCAACATCCTCTACAACGTGTCGCTGACGATGCCCGACAGCGTGTACCAGCAGGCCCCCGAGGCCTTCGAGGCGATGGCTGACACCATCTTCGCCGGCCTCGACAACGACACGATGGCCGAACTGAACCGCAAGGTCTCCGCCGACGGCGAAGATGCCCGTGCGGTGGCCGAGGCATACCTCGCCGAGCAAGGCCTCATCTGACCGGCGTCACATCAGGGGGCAGACCCCAGATGTGACACCGCATCGAAAGAGTGAATGATCGAGGGGACGGTTGCATCATGCAGCCGTCCCCTCGTCGCGTTCGACCCCGAGGCCGAGGCCTACAGTGTCGTGGTGGCCCTTGACATCGTGTGTCCGTCGTGCGGCACCGATGACGACATTGCCGGTGAACCGCTCAGCGACGGGACGATCCAGCTCACCTGCACCGCCTGCGAGATCCGCTGGACTCGCGATCCGAGACCACGCTGCCCGACGTGCGGGAGTGACGACCTCTATCACCGCCCACAGGTGATCCTGGAGAAGTCACGCGGTTCACAGATGTCGATCCAGGGCATCCACGTCGAATACGGCTGCCATGTGTGCGATCCGCCCGAGGTGAAAGTCCGCGGCGGGCGGTCGACCCACCTGCCGGACCGGCTCGAGGGGAGCCAGTGACGCCGTCGCTCCGGGCTGATGCGGTCGCCGGCGACTAGGTTCGGGACAATGACCGACACGCTGTCGACCATCGAGCGACTCGAACGCGCGGCGGACTCCGGTACCGGGGTCCGGTTCGTGGGGGCATCGATGGCAACCGACGACGGACCGACCTACATCAGTTGGCGCGAGCTCCACGACGACGCTCGCGCTGTCGGCGCGGCACTGCAGGCCCGAGGTCTCGTGCCAGGTGACCACGTCGCGATCCTCGGTCCGACGAGTCGAGAGCTGATCACGATCGTGCGGGGTTGTTGGATGGCCGGGATTGCGTCGATGGTGCTCCCGCTGCCCATGCGCATGGGTTCGCTCGACGTCTTCATCGACAGCACCCGAGGCCGCATCCGTCACGGCGATGCCAAGCTCGTGCTGATCGACGACCTCCTCGCCGACTTCTACGTGGCGGTCGAGGATGACCCGCCGATCATGCCGATGAAGAGCATGCTGCCCGGTGCCGCGAACGTGCCATCGGGCGATGCGTTGGAGATCCCGCCGCACGATCCCGAACGTCTCGTGATCCTCCAGTACACGAGCGGTTCGACGAGCGAGCCCAAGGGCGTCATGATCCCCGACCGCGTCCTGAGCGCGAACATCGATGCGTGCGCTGAGGCGGCGGAATTGAACAGCGCCGACGACCTGATGGTGTCGTGGCTGCCGCTCTATCACGACATGGGACTCGTCGGGTTCCTTGCGTTGCCGATGACCAAGGGCGTCGACCTCGTCCAGGCCGCACCGCAGGACTTCCTCGCTCACCCAGGCAACTGGATGCAGTGGCTGTCGGACTACGGAGCGACAGCCACCGCTGGCCCGAACTTCTCCTGGGTGCTCGCGACGCGGGCGCTCAAGCGGATGAAGGATCTCGACCTGTCGAGGCTGACCGTTGCGCTGTCGGGCGCCGAGCCGGTCGACCCGAAGGCGGTCGATGCGTTCGTCGCCGAGGCATCACGGTTCGGCTTCACGCCGGGCGGGATGTTCCCCGCATTCGGAATGGCCGAGGTGGCGATCGGTGGAACGTTCCCGCCCCGGCGGCGCGGTCTCGTCACCGACACCGTCGACCGGATCGTGCTCGAAACCCAGCGCGTCGCGAAGCCCGTGGAGATCAGCGATCCCGACGAACTCGGTCTGACCGCTCGGCAACTGCCGCTCCTCGGCAAGCCCGTGCCCGGCCTGGAGATGAAGGTCGTCGACCCGGAGACGTACGAGGAAGTCCCGGAGCGTCACGTCGGCGAGCTCTTGCTGCGCGGCACCTCGGTGACTCCGGGCTACTACAAGCGGCCCGATGCAACCGCCGCGTTGTTCCGTGAAGGGTGGTTGTGCACTGGCGACCTTGCCTACATCCTCGATGGAGAGTTGGTGCTGTGCGGTCGCATCAAGGACGTCATCATCGTCGGGGGACGCAACGTGTTCCCCGAAGACATCGAGCGCGCTGTCGGCCCGCTGGACGGTGTCCGTGCCGGAAACGTGATCGCGTTCGGCATGGAGGGCTACAAGGGCAAGGAGAGCGTGGTCGTCGTGGCCGAGGTTCGTGTGAGCGACAGCTCGGGCGGCCTCGACGAGATCCGCGAACGGATCCACCATCGCACGCTCGAAGTGTGCGGCCTTCCGCCGCGCGACGTCATGCTGGTGGGACCGAGCACGTTGCCGAAGACCTCGAGCGGCAAGCTCCAACGAGCCAAGTGCCGCGACGAATACCTGAACGAAGAGCTCTCCCTCGTCGAGTGAAATCCCTACTCGTGGTGTCTGACACCATGAGTGAGGGTCATGCGATGAGGGGGGAGAGGGTGTCGCCGAGGAGTTCGACGCGACCTTCGATGTGACCGTTGGCGGGCATGTTGATGGTGAAGCCGTCGATGCCGGGCTGGAGCGCTGCGGCGAACGCTTCGCCGACCGTGCTCGGGTCGCCCCAGATGAAGTTGCCGAGCCAGACCGCCTGTTCGTCGTCGGACATCGAGGCGAGGTCGAGCCCGCGCCGCTTGAAGTAGGCGACGAGATCCGCCTTGGCCTCCTCGGTCGTGGAAGCGATGCAGGCGGTCTTCTGCCACGACACGGTGATCTCGGAGCGGTCGCGGCCGAGGGTGGAGCAGTGCTCGGCGAGGGCGTCGAGCTTGCGGTTCAGGTCCGCCGGTGGGCAGATGATGTTCGACTCGTCGGCGTACTGAGCGACCATGCGCAGCGTCTTGCGCTCGCCGCCGCCGCCGATCATCACCGGGATGCGGGACACCGCCGGCGGCTCGTTCGTCGCCTCGGTGACCGTGTATCGGTCGCCGGCGAGCGTCGGTCGTTCGCCGCGAAGCATCGGGATGATGATCTGCAGCGCTTCTTCGAGCTTCTCGAAGCGATCGGTGAACGTGCCGAACTCGATCCCGAACGCATCGTGTTCCAGTTCGAACCATCCGGCGCCGATCCCGAGTTGCGCTCGGCCCTCCGACACGATGTCCAGCGTCGTCACCGTCTTCGCGAGGACGGCGGGGTTGCGGTAGGTGTTGCCCGTCACGAGGGCGCTCAGCCGGACGTTCTTCGTTTCACGGGCGAGGGCGGCAAGCAGTGCGTAACACTCCAGCATGTACTGGTCCGGCTCGCCGAGCATCGGCAGCTGGTAGAAGTGGTCCATCACCAGCACGGTGTCGAAGCCGGAGGTGTCGGCCTCCTTGGCCTGGTACGCCACGGCATCGAAGAGGTCGGCGGGGCCGACTCCCGGATAGGTGAAGTTCGGGATCTGGTAACCAAGTCGAGTCATCCAGGGATTAGAACATTGTTCCAATCAGGTGTCAAGGTGAGCGTGCGTCTGCGGCGAGATCGTAAGCTCCGCTCACCATGAGTCAGGGCTGGGCGACCAGGCAAGAGCGTACCCGCAACGAGATCCTGCTCGCTGTCGGAGAGATCGTCGCGGCCGACGGCCTCGACGGACTCACCATGCGCAAGTTGGCCGACCGGGCCGGCGTCGCCGTGGCAACTCTCTACAACCAGTTCGACGACCGCAACGGCGTCCTGGTTGCGTTCGTCGGTCACGGCCTCGACAAACTCGAGCTGGAGCTCGACGAGCAGCCGGCGGAGGAACCGATCGCCGCGACCCGTGTGTTGTTTCGTGCAGTCGACGACACGATCGCCGCAGATGTCAACATCTGGCGACCCGTCCTGGCCACGTTGAAGTCGAACCCCGGATCGCAGCGAATGGGTGGGGTCGGCGAGCGCATCGTGTCAGCGATCGACAACGACCTCGCCAAGGCGCAGGCCGCTGGGATGCTGCTGGGCCACTGTGCCATCGATCGTCTTGCATGGCACATCTTCGTCCAATGGATGCGGGGTCTCGAACGTTGGGCTCAAGGCACCATCGATTGGGCGACGTACCAGTCGAACCATCACCTCGGTCTCGAACTCTCTCTCGCTGCGGTGCTCGTCGAGCCGTATCGCTCGGACTCGCTCGCGCGTGCCGGGATCCTGAGCTGACCGTCGATGTTCGTCGTTGCGTCCGACCGTCACCGCGGGCACGCACCGCTCGCCGAGATCGAGTCGTCGGGGCTGCAGCCGCCCTTCGAGCACCCGGGTCGAGCCGACGAGATCCACCGAGTTCTGAGCGGCGATGACACCTTCACGATCGCCGAACCGACGCGCTGGGGTGCCGAACCGATCGAAGCCGTGCATGATCCCGGGCTCGTTCGCTTCCTGGAACGTGCGTGGGCCGACTACCAAGTCACGCACCCCGGCACGCACGATGTCGTCCCGGACGTCTTTGCGATGCCGGGTCTCCTGGACGGCGTGGGTCGGTTGTCCGACGAGCTCCCGATCGACTTCGAACTCGGACGCTGGTGCTTCGAGACGACGACACCGATGACCGCAGGCACCTACGACGCGGCTCGATCGGCGATCGACATCGCGCTGACGACGACCGCCACCGTGCTCGATGGTGAGCCCGTTGCATACGGCCTGTGCCGTCCGCCCGGCCATCACGCCCCGATGGGGCTGTACGGCGGCTACTGCTTCTTCAACAATGCGGCAGTCGCAGCCCACCATGTCGTCTCGACGACCGGATCAAAGGTGACAATCCTCGACGTCGACTACCACCACGGCAACGGCACCCAGCAGATCTTCTACGGGCGCGACGACGTGCAGTACGTCTCACTCCACGGCGACCCGGCGCGGGCGTACCCCTACGTGACCGGGTTCGCAGAGGAGCGAGGAGCAGGCCGTGGAACCGGATCGAACCTCAATGTGCCGTTGGCTGCGGGCACCGATGATGATCGGTATCTCGTCGCGCTCGCGGGTGTGCTCGAGCAGATCGCTGCGTTCGAGCCGGGCGTGGTGATCGTGTCCCTCGGCGTCGACGCCTATCACAACGATCCGATCTCCGACCTCGGCATCACCACCGAGGGCTTCGGGCGCCAGGGGTCACTGGTCGCGGGGCTGGGCCTGCCGACCGTGATCCTCCAGGAGGGGGGCTACGACGTCGCCGCCATCGGCGCCAACGTCGCAGCCTTTCTCCTCGGTTCGACCCGCCAGTAGATGCGACACGGGGTCAGACCCCGCGTCGCACCTGCTGGTCACATCGTCGGGATCAGATGAGGCCCTTGGCCTGCAGCCACTCGGTGGCGACGGCATCGGACTCGCGGAGTTCGATGTCGGTCTCGGTGTTCCAGGCGAGCAGATCGTCGGTGGTGATCAGCGCACTGAGATCGTCGAGTGGGCCGGCGAGCTCGGGGCCGTAGGCGTCCAGGATCGCGCTGCTGACGATCGGTGCGATGTTCTGGGCAGGGAACAGGCCTTGATCGTCTTCCAGGACCTTGAAGCCCTGCTCGGTGATCTGTGGGGCAGTCGTGTTCCAGATGACTGCATCGACCTCGTTGCTCGACAGCGCTTCGCCCAGGAGTGGGCCGAACTCGAGTGTGACGAAGTCGGCGAACGTGATGCCGTAGATCTCGGGATCTTCCAGCCCGATCAGGCACTGGGGTCGTTCCGGGCACTGCGACGATCCACCGAGCACGTAATCAAGGCCGGCGACATCGGAGATCGTCGTGGCCTCGGAGTCCCCGCGGACCACGAAGGCGTCACCGTCGACGGCGGGGGAGTAGTCGAGCACGATGGCGTCGATTTCCGCGATGGCGGGGCCGATGACGGCAATGATCTCGTCGGGGTCAGCACTCGAGGGTGCATCGGGCGCCACTTCAGCTTGGGTGCCACCGATGTAGTCGATGATCAGGTCGAGATCACCGTTCTGGATGCCGTCGAGCGCCTCGGTTCGGAAACCGGCCGGGGTGAGGATCTCGACGTCGAAGCCCTGGGCCTGGAGGTATTGACCGTACACCTCGGCGATCGTGATCGACTCGCTGAAGTCCTGGCCGCGCAGCCTGATCGCCGGCGCATCGGTGATCGCCGGCGCATCGGTGATCGCCGGCGCATCGGTGGATCCGGTGTCGCTGGAGTCGGCGTCGTCATCGCTGCCACACGCGGCGGCGATCAGCCCGAACGCCACCAATGGGGCGAGCAGCTTGACGGCGGTACGTCGCCGGTTCGGATGGTTGGTCATGGTTGCTTCTCTCCTTGTTGTCGAACGAGTCGGCGAACGCCGGTCGGGAGCACGAGTCTTTCCACCAGGACGAACAGCACACCGGTGAGGGCTGCGAGCCCGCCGATCAGGATGATTCCCCCGACCACGAGTGTGCTGTTGTTCTGGCCAAACCCATCACGAACATACCGTCCGAGACCGTCGCCTCCGAGGAATGCCCGGATCGGTTCGGTTGCGACGACCTGGATTGCGGCGACCCGGATGCCCGCGAGGATCAGCGACGCGCCGAGCGCCAACTCGATCCGACCGAGCACCGATGACTCCGAGTACCCCAATGCGCGGGCGGCATCGACGGACCCTTCAGGGACCTGGCGGACGGCGACATAGGTGTTGAGGTAGATCGGAACGACGGCGAGCAGGAACAAGGCGACGAAGATTGGCCACGGCTCGAACCCCCAGCCGCGACGCAACGACCATGGGACCAGCAGCGCGGCGATCGCGAAGGTCGGCACCGCTCGACTCAGGCTGACGAGCCACGTGCTGGTTACAGCGGCCTTGCGGTAGTGCGCCAAGACCGCCGCGATCGGGACGGCGATCGCCGCGGCCGCCGCTGTTGCAGCGGCACAGAGGATCACGGTATCGATCATCGATTCGATGATCCCCCCGCTGCCGAACCATGTGTCGGAGTCGAAGAACCAGTCGAAGAAGCCGATGTCGCGCGGCACTGCGGTCTGCGTCGGGTGCACGGCGACGTACATCATCGATCGGACGCCTTGCGTCGTCGCTGCCATGGCGTCAGCCAGAGTCCGATCATGAGAATTGCGAAGTCGAGGACGAGGGCGAGGATGATCGAGAGTGAGGCGCCAACGGTCATCGGTGTCCAGAACGCTCGACGCAACCCGCTGAAGATCAGCCGGCCGAGGCCGCCCTGCCCGATGATCGCCGCGACGGTGACCAGACCGACCGTCGAGACCGCGGCGATGCGGATCCCCGTGACGATGTAGGGGACGGCGAGCGGGAACTCGACGGTCCAGACCCGGCGCCACGGCGACATCCCCATCCCGTCGGCGGCATCTCGCACGGGTTGGGGAACCGAGAGGAAGCCCGCAACGGTGTTCGTCACCAGGATCAGCAACGTGTATGCGGTGAGCGGCAAGACCGCAGTCCACCTCGACAGGTTGCCGAAAACCGGAGCGAGGAGGGCGAACAACGCGACGCTCGGCAACGTGTAGAGCAGGCTCGTGGTCGCGGTGATCGGTGTGGTCATCCAGCGGAAGCGCAAGATGATCGCAGCCAGAAGGGCGGAGACGAGCAGGCCGAGCCCCATTGCGAGCACCGTCAAAATCAAGTGTTCGACGATCGCTTCGCGGACCTGGTCCCACTCCTCGACCACCCACTCCCAGCGGATGATCGGGTTGGTGGCCGCCGAGATCACGCCTGGTCCACCGCCAGGCTGCGTCGGATGTCCTCGAGCGTGACGACCCCACCGAAGCGACCACCGTCGTCGATCACCGCAACGGACGTGTTCGAGACCATGATCAGCTCCATTGCGCTGCGCAACGTGCTCGTCGGCTCGACCTGGGCCGCCGGAAGGAATCGTTCGACATCATCGAGCGGACGCCCATCTCGGCTGGCCGTCCGCACGTCGTCGGCATGGGCCCACCCCGTGAAACGGTCGTCGACGGTGATGCCGAGCCAATCGCTCCCCTCGGTGAGCAGCAGCTGCTCCGCTTCGTCGATCGTTGCACTGTCGGCGACGACGGGACCCCGGTGGAAGTCGAGGGTGGCGACCGTGTTCAGGCCGAGGCGCCGCAGACCGCGGTCCTCGCCGACGAAGTCCTCGACGAACGTGCTCGCCGGGGAGCGCATCAACTCGTCGGGGCTCGCCAACTGTTCGATGACCCCGCCGACGTTCATCAGGGCGATCCGGTCGGCGAGTCGGAGTGCTTCGTCGACGTCATGCGTGACGAGGACGATGGTCTTGTGCACCTTGCGTTGCAGATCGAGCAATTCGTCCTGGAGGCGGGCGCGCACGATCGGATCGACGGCGCCGAAGGGCTCGTCCATCAGGAGCACGGGCGGATCTGCCGCGAGGGCTCGAGCGACACCGACGCGCTGCTGCTGGCCGCCGGACAGCTCGTCGGGGTAACGGTCGAGCAGTTCATGGTCGAGGCCGACCAACGTCGTGAGCTCCTCCACACGGTCGGAGATCCGTGTCTTGTCCCAACGGAGCATGGTCGGCACCGTTGCGATGTTGTCGGAGATCGTTCGGTGCGGGAACAGACCGACCTGCTGAATCACGTAGCCGATGCCCCGTCGCAATTCTTGCGCTGACTGCGACATGACGTCGACGCCATTGATCTCGATGACGCCGGACGACGGCTCGATGAGCCGGTTGATCATTCGCAGCGTCGTGGTCTTGCCGCACCCTGACGGCCCGAGCAGGGCCATGATCGAGCCGGTCTCGATGTCGAGCGAGAGGTTGTCGACCGCCGCTCCGGACGAACCACCGAAGTGCTTGCTGACGTCCGTCAGCCGGATCGCCGTGTCGGTCACCCGGCGACCACCCAGTCGACGCCATCGGGCGTGTCGCGGACTTCGATGCCGGCCTTGACGAGTTCGTCGCGGATCGCATCGGAGACCGCGTAGGCCTTCTCCGACCGGGCGACGACGCGGGCGGTGAGGGCGGCCTCCACCACCGGGCCGAGCAGTTCACGGACGTCGCGAAGGCCCTCGTTGGCTGCTGTGCCGAGACGCACGATCATCGATCGCAGCGCCGCTCGCGCTCGGTCGATGTCGTCGGATTGCAGCGTGTCTCGTGACCATTCGACGATCGCTGCCTCGAGCTGGAGGATGGCTGCGACGGCGCCGTCGGCATCGCGCGCCGCGAGCGCCGCATCGAACGCGGCTTCGTGTTGCTTGATGGCCGCAGCGAGGGAGTCGGCCGGTAGAGCGTCTGTTGCTGTGCCGCTTTCGTGTGGTGTTGCTCCTGCTGCTGTGCCGCTCTCATTTTGGCCTGGGGTCAGACCGCGGTCTGACCCCGGTGCGCTGGAGCCGGAGACATGACCGGCGCTCGGGCCGGCGCGGAGGGTGTCGATGGGAACCGTCTCGCCGGTTTCGATGCGCATCGACTCGCCGTGACGACGCAACGTGACAGCGCCCTTGCCGACGACCACAGCGGTGTCGGTGTCGAGATCCATGATCACACCGGTGTGTTCATCGACGCCGAGCACGAATGTGCCATCCGGGAGTTCGGGCTCCAGCATGGCCAGACGTCGCTCGCCGAGGTAACAGAACCGGGTGTCGTGGTTGCCGCCCTCCTGGTTGTCATAGTGCGGGATGACGGCGACCGACAATCCGACCTCACTCAGGACGTCGAGACCTCGAGCCCAGTACGGGTCGAGTCCCGCCTTGTAGATCTCGTACACCGGCACCGTCGCCACGCCCAAGGTCAGAGCGGCGGCCGACGAGAACACGACCGCCCCGCCGGAGCGGAGCATGTCGGCGAGTGCATCCGGTACCGGCGTGCCACGCCACTGTTCGAGAGCGAACGTCGGACTACCCGGCCCCGCGAACACCCAGTCGGCGTTGCGGACCCTGCTGACGCCCTGCTCGATGGCGACGACATCGCCCGTGTCGGTGCGGCCGAGCCCGGCGACGACGACCTCGCGGCCCACCGCATCGCGGAAGTACTCGGTGGCTTTGGCCGCGAGGATCGGAGCGTTCTCCTGGAACCCGAACGGCGTGTCGAGCAACACCGCGTGAGCGTCGGGTCCGAGGCGCTCGAAGATCGCTCGATGTGGGCTCTTCATCGTGGGTGCGGTCTCGCCCGACCCCATGATGGCCAGGATTCGGGGGGTGCTCACGTGCTCGCCTCCGGTGGGCTGGGTGGAAAGAACGCTGGATCGGTCACTGCTCGGTGCAGGAGATCGCCGACGTCGATCGGACGTTGCGCATGGACGTCGTGGTGGGCGGGGCTGAACCACTCGGCCCGACCTCGAGGGAGTGCGGCGACTGCGGCGTCGACGGCCGCGTGTTTGGAATCGGTCCACGCGACGTCACCGGTGTCGGCGGCGATCAACAGGGTGGGGACCGTCACGTGGGGATAGCGCGAGGAGGGCTGGTGCTCCCACAGGCCGCGCAGCACCGTCAGGTGTCGCTCGTACGTCAACCACGGAGCAATCGTGTCGTCGTCGCGCACCTCGAAGTTCGCGAGGGTGCCCTGCCGGCCCTCCTCGGGCCAGTCGGCAGCCGAGGACTCGAGCCATCCGTGGATCGTGTCGAGCGGGGTGCCGGCGAGCCGTGGGGGAGCGAGCGCCGTTGCGGCATCGTTCCACTCGGGGAATCGGGTGCCGAGATCGATGAACCCGCCATCGACGCAAGCGATCGCCGTCACCGTGTCGGGGTGGCGGTGCGCCAGCTCGAGCACGACGTTGCCGCCCCACGACTGGCCGGCAACGGCAGGGCGATCCCACTCGAGCGCTTCGATGAGCAACTGGAGGTCGTCGGCGACAGCGGCCATCTCGTAGCCGTCGTCGGGCTTGGAGGAGCGTCCATGACCGCGTTGATCGACCGCGACGACCCGATGTCCGAGGCCGCTCAAGTGACGGGCGACGCCATCCCACAATCGAGCATTGGACGCCAGCCCATGGACGAGCAGCCAGCCGGGAAGGCCCGTATCCGGCTCGACCGGATCCCAGTGGACGGCGTGGAGGTCGACGCCGGACTCGAGCGAGTGCCATTCGTGGCGGGGCTCGCTCATCGACTCGCCTCGGCGACTCGTTCGATGAGTCGTAGGAGTTCGACGGTCGTGGACATCGGGCGGGGCCAGGGTGATTCGCCCCGCACGGCGCGGGCGAACGAGTCGACCATACCCAGGTAGGGGTTGCTTGGAGCCACCGATTCGGTCCTGATGCTGCCGTCGGCCGACGCGATGAGGATGGATTCGGCTCGTGCGCCCCCGGTGTGGGCATCGGTTTCGATCACGATCGATGCGCGGTCGCCGATCAATTCGATCCGCTGTTCCTCGTCGTCGATGAATGAACACCGGATGCGCGCCTGGCGGCCGTCGACCCACTCGAACGTCGCCTCGGTCCGGGCATCGACGCCACCTTGGTCCCAGAGCGCTGTGGCATCGATCACGTCAGGCGCTGCGCCCCACAGTTCGACGATCGGTCCGAGGCAGTAGATGCCGACGTCGAGGAGCGCGCCGCCGCCCTGCTCGGGCGACCACCGATAGTTGTCAGCGGCGTCCGAGTCGACCGTGAACGTGAACGACGTGTCGATGTCGATGATCCCTCCGAGTTCACCGCCAGCTGCACGATCGATCACCTGGCGCCATCGAGCATCGAACGGGGTCATCCATGCTTCGGCGAGAACGACCCCGGCGCGTTCGCAGGCATCGGCCATCGCCTCGGCATCGGCGGCGGTCGAGGCGATCGGCTTCTCGCACAGCACGTGCTTGCCGACTGCCGCAGCGCGCTCGACCCACTCGCGGTGCATGCCGTTGGGGAGTGGGACGTAGACCGCATCGACCTCGGGATGCTCGAGGAGGTCGTCGTAGGTGCCTGCGCCGAGGTGTGCCCAGGGTTCGGGAACCGGACCGCCGAGTGCGGATACCGCGACGAGGTGGGCTTCGGTTGACGCGTCGATCGCCGGCATGACTGCTCGGGTCGCGACCATCGACCGCGCGCCGATGACACCGATTCCGACGGGGGCGCCGTCGTTCACGTCACTCGAGCTCGATCAGCTCGCCGCCGTTGGCGCCGGAGCGATGGCCCGCTTCGAGCACGGCGACCACATCGCGGGACTGTTCGGGTCCGACCGCGAGAGGCTCCCCGAGCAGCAGGTGATCGACGAGGTTCCGATGGAAGCCCCAGCCAGGGGCCGGCGCCGGCGCCATCTGGGTCGTGCGGATGCCGAGAGTGCTGTCGTAGGTGGCGACGGTCAGGTCGACGGGCACTTCGGCGTGATGTGAGATCTGCTCGACGTGACCGCGGCCGGCAACGACGGCATCGGTGTGCAGCGGTCGATAGTGGCCTTCGATCGTTCCGCGCGTTCCCTCGATGTGGAACTTCGGTCGGCGGATCGCGCAGACGTCGCTCTGGCGGAAGGTTGCCTCACGGCCATCGGCCCACTGCATCCACAGGCTGAGCTGGTCGGCGTTGGTCGTGTCGTGCCAGACGCGGGTGTGGGCACTGCACATCACCTTGCTCGGCGCCGTTCCGTAGAGCTGCACGATCCAATCGACGTGATGGGAACCCCAGTCGTAGATCGCCCCACCGGAGATCGATTCCTCGGAGTGCCACGCCCGGCACGGATGTTCGAATCCGCCCACGAAGGTCTCGATGTTGAACACCTCGCCGATGTCGCCGCTCCCGATGACCCGGCGGACGGCGAGCCAGTCACGGTCCCATCGTCGGCTCTGATGGACGGTCACGGTGCGGTCGACTTCGCGTGCGGTCGCGATGATCTCGTCGGCATCGGCGCGCTGCAGACACATCGGCTTCTCGATGACCACATGCTTGCCGGCCCGCAGCAGTTGCAGGGCGAGCTGGGCATGCAGTACCGGCGGTGTGGCGATGATCGCGATGTCGACGGCGGGGTCGTCGGCGAGTTCGTCGGCCGACGCGTGGCCGTTCAGGGCGGGGAAGTCGGCGCGGGCGGCGGTGATTCGTTCCGGCGCGGAGTCCGCAGCGGCCACCAGAGCGAGACCGTCGGTCTCGGTGGCGGCGAGCCCGTGGAGGTACCCCATCCCGCCGAACGGCCCGTACCCGACGACGCCGACACCCAGGTCGGTGGTGCGAGTCGGGGCGACCGGATGCAGCAGCCGCGACACGAACGCCGCGAGCGTCGGGTGGGCACGCAGGGCGTGGAGATCTGCGAACCCGGATGCAACGATGCGCCCGGCGCCGACGGTTCGGACGGTGATGGTCGGCTGATGTTCGAATCGGATGCTGGTGGTCGCCGCCGCCCGCGTGTCAGGGCTTGCACTGCGGAGTGGTCGAAGCTCGGACGTCACGGCCACCTCGTCGTCGAGCCGAGCGGCGGCCGCGTTGTCGGCGAGGGTGACGAACCATTCGGTGCGGGGCAGTGTCCCGACCACCTCGACGCCCGCCAACGACGCGGCGCACGAATCGTCCGCGAGCGGAGCGATCAGCACGGCACCACCCTGCCGAGCGAACCGTTCGAGGTCGGTCGCCATGTCGGCCGTCACCGGTCCGGAGACCACGTGCGCATCGTTCCAGCAGTCCAGCGGCATCGCACGGACCATACTCAAGGCCTCGCACCGATGCTCGCTGGACTCGGATCCTCTGCGTCCGGAGTTCCTGTCCACAAATCGGGACTACGACATCCTGTTGCGAGCTGTTCGCAACTACCGTACGGCTCGTGACTCATCGGACCTTCCCCCGACCGATCCGTCGCGTCGCCGTCCTTGTCAGTGCGGTCGCCCTCATCGCCGTCGTCACCGCCTGCGGGAGCGATGACCCCAGCGGCGATTCCTCCGACTCGTCCAGCACCGGTTCGGCCGCCGCGAATTCCGATCAGCTCCAGGTGGTGACCACGGTTGCACCGATCACGTCGATCGCAGCCAACGTGATCGGCGACTGCGCCGAGATCGTCGGGATCGTGCCGGAAGGAACGAACTCGCACACCTTCGAGCCGCCGCCGTCGGCTGCCGAGGTCATGACGACCGCCGACGTGGTGTTCATCAATGGGTTGCAGCTCGAAGAACCCACCAAGGAACTGGCGTTGGCCAACATCGGCGACGGAGTCGAGCTCATCGAGCTCGGCGACGAGACGATCTCGCCCGAGCAGTACAAGTACGACTTCTCGTTCCCTGAGGACGGCGGAAAGCCGAACCCGCACCT
>Ga0316193_10001404_pt1 | contig 16171 bp, 12 predicted proteins | sample MerIslsedime2_MG_FD_207735 | JGI IMG/M metagenome (GOLD analysis project Ga0316193, IMG submission 207735) | Coastal sediment microbial communities from Maine, United States - Merrow Island sediment 2 | ecosystem: Environmental > Aquatic > Marine > Coastal > Sediment | place: USA: Maine...
GGTGTCTTCGATCAAAGAAAACTGAAGTTTGTTGGTATAGAAGTCTATAGCCTCGTCGTAGTCTTTAACGACCAGTGCAATGTGAGCTACTGATTGCTTCATATGCTTTATGACTCATTAATCCTTTGCAAATAGTGTTCGTTCTACAAACATGGTGCGTCCACCTACCTCATAACTTTATGAAATATACTATAATAATTCAGCCATGAATCTGGAATTGCATACCCGGCGTTTGCTGCTGACACCACTCGCAGAGACTGATCTTGATCTCTCTTTGGAACTGTGGACTGATCCAGATGTTGTGAAATTCATTTGCGACCCCGAGAGTGAAGACAAGATTCGCAAGGATTTTCCTGATTGGATCAGGAGGGGCGGCAACGGCGGGATCGGAGAATGGAGAATCGCAGACCGGGCGACCGGCGAGAAACTTGGAACCGCGTACCTGCTGCCCTTACCCGTCGATGAAGACGACACCGACCTCAGCCTTGTCGTAATGGGGCAGATGCCGGATGCCGACATAGAAATCGGGTACTTCCTCGTACGATCCGCGTGGGGAAAGGGATATGCAACAGAAGTATGTGAACGCTTGATTCAGTTCGCTTTTGAGGCAGTCTCTCTGGATGAAGTCGTTGCATCAGTCGACGAACTAAACGTCGCGTCGCAGAAAGTGCTCCAAAAATGCGGCCTTCTCGACCGTGGGCGAGCGCGTTGTTACGGCAAAGACAGTCCGATTTACCGGATTACGCGCGATGAGTGGCAAGAATTGCAGCAGCCAATCTACGATTGAGTCCACAGATTTCCTTTGGCAACAAGATCAATGTCTGCTTTGGGTCATTGGCGGACGTTTAAGGCGAGTTTAGCTCAACGTCCGCTTTGCGGCCTGGTGCTACCGGAACTGCTCGATGGCCAGTAGATCCTGGTTGCGTGATATAAAGCATTATTGCAGCATATTCGCGTCGCGAAAATTCGATCGCTTCGTCCAACCAACACGATGGAACAATTATAATGACTACCACCCTGATCACTGGTGCCAATAAAGGCATCGGCCTCCAAATCTGCACGCAACTAAATGCACGCGGCGATGATGTTATCGCCATCTGCAGAAAGTCCAGTCCCGAGTTGTCCGGACTCGGCGTACGCATCATCGATGGAATCGATGTCGGCGATGGCGAATCGGTTGCGCGACTAAAGTCCGAGCTCTCCGGACAGACGATCGACGTACTCATTAATAACGCCGGTATTCTCAGGGGAGACGCGTTCGGCAGCCTGGATTACGACGATATGCTGGAACAATATCGCGTGAATACTCTTGGACCATTGAGGGTCACAGAGGCGCTGGTCGATAATCTCAAAGACGGCTCGAAAGTCGCAATCGTGACCAGCAGGGTTGGCTCAATCGAAGACAACGGATCAGGTGGCTATTATGGTTACCGAGCGTCAAAGACTGCCGTCAATCAGATAGGCACTAACCTGAAACATGAGCTTAAGCCACGTGGCATAGCGGTCGCCCTGCTCCACCCTGGATTGGTCGCGACGGAAATGACCGGTGGACAAGGCATCTCTCCTGCGGAGTCGGCCCAGGGATTGATCGCGCGTATCGATGAATTAAGCATCGAGAATAGTGGCGGATTTTGGCACGCAGAAGGTTACCCTTTGCCCTGGTAGGGGTCAGTTATGAAGCACATCAGTCCCAAGAGAAATACCCGGATGGCGATTCTTGCCTGGATCGCCGGAACCGTCATGGCATCGACCGCATATTCCAGTGACTTTGACGAGGGCTATTTTACGAAGGATCAGGCCAGGCCGATTTTGGAGAAAGCCCTTCGTATACATTTATCGCCCTCGTTGGAATCATTGAGTGACGAAGAACGCGCAGCTGTGAAAAACCTCATTGAGGTCGGACAAATCATGCAGCGTCTTTACGAGAACTCGCGTCACCCTGAAGCGTTAACGGCACATAACGAGTTGGTACAACTGAGTAGAGAGAGCTCCGATCCCGAGCGAGCCGGAATGCTTCTGGATCTCTACCGATTGAGCAAAGGACCGATCGTCACTACGCTCGACAATAGTCGACAAGCGTTCCTTCCCGTTGCGAGTGAAACTGCAGGTAAGAATGTATATCCGCTGGCGATTGAGAAAGACGAGATTGAGCAAGTACTCGCAACCCATCCTGAGCTGCGATCGTCGCTCTTGCACTTGCGCTATGTCGTCCGTCGAAACCAGCCGGAAACCATTCAGGCGGATCTGATGACTCTCGAACAAAATCCAGCCCTTTCAATACTGCATCCAGGTCTTTTTGATCGACTCCTTGCGGCCAAATCCGATCCCGCCGCCGCGCCTCTTTATGCGCTCCCCTATTCGGTGGCCTATGCCGATGAATTATTGCGGGTGTTCGAGTTGCTCAACAATGCCGCAGAGTTGTTACAGGAAAAGGACCCGGCGTTTTCGCGCTTCCTCTCCAATCGGGCCCGAGACCTGCTGAGTGATGACTACGAAAGCGGCGATGCCTCATGGGTAACAGGCCGTTTCCAAAACCTGAACGCCCAGATCGGCTCGTACGAGACTTACGATGACCAACTCTATGGGGTCAAAAGCTTCTTCGCCGTCAGCCTATTGATCCGTGACCATGAACGAAGCGCTGAGCTCGCGGCTGCAACAAGCGGGCTGCAAAAGCTTGAGAACTCCCTTCCCTACGATTCATCTCGGAAAATCCGCGAAGACATTCCAGTTGGCGTCTACGATATTGTTGCTGATTTTGGGCAGGCCCGAGGAACGAACACGGCAACCATTTTGCCAAACGAGAGTTACCTCGCACGTCAGTACGGTCGAACGATTCTCTTACGCGGCAACATACTGACCGACCCGAGTCTTTTCGCGATATCCAAGGCTGCATTCGAGTCCGCAATTCACGAAGATCATCACTCGGATCTCACAGCCGAAGCAAAACTCTACCGAACGCTATGGCACGAAATCGGCCACTACCTCGGAGTCGATCGCACAGCGGACGGACGCGATCTCGGCGAGGCGCTGCAAGACGCCTCAGACCTGTTCGAAGAAATGAAGTCCGATCTCGTCTCTCTTTTCTCAGTGCGGCAGCTCGTCGAAGATGGATACTATACGAAGCCCGCGGCACAGGCTGTTTACGCCGCCGGCATTTTGCGAGTGCTACAGAAGAATCAACCGCGACGAGATCAGGCTTATCAAACCATGCAACTCATGCAATGGAACTGGTTCCTTGAACACGATGTTCTTCAGTTCGACAGCGCAAGTGAAACGTTACGCATCAATTACGAGCGATACCATGGTGCTGTTGAGTCGTTACTCGCGGAAGTGCTGGCGATTCAGAGCGCAGGTGATCGAGATCAGGCAGAAGTGTTCGTTCAAAAATACACAACGTGGGAGCCCAAGCTTCACGGTGTCATTGCCGAGAATATGCGAGCGAAGGAAACCTATCGCTACACGTTGGTTACTTATGAAGCGCTGGATGACTAGCTTTTGTCGATCGCATGAAAACGTAATAGAGAAGTCCGGACGTAAACGCACCAACGAACCAGGCATAGTTGTAAATCTCAACCAGGAATTTCGGCGCGTTGTCGACAACTTCGATTGCCGTCAAAAACCCGGCCAGACTCGGTGCGATTCCCAGTACGAGCGCCAGGATCGCCCATGGATTCCAGCCGTTTCGATATTCGTAATCACCGCCGCGCTGATAAAATGCTGCCGTGTTGAGTTTGCAGCGACGCACAAAGAAATAGTCGGCGATCAGGATACCCGCGATAGGCCCCAACAAGGACGAATATCCCACCAGCCAGACAAACAAATAGGAACCGGCGGACTCCAGTAATTTCCAGGGCATAATCGCGATGCCAAGACCGGCGGTGATGAAGCCACCCATTTTGAATGAAATGCGTTTGGGTGCGAAGTTGCTAAAACCATTGGCCGGCGCAACCACGTTGGCGGCCAGGTTGGTGGTCAATGTCGCGAGCAGGAGAAACACCAGCCCGACAATTGCTGCTGCACCGCCCATTCGGCCGGCAAGTACTACCGGATCCCAGATTGTTTCGCCAAATACGATTGCCGTTGCCGAGGTTACGGCAACGCTTACGAAAGCCAGCAATGCCATCGGAATTGGCAGTCCGATGGCCTGGCCGATAACCTGGTCCCGCTGGCTCCGGGCAAAACGCGTAAAGTCAGGAATATTCAGAGAAAGTGTCGACCAGAATCCGACCATCGCCGTAAGGCTGGGCCAGAAGACTATCCAGAACTGTCCCTCGCGTGCACCGCCGGCAACAAATTGGGACGGTCGACTCAGAATGGCGCCGAACCCACCGCCTTGGACGTATGCCCAGGCCAGCAGGCCCAATGCGGCCAGGATCAAAAACGGAGCTGCCAATGTTTCGAGCCAGCGTATGGACTCGATGCCGGCTGCAATAAAGTAAACCTGGATAGCCCAAAAAATCAGAAAACAAACGACCTGGGCGGTGTCGATATCAACGAATGGCAACGGCTCGCCAACAAATGACTGGCCACTGATCGCGTTCAGGATCTGGTAAATCGCAAAGCCCCCAACCCATGTCTGGATGCCGAACCAACCGCATGCCACCAGTCCACGCAGTAATCCCGGCAGGCGCGCGCCTATGGTGCCAAACGATGCTCGCAACAGTACCGGAAACGGCACGCCGTAGTGCGTGCCGGCATGACCGATCAGTATCATCGGAATCAGTACTATCAAATTTCCAAGCAACACGGTGCCCATTGCCTGCCAACCGGACATTCCTTGCGCGATCAATCCGGAAGCCAGCAAGTAGGCCGGCACACACACTGCCATTCCTACCCAAAGTGCACTGATATTTACCCAGGTCCAGGTGCGGTCCGATTCGACGGTCGGCGCCAGATCGGCATTCCATAGCTGATCGCTGCCGGAGCCCTGCTGGTCTGCTGGTGTCTTGCTGCTCATCGCGGCCGACGCTAGCCTATCTTGACTCTTCGGTCAACTGAGGTATCTTGACTCTGGGGTCAACATTAGAAATCATAATCGGGCAATTCATATAAGGGGGAATCCACATGAAACTGTACTCGAAACTGGCTACCGTCGTGACTTTGGCACTTATGAGTCTCGGCGCTTGGGCGCAATCCACCGTCCTCGAGGAAATCACTGTTACTGCCCAGAAGCGTGAGCAGCTTGCCAACGACGTCGGCATCGCGATAACAGCGTTCAGCGGCAAGCAAATGGATGCGCTCGGATTCGAAACGAGCACTGAACTGATTGCCTATACACCCGGAGTTTCACTCGCCGGCGACATTGGTGGCCAGCGGGCAATTTTTAATATTCGTGGTGTCGTACAAAACGACTACGCCGACCTGGCCGAAGCGCCGGTTGCTGTTTATGTCGACGGCGGCTATCTCGCCAGTACCCAGGCGCAGACTTTCGCGCTTTACGACATCGAGCGAGTCGAAATCCTGAAGGGCCCGCAGGGCACCCTTTTTGGCCGAAACGCAACGGGAGGCCTGGTTAATACCATCACGGTCAAACCATCGGCAGAAATAGGAGGCTATCTTGAAGGTACCTTCGCCAGCTTTGACCAATACCGTCTTGAAGGCGCTATCGGCGGCCCGTTCTCCGACAATGTAAGAGGACGATTTTCCTTCATGACCAACCAGATGGGCGAGATTTACAACAACGTCTACACCGGCCAGGATTTCCAGGGTACTGCCGGCACGCCAGGTGGTGGCCAGGACACCTATAACGATGACACCACCGCACTGCGAGGTCAGCTCGATTTCGATCTTGGCGATAAAGGCAATCTATTGTTTATCGCGAACTGGGCGGACACGACAAAAAGTGAAGGTCCCTACCAGGTAACCTCAACGACCGAAGTTCGTCGCGCTAACGGTGAACCCATAGATGTCATTCTTTCTTCAAACGATCCGTTGAATTGTGACATCGTTCAGGATGGCGCGTGCATCGACGGCAACGGTGACGGTATTGCGACGCGGCCGGTCGTCGGCGGTGACTTCTGGGGCAATACAGACCCGGATGGTAGCGGGCCAAAAGTAAACAAGGACTTTGCGTTCACCGATCAGAACCAGATTGAGTCGTCCGGCCTGTTGGCGGAGCTCAACTACGACTTCGGCAGCGTCCTGTTCACATCCATCACCGACTACAAGAGCTTTACGCGAATCATCGGTCTTGACTCTGATCAGACTGCCAGGGCTGCACTAATTTTTCAGTCGTCCGGCGAAACCGAGCAGTTTAGCCAGGAATTCAGAATCAGTAATGCTTCCGACCGAACGAACTGGGTGGCTGGTCTCTACTACCTGACCATCGATACTGATTTCATTCAGGGATTGGCCGAATCTGCGGCCGGTGTCGACGACTTTGGACTTCTCGGACAGGAAGCCAACACTATCACTGAGCTGGAAACCGAATCCGTATCTGCATTTGGGCAGGTCGATTTCTCGTTATCGGATCGTTTGGTTCTGGTCGCCGGCCTGCGGGTCACTCAGGAAAACAAGGACTTCGATGGTACCGTCGATTTCTTTCTGAATAACGATGACCGAAGAATCGAAACAGATAATTTTCTTTTCAGCATCGAACAGTTGACGTCCTCGAACGACGAAACACTCTGGTCCGGAAAGCTCCAGCTGGAATTCAGTCCGCATGAAAACAGCCTGTACTACTTCGGCATCAATCGTGGTGTTAAAGCAGGCAGTTTCAGTGCGCCGTTGTTTGGCGGGTTGGCGCCGTATGACGAGGAAATTCTGACGTCGTATGAAATCGGCGGAAAAATGACAATGTCCGATGGCAGAGTGCAATTGAATACGTCGTTATTCTATTACGACTACCAGGACTACCAGTCATTCAGCTTCAGAAACAACACCAGCGCAGTGACCAACGAAGACGCCAAGTATGCCGGCGTAGAGGTAGAGGTCTTTGCAAACCCGACCGACCGGTTCGACGTACAACTTGGCGTCTCCTATATAGACGCCACGGTTGAAGACCTGCAGATTGCCTCTGACATTTTCGTTGACACCACGCCACCGTTCACGCCGGAATGGCAAGTCTCCGGGCTGCTTCGATACAACTGGGATGCACTTGGCGGCAACCTGGCAGCCCAGGTGAGCAGTTCCTGGCAGTCCGAATTTTATTTTTCCGCCAACAATTTCACCGCACACAAGTTTGACTCCTCGATGACAGCTGATGCGCGGCTAAGCTGGGCCGACTCAGAGAACCTTTGGAATATTGTCGGATTCGTCGATAACTTTACAGACGAACGCAACTCGATTATCGGCTTCGATGTATCCGGATTTTATGGCACCAGCCAGGAGTCGTTTACCAAGCCGATAACATATGGGCTGTTAGTGCGGCGTAACTTCTAAACACGCTCAGAAATCCAGCTTAATTGCGAGGTTTGAAATGAAAAAAGTAAAATGCGGTTTGATTCAGATGGCGCTCAAAGGCGACACGACCATGGAGCCCGACAAGATCAGGGACCTGATGCTCGAAGCGCATCACCCGATGATCGAAGACGCGGCGGCACAGGGCGTGCAAGTGCTGTGTTTCCAGGAAGTGTTTACCCAGCCCTATTTCTGCCCGGGGCAGGATCGCAAGTGGTATGCAGCAGCCGAAGCCATCCCGGATGGCTACACGACGAAGCTCATGCAGGAGTATGCAAAGAAGCACAACATGGTCATTGTCGTTCCTATTTATGAAGAGACGATGCCCGGCGTTTACTACAACACCGCAGCGGTAATCGATGCGGACGGCACATTCCTTGGTAAATATCGCAAGAATCATATCCCCCAGGTCGACCCCGGCTTTTACGAGAAGTTTTTCTTCAAACCCGGCAATCTCGGCTACCCGGTTTTTGATACTGCTTATTGCAAACTGGGTGTCTACATCTGTTACGACCGGCACTTCCCGGAGGGCTGGCGAGCATTGGCATTGAATGGCGCCGAGTACATCGTTAACCCATCGGCGACAGTCGCCGGTCTGAGCAAATACCTTTGGGAACTTGAACAACCGGCGGCGGCAGCAGCCAACGGCGTATTCATCGGCGCCATCAATCGTGTTGGCACTGAAGAACCCTGGGCCAAGGAGATGGGCGAGTTTTACGGCTCCACTTACATCGTCAATCCGCGTGGCCAGATAGAGGCGCAGGCCAGCTACGGCGACGACGAACTGTTGGTGCACGAAATCGACCTGGATATGAATCGCGAGGTTCGTGATCAGTGGCAGTTTTATCGAGACCGACGTCCGGAAACATACACACCACTGGTGGCAGACTGATTGACTGGAGCAGTTGAATGACTGAAAGATCACAGGCTGACATAGCACCGAACAGACTGACTGATGCTGAGATTGAATCCAATTTCGGCGATATGCACACACCGCTTGGCCAACCCGAGGCACTGGTAGAAGCAGACCGCTGCTATTTTTGTTTCGATGCACCCTGCACCACGGCCTGCCCCACCGGAATAGATATCCCGGGTTTTATTCAGAAAATTCGCAGCGGCAATATTAAAGGTTCGGCCCACACAATTTTACGTGAGAACATCATGGGTGGTATGTGCGCCCGGGTCTGTCCGACTGAGGTATTGTGCGAGGAAGCTTGTGTGCGCAACACGCTTGAAGACCAGCCAGTTCGAATCGGCCTCCTGCAACGTTATGCAACGGATCCAATTTTTGAAAGCGGTCTGCAATTGTTTGATCGGTCAGACGAGACAGGAAAACGCGTCGCGGTAGTCGGCGGCGGACCCGCCGCACTTTCCTGCGCCCATCGACTGGCCAGTCTGGGCCATCACGTTACCGTTTTGAATGAGGCAGAAAAACTGGGCGGTCTCAATGAGTATGGCATTGCTGCATACAAGGCCACTGATAATTTTGCCAAAGCAGAAACGGAGTACATTCTGAGCATTGGTGGTATCGACGTTCGAAACGGGACATCGTTGGGACGCGATTTTTCCCTCGCTGATTTGCGAAGTGAATACGACGCTATTTTTCTGGGCTTCGGTATGGATGGGGTGAACGAGCTGGGAATGGACAACGACCAGAATGACGGTGTCATCGATGCCGTTGAGTACATCGCGGAGCTGCGCCAGGCGGATAACAAGTCGACGATGCCCGTTGGCCGCAAGGTGCTGGTTATCGGCGGCGGCATGACCGCAATCGATATTGCCGTGCAAAGCAAAAAGCTGGGCGCGGAGGAAGTCACTATTGCCTATCGCCGCGGACAGCATCAAATGAACGCCAGTCACCACGAGCAGGAATTTGCACAAACCTGTGGAGTGAATATCCGCCATTGGCTCGCACCGAAGCAATTATTGCTCGACGGTGAGCGCGTGAACGGCATCGAGTTCGAATACACAAAACTCGACGCCGAGGGCAAGTTGACGGGCACTGGCGACACGTGTGTCGTGAAGTCCGACGTCGTGTTCAAAGCGATAGGCCAAAACGTGCTGTGGAGCGATCTGGGCGACACGGCCGATGTCCTTGATGTTTCGAATGGCCGTATCCGCGTGGACGAAAACCGAAAAACCTCACTACCTGACGTATGGGCCGGTGGTGATTGTATCGATGATGGCGAGGACCTGACCGTATCCGCAGTACAGGACGGCAAATTGGCAGGCATCGATATCGATCGGTTTCTAAAACAAACATAAGCCCCTGGAGTAGCAAATGGCAGACCTGAGCAGCGAATTCCTCGGAATCAAATCACCCAATCCTTTTTGGCTGGCGTCAGCGCCACCAACAGACAAAGGCTATAACGTCAATCGCGCATTCGAGGCCGGTTGGGGTGGCGTTGTGTGGAAGACATTGGGCGAAGATCCACCGGTTGTTAACGTAAACGGTCCTCGCTATGCGGTCCGGCACAGTAACGATCGCCGCGTCGTCGGCTTTAACAATATCGAGTTAATTACCGATCGCCCGTTGCAGGTCAATCTCGACGAAATGCGGCAAATCAAAAAAGACTGGCCTGACCGCGCACTGATTGCGTCAGTTATGTTGCCAATGAATGAAGAAACGTGGGCGAAACATGTGCCCATGATCGAGGACACCGGGGCGGACGCATTCGAGCTCAATTTCGGCTGCCCTCATGGCATGTCAGAGCGCGGAATGGGCGCGGCGGTCGGCCAGGTACCCGAATATCTTCAGCGCGCAGCAGAATGGTGCAAGAAGTACGCGACCATTCCGGTGATCGTCAAACTGACGCCCAACGTCACCAACATTCTGTTGCCGGCGCGTGCGGCCATTGCCGCGAAAGCCGACGCCGTATCCCTCATTAATACAGTTAACTCGATTATGCGTGTCGATTACGACACATTGTCCATGTATCCGACTACCGATGGCATGGGCTCTCATGGCGGCTATTGCGGCGAAGGCGTGAAACCCATCGCGTTGCACATGATCGCTGAAATTTCGCGAACGCCAGACACCGCCAGTATTCCAATTTCAGGAATCGGCGGCATTTCGGACTGGCGAGATGCGGTCGATCACCTGGCGCTCGGTGCACAAAATGTCCAGGTCTGTACAGCCGCAATGGTATACGGATTCAAAATCATCGACGATCTGACTGACGGGCTCAGTAACTTCCTCGATGAGAAAGGAATGTCTTCCGTCAGCGACCTGGTTGGAAAAGCCGTGCCCACCGTAACCGACTGGAAATACCTGAATCTCAACCACGTGGACAAGGCGTATATAGACCAGGACCTGTGTATTTCCTGCGGACGTTGCCATATCGTCTGCGAAGACGTTTCGCATCAAGCCATTACCAATACGTTGAACGGCGAACGTCACTTTGAAGTGATTGACGAAGAATGCGTTGGCTGCAACCTGTGCGTCAGTGTCTGTCCGGTGCAGGACTGCATTACGATGCGACCGCTGACTGAAGGTGTAGACCCGCGCACCGGCAGAAAATTCACCAGTGAAAAGGCTAACTGGACCACTCATGCCAACAATCCTTTGCGAGAGAACAAGTAATAAGCCCGCGCGCTGATTGTCGCCGCAAAGGGAGTGAGCCGCCAGCATGTCCACGCCAGCCAGAAAAATAAAAATCCGCAAGGCGAACGAAGCGCTGATCCTGGAAACAGCTGAGCGAGTATTCGCGCTTAGCGGCTACCAGGGTGCATCCATTGCACAGATTGCACGTGAAGCCAGGCTGCCAAAAGCCAACGTGCATTACTACTTCAAAACGAAGCTGGATCTCTATCGGCAGGTTCTGGAGCACATTCTCGACGATTGGATGGAAGAAGCGTCGTCATTCGACGAATACGCCGATCCGAAGCAGGCGTTACGAACCTACGTGCAGGCTAAAATGGAGTTTTCCCGTAAACGACCATTCGGCTCTCGCGTATGGGCCAGCGAGATAATGGCCGGCGCACCAGTAATGGAAAGGTTCCTGGGAACCATCCTGAAAAAATGGGTAGATGAGCGGGCACGCATTATTCGCGGCTGGGTACGCGACGGTAAGATTGATCCCGTACACCCGCGCGCGTTGTTGTACATGATTTGGGGAACAACCCAGCACTACGCCGACTTCGAACGACAACTCGTAATCCTCAATGGCGGCAAAGTGATAACCGACCGTCAGTACCGTGCGAGAACAGACCAGGTCGTCAACCTGGTTCTGGCCAGCGTAGGTCTATAAACAAAGTCTGACCCGAATTGTTTTCATGTTTACGCAATCGACAAATAGTTACGTAGAAAAAAGTTAACTCGGCTCAATTATGTCGAATTCTACAACGCTGTTTAACAACAGCTTTATTTTTTCTTGTCGATTTCTCCACACACTTCCGACATTTTCATTGACAGCTTCATTTTGTCTGTGAAACTCTTCGCCGACGAATGACAAAGGCAAACCTTCCGCGAGGAAGGGACGCAAAGCCACCGGTCTCATCTTATTGCAGACAGCGGAGTTACCATTATGACTTTCCTCCTCAGTATTACACCCTCGCCTGTTCTATCCGCCCTCTTGTGGATCGTTCTGGTTGTGACGGCACTATTCTTCGCTCGACCAACTGCTCATAAGCTCATTCTTGAAACGGGCCGTTCACTGCACAAGATATTTCGTATTGCCTCGCTTTCGGTGGCCAATGCGCAAACGACTCTCGCCGAAAGGAACAGGGAAGTGCTTCTGGCCGCTGGCCGTGAAGCCAAGGAACGAATCGTCGAGCGCGAATTTCATCGTATTAATGAGACCGTTCGCAAGGACCTGGCCAATTACTCGACATTGCACCGCAATCTCAGTGAATCCATCAACCGCATCGAGACCGATCACCAGGAGGCCGTCGACGTCCCACCGGATCCGCCCGGCTGGGTGAAAGCCGTTGAGGCCGTTGCGGCGATCGACTCGAAAGATAGCCGGGTCGGTATCGGTGGTGTGCTCGGCGATATCCACAAGTCACTGGTTAAAGCGCACAAAGAGGCCATGGTTGCGTATCACGAGGCCAGCGGGAAGCGGCACGCGCTGCTACGAAAAATGCGGCCCGAGTGGCGCGAGATCCAGCAGACGTTGGACAAAGTGGGTAAAAATGTCGATAGCCTGCTCGGCCGCTCCGCCACCATTGACCGGCACATGCAGGAATATGAGGACATCGTCAAAGGCGAAGACCGGGCAGTCTCAATATTGTCATCGTCATCGCTGGTATTTTTCTTTGTATCGGCATTGGTTCTTGTGGTCGCTGTCGGTGGTGCGACGATCAACTTCTCGTTGATTGCCCGTCCGATGGCTGAGATGGTTGGCGGAACCAGCCTGGTTGGTGGATTCAAAACAGCAGACATAGCAGCACTTGTCATTATCCTGGTCGAGATCTCAATGGGACTTTTCCTCATGGAATCTCTGCGGATCACCCGCTTGTTTCCCGTGATCGGCGCACTGCCGGACAAAACACGCGTACGCATGATCTGGATTACGTTCACCATGCTGTTCTTGCTCGCCAGCGTCGAGGCAGGTCTTGCGTTTATGCGTGAAGTCTTGCTTCACGACGAACTTGCAACCAGCGCACTGCTGCGCGGTGACGGTAGTGCCGTCATTAACAGTGACTACATGTGGATTACGACGGCCGCACAAATGGGGATGGGATTCATCCTGCCATTTGCGCTGACATTTGTTGCCATACCACTGGAAACATTCGTGCACTCGCTTCGCACTATCGTCGGCCTGGTCATAATCGGCATACTGCGCCTGACATCGCTGTTCTTGCGATTACTTGGCAGCGGGTTTCGTTATCTGAGCGTACTTGTCGCACAGTTATATGACCTGCCGCTCTTCATACCGTTGTGGTGGGCTGCCAGGGATCACGGTGAGAGCCGCGCCGATAACACGAAATTTCAAAAGGTGACGCCATGAAACTTTTCAGCTTGTTTCTGTCGTGCGTGCTACTCGTCAGTTGCGCGCCTTCCGTATCCCATAACTCCGGCGTATACATGCTGATCGATACGTCCGGAACCTATCGTGAAGAAATGACCAAGGCCGAGCAGATTATCCGCTATTCCCTTTCACGGCTTGACGCAACAGACTCGTTCGCCGTCGCCCGGATTGATACGGGCAGCTTCAGCGAAAAGGATATTGTTGCTAAAATCACGTTTGACGATCGGCCGAGTACGATCAATCGCCAGAAACGCAATTTTTCGGAGCAGATAAGCGCTTTCGTACGGGATGCGAACTCGTCCCCATATACCGATATCACCGGCGGACTCTTGCAAGCGGTGGAGTACCTGAACGAGAAAGGGCCAGCCGCAAAAACCGTATTGATTTTTTCCGACCTTAAAGAAGATCTGCAGGATGGCTATATCCGCGATATAGAGTTCGACCTCGACGGCTTCAACATCATTGCACTGAACGTCACGAAGCTTCGCTCGGACAACGTCGACCCCCGGGAATATCTCGCCCGGCTTGAAGACTGGCGGACGAAAGTCGAGAAGTCCGGCGGGCACTGGCAGGTGATCAATGACCTGGATGGTCTGGAAGGACTGTTATAGGACCGTTATCCAGATGGATCATCAATTCGGGGCCGGGTCAGGATCGACCAGTAACCGAATACAAAAATAGTGAACGCTAACGACCACAGCACGGCCGACCCGATCAGGAACGCCCGGTAATGCTGTGGCCAGACGATGCCGGGCAGGATTCTCACGATTGCCGCGATCTGTAAAGTGACAAAAGCGCCCACCTCGATGCGGCCCGCCTTGAGCGCCCTGCCCGTATGCCCGAGCGCGCTACGCGTCATCATCGCAACCATCAGCGATGCAACTGCACCGACAGTCAATGCATGAGAGGCGGAGCTTGCCGCGATGTGTAATGGCGACGCCGCAGCCGCACGGAGAACCAGCGATACCGGAATCCATGCATAGGCTACGGGCAACATCCATAGCAACGCATTGCCGCGTGTCTTGAACGGATCCCACAGTAACAGTCGGACCACGTGCGCGAGTGCGGCAACGAGCAATAGCCCGATCCAGATCGAGGTCGGTATCGACCACCACGGACTGCTGACACCCACTGCCAGTACAAGCACCAGTGAGATTATTGCTGCAGCTTCAACAATATAGACGCTGTGTGGACGTGCAGCTGGCACCGCGTTGCCGGTAAACGCCGGAATAACTCTGCCGGCAACGATGGCGATCAGGATAACGATCACGTCGAGCGCCGCGAGAACGGACACCCGGGTCAATTGGAATGGTAATGCACCGAGCATCGCCTGGTGAAATACGCTATTAGCGACCATCAGTCCGCCAAGCACGACCAGTATTTTGAAATTCCTGATATTCCCGCTTTGCGTAATCGGAATCGCTATGGCAATGGCCAATGCCGGAATGAAGAGGAAATCGATGATCGCCGCGAGCACCGGCGGCCCTGACAGCATCAACACGCGCCCTGAAATCCACAGCAAGACCAGTGCAGCCAATGAACTGCCTGTCAGTGTCGGGAGCCCGGTCCAATTTTTTACGGCCGTAAGAAGAAAGCCGGCAATTACGGCGGTCGCAAATCCGAACACCATCTCGTGGCTGTGCCAATCCAGGCCGGCCAGGTAACCGCCGCTCGAAATGACGCCGACATAGAATCCTAACCAGACTGGTAAAGATATAACTGCAAAAACGGCCGCAACGAGATAGAACGGACGAAAACCCAGCGTGAATACGGGGCGGTTCGAAATCATCTTATCGCTACGACCATAACGACAATTATACCGTAAATGAACGGACCCTCCCGAATGGTACACTTGCCCGCTGCTACCCGGGCCGCCGGATACTTATTCTAGAACGCCATAGGGAACGGCCATGCGGATATAGGTACTAGTACCCATTTTGTATCTATTTCTGTAAATGCAACAATTGAGAACGAAAAAAAGGTAGACGTGAATGACTGAGTACAGCGCACCACTAAAAGACCAGAGATTTGTAATTAATGAGCTTGCCGGTCTGAAATCGATTAGTCAGTTGCCGGCATTCGAGCACGCAACCGACGACCTGATAGAGCCCATACTGGAAGAAGCATCGCGATTCGCCAGCGAAGTTCTTAGCCCCACCAATGTCATCGGTGATCAGGAGCGATGCCGGATAGAAGATGGAAAGGTGAAGGTGCCATCTGCATTTTCTGACGCTTATAAGGTATTTGTTGAGAGTGGCTGGCAGACCCTTGACTGTCCCCAGGACCAAGGTGGCATGGGACTGCCTTCACTGATCGGTTCGGCTACAGCTGAAATGTGGCAATCGGCGAACCTGTCACTTGGCCTGTGCCCCATGCTGACCGACGGTGCCATCGAGACAATCGCGACACACGCGACCGATGAATTGAAGCAGATCTATTTGGAAAAAATGGTCACGGGTGAATGGACCGGCACGATGGATCTGACAGAGCCACAGTCTGGCTCCGACCTCGCTACCATCAGAACCCAAGCAGTGCCTGACGGAGACCACTACAAAATCAGCGGTACAAAGATCTTCATCACCTGGGGTGATCACGAGATGGCCGAAAATATCGTCCATCTCGTTCTTGCGCGCCTGCCGGATGCTCCTGACGGTGTCAGGGGAATTTCTTTGTTTCTCGTTCCTAAATTCCTGGTCAATGAAGATGGAAGCCTCGGTGACCGAAACGATGTTTTTGTTACATCGGTTGAGCACAAGCTGGGTATCCACGCGAGTCCGACCTGTGTATTAAATTATGGCGAC
>Ga0316193_10001406_pt1 | contig 16162 bp, 15 predicted proteins | sample MerIslsedime2_MG_FD_207735 | JGI IMG/M metagenome (GOLD analysis project Ga0316193, IMG submission 207735) | Coastal sediment microbial communities from Maine, United States - Merrow Island sediment 2 | ecosystem: Environmental > Aquatic > Marine > Coastal > Sediment | place: USA: Maine...
TGCGCCAGCCGGGCCTCCTCCTTGGAATTGCACCTTTTTTGACGGAAGCGGCCCGGCCGCCTGATCTTCCAATCAATGTCGGTGTCGGACGAGCGGGCGGAGCTTCGGGGGCAGCTCCTGGATGGTCGCTATCGTATCGGAACCGCGATCGGCATGGGGGGCACGGGGATCGTGTACGAGGCCGAGCGCTTGGCGACGCTCGAGCGGGTCGTCGTCAAGATGCTCCGGCCGACCCACTCGGGGAATCCCGATCTGATTAGCCGGGTGCGCCGCGAAGTCGAGGTTGCCCGACGTGTGTTCCATCCCGGCATCGTGCCCATCATCGACCACGGCATGCTCTACGACGGCTCGCCATACGTCGTGATGAGGCACATGCGCTCCGAGAGCCTCTCCTCGTACTTGCGAAGGTGCGGGCCGGTCGGCACGCGGCAGATCTCCGTCATCGTGGCCCGCCTCTCGTCGATTCTCCACAGCGTGCATCGGCATGGCTACGTCCACCGGGACATCAAGCCCGAGCACATCCTGCTCAACCGTGGCAGCTACGGAGAGCTCGACGTTCACCTTCTCGATTTTGGGGTGTGCGCGGCGGATACCGCGCCCGCCGACGAGCGTGCCAGGGAGCGCGGCCGGGTCTACGGTACCCCGAGCTATGCCTCGCCCGAACAGGCTAGCGGGAACCCCTTCGTCGACGCGCGTGCGGACCTCTTCGGCATCGGCGTCACCATGTTCGAGGCGCTCACCTCCAAGCTGCCGTTTACCGGTTCCGACGTGACCGCGGTTCTCCGCAGGATCATCCGAGAGGATGCGCCTCGCACGCGCCTCCTGTCGCCGCACGTCGACGAGGAGATGGATCGTCTCATCGCCAAGCTCCTGAGCCGCAGCCCGGCTGCGCGCCATCCTTCCGCCCGCGCGCTGATGCGGGCCCTCGACCCCTGGCTCCAGGATCGCGTCACGACCGAGCGCGCACTCGTCGCCACACTGCATATCGCGCCGGATACCAGCAGCATCCGGCCGACCGCACAGCACGACATGGTCGCGGCCTAGTCGCCGCTCAGTCTGTCGACCACGTGCGCAACGTCCGCCGGTGCCGCCATCGCGTGAAAGCCCTTGTCGACGTAGAGAACCGTTCCGGTGATGCCGCTCGCGAGGGGGCTGCAAAGGAAGGCCGCCGCATTGCCGACCTCCTCAGCCTGAAGCGCATCAGCCAGTGGAGCATTCATCTCATAGTACTTGATCATCTTGTGAATGAACCCGATCGCCGATGCGGCGCGAGAGGCATACGGCCCGGCCGAAATCACGTTGACGCGGTGGCCAGCTTGGCGGCCCATCTCGAAGGCCAACATACGGGCGTCTGTTTCGAGCGCGGCCTTCGCGGAGGCCATCCCGCCGCCATAGTCGGCGACGACGCCCTGGCTCGCCAGGTATGAAAGCGCCAAGAGCGCACCGCGTGGGCGCATCAACGGCTCCAGTCGCTGTGCGAGCGAGACGAACGAGTACGCGCTCGCGCCATGGGCCGCTAGGTATCCGCCGCGGCTGGTTTGCATCAGCGGCCTGGTGACCTCGGGTCCGTTGGCAAGGCTGTGCACCACGATGTCGAGGCACGAATCACCGAAGTCCTCACGGAGCTGACGGGCGACCCCCTCGATGGTGAAGTCGCCCCGATCGCGATAGCGCTTCTGCTCGCGAACCTCCGGCGGCGCGTCTTCGAGCGAATCGTACTCGGCATCGAGCGGGTAAATCTTCTCGAATTCGAACTTGCTCCCATCGGGCATGGCCAGAGAGGCGTCGAGCTTTCCGCGCCGCAAGAGCGCCTCGAAGATCCCGAGGGCAGGTGGCCAGGTACCGACGCAGACCGACGCACCGGCCGTGGCGAGCGCTTTGGCGATCGCAAATCCAAACCCGCCGTCGTCGGCCACGCCGGCGACGAACGCCCGCTTCCCTGAAAGATCGATCGACAACATGCGCCGAACCTTATCGCCAGTTCCGACAAACCGCTACACTCCGCGCCATGAAGAAGAAGGGTAAGGGGGTCGAGTACATTCATGTCTCCGACCACTACTTCGAGAAGCGCGGATTGCGGCGCTATGCCGGTGTGTGGTCGCTCTGGGCGCTGGGCGTCGGGGCGGTGATTTCCGGTGATTTCTTCGGTTGGAACTTCGGCCTCGCGGCTGGCGGGTTCGGCGGCCTTCTCATCGCCACGCTCATCATCACGGCGATGTACGCCGGCCTCTGCTTCAGCATCGCCGAAATGACAGCAGCCCTCCCACACACAGGAGGCGCGTACTCGTTCGCGCGGTCGGCGATGGGACCCTGGGGAGCCTACATCACCGGCCTTGCCGAGAACATGGAGTACATCCTCACGCCGGCCGTGATCGTCGTCGGAATTGGCGGGTACCTCGGAGCGATCTTTGGGACCCCGGCAAGCGTAGAGCCCCTGTGGTGGCTCGGCGCCTATGCGGTCTTCGTCGGCCTCAACGTCGCTGGCGTCGAGACAACTTTTCGTTTCACCGTCTTGATCACCGGCTTGGCCCTGGGGGTGCTCGCCCTGTTCTGGGTCACGGCGATTCCTCACTTCGATATGAAATGGGCGCTCAACATCGAGCCCGAGCCCGGCCAGACCCGATGGCTTCCCCGGGGAGCAGCGGGGATCCTGTCGGCGCTCCCGTTTGCGATCTGGTTTTTCCTAGCAATCGAGCAGCTTCCGCTGGCTGGCGAGGAGGCACACACACCGGCACGCGATCTACCGCGCGGCCTGCTCTACGGCTTGCTGACCCTGGTCGTGGCGGCCTTTCTCACCCTCTTTCTGAACGCCGGCATCGCACCGGGCGCCAAAGCGCTGGGCTCTTCCGCCGAGCCGCTGTTCGAGGGCTTCAAAACGATCTTTGGCGCGGGTCTCGGCGCCAAGCTTCTGGCCCTCGTCGCGGTGACCGGACTCATCGCGAGCTTCCACAGCATCATCTTTGCTTACGGCCGGCAGATCTTTTCCCTGTCGCGAGCAGGCTACTTTCCTCGGTGGCTCTCGCGCACGCACCCGCGGCGTCAGACACCGCACGTCGCGCTCTTCGTCGGCGCTCTGCTCGGCTACCTGGTCGCTTACGGCATTCACGCCCTCGGCCCCGAGCATCCAGTCGGCGCGGTCCTACTCAACATGGCGGTCTTCGGCGCGGTCATCGCCTACGCGCTTCAAATGCTGTCGTACATTCTGCTGCGCATTCGGCTACCGCACATCGATCGACCTTACCGAAGCCCGCTCGGCGTGCCCGGCGCCGTAGTGGCGCTGCTCATCGCGCTGGTCACCTTGGTCGCGCTCTTCGTCACCGACCCGATCTATCAAAAGGTGGTTGTGGGAGCCGCCGTTTGGTACGGGCTCGGACTCCTGTGGTTCGCGTTCTACGCGCGGCACCGACTAGTGCTGGCTCCCGAGGAATCGTTCGCGCTCTCGGCACACAGCGCGCAAGACGATCGCTAGCCGGCGTGCCAAGCTTCCCCCATGCGGGTTCTGCTGCTGCGACATGGGGAGGCCGTCGACACGCGCTCCGCCCCGACTGACCACGATCGTTGGCTGACCGACATCGGTCGCGAGACGGTCACCAAGGTCGGCAAGGCCCTCACGAGGCTCGACCTGGACTACTCGTGCGTCTACACGAGCCCGCTGGTGCGCGCGGTCCAAACCGCGGAGATCTTGGCAGCAACCCACCCCGGCTTCCGCGGTCCCCTCGAGGTTCACCCCGCGCTATCGAGCGAGGTAGGCAGCACGGCACAGGCCCTCGAACCGCTCGAGCATGCCGCTGACGACGATCTCGTCGTCATGGTGACCCACATGCCGAAGGTCAGCGTGCTCGCTGGGCAGCTCTGCCAACTTCCCACGTTCCCGTCATTCCGGACCTCCTCGGCCTGCTTGTTGAGCATCGAAGGCCGCAAGGGCCGCTTCCAATGGATGCTCGACCCGGAAACTCTGGAGCTCAAGCGCCCCTGAAGGCGCGTCCTGCCCATCCAGGCTACGCGGTGCAGACCTGATTGCGCCCGCGGTTCTTCGCTTCGTAAAGCGCTTTGTCGCCTTGCACGAAGAGGTCCGCCGCTGTCGACGCGTGATCGGGAAATGTGGCGACCCCGAGGGACGCGGTGACCTTCAACGGCCCAAGCTCGGTCAACACTTCGGTCTTCTCGAGCTCTTCGCGCACGCGCTCCGCAAGCAGCTGGGCACCATGCGTATCGGTCTCCTCACACAGCACGCAGAACTCCTCACCGCCGAACCGGGCAACGAGGTCAGTCTCCCGCTTCACACGTCGGAGCACACCGCCGAGCTCCTTCAACACCCGGTCGCCTGCAGCGTGACCGTGGGTGTCATTGACGGCCTTGAAATGATCGAGGTCCGTTACAATCAAGGATAATTTTCGGCCGAATCGCTGTGCGGCCATCAGCTTCTGTTCCATCTGGTCGAGGAGCGCGCGCTTGTTCAAACAGCCCGTTAGGCCGTCCGTGGTGGCCATTTCCTCGAGCTGACGCACGGCACGCGCGTTCGCCATCGCGACGGCGAGCTGGTTCGCGAGCGCTTGCAGGGTGTCGCGCACCGATGTGCCAAACACCGACGGAGCCTTTGCAGCAACGATCAAGGTTCCGATCGGTTCCTCCCGCGCCACCAACGGCAGCACGAGCAGCGACTCCATGCCTTTGAGTTTCGCCTTTTTGGTGAAGAGCACCTGCTGCGTCGGGTCGAACTCGCCGCGGTACGGGAGATAGTGTCGGTTCTTGACGACCATCGCGGTGAGCGACGTGTTGTCGCGGAAGCGAAGCCCTTGGAAGTCCAGAGCTCGCTCGCCAATCGCGCGCCGCACGACGTGCCGGCGGCCCTCGGGCTGATACTCCGTGATCGCGCCGAAGTCGTGCGCCACGATCTCCTTCGCGGCGGCCAAGCCTACCGCCATGACCGCATCTTGGGTCAGCGCTGTGCTGAGAGCTTGGGAGACGCGATAGAGGGTCTCCTGCTCGCGCTTCGAGGTCTCGAGTTGCACGAACACGCGCTCGTTTTCGAAGGCTCGCAGGATGTGTGAGGTGCTGCTGCGGAGCAGCTCTTCCTCCGCGGGGCCGAACGCACGGTCGACGATACGGTCGGCGCACAGCACCGCCCGAAGATGATCCCGCTCGAGGACGGGAACCGCGATGAACGATCGCACCGCCGCAGGCCCCCGATAGTAGCAAATCCCCCGATATCCGGGGCGAATCTGATGGAGGCTGGTGGTCAGCTTCCTTCGAACGGCCGCCCCGACGGCTCCGGCGCCCAAGGAAAATGGGCCATCGGCGAGGTCGTCGCTCTTGGTCACCAGCTCGACGATCCGCAGTTGCTCGGCCTCGCCGGTCGGCATCAGGAGCACGCAGGTGTGGAGGTCCAGGGTCTGATGGAGAAGCTGGAGCGCGTGATAGAGCGCCTGGCGAACCTCTTGAACGCTGGTCTCATACAAGCGCTCTTCGTCCCTCACTCCGTCCGATGACGGGGCGACCAAGCGAAAGAGCCGCGTGTCGTCGCGCACCTTTTCCTTTTGGGCTGCGAGCTCGAGCTCAGACTTGCGGCGTACGCGGACGATCTCGGCACGGGTGAACACATAGCTCAGCGCGCCGAAGCACACGATGAAGAGCGCGTTCAAGCCGAGCACTGAGGGTTCGGAGATCTGCTCACCGAGGAACGCGGTAGCGAAGCCGAGCGCGAGCGCGACGGCGACGACGCCGATGCCAGCCGCTCCCGTGGCGAACGATGCGACGAGCGCGACGGCGACGTATGTCAACGGATAGAGATCGCTACCGACCCCACCCCTAAACTGAATCAGCGCATGCACGCCGACGAGCAGCAACACCCCGAGCTCGAACGCAGACCTCGGATCAGTGCCCTGCCGGTATGCGTGGGTCGCTCGGTGCCCGAAGAGCGCCGCCCAGGTCGCCACCCAGGCCAGGTGTCCCCATCCGAACGCGCGGGTGCCCGGAACAAAGAACCCCGCAAGCAGGAACGCTGCGAGCAGGAACGCGGCAGCCAATCCCCAGGCCGACCGCGCGGTGCGCCTGACGCGAAGCGCCGCCTGGACGAGGGCCGTCATACGAAAACGGTGTTACGCCCGCTGCCATTCGTTCAGCAAGAAATCCGCTCGAGTGTGGGCAATCTGCCCACAAACGCGGCGTGCGCCCCCGACCTACGGCCGAACCTACGGAGGAGGGAACTGGAAAACGAACTCCTCGGCCCGGACCATCCCGAGCTCGTCCCTTGCGATCCGCTCGACGTACGCTGGGTCGCTGCGGAGGGCTTCGATCTGGCCCTTGAGCGTGGCGATCTCGCGGACGAGTTCCTCGTTGGACTCCCGGAGCTCCTGAAGCTCCCCCCGTAGGTGGCGGTACCGGGGCAGGCCCTGCTCATCGAGGACCAGGGTCGGAACCGTCATGATGGCCATGACCATCAAGGAGAACGGTAGAAGCGCGGCGCTCGATCTCACGGGGCCGAGCCTGCCGCAAGGGGGGGCCTGAGCGCAATTTTCCGTCCGCTCGCGCGGGCTTGACAGAACCCTACGAGCTTCTACTTTCTCGAGAAGGTGACGGTGACATTGGACGAGCGCCATCGGCGGATCCTGTTCGCAGTGGTGACCGAGTACATCGCGTCCGGCCGGGCCGTGAGCTCGCGACGGGTCGCGAAGCGCTACGCGGTCAAGCTCTCGCCTGCGACCATTCGGAGTGTTCTCGTTGATCTCGAGGACGCGGAGCTCCTGCGTCAGCCGCACACCAGTGCCGGCCGCGTTCCGACTGACGCAGGTTTCCGGTGCTTCGTCGATGCGATGGCCACCGCCGGCGAGATCTCCGACGCTCACCGGACGGCAATGATTCGGCGCCTCCAAGATCTCGAGCCTGGAGACGACGCCGTACGTGAGACCGGTCAGCTCCTGAGTCGCCTCACCGGGACGGCCACGATCATCGCGCAGCCACCGGTAGCGGAAGCTATCCTGGATCAGCTTCGATTCATGCGACTCTCCAGCGGCCGGACCCTCGCAGTGCTGGTGACGCGCTCGGGTGGAGTTGAAAACCGGGTCGTCGTGACGGAGCTCGACGTCGACGACCACTCGCTCGAACGGGTAAACAACTACCTGGCCGATTTGGTAGGAGGCCGAACGCTTCGTTCGGTCCGTGACGTCCTCGCCGTTCGCCTCGCTACCGAGCAGGGCCAGTATCAGGTGCTTCGGCAGCAGGCGCAGCAGATGGTCGAAGCGACGGTCGAGGGTGAGATGGAGCGTGCCCAGGTCGTCATCGAGGGGCAGGGCGCCCTCTTCGATCGGCCGGAGTTCGGCGATGCCGAGAAAATCCGAGGCTATCTCAACGCTTTCGAAGAGAAGCAGAAGCTTCTAGAACTGCTCGAGCAGACCCTGCTTGCCGATGGGGTTCAAGTCTTCATCGGCTCCGAGGCCGCACTCGACGGAGTAGGGGACATCAGCGTGATCTCGAGCCCGTACCGCCAGGACGGCACCAGCATTGGCTCGTTCGGAATCGTGGGGCCGACTCGCATGGACTACAAGAAGTACGTACCCTTGGTCGGGTTCGCGGCCGATGTGCTAAGCGACATCCTAGACGGGCGGCTTCCTGGCACGCCCAAGAATTCCTAGAGAAGGACGGACGCAGACCATGAGCGAGCAAGCGGGGGAAAAGCCTGAGGACGAGCTGAGCGAGGGCGAAGACGAAGAGGTCATCTTCCCGGAGGACGAGCCGGGGGAAGAGGCCGAGGACGAGCCCACCGACCTCGAAAAGGCTCACAAGGAGCGCGACCGGATGCGCGAGCAATTGCTACGCATCGCCGCGGATTTCGATAATTTTCGCAAACGGTCGCGCAAAGAGATCGAAGAAGTTCGCCGGCGCACGGTCGAAGACACGCTCCGTGAGGTCTTGCCAATCGTCGACAACCTAGAGCGCGCGGCGGACGCCATGACCGGGGCGACCGAGGTCTCGGCGGTCACCGAAGGTGTCCAGATGGTGCTGCGAGGCTTCGAAGACATCGCCGGCCGGCTGGGCCTGAAGCGCGTGCCGACCGTCGGGCACCTGTTCGACCCGGCCTGCCATGACGCCATGCAGCAGGAAGAGACCAACGAGCACGCGCCTGGGACCATCATGGCCGAGGTCGTGCCGGGTTACTATCTCGGGGAGCGCCTGCTGCGGCCGGCGATGGTGGTGGTGGCGAAACCGCCGACCAGGGCAGGTGATCAGGCCGACTCGCCCACGGATGGCGCCGGCCCCGCCGAATAGTCGCCCCTTAGATGCGACAATCCTGCAGCTCTTGGTATAAAGAGGGTTAGGGCGAGATGGGGAAAATCATCGGGATCGATCTGGGGACGACCAACTCCTGCGTCGCGTTTGTCGACAACGGCGCGCCGCAGGTGATCCCGAACGCTGAAGGTAGCCGTACCACGCCGTCGGTCGTGTCGTTCTCGAAAGACGGCGAACGCCGAGTAGGAAGCGTCGCCAAACGCCAGGGCGTCACCAATCCGGAAAGCACCGTTTTCGCGATCAAGCGCCTGATGGGCCTGCCGTTCGACGCGGAGCCGGCGCAGAAGCACATGCGTGTGGTCCCTTACCGGGTCGTCGAGAGTGACCGCGGGGACGCCTGGGTCCAAGTCGAGGACCATCAGTACTCGCCGCCAGAAATCTCGGCCATGGTCCTCGAGAAAATGAGGGAAGTTGCGGAGTCGTTTCTCGGTGAAGACGTGTCCGAAGCGATCGTGACGGTTCCCGCCTACTTCAACGACGCTCAGCGATCAGCGACGATTGCCGCAGGCAAGATCGCTGGCCTCGATGTTCGCCGCATCATCAACGAGCCGACTGCTGCAGCGCTCGCATACGGCTTCGAGGAAAAAGAAGGCAAGCGCGTTGCCGTGTACGACCTCGGCGGCGGCACGTTCGATATTTCGATCTTGGAGATCTCCGACGGCGTCTTCAGCGTGAAGTCGACCGCAGGCGACACGCACCTCGGCGGCGAAGACTTGGACAACGAGCTGGTCGAGGAGCTCGCACGCCGTTTCGAAGAAGGCACTGGGATCAACCTGCGCGAAGACCGCGTCGCGCTTCAGCGTCTCAAAGAGCAAGCCGAGAAGGCCAAGCACGAGCTCTCTTCGTCCTTCGAGACGGAGATCAACCTTCCCTTCATCGCGTCCGACGAGTCGGGCCCGAAACACCTCGAGACCAGACTCAAGCGAAGCGAGCTCGAGATCCTGGTCTCTGCGATCATCGACCAGACCCTCGGCCCCTGTCAGCAAGCGCTGGAGGACGCCGGGGTCAAAAAGGAAGACATCGACGAGATCTTGCTGGTGGGCGGCCAGAGCCGCATGCCCATGGTCCACTCCAAGGTCGCGGACTTCTTTGGAAAAGAGCCCCACAAGGGCGTCAATCCCGATGAGGTCGTCGCGATGGGCGCCGCACTGCAGGGCGCCGCGCTGGTCGGCGACGTGGAAGAGGTTCTGCTGCTCGACGTCACGCCTCTGAGCCTCGGCGTCGAGACGGGCGGTGGAGTGTTCCACAAGTTGATCCCTCGAAACACGACGGTGCCGACACGCGCCAAAGAGGTCTTCACGACGAGCGTCGACAACCAGAGCTTCGTTCCAATTCACGTGCTGCAAGGCGAACGTGAGATGGCGGACGACAACAAGTCGTTGGCCAAGTTCGAGCTCGCACCGATCCTTCCGGCTCCGCGGGGCGTCCCAGAGATCGAGGTGACCTTCGACATCGACGCAGACGGCGTGGTCAACGTGAGCGCCAAAGACCTGGGAACGAGCCGCGAACAGAACATCGTGGTCGTGGCGTCTAGCGGTCTCACGCAAGAGGACATCGAGCGCATCATCGGAGAGGCCGACGCCTACAAAACGACCGACCAGAAGCGTCGCGACCTCGCTGAACTCCGCAACGCGGCCGAAGCTCTGCTGTACACCAGCGAGCGGGCCGTCGCAGAGTGCCGTGACATGGTTGCCGAGCACATCCTGGCGCAGGTCGACGCCGACATCGAGTCGTTGCATGTGTGTGTCGATGAGGGCGACGCCATCGCAATCAAAGATGCGCTCGAAACACTCGAGCTGAGCGCCTACAAGATCGCGGAAGCGATGTACGGCAGCGTCGACCTCGACGCGCCCATCGAGGGCGAAGCTCAGTCCGACTCGTGAACGGGGAGGAACGAACGCGGGCCACCGGCGCGGAGTGGTTGGCGCGAATGCGATGGGGAGCGCTGGCGATCCAGGCCGTGGCGGTCCTCGTGGCCACCAAGGGCTTGGGCGTCGAGCTGCCTGCCGTCCCCATGTGGTCCCTCATTGCGGTCGGCGCCTTATCGAACCTCTGGTTGGCGTCCAGGAAAGGTCGCGCTGGCCACCTGGGCGCGTTCCTGGTCCTCGACGTAGTCCTCCTGACCGGTTTGCTCTACCTTTCGGGCGGGCCCACCAACCCGTTTAGCATCATCTACGTCGTGTATATCGCGATGTCCGCCGTGATGTTGGCACCCAAGTGGACCTGGACGATCGCCGGCCTTTCGATCGTCTCGTTTGCTGCCCTGTTCGTCGTCCACGTCCCGAGCGAGCACCTCGGTCATGCCGGTCACGGCGGCGGGTTTCAAACCCACTTGTACGGAATGTTCATCGCGCTCGTCTTGGCTGTTGCGCTGATCACCTATTTCGTGAGCCAGCTCTCTGTCGAGCTCCGTCGCCGGGAACGGGCGCTCGCCGAGGCCGAGGAGCGAAGCCACCGATGGGGAAAGCTCGCTTCGATCGCGACCTTGGCGGCCGGCGCTGCGCATGAGCTCGGGACTCCACTTGGAACGATCGCGGTCGCTGCGAAGGAGATGCAACTACGGGCACGGAAGGTCCCCGGCGGCGAAGGGCTCGTCGAAGATGCCGAGCTGATTCGTGAGGAGCTGGAGCGATGCCGTGTGGTGCTCGATCGGATGGCCGCCGCGGGCGGCGAGCACGTGGGCGAGACTCCGAGCTCCCTGTCGGTCGAAGCCTTGTTCGTCGAGGTGCGCGCCCGCCTCAGCTCCGAGCAGGCGGCGCGCTGGGCGACCACGACCGAGGTCGCCACGATCGAAGCGCCCAGGGAGGCGCTCGCTCAAATGATCGAGAACATCGCCCGAAACGGCTTCGATGCGTGCGAATCGGGTCGGGTAGCGCTCGAGGTACGCGGGCTCGATCGGGCGGTCGAATTGCGTTTCGTAGACGAAGGCCGGGGAATGGACGAGCTTGCTGTGAAACGCGCAACCGAGCCGTTTTTCACGACGAAGAACACCGGGGACCGGATGGGTCTGGGGTTGTTCCTGGCGCGGACGCTCGTAGACTCGTTGGGCGGCCAGCTGACCATCGAGTCGATGGCCGGTGAGGGCACGACGATTCACGTCGTCCTGCCCCAGTCTCCACAAGCTTCACAAGCTCCGCCGGCTCATCAAGGCCCATGACCGAAGCGCACGACGACACCACGCCTAAGCCGTCCATTCTGCTCGTCGACGACGACGAGCGGTTGCGATCACGCATGGCGCGCGCGTTCGAAGAGCGCGGCTACGAAGCGCAAGAAGCCGAAGGGTACGACGACGCGGTTGCGATCGCAGAGCACGAGAGCACCGAGTATGCGGTGGTCGATCTTCGCATGCCCGGCAAGTCAGGTTTGGAGGTGGTTCGCGAGCTTCATCGGATCGACTCGGCGACCAAGGTCGTTGTGCTGACGGGTTATGGAAGCATTGCCACGGCGCTCGAAGCGGTGCGGCTCGGTGCCACGCACTATCTCACCAAACCGGCAGACGTGGACGAGGTGATCGCTGCCTTTGGGCGAGGGGATGCCGAGGCAGACGTGGAAGCGCCGGGAGCCGAAGGTGGGACGCCGCAAACCCCGTCCCTGGCCCGGGTCGAGTGGGAGCATATCCAGCGGGTGCTGACCGACTGCGGTGGCAACATCACTAAGGCGTCGGAAAGACTAGGGATTCATCGGCGATCACTCCAACGGAAGCTCTCGAAATTTCCAATGGCGCGCTGAGCTGCTGCGACGATTTGCCACGTACAAGCCGGGGTGCTCCGTGCCTAAGCTCGGGCGGTGAAGGGATGTTGGCTGATCGCGGCGCTGGTCGCGCCGCTGTGGATCGCTGCGGAGGCGTCTGCCTGCGGGACCTGCTCCGTTGGCGACCCGACCCTCACCATCGTCGGCCTCGAGCAGCCCAAAGCCAACCGATTTCGCACGTCCGCGACCCTGCGTCACCGCAGCGACAGCATCGGCGCCAATGACGTCGACAAGCTAACGCTCTCCGAGCAGCGCATGGAGCTGGCCGGCGCATACTCGCCCACCGATCGCGTCAGCCTCTCGCTGATGATGCCCTTGGTTCACCGGTTGATCACCGAGGTGAATCTCGCGGAGGCGGACATTTGGGCGCCGGGTGACTTGGACCTCCGGGTGCGCGGGGTCATTTGGCGCGACCGCAAGTTTGCGCCTCGGCATCTGGTCAGCCTGATCGGCGGTCTCGAGTTCCCCACGAGCTCGATCGAATACGGCCCGAACGGCGTGCCATTGCCGCTCGAGTTCCAGGCTGGAACGGGCTCCTGGGACCCTATCGTGGGAGCCTCCTACACCATGTTCTCGGACCCTTGGTCCGTATACGTCTCCTCGGTTGCAATTTTCCCGACCACAGGCATCGCGGATACGCGCGCGAGCAACAGCTTTCGGCAGACGGTACTCGGCCAGTTTCAGCCCTGGAGCTTCCTCGCCTTCCAAGTCGGCGCCGAGTTCCGAATCGATGGCCCGGGATACATCAGTGGCGTTCGCGATCCCAACACCGGTGGGCACATCACCTACGGCACGCTCGGCCTCGTTGGGCTTCCCCACGAAAAGGTCATGGTGCACGCGACCGCTGCCCTTCCGATCATCCAGCGCCTCGACGGCACCCACGAAGAAGGCTTCGCGTTCACAGCAGGGCTGGTCTATGAAATCTAGTCTGCTCATCGCGATCGCGTTGCTCAGCCTCGCGTCGCTTCCGCACTGCATGCGGGTGACCGATGGCATCGAGGTCGACGTCGCATACCAGCCCGAAGCGACCCCGGCGCAGATCCGGACCGACATGGGATACCGCGTCGCATTGGATCGAGCGTTGATCGTCGTCGGGGAAGTCGAGCTGATCCGGTGTGACAGTTTTGTCATGGATCTGCGCGAGCTTTTCGCGCCAGCACGGGCGCGGGCCCACGTCCTCGATACGCCGACCAGCCTGGGTGTCCCACTGATCATCGATCTGATGGAGAGCGCAGGCACGCCACAGTTCGCGGGAACGATGAAGCCACCGCCCGGACACTACTGCGGCATCCGTGTCCTTGGAATGCCTGCGGATGAGGATGCGGCGGGATTGACCGACGAAAACCTCGACATGATGCAGCACAGCGTCCTCGTTGCGGGACAGGTCACAGACGAAACCAGTGGGGAGGAAACGCCGCTGCTCGCCCGCATCTGGGAGGTCCTCCAATACGAAATGCTGTTCGATCACCCGCTGGTGTTCGCCGGCGCGGTCCTCGAGAACGTTTCCATTCAGATCGACCATAGGAAGTGGTTCGACGGGATCGATTTTGCATCGCAGTCCCCGGACGCGGTGCAGCGACAGATAACTGAAAACGTACGGTCCTCGTTGCGGGCGACACTTCCGGAGGCGGAAGCCAACCCCTAAAGACCACGGAGAACGAAGATGAAGAGACTAGTTGTATGGATGGCGCTCAGCGCCCTAGCTTTGGGCTGCGGCGATAGCACGAGCAGCTCGCAGGCAGTCGAGCTCAGCTTTGCGGCGGTCGTTGGGGACCAACCGTTCGTCTGCGGTGAAACCTATGACGACCTCGGGGCCAACGGGACCCCGCTCGTGCTCAGCGATTTCAGATTCTACGTTCAAGAAATCCAGCTCAAGAACGGCGACGGCGGCTGGGTGCCCGTGCAGCTCAACGAGAACAAATTTCAGAACGACAACGTAGCGCTCCTCGACTTCGAGGACGGCTGCGGCGAAGTCGGCAACGAGGACATGAACGATCGGGTCCTGGGAACTGTGCCCGCAGGTCAGTACGACGGAATTCGCTTCAAGATGGGCGTGCCATTCGCGATGAACCACATGAACCACGCCACCGCTTCGAGCCCGCTCAACATTACTTCCCTGTTCTGGAACTGGCAGGGTGGCTACAAGTTCCTTCGGATCGACTCGGGCCAGTTCAGCGAAACCGACTGGCGCATGCACCTCGGCAGCACCGGCTGTGAAGGCGACGCGCAAGCAGGCGGAGTGACCCAATGCGCCAACCCCAATCGGGTCGAGGTGCTCTGGGACACTTTCGACGCGACCGCCGACAGCATCGTCGCCGACTACGCTGCACTGGTGGACGGCGTGGCGCTCGACGAGGACCAGGCCGCGGACGCCGGTTGCATGTCCAAGCCCGCAGACACAGATTGCGGACCGTTGTTCCAGAACCTGGGGTTGCCATTCGGCGACCAGCCAGGGGGAACGCAGTCCTTCTTCTCAGCAGAATGAACTCAACCTTATCCCTATCCTCCCAATGAAACACCTCCCTCGCTTTCTTATCTTACTGCCATGGCTCCTAGGGGCCGGATGCGGCGACAGCGACGCCGCATCCGCGCCCGGAGCGTGGGTTTGGGAGCTCCCAGAGACGGTGCCCCCACCACGGGTTCCGTCGGACAACCCGATGTCGGAGGCGAAGGTCGAACTCGGACGTTTCCTGTTCTACGACACCAAGCTCTCCGGGAATCAAACTCAAAGCTGCGGGAGCTGCCACCAGCAAGAGTTCGCGTTTACCGATACGCTGGCGCAGGCCGAGGGCTCGACCGGTGAGATTCATCCGCGGAGCTCGATGAGCGTCGCCAATGCGGGCTACGCGGCGTCACTCACCTGGGCGAATCCTGCCGTCGTCCAACTGGAAGACCAGGCCTTGGTGCCAATGTTTGGCGAAGATCCCGTCGAGCTCGGGATGGCCGGCATGGAAGACGAGCTTCTTCGCCGCATGCGAGAAGACCCGCGCTATCCGGAGATGTTTGCCGAGGCCTTTCCCCATGCCGCGGACCCGATCAGCTTGGACAGCATCACCAAGGCGATCGCGTCGTTTCAGCGAGCACTGACGAGCTTCAACTCGAGGTACGACCGTTGGAACGAAAGAGACACCAGTGCGCTCACCGAATCCGAGCAGCGCGGGATGGCACTGTTCTTCGGCGGCACCACCGAGGCTGGCGTACCCGATGCCTTGGAATGCTTTCATTGCCACGGAGGTTTCCTACTCTCTCAGGCAGTTGATCACGACGGGAGCGAGTTCAATCAGCAAACGTTCATCAACAACGGGCTCTACCACCTCGATTCCGATGGAAGCTACCCGGATGGCAATGAAGGGCTCTACGACCTCACCCACGACCCAGCCGACAAAGGTAAATTCAAGCCACCGAGCCTTCGCAATGTCGCCGTGACCGCACCCTACATGCACGATGGCTCGATCGCGACGCTCGAAGAAGTGGTGGAACACTACGCTCGGGGCGGGCGCCGGGTCGAGAGCGGCCCCAATGCCGGAGACGGCCGGGACAACCCAAATAAGAGTAGCTTCCTCAATGGTTTCGAGATCACCGAGCAAGAAAAGCAAGACTTGCTCGCGTTCCTTCGCGCGCTGACCGACGAGGAACTGTTGAGCAGCCCGAAGTTCAGCGATCCCTTCGCCGAATAGCTAGCGGAGCACCGTGGGTTCGCGCTCTAGGGCGATTCCGAACTGGTCACGCACGCGAGCGCGGATCTCGTCGGAAAACGACAGCAGGTCCGCGGTCGTGCCACCTCCGTGGTGCACGAGCGCGAGCGCGTGGCGGGTCGACACACCGAACGCGCCGCGCCGTGTGCCCTTTGCGATTCCGGCATTCTCGATCAGCCACCCGGCCGAGAGCTTCACTTGGCCATCGCCGGCGGGATAGCGAGGAACCTCACTTGGCGCGCCGACGAGATTCTCGCGAACCGCTTTCTCGGTGACGCGGTCCGCTTCGGACGCAGCAACGATCGGGTTCAAGAAGAAGGAACCTGCGCTGCGGTGATTCGGGTCGTCGGGATCGATGACCATGGACTTGCGGCGCCGAAGGTCGAGAACGGTGTGGCGGATTTGAGACAGCGTTGGATCACCTCCAATGC
>Ga0316193_10001407_pt1 | contig 16159 bp, 14 predicted proteins | sample MerIslsedime2_MG_FD_207735 | JGI IMG/M metagenome (GOLD analysis project Ga0316193, IMG submission 207735) | Coastal sediment microbial communities from Maine, United States - Merrow Island sediment 2 | ecosystem: Environmental > Aquatic > Marine > Coastal > Sediment | place: USA: Maine...
GCCGTGGGAAATGGCGTCGAGAATGTCGGTCGGATCGATGCGGCCGATGTTGCGCATTGCCACCCGAACTTGATGACGATAGAAAGGAACTTCATCGTACTGCTCGACGCGATCGCCGGAGACCGGGTCCTTGTAGAGCAGACCGGGAATGACCTCGCCGCCGACCAGTGTCTTTTCGACGATCTCCTCGACCCGGGCAGGTTTGACCTTGGTGTAGAGGATGCCCTGCGGGTTGAGAACGACCAGTGGTCCACGCTCGCAGAATCCGTGGCAGCCGGTGGACTTGACGAAGAGTTCGACCGTCGCGTCCATGCTGCGTCTGGCGATCTCGTCCGCGAAGGCCTCCGCCACCTTTTTCGAACCGGAGGCGAGGCAGCCGGTGCCGCAGCACACCAGAACCTGTTGCTTGCGGTCCGCCTCGATCTCGAGGGCTTGGGTCCTCAGCGCCTCGAATTGATCCTTGGATTCAATTCTCATCGGCGCCTCCCTCGTCCAGGTACTTGGAGACCTTTGCCGGTTTGGCGCTGCCGAAATACTTCTCGCCGACGATCACCAACGGTGCCATGGCGCAGGCGCCAACACAGTTGACCGTCTTGACGGTGAACTTGAAATCTTCAGTGGTCTCGTCCGGACCGACGCCGAGTTGCCGCTCGAACTCCTCGACCAGCTGGCCGGCTCCACGGATGTGGCAGGCGGTGCCCGTGCACACCTTGACGATGGTGTCGCCCTGCGGCTCGAGTGAGAAGGCCTTGTAGAAAGTGGAGACCGAGAAGACCTTGGCCAGCGGCACCTCGAGGGCCTCGGCAACCCGCTCGAGCACGTCGCACGGCAGGTAGTTGTAGGCACGATGGACGTCCTGCAGCACCTGGATCAGGGCCGGTTCCTCCTGCGGATAGCGCTCGAGGATCTCCTCGGCCTTGCTGAGGTCAGAGCACGGGGTCTCAGCCATTCACCCTCCTTCTATGCGCCAACGGTTTCGGGTTCTTTCGCAGCGGCGCCGATTTCGTAGCCCTTGCGCAGCGCTTCGATGTTGACGTCGATCACCGCCGGTTTGGCGGCAAACGTCTCGCGGATGACTTCGATCACACTATCGACAGAAACAGCATCGGTGGCGCCGAGGTAGGCGCCGAGCGCGACCATGTTGGCGCCGCGAGGGTTGCCGAGGTCGCTCGCCACCTCGTTCGCCGGGATTTCGATCACCGTCAAATCGTCCCGTTCGGCGCCGCGGTTGATCAGGGAAGAATTGATGAGCAGCAGCCCGCCCTCGCGAATGTCGGGCTCGAACTTTTCCAGCGACGGCAAATTCATCGCCACCACGGCGCGCGGTGAGCGGATCACCGGAGAACCGACCGGTTTGTCGGAGATCACCACCGTGCAATTGGCAGTACCCCCGCGCATCTCGGGCCCGTAGGACGGCAGCCACGAGACCTCCATGTCCTCGTGCATGCCCGCGTAGGCCAGCATCTTGCCGATCAGGAGGATCCCCTGCCCCCCGAAACCGGCCATGATCACGTCGCGTTGCATGACCCCTCCATTCAATCGACAAGCGGCTTCGGTTCGCGGCTTTCGCCTTCTGGTGTTTTGAAAACCCCCACCGGGTAGTAGGGCAGCATGTTCTTTTCGAGCCAGCCCGTCGCCTCCACGGGCGGAATCCCCCAATTCGTGGGGCAGGTCGACAGCACCTCGACCAGCGAAAAACACTTTCCTTCGACCTGGTAGGTGAAGGCGCGGCGCAGCATCTCCTTGGCGTGGACCGACACCAGCGGGTTGTGGACCGTGGCGCGGGCGACAAAGGCGGGCGTCCGCAGGGTCGACATCAGCTCCGCGACCCGGATCGGGTGGCCTGCGGAATCGACATCGCGTCCGAGCTGGCAGGTCGTGGCCACCTGGCCGGGCATCGTGGTCGGCGCCATCTGGCCGCCGGTCATTCCGTAGATCGCGTTGTTGACAAACACTACCGTTATTTTTTCGCCGCGATTGGCGCAGTGGATGATCTCGGCCATGCCGATCGAGGCGAGGTCGCCATCGCCCTGGTAGGAAAAGACCACGAGATCCGGCCGCGCACGCTTGATACCGGTGGCCACAGCCGGTGCGCGTCCGTGGGCCGCCTCGTGAAAATCAACGTTGAAGTAGTTGTAGGCGAGCACCGAGCAACCAACCGGAGCGATGCCGACGGTGCGCTCCCGCACACCGAGCTCATCAATCACCTCTGCAACCAGGCGGTGGATGAGGCCATGGGTGCAGCCAGGGCAGTAGTGGGTGGTGACGTCGGCCAGGGATTCGGGCCGCGCGAAGACTGTCTCAGCCAATGTGCACCTCCTCCGAGCTACCCTCGATCATTGCCTTGACCTTGGCCACCACCTCGTCCGGCGACACCAGCATGCCGCCCATTCGGTTGAGAAAGTGGATTGGGCGGCTGCGGGCGAGGGCGAGCGCGACATCCTCGATCATCTGCCCGGCCGAGAGCTCGACCACGAGCACTGCGCTCGCCCTCAGCGCGGCCTCGCGAACCGCCTCGTAGGGGTACGGGAAGAGCGAGATGGGGCGCACCATTGCGACCGCAATGCCATTGTCGCGGAGCTCATCGATGGCGGTGGAACACACCCTGGCGACAGTCCCATACGCGACGATGAGAATGTCGTAGTCCTCGTCCGTGCCGTATTCGGCAAACCGAACCTCGTCGCGGACGATGGTCTCGTATTTCTCGGTAAGCCTGTAGTTGTGTCGCTCGAGCTCCTCGGGGTCGAGGAAGAGCGAGTTGATGACGTTGGTCGGCCGGCTGCCGTCACAGCCGGTTGTAGCCCAGGTCTTGGGCGCGAGTTCCTTGATCGGCGCCCGTCCCTCGTAGAACTCCACCGGCTCCATCATCTGGCCGATGAGACCGTCCCCAAGCACCATCACCGGGTTGCGATAGTAGTCGGCGAGGTCGAAGGCGTCCTGCACCAGATCGGCCGCCTCCTGGATCGACCACGGCGCCAGTACCAGCACCCGAAAATCGCCGTGCGCGAGGCCCTTGGTGGCCTGGAAGTAGTCACCCTGGCTGGGCAAAATACCGCCAAGGCCCGGTCCCGCGCGCATGATATTGACGATCACCACCGGCAGCTCCGAGCCGGCGAGGTAAGAGATGCCCTCGGCCATCAGCGACACTCCCGGCGACGACGAAGAGGTCATGACCCGTTCGCCTGCGCCCGCGGCGCCGTAGATCATATTCGAGGCCGCAACCTCTGACTCGGCCTGGACAAAGGTGCCGCTGATCTGTGGTAGCCGCATCGACATGTACTCGGGGATTTCGTTCTGGGGGGTGATCGGATAGCCGAAAAACAGCTTGCAGCCCGCCTGCACCGCCGCCTCGCCGATGGCCTCCGATCCTTTCATGAGTTTTTTTGTCATGCGGGTCTCCGATCGATCGCAACAAGGGACGAGTTTTCCCGCGTCCGTGTCCGCGTCCGCGTCCGAAAAATCCCCGCATTGGAGTGCCGCCATTCGGGCACGGGCGCGGACGCGGTCGCGGACGCGGGGAATTTCATTACTCTAACTCCCATCAATAACTGAAGTAGTGGTACATCGCCCCGTTGACCTTCATCTCGATGGCCATGTCGGGGCAGGTGATGCAGCACAGCCGGCAGCCGATGCAGCGCATCTGTTCGACCATCTCGGCGTAGATATAACCCTTGTTGTTGATCTTCTTACCCATGCCGAGAATCTGCTGTGGGCACGCGTGAACGCAGAGCTCACACCCCTTGCAGCGGTCGGGGCTGATGATGATCTGCGGCATCGGCGCTCCTTTCTCAGTTGACGACGAAGAGCGGCCCGGTCGTCCGTACTCGATGGTCCTGCGCGAATGGTGGCATCACGATGCGGCGCATCGCGATCACTGGACACTCGAAATTCTCCTGTCGAAGGTCCGTTATCAGGTCCTCGGTCACTGTCACGGCAACGAGCGGCACCTCGGCCAGCTTTGCGGTCTCGACCGCCCGGCGGTAGCCGTCGATGACCACCGCCGGAGTGGTCTCCCCCATCAAATGGGTGTTGGAGATCAGACCAGACACGGGCACCCGGCCCACCGCCTCGATTTCCCGAATCATTTGCAGCGCTCGTTTGGGGTCGGGCGTCGATGGGCGACGGAAGTTGAGCACCAGCAGGCAGTCCGTGTCATCGAACGGTACGACATCCGAAAGCGATCCGAGGACCCGGGCACCGATCTCATCCCCGCCGACATCCACGATCAGCCGTCGGCTCGGATCGCGGAGGTGGCTGCGGATCTGGGGAACGATGATCGGCAGATCGGCGTGAACGTTGGCTCCGGTCGGCGCCAGCAGCTCGATGCCGGCATCCGCGAGAATGGCGCGGGCCGATCGCGATCGGAAATAGGGCTTGACGACGTCGAGATCCGCAAGGGTGATCCTTGCCCCCGCGGCAGCCAGATCGAGGGCGCCGTTGAGCGCAATCTCGGTCTTGCCGCTGCCGAAGTGACCGACGAGTAGTGTCACCCGTTTCCGATACAAACCCTTTCTCCAACCCAAATAAATTCGAGAACCCGGGGGATCAGCATAACCCGGCCGGTGCCTGCGGGACAAGGTATGTGAAATTCTTCACGAACACAAGTCCAGTATTGAGACGCAGTTACAGCGCACTGTGGGCAGGCCGCAGGATGGTTGATCAGTCCTGGCTCAAAGCCCTCTCGAGCTCACGTCGTGCCTCCTCCGACCCCGGGCTCCGCATCACAACGAAACGAAGGTGCTTGACGCCCTCGTCACGGCGACCCTCGGCACACAGGGAAAGCCCGAGGAGGCGCCGGATACCGAGGTCCTCCGCACAACTTGGCTCGACCGGCTCCAGGACCTCGACGACCTTTGCCGGGTCGGGGAAGACCCTGGCGTGGATCTGTGCCAGGTTGAAGGCGGCATCACAGTAGCCCGTGTAGTCGGCGAGGGCCGCCCGGTACCAATCGGTAGCCGCCGTGAAATCGCCGTGGGCACGGCAGGCTTCGGCCTCGTTGAAGAAGGCCTGGGCGTCGGGCACTCGAAGGGCGGGGAGGGGTCGTGCCGCGACCGCTCCCATGACGGCAACGGCCACCGACACCACCACTCGCCTCCCGAACCGTCTGTCGAGCGGCCTCGACCTCAGCCATCGGAACCAGGCCACAACCGCCGATGCGGCAAAGATGATGAGAACGGCCGCCAGCGGCATTCGGAAGCGGGCGTTGATGAAGAACGGGATCACGGTCGCCGAGTACACGACGACGAAGATCAGCAGCAAGGCATTTGCATGGCGCCGTCCGCCGCCGACCACCAGACCCGCCAACGCCAGCGGCAGGACCAGCCAGATCTTGAGGGTTGCCCAGGAGTAGATCGAGGAGTGCCGGGTCACGAACTCGATGACCCGGTTGTTGGAGACCTCATGGGCGTTGATCAGAATGAAGGCCTTGAAGGCTGTGTGTCGAATCGCCGCCACTGGAGCATCGCGAATGTATTGCCAGGCGCGGTCGTACCAGTAGTCCGAGATTTCGCGCGGCGTCGCACCGGGGTCACCCAACGCTTCGCGCGCGATCCAGACCTGGTCCTGGTGACCGCCCCACCGGTCGGGACGGGTCCCCGGAACAACGGCCGTAATGCCGTCCGACTGCGGGTTGTTGCCGATGAAAAAATTGGCGCCGCCGTTGGCCGCGACCAGGACGAGATCACCGTCGGCGAGGAAATTGTGAAGGGTCACCGGTGCGATTGGGATGGCAACGCCGACACCGAAGAGGATTGCCTCGCGCAGTGCCATCCGCACGGTTCCCGAACGCCATCCTGTGACCACGATCCATATCCCGACAATCGCCACGAAGGGTAGGATCGTCGGCCGGGCGACGGCGGACAGTCCAAAGGTCACACCGGCCGCAGCCCACAGAATCTTCCGGCCATCGGGTGTGGCACGAAGGAGGAGATCGAGACCGAGGAGGTCGAGAAAGACGATGACTGTGACGACGAGGAGTTCGTTGGCGAAGTAAAGCGACATCCCATAGACCGCGCTCATGGCGAGAGCAACCAGCGCCACCGCCCGATCGAATATCCGGGCCGCCATTCGATAGATCAGCCAGCAGCTCGCTACGCTGAGCAGGATCTGGAGCAGCTTGACAACCGTCTGACTGGGCCCGGCCAGCGAATAGACGACGCCCAGGAACCAGGGATAGAGAGGCGCCTGGAAGAAGGTCTCGCCGTGCGACCACTCCCCCGCGGCCGCCGCCAGCGCGACCTCGTGATAGACCCGCGAGTCGAGCGTGAGGTTGTCGCCGTACGGGCTGGCGTACATCTCGAAGAAATAGACGAGCCGCCACAGGAGGGCGACAGCAAGCAGCGCGATCAAGATCAACGTCCTGGTGTCGATCCGCCGGTTGCGCGGGCTTTCGTCCGTTTCGGAATCCATCGCTTCTATTGTGCCGTGTTCCGCCCATTTCCGGAATCTAACGCAAAGGCGCAAAGGCGCAAAGACGCCAAGTAAAAAAACCAGGGATTCCCATTTGGCTTCCTTCGCCCTCCATCAATTGCGGCATCCACTCGCCCGAACATTTGCGTTTCGGCCGTATGCCCTTGAAGAAACGCCCTCACGCCTCGGAACCCGAGACAAACTGAAATGAATTTCTTTGCGTCTTAGCGTCTTTGCGTCTTTGCGTTAATTCGGGCGGGTGGGTGGATCCGACTACTCCGGGGATTCCTCTGCTGCCATGCGGATGCGTCGTGCGGCGCATTCAGCGAAGCCGGTGCAGCTTCGGCAGACGTCGTCGTCGATGAATCCGAACTCGGTTGGCGCGCAGACGGTGATCGCGGGGTCCTTGGCGCTGTCGAGCTCGGTCAGGAGTTCGTGATCCTGGTCCGCTACGGCGCCACCCGCGCGGGCGCGTTCCTCGGCCGCTCGGACATTGGCATCCCAGCCACGATTCCGCTCCTCAGCCTGTGCGTCTTCAGATTGGATCACCGCCTGGACACGACGCTTCTTGAACTCGAAGGCGATCTTGCTGCGACTCGGCATCCGCCTGATGGCTAGGAAGAAGAGGTAGCCCGAAGAGACCCCGACGATATTGGCGAGGCCGCCGACAATCCCATAGGAGAGGCTCGAGTAGACGAGGATGGCGGCCGCGATCACCGCCAGATACTTGACCTTGACCGGGATGATGAAGAAGAGCCGGAACTCCACCTCTGGGTAGAGGGTGGCGAAGGTAAAGAGCAGGCAGGTGCCGAAACCAACGTCTCCGTACAGCGGCTGATCAAGAGCGGCGGAGGTCAGCGACGCGCCAAAAGTCGAGATGAGCCAGAAGGCTAGGAACCGAGGCGAACCCCAGTTCTCTTCGATTGGCCGCGCCATGATCCACAGCACCAGCATCGAGATGAAAAACCAGAACATACTGCTGCCGTGGACGAACTGGTAGGTCACCAGGGTCCAGGGCCGGGCGCCGATCAAACCGGGGATGAGGGCCAGGGCCTGCTGTCCTCCGGGCATGGTCGCGCTCAGGATGAAAACCGCGAAGTGGGCGAAAATGAGGCCCTCGGTCAAATGCCAGTGCTCACGCTGCATCAGCGTCTCCCCAGACGTCGTTCCATCTCCTCCTGGCTCAAACGGAGGATGATCGGCCGCCCATGCGGACAGCGATATGGATTGTCGGTCGCCACCAGATCCTCGAGCAAAGCCTGCTGTTCCTGACGGGACAGCGAGTGATTGACCTTGATCGCGCCCCGGCACGAGAGTGAGGCCGCGATCTCTTCCGAGAGCTCCTCGGCCGCGCGCTCGGGGACTCCGTCGAGAGCTGTGGCGCGGTCGAGGATCTCCTCCACCACCTGGTCAACCGCCTCGGGCTCGAGCTCCGGCGGCACTGAAGACACTTTGATGGTGTCGGGCCCGAAGACCTCGGCCTCGATGCCCACCCGCCGCAACAGATCCTCGACCACGGGCACAGTGGCCGTCATGGCTTCCCCGAGCTCGAGCAGACGAGGCGTCAGGAGGCCTTGAGACGGGGCTTCGCCTTCGTCGAGCCGACGGAGGATCCGGTCGTAGAGGACCCGCTCGTGAGCCACGTGTTGGTCGACGATTACGAGACCGTGGCCGTCTTCAAGGAGAAGGAAGGAATCCCGATACTGGCCGATGAGTCGACCGAAGGGTGTATCGGCGGGCCCCGGCTTGGCCCCGGACCGCTTCGCCGGGTGGTGGCCGGAGATCGGTGCCTCCGTGCCCTCGGGCGGCTCGCCAACGCCGGCTTCGGGATCAAAATCGTAAGCAGGGTGGGCAAAGAGCGGCGCTCCACCGGCGAGGCGGCCCCGCACGAGCTCACCATATCCCCCACCCCCGCGCTCGGCCACAAAGTCCCTTTCCAACTCACCCTCATCGAGCCGGCTGACGGCAACCCGGCCCTGGGAGGCGGCAACACCCTGCCGCACGGCCCGCTCGATGAGGGCAAAGACCGCACCCGCTTGAGCGAACCGGACCTCGGCCTTGGCCGGGTGGACGTTGACGTCAACGGACTCCGGTGGCGACCTCAAATCGATCACCACGCGTGCCCCGCCAAAACCACTGCCACCGCCACGCAGAACTCGCAGAACCGCTCCCACCAGCAGTCGGTCGCGCACCGCGCGGCCGTTGACCAGCAGGGTGAGGGTTGGTCTTCCACGGCCACCGCCCGGCGCCAACAGACCCTGCACTTCGCCGCCGGCGCCCTTCGCCTCGAAGCGGGTGACCCGATCGGCCTTGCGCCACAGGTCCTTGAGTCGACGGGAGGCATCGGCCACCACCGGCGCATCGATCAGGGTACGATTGCCGTGGCGGAGGACGAAGGCGACATCGGGCCGGGCCAGAGCCGCCCCCCACAGGGTCTCCTGGGCGTGCCGAAGCTCGGTCTCGGGAGATCTCAGAAACTTGCGGCGTGCCGGCACGTTGAAAAACAAATCGCGGACCTCGACGGTGGTGCCCCGCCCACGTGCCGCGGCCTCGGCGCCGAGGATCCGCCCCCCCTCGACCGTCACTCGAACCCCACCCTTCGCCGGGTCCTCGGCGGTGAAGATCTGGACCCGCGACACCGCTGCGATCGACGGCAGCGCCTCGCCGCGGAACCCGAGGGTACCAATGTGCAGAAGATCTTGGTCGGTACCGATCTTGGAGGTCGCGTGCCTTTCGAGGGCGAGCAGGGCGTCGTCGGGGTCCATGCCGCAGCCGTCGTCCGTCACCCGCACAAGACTCCGCCCGCCCGCGGTCAGCTCGACCTCGATGCGGCGCGCGTCGGCATCGAGGCTGTTCTCCACCAGTTCCTTGACCACCGAAGCGGGGCGCTCGACCACCTCGCCCGCGGCAATGCGGTTGACGAGAGCATCGGACAGAACCCGGATCGTAGGCACGAGGGACATGATACCTGTACCGGGCAGGGGGCAGGGGGGCAGGGGGGCAGAGGAGACCACCCACCCACCCGATTCTGGATGCTGGATGCTGGATGCTGGATGCTGGATGCTCGATCCGCCCGCCCACCCAGGATTGCCCGCAGATTCACACTGATATACACAGATCCACACAGAGAAGATCATCTGTGTGATCTGTGGGTAGATCGGGCGCGTGTGTGGATCGAGAATCGAGAAACCAGTATCGAGTATCGGATTCAGGTCGGGCGACGATGCCTTGTGGTGGGCTACTTGTTCTCGAAGATCGAGGTGTCGGGCTTGGAGTCCGGTGTGACGACCCGGCTCGGATCCGCCAGGTCCTCGCGAATCAACAAATCGATAAGGTAATCACGGACGCCGGCACGCCCGCGACGCTTGTAGAGGCCGCGGACCATTCCCGGCCGCAGCTCGATGCCGGTCATGTGGTTGAGATACTGGCAGAAGACCCGGGACCGCGACATAAAGGAAGCGAGCAGTAGAAGCAACAATACTGACACCACCGCTGCAGCTCCCAGCTGATAGAGGGTGACCGGCGAAAGTTCAAGAAACCCAAAGTCCATTTTTACCTTCCGTCGCCCGTCGGCTAGCCGTCGTTCAGCTCGTGTGTCTCGTCGACATCGCCGAAATAATTTTCGGAGACCAGTAGCTCCCGCCCCTTCGAACCTGCAGGCGGTCCCACCAGGCCTTCCTTTTCCATCATATCCAAGAGTCGGGCCGAGCGGGTGTAACCGAGCCGCAAACGGCGCTGGATATACGAGGCGGAGGCCTTACGGGTCTTTACGACCATCCGTGCTGCAGCGTCGTACATCGGGTCCTCGATGTCCTCGACCTCGTCCAGGGTGGTGCGCTTGCCGCCGCGTTCGGGTGGGCCGAGCGGAGCGTGGGACAGCACCTCCCGCTGATAGTCGGGTTTGCCGAAGCGTTTGACATAGCGGACTACGCTGGCGATCTCTTTCTCGGTCACCAGCGGTCCGTGGAGCCGCATCAAGTTGGCGCTGCCCGGAGGCAGGTAAAGCATGTCGCCGTGGCCCAACAGATGCTCGGCGCCCATCGAGTCGAGGATCGTGCGCGAGTCGACGCGAGTGCGAACCTTGTAGGCGATCCGGCACGGAAAGTTCGCCTTGATGATGCCGGTCAGAATGTCCACCGATGGACGCTGGGTGGCGCACACCAGGTGCACGCCGACGGCGCGCGCTTTTTGCGCAAGGCGGGTGATGGACTCCTCCACCGCCCGTGAAGACGTGATCATGAGGTCGGCAAGCTCGTCGATGATGATCACGATGAAGGGCATGGGTTGGAGCTCCGGCTCGTCGCCGTTAGCCTCCTCGGTCAACTTCTTCTTTGCTCGCCGGAGCTGTACCGGGTCCTTGAAGAGCTGGTTGTACTGCTGGAGGTTGCGCACCCCGAGCGCGGCCAGGACTCGGTAGCGATCGTCCATTTCCGCCACCGCCCACCCGAGGGCGTTGGCCGCCTTCTTGGGGTTGGAGATGATCGGCGTCAACAGGTGCGGAATGTCGGCATAGACACCGAGCTCGACCATCTTCGGGTCGACCAGGATGAACTTCACTTCGTCGGGACGGGCCTTGTAGAGGATCGACATGATCATGGCGTTGAGGCCGACTGACTTTCCGGAACCGGTGAAACCGCCCATCAGGAGGTGCGGCATCCGACTGAGATCGGAGAAGAACGGCTTGCCACGAATATCGACGCCCAGGCTGAGGGTCAGCAACGACTGCGCACGCTCGAACTCGGGCACCGTGATCAGCTGCCGCAGTCGGATAACTTCGGGATCGGGGTTCGGCACCTCGATGCCAACGGTAGCGCGCCCCGGGATTCGCTCGATGCGCACCGAATCGGTGCGCAAAGCGAGCGCGAGGTCCTCGGACAGACTCTGTACCGCCGAGATCTTGACCCCGGAGTCGAGTCGGAATTCATAGGTGGTGATCACCGGACCGGTGCGGATGTTGACCACCTCGCCGCGAACCTTGAACTCCTGGCACTTGGCGGTGATCAACTTCGACATTTCGATGAGCGCCGCCGAGTCTCTTTCCGGTGCGTCTTCGGCGAGCTCGAGGAATGACTCCTTGGGCAGGTCGTAGGCATCCAGGTCCTCGACGAAGTCGAACTCCTCCTGCAGCTTGCCGCTTTTTGATTTTGGAGCCGGCTTCTTCGCGGCGGCCTTTTTCGGTTTTCGGGTACTCGCCCTGGCGCGACCCTCCGAAGCAGCCTCTTCCGGAACCTCCTCGACCACGGCCTCCTCCGCCTGCTTGCGGACAATGCGGAAACGCCCGCGCCCTTCGACTTCTTTGACCGTCAGCGAGCCCCGATACTCGCCGCTCTTTTCGAGGCGGCGGACCTGACGATCGATGACCTGCTGCCGCGCCCGGTCCTCTTCCTTTTCCCGCCGTCGTTCGTACGCCTCGCGCCGCCGCTCGAACCATCGATCGCGGACCCGTTCGGACAGACGATCTGCGAACGCACCGGCCGATGCGCCGGACAACAACAGAATTCCGACGACCACCAGAAAGACCAGAACCACGATGCCGCCCACCGGCCCGGCAAAGCCGCGCAGCAGCTCGGTCTCGGCGAGGCCCAGATAACCGCCGGAGGAGATTCGTCCTTCACGGAAGGGCACATCGTGCGCGAGCAGGCTGGCAAAGCCCGGCAGGGCAATCAGGAGCATCCCCCAGCCCGCCGCCGCCAGTCGCGGATTCGCCATCGGCGACTGTCGCAGCAGTCGCCACCCGAGGACCGCCGCTGCTACCGGCAGCACGAAAGCGGTCACCCCGATGAAACTGAAGAGAGCAGCCGAAAGTGTTGCGCCGAGCCAGCCGGCGAGGTTCTGTGGAGACTCGCGCAAGGTCGAGGCGTGGAAAGGGCTCGGATCGATGGGCGAATGTGACAAGAGCGCCACCGCTACCAGTAGAGCCCCCAGAAGGAGCGCCACCGCAATCGCCTCGCGGACCATCCGTTCTCTCATCATCGACCTGCCCATGCCAGGGTGAGCACCAGCAGCCCGAGTGGGATGCAATACCACGCGAAACGGTGGAAGATACGGCTCGAGACAGTCTTGATGACGAGCTGGAGCGCAAAGTAACCGGTGATCCCCGCCGCCACGGCGCCGACGGTGCACGCAATCAGAAACCCGTTACCGGCGAGCACCAACTCGGCCTTTCTCTCGAAGACCTGTCCGAAGGTCACCGCTGCGATGACCGGCACGCTGAGGAGGAACGAGAACCGGGCGGCCCAGCCACGGTCGAGCCCTGTGCCCAGGCTGGCTGCGATCGTGACGCCCGATCGCGAAAGCCCTGGAAAGACCGCCAGACCTTGCGCCAACCCGATGGTCAGAGCCTGCCGCCAGGTCGTCGTGGATTCGTCGCCGCACCCTCCCGGTAGCAATTTGGTGGCGGCAACGATCACGCCGGTGAGCAGCAGTCCAACTCCCACCCACAGGGGCAGCGAGAAGGCGGCCACAGCGACCCGCCGCAGTGGAAACGCAACAACGACGGTGGCTATCGTCCCGAGGATCAGCAACGCGAGCAATCGGCGCCCTGAATCGGTTCCAAACCAGCCGATGATCTTGCGTCGTTCGAACCACACCACAGCGCAGGCGGTGCCGACATGGAGCATGGCATCGAATACGACGCCCGGCTGCTCGAACCCCGGAATCAACATCTGGGCAAGCGCCAGGTGACCCGACGAGGAAACCGGCAGGAACTCCGTCAGGCCCTGAAGAACACCCAAAAGGGCAGCTTGCCACAGCGTCATCCCCACACCCCTGAGGGGTGAATCGAGCCGCATCGATCAGGGTATGCATCCATGCTTACTGAATGGTACCACTTTCTATAAGTCATTGCCAAAGGCAGACTTATGAACGTTCTGCCAACCTCATCCAGCCATCGAGGGAGACCGTTCCGGGCCGCTGTGTCGGCTCGAGCCCGGCCGCCTCAACCATCGAGTTCTCGATCTCCCTCGGCAACGCATTGCTGAGCATCTTGCGCGGTAGTGTGAGCGCCTGGGACGCCAACTTCAGAGCCTGATCCAAAATCTCCGGATCGTGATCGCACGGCTTGAGGTCGAGCACCACGACGGACGATACAACCTTCGGGCGAGGGCGGAAGGCGCGGGGACCGACATCAAAGAGGAGCCTGGCATCGGCCCAGGCGGCACGTTCGAGGGCGAGAAGACCGTGGCCCTTGCCGCCCGGTTCGGCCACCACCCGGTGCGCCACCTCCCGTTGCAGCATCACAACCAGGCGGGTGAAAAGGTCGTTTCGGCGCAACAACCGCCGCAGGATCGCGGTCCCCACCGAGTAGGGAAGGTTGGAGGCAACCTGCCATGGCGATTCGGCGGCTAACAGAGAATCGAGATCGTCGTGGAGGGCGTCGGAATGCTGCACATCGAACCCGGGGCCGCCGAATCGCTGAATAAGGGGGGGCAGCAATTGCTCATCGAGCTCGAGGGCGAGCACGCGGTCGAACCGCTCGAGCAGAGGTTCGGTCAACGCACCGCGTCCCGGCCCGATTTCGACAACTCTCGCCGGGTCATCCGTGAGCGTTGCCGCAATTCTCTCGGCAACCGTTCCATCGATCAGGAAGTTCTGGCCGAGCCGACGGCGTTTGGGACGGCCCATAGAACTCAGAATTCGGAATTCGGAATTCGGAATTCGGAATTTTCCACCGCCCACCCCGAGGGCTGGGGCGAGGATCGGGAAATTCGAAATCCGAAATTCGAAATTCGAAATTTCATCGTTTGCAGGCTTCACTGAGTGTTCGCGCGAAGTCCTCGACCTCGCCAACCAGTTCCTCACAGCTCCCGAGGGCGCCGACGCGGCTGACGATCGCCGATCCCACGACCACACCATCCGCCAGCGCCGCGACCCGTGCCACCTGTTCCGCAGACGAGATGCCGAAGCCCACCGCGACCGGCAGTTTCGAAGCCTTGTGGGCGGCGCGGACATTGGTGGCAAGCTCGGCATCGAGGTCCTGGCGGGCGCCGGTGACGCCTGTTCGTGACACCAGGTAGAGAAAGCCACCCCCGAAGCGCGCTGCCGCCTTCATCCGTCGCCGATCCGAGGTCGGGGTCACGAGCATGATGAGGTCGAGGCCATTGGCGCTGAGCTGCTCCTCGAAGGGCACCATCTCCTCGGCCGGGACATCGGTGAAGAGCACGCCGTCGATCCCGGCCGCCGAGGCGTCCTCGGCAAAGCGTTCGGTTCCGTAACGCACGATCGGGTTGGCGTAGGTGAAGAGCACGATCGGTATTTCGAGATCCCGCCGGATGACCTCCACCGCCGCAAGCACCCCGGCGAGTGTTGTACCCGCGGCGAGGGCGCGTTCCGCCGCCCTTTGATTCGTGGGCCCGTCGGCAATGGGATCTGAAAACGGAACTCCGAGTTCGATGACATCGGCGCCGGCGCGCACCAGAGCGCGTACAAGTTCGACCGTAGCCTCGAGATTTGGGTCACCGGCGGTGATGTAAGGGATAAATGCGGCCCGGCCGTCTTTTTTCGCCGAGCGAAAGGCCTCTTCCAATCGCTTCACGGCGTGTCCCCCTCCGCCCTGTTCACTTCGGCAAGATCTTTGTCGCCGCGACCCGAGAGATTGACCAGAATATTGCTGCTGAGGGGCATCGCCGGCGCCGCCCGGACGGCGTAGGCGACCGCGTGCGCCGACTCCAGCGCCGGCACGATGCCCTCGCACTCGGCCAGGAGATGAAACGCCGCGACCGCCTCGTCATCACCGACGTGGGTGTAGGTAACCCTTGCGTTCTCCCTCCACAGCGCATGTTCGGGACCGACCGCGGGATAGTCGAGACCCGCCGATATCGAGTGGGTGCCCTGGATCTGACCGTCATCGTCCTGGAGGACGACGGTGCGTGTGCCGTGGAGTACCCCGGGAGCACCGGCTTCCGAAAACCGTGCGGCGTGATCGCCGGGGGTGATGCCACGCCCCCCGGCCTCGACCCCAACCAACCCGACTGCGGGGTAGGACACGAAGGCGGAAAAGATCCCGGCGGCGTTGGACCCGCCACCGACGCAGGCGATCACCAGATCGGGCAGCCCACGGGTGGCCTTTTTGATCTGCACCACCGCCTCGCGACCAATGACGGTCTGAAAATCGCGCACCATCATCGGGTACGGGTGGGGACCGAGGACCGACCCGAGGATGTAGTGGGTCGAGCGAACGTTGGTGACCCAGTCTCGAAGAGACTCGTTGATCGCATCCTTGAGGGTCTGCGACCCGGAGTCTACGGGAGTGACCTCGGCTCCCATGAGCCGCATCCGGACGACGTTCAGCTCCTGGCGCCTCATGTCCTCGGAACCCATGTAGATCCGGCACTCGAGACCGAGGAGGGCCGCCGCCGTCGCCACCGCGACCCCGTGCTGCCCGGCACCGGTTTCTGCGATCACCCGTCCCTTGCCCATCTCACAGGCAAGCAGCGCCTGTCCGAGGGCATTGTTGATCTTGTGCGCACCGGTGTGGCACAGGTCCTCCCGCTTGAGCCAGATGCGGGCGCCGCCGAGACGGGCCGAAAGTCGCCGGGCCGAATACATTGGCGTCGGCCGACCAACGTAGTGCTCCAGAAGCTCGTCGAGCCGGGTCTGGAACCCGCGGTCTTTGCCCGCCTTGTGATAGGCCTCCTCGAGCTCGGCCAACGGCGCCATCAGGGTTTCTGGAACGAACCGGCCGCCAAAGGCGCCGAAGTAGCCACGGTCATCAGGAAGCTTCTTCATTGAAGCGACGATTCTACCTGAACCT
>Ga0316193_10001409_pt1 | contig 16157 bp, 14 predicted proteins | sample MerIslsedime2_MG_FD_207735 | JGI IMG/M metagenome (GOLD analysis project Ga0316193, IMG submission 207735) | Coastal sediment microbial communities from Maine, United States - Merrow Island sediment 2 | ecosystem: Environmental > Aquatic > Marine > Coastal > Sediment | place: USA: Maine...
GCAATTCGAAGTCGGTGATATCTTCAACAAGAATCACCGTATCCGCTGCGCGTGGCTGACTGTCACTACCGGCATCGGCTTTGTGCAGGCTGATCCAGCAGGTTTGATTGTCGTCGCGGATAACCTCCGTTTTCAGCTGGGTAGGATTGTTACCCAGTTGGAAGTCGCTGATGATTCGGTGCCAGGGAGATGGGAGTGATCCCAGCAGCGACCCCAGCACTTCCCGCGGCGCAATACCGGTGATTTGCTCCATGCTTCGGTTCCACAACAACACCTCGCCGTCATCGCCAACGGAGCACACCCCGATGGGAAGATTGTCCAGCGTCTCCCGGTAGTGGCGTCGCAGGTTATCGAGGTCTGCCGTGAGGCCGGTAAAACTGGATTGCGCCCGGTCGAGCTTGCGTTCTATCAGGTATAGGTCGTCAGTGTCTCCCTGCAGCCGCGGTTGAAACGGGATGCAGCGCTCGATGATGCCATGCGCCACCGCCGGGCCAAGCAGGCCGGACAGGTTGGCCTCAACCCGGGCTCGCAGTCGCCGCAGGGCATAGGGCCGGGCTTCTTCGGGCGAGAACTGTAACTCCGCCAGGGCCCTGTTGACCTCGGCCCGGGCGGTCTTCTCCCCCAATGAAGATCCGAGTTGCCGGGCAAATTCACCGGCGTTGTGCAGGGATAGCACCCTTCTCACAGGGCGGGTCCGGTCGTCCATGGAGCATATTTCCGCCGCTACCCGTTCACCTGAACTGGTGCGGCTTAACAGTGAAATCAGTATGAATACGCTGGCATTCAGTAACAGGGATAACAACACGGCATTCGCCCAGTGGTTGTCGCTGGCGGCGAACAGATAATCCGGCAGGGAGCTTACAATGGGAATAGTGTAGTTCCCGGCCAGGGGTAGCAACATTGAAACAAACCAGACGGTGAGGCCGACCGCGAGACCGGCCAGAAGCCCCTTGCGATTCGCCCCGGGCCAATAGGGAGTGGCGATAACTCCCGGAAGAAACTGCAAAGTCCCGGAAAATGCTACCAGGCCAAGCTGGGTAAGAGTCTGGGTGCCGCTCAGGGCGACAAAAAATGCGTAGCCAGCCAGGATCAGAATACCTATCAGTGAGCGTCGTAACCATTTGAGTTGGGTATAGATATTCCGGTCCTGGTCGATCTGGATCAGCCGGGTGGGCAGGATCAGGTGATTAAGGCACATGTTAGCCAGGGCCAGGGTGGTGATAATAATAGTTGCGCTGGCGGCGGACAGCCCGGCTATGAAAGCGGCTGCGCTGATTACCGTGGAGCGGGATTCCAGGCCCATGGCCAGGCCGCTGTAGTCGATGGGTAAGTCGTGTCCCAGCTGTATTCCCGCCCAGGTGACAGGCAACACCGGCAGACTCAGCAGCAGAAGGTATAGCGGCAGACCCCAGGTGGCTGTTTGCAGGTCGCGGCTCTCGGTATTTTCCGCGAAGGCCATGTGGAAGATGTGTGGCATGCACACTGCACCTGCAAAAAACACTACCAGCAGGGTGCGGGCCGTATTGTCGTGCAGGGAAGCGGTCAGGCCGTCGCGCATTTGCGGATTCGCCAGCAGCCATTGCTCCAGCTCGCCAAAGCCGCCAAAGACACCATAGACGGCGGCAAACAACAGCACGAAAAGTGCCGCCAGCTTGACCAGTGATTCAAAGGCAATAGCTGTAACCAGGCCGGTATTGCGATGCTGTGCCGAGACGTGGCGAGTACCAAATAGAATCGAAAAAACGGTGATGATGATGCAAAACAGCAGGGCCAGTCCGTCCTGTCGATTGTCTCTGGAGAACAGGTTTTCGGCGTCACCCGCCATGATCTGGATGCTGTCGGCGACGGCCTGAATCTGCAGGGCGAGCAGTGGTAACAATGTGAGACACATGGCGACAGTGATAGTGGCGCCAACCCAGGGACTGCGAAAGCGAAACGTCAGTACGTCTGCCAGTGATGACAACTGGTAAACCCTGCACAGCCGCAACAACGGTATCAGCAACAGAGCGGCAAGGACGAACATGAAAACCACGCCGCCGTAATACAGCAAAAAGCTGTAACCGTAACGGTAGGCAAGCTCCATAACACCGTTGCTGGCCATGGCCCCGGCAAACACACCCAGGGACAACACATAGGTAGCCGGGTGTCGGGTAATGCGCTCGGGGATAATGCCACGGTCGGCGAGGTAGGCAACAGCGAACAGGCCGGTGAGGTAAGCGACGATAAACAGCAGAATCTGGGCGAGACTAAAGCTCATCCGGGAATCTCGAACGCTGGTTCCAGTAGGCCGCGACGATCACCAGCAACCAGAGTTGGTAGGGCCTGTACCAGTCAGTTCCGGTACGGAAGACCCAGTCCTCCACCGCAGGGGAAAAGATCATGAACACGCCCACGGCCAGCAGTAGCGCTCGGTTGATATACATGGCAACGGGTTTCCTGTGGCCGGCTAAGGCAGTCGATACTACGCAAGCACTGCGGGAGCGTAAAGCTCAAGCGAGGTGGGTGGTTGGTGCGGACATCAGCCTGGGTACGTTTGCGGATGCCCAGTGGCTAATGGCGAAATCCAGGATTTGCGCTGTGCCCCGCAGCGCTGCCGGTGGTCGTTCCTGGTTCAGAAATCCCAGTGCAGCGCGCAAATTGGCGGCGGCGTTCCCGTCGATAAGTGCCGGGGCGTGGTTTTGTTTGCTGAACTTTTGACCACTGGCATCGGTAATCACCGGGATGTGACTGTAAATGGGGGTTGCATGGCCAAGCAGCTGCTGCAGAAATATTTGTCGCGGTGTGGAATCCATCAGATCGGAGCCGCGCACAATATGGGTGATGCCCTGCCATGCGTCGTCAACCACCACCGCGAGCTGGTAGGCATCAAGGCCGTCTTTGCGTTTTACGATAAAGTCCGGTGCTTCGCTGCCCAGGGGTGTCTCCTGCCAACCCTGTATCTGATCTGCAAAACCGATATGGCTATCCGGGGGTACCATGACGCGGGTGGCCGTCGGGCTGTTCAGCTGTTCCTGTCGCTCTCGGCAGTGGCCGCGGCACGCGCCGCCGGGGCCCAGCATCTGGCGGGTGCAGTCACAGTTAAACAAATGGCCGCCGGCTTGCAGTGCCTGCAGTGCTGCCGCATATGCGGGGCCGCGTCGGCCCTGAAAGGTCACATCCTCGTCATGGTGCAGGCCGTGGTGTTGCAGGCTGTCCAGAATGCGCAGGACCGCGCCTGGTTCCTCACGCGGTGGGTCGAGATCCTCCATCCTTACCAGCCACGCGCCCTCGTGGTATCTGGCATCGAGATAGCTCGCCAGTGCAGCTATCAACGATCCCAGGTGTAACGGACCAGTGGGGGAGGGGGCAAAACGCCCGCGATAAGGCGGGTCGACTTCGGGCATGAACCTTGGGAATTAACCCAGTTCCTGTTTTTCCTTGATTTCGGCAAGTGTCTTGCAATCGATACAGAGGCTGGCGGTTGGGCGGGCCTCCAGGCGCTGGATACCTATATCAACACCGCAGGCGTCACAGTAGCCGTAGTCGTCCTGCTCGATGCGCTCCATAGTTGAATCAATTTTCTTGATCAGCTTGCGCTCGCGATCGCGGGTGCGCAGTTCCAGGCTGAATTCCTCTTCCTGGGTGGCCCGGTCTGCCGGGTCGGGGAAGTTGGCGGCCTCGTCTTTCATATGGGACACGGTGCGGTCCACTTCTTCCATCAGCTCGGACTTCCAGCGCAGAAGAATACTTTTGAAATGGTCTCTCTGCTTCTCATTCATATACTTCTCGCCCCGTTTGGGCTTGTAAGGCTCGAAGTTTTTGAATTCCGTAGAGGTGGCTTTTTTGACTGCTCTTGGCATGGTTATTTTCCCATACTGCAATGGTAACAAGACAATACTTTCAGGTTGATGGCTGAGGCGTACCGGAACAGCCCAAAACCAAGGGCGGAGAAACTACCAGATAACTGGCGGCGGTTCCACTTTTTCTCGGAGTTTTTGCCTATAGCAAATACGCCCGCGGGCTTTGCTAGAATGCCGTGTTTTATTAGGGGCCCCGGTGGGGCGCGGCAGCTGCTATGGAATTTGACAATTTGATAAAGGGCTGTCTCCTGCGGCGCTACAAGCGTTTCCTGGCAGACGTGGAATTGCCTGACGGGCAGATCATCACAGCCCACTGTCCCAACACCGGGGCGATGACAGGCTGCGCGGAACCCGGGAGCAAGGTGTGGTTATCCACCAGCACGGTCAAAACCCGTAAATACCCCCACACCTGGGAGCTGGTTGAGACCGTTTCCGGGCTGGCGTGTATCCATTCGGCAAAGGCCAACCAGGTGGTGCGTGAAGCCTTTGCCGCAGGGCTGATAAGTGGCTTTGAGGGCTACCCCGACATTCGCAGCGAGGTGAAATATGGTCAGGGCAGCAGGGCTGACCTGTTATTGCAGGGGCCAGAGGGCAGGGTGTTTGTGGAGGTCAAGTCGGTCACCCTGTGTCGCCCTGGTGGCGTGGGCGCATTTCCGGATGCGGTCAGCGAACGCGGCCGCAAGCATTTGCGGGAGTTGCAGTCTGTACTGGACAACGAAACCGAGGCCGTGCTTTTTTTCTGTGTTTTTCACAGTGGTATCAACTCTGTGTGCGCTGCTGGCGATATTGACCCCCGTTACCGGGAGGCCCTTGCCGAGGCGATGGCGGCAGGGGTGCAGGTACTTGCATGGCGTGCTGACATCTCTACCACCGGGATCGAACTCAGCCGGCAGCTGCCGTTTGCGCTGGACGCACCCGCCGGGTGAGTTCACGCCTTGTTGCGGCCATTGCGCCCGCGATAGGATGGAAGCTGGTCGCCGCCGCAGCTCTCATTGTCTGCGTCATAGCGGTCGTCGCCGGACTCAGCGGAGAGCAATCAGCAGTGGTAGCACAACTTAGCGCAGCACAGTTAACCGGAAGGGAGCAAAGCCACCTGGTCGAGCTATCCTGTGGGCACCGGCTGCAGCCGGCTGTAGCCAGGGCTTTTGCGGCATTGCAGTCAGATGCCCTCGAAGCGGGGTTCGAGCTTGCCATCGCCAGCAGTTTTCGTTCCTACAGCCGGCAACTGGCTATCTGGAACGGCAAGGCCAGTGGGCAGCGCGGGATTCATGACGACGCCGGCCACCCTGTGGTCATCGACCGTCTGACCCCGGAGGAACAACTGCGTGCGATTCTTCGTTATTCGGCCTTGCCCGGCAGTTCACGGCATCACTGGGGCACTGACCTGGATGTTTATGATGCCGGGGCGATTGACTCTGACTACCAATTGGAATTATCGCCCTCGGAGGTTGCACCCGGCGGTATTTTTGACCCGCTGCACTGCTGGCTGGACCAGCGCATGGTGGCAGGAGAGTCCCGGGGGTTCTATCGACCTTACAGTTCAGACCGCGGCGGAGTGGCACCGGAGCGCTGGCATCTCAGCTATGCGCCGCTGGCTGTCACCTGCGAGCCGCAATTGACACCGCAGTTACTGTTGGATTGCTGGGATAGTTGCAGGGCAGACGAGCCGCCCCTGCTGCTGGGCGATGAGGTCGCGGCGATGTTGCCGCAGATAGTCTCGGACTATGTAGCGGTGGCGCCGGACTGGTGTCCGGCGCGGTATCGGGCATAGAGTGCGGGGTTAGCTCTAGCCTTTTTCCTCTGCCTTGGCTCGCGCATGCAGGTGACCAAAGTGATTTTCGTAATCCTTTTCTGAAGCGGCGATGACTTCCAGGGCTTTCTCACGGCCATAAACGTAGTCAACCGTGACGTTGTTTTCCTTGCCGGGAATCATTTTATAGGTCGAGAAGTAATGCTGCAGGCGTTCCGCCTTGATCGAGGGCAGGTCGGCGATATCGTGAACGTCGCCCCAGATATTGTCTCCTGCCAGGACGGCGACAATCTTATCGTCAGCCTCGCCGCCATCGATCATCTGGATGCCGCCCACAACCCGGGCATTCAGGATGATATCGGCACGGGTAATATGGCGCTCAGAAAATACACAGATGTCCAGTGGGTCGCCGTCTCCCTCTGTCGCTTCAGGGCAGTGCTTGACCACTTCCTCTGCGCAGTAGGTGCGTGGGATAAAGCCGTACAGGCAAGGCGGGCTGGAAGTCGTGCGCTGGGGCCGGTCAACCATCAGGAAGCCGGAGGCCTTGTCCAGTTCATATTTGACCACGTCATCCGCTGTCATTTCGATATACACCTGAACGATGTCCTTTGCGCTGCCATCCGAGTGCGCGTGGAGTCCGTGCCAGGGGTGTCTGCGCCAACGGTTGAAGTTGCTGTTGTTGTACATGAGCGGCCTTCCATATGGTTCATTTGAGAGGCGCGTATTGTACAGGGTGTGGTCGGTGAAATCTTGCTCAATCTGGTAAATATTCAGGCACCAGCTGTACGCAAGTGACTGTGCAACATGGTGTTTTACAGATTTTTGTTGCCCCGTCGAAGACGGGGCGTGAGGGAGACGCCGGCTGCTTGCGCTAGATTTTGAAACGGGTCTTGAGCTTGCGCGGTACCGCCGTATTTTTCAGTCGTACGTAGACGGGCATACCCTTGCGATAGGTGGGATAGGCCTCTCCGGAGATAAGCGGCGACAGGTATTCCAGGGCCTTGTCGGTAACGCCAAAACCATCCCGGGTAATGAAATTGCGTGGCATCTTTTTCTCCCGGTTGGCGACATCCTCAAGGTGAGCTTCGCCAATAGACCAGCTGTAGCGCTTGCCTTTGCCTCGTACGATGCAGGGCATAACTGCATTGTCGCCCCTCAGGGCGAAGTTTACCGCCGCCTCCCCCAGGGCATAGGCCTGGTCTACATCGGTCTGTGAAGCAATATGGCGTGCCGAGCGCTGCAGGTAATCCGCCACTGCCCAGTGATATTTGTAGCCCGTTTCATCCTTGACCATGGCGGCGAGGTAGGGTGCCAGGCCACCCAGCTGGCTGTGACCAAAGGCGTCCTTCAAGCCGGACTCCGCCAGAAAACGGCCATCTTCATACTGGGCACCTTCAGAGGCGACAATGACACAGTAACCGTATCGTTTGACGGTGCGTTTGACCCTGGCCAGGAACTTCTCCCGGTTAAAGGCGATTTCCGGAAACAGAATGATATGAGGTGCATCGCCCTCCTGTTCGGCAGCCAGTCCCGCAGCGGCGGCGATCCAGCCGGCGTGCCGGCCCATGACTTCCAGGATAAATACTTTGGTAGACGTCTCGCACATGGAGGCCACATCGAGGGCCGCCTCGCGGGTTGAAATGGCGATATATTTTGCCACCGAGCCGAAGCCGGGGCAGTTATCGGTTTCAGGCAGGTCGTTGTCAATTGTCTTGGGTACGTGAATGGCCTGCAGCGGGTAGCCCATGGCGGCACTCAGTTGCGAGACCTTCAGGCAGGTGTCAGCGGAATCGCCACCCCCGTTATAGAAGAAATAGCCGATATTGTGGGCCTTAAACACTTCGATCAGGCGCTCGTACTCCGCGCGATTGTCCTCCAGGCTTTTCAATTTATGTCGACAGGACCCGAAAGCCCCGGACGGCGTGGACAGCAGACCTCGAATCGCCGCCCTGGTCTCCTTGCTGGTGTCTATCAGGTCTTCTCGCAGCGCGCCGATAATGCCGTTGCGCCCGGCATACACTTTGCCTATCCGGTCGCGATGTTTTGCCGCGGTTTCAATCACACCGCAGGCAGAAGCATTGATCACGGCGGTTACGCCTCCGGACTGGGCGTAGAAAGCATTTTTTTTCGGCATACAAACTCCCTGTTGGATGGCCGGCCAAATCCATGGCTGCCTGATTCTGGTCGGGCGGCCATGATACGAAACTTGACGACATTTGTGGACCGTCGAAACACCATTATGCGCTGGTATCTCTGTGGAGACCTTGATCTGCGTGCTACCATTGGCCGCTTTGTTTGGGGTGAGTACGCGACACATGTCGAAAGGGCACATTCACATCCTGGGTATTTGCGGTACCTTCATGGGCGGCATTGCCCTGTTGGCGAGAGAGATGGGCTTTCGAGTAACGGGCTCGGATGCCGCCGTATACCCCCCCATGAGTACCCAGCTCGAAGCCGCGGGAATTGACCTGATGGAAGGTTACCTGGCAGAGCACCTTCACCAGCGGCCGGACTGTGTTGTTGTTGGCAACGCGATGACCCGCGGTAATCCCGCAGTGGAATACATGCTCAATACGGGCCTGGCCTATACGTCGGGCCCCCAGTGGCTGGCAGAAAACCTGTTGCGGGATAAATGGGTGCTGGCAGTTTCCGGTACCCACGGCAAAACCTCCACCAGTAGCCTTTTGGCCTGGATACTGGAGTACGCCGGTATGGCGCCGGGCTTCCTCATTGGCGGTGTGCCGGCGAACTTTGGCCTGTCGGCACGCGCCGGCGGCTCCGACTTTTTTGTGGTGGAAGCGGACGAATACGACACTGCCTTCTTCGACAAGCGCTCCAAGTTTGTCCATTACCGGCCGCGTACCCTGGCCATTAACAACCTGGAGTTCGACCACGCTGATATCTTTGACGATATCGGTGCAATCCAGCGACAGTTTCACCATCTCGTTCGCTGTGTGCCGGGAGAAGGGTTGATAGTCCACCCGTGCGGGGTGGCGGCGATCGACGAGGTGCTGGCTATGGGTTGCTGGACACCGGTTAGCTCCTTCGCTGTGGGTGTCGATTCCGGTGCCGACTGGCGAGCGGAACTGGTGGCGCCCGATGGCACAGCATTTCGCGTATTCCAGGGCGATGAGCCGGCGCTGGCAGTCAACTGGTCCCAATGTGGCATTCACAATGTGGAAAATGCCCTGACTGCAATGGCTGCCGCCAGGCACGTGGGGGTCCCCAGCGAAGTGGCAGCTGCGGCGCTGGGCGAGTTTGGCGGGGTAAAGCGCCGCCTGGAGCTGCTGGGCAGGGTGCGCGATATCGCGGTATACGACGATTTTGCCCATCACCCGACGGCAATAGCCACCACCTTGCAGGGCCTGCGGGCTCGCAGTAGAGAAGGCCGCGTGATAGCCCTGATTGAACCGCGCTCCAATACCATGCGTTTGGGAGAGCACCGGGATGAACTGGCCGCCTCAACTGCTTTGGCGGATCGGGTGTTCTGGTTTCAACCGGCGGGAATGAACTGGTCACTGGATTTGGTGGTCGAACAGAGCAGGGCACCGGCGCAGCTGGTTGAGAATATCGATGAACTGGCGCAGCAGGTGGCGCGTGAGGCATTGCCGGGTGACCAGATCGTGATTATGAGCAATGGCAGTTTCGGCGGTATCCACCAGAAGCTACTGGATCAGCTAAATAAGGCAGAACACCATGAATGACCTCCTGCTGTCGGCCTACGACCGGCTGGTTCTGCGCCATCCCTGGCTGGCCCTGTTCCTGGTTGCTTTATTGGTGGCAGGGTTCGCCACGCAATTGGAAAAAATCAAACTTGATGCCTCCGCTGATTCGCTGATGCTGCAGGGTGACCCCTCGCTGGAGTTTTACCGCCAGATCAGCGCTGAATACAGTTCCGAGGAATTTCTACTGATCACCTGGCAGCCTCACTCACCGCTGCTGTCAGATGAATCCCTGAACCCGTTGCGCCAGATGGCTGATGAATTGCGCACACTGGACGGTGTTTCATCTGTGGTGACAGTGTGGGATGTCCCCCTGCTTGAAAGTCCGCCGGTAACCCTCTCCGATATCAGCTCTCCAGAGCCGCTGCCTACTCTTGATAAGCCTGGCATTGACCGCGAGCTGGTGCTGAAGGAACTGACCACCAGCCCCATATACGCTGACCTGCTGGCGAGTCGTGACGGTAATCTTACGGCGGTGCAGATCAATCTGAAGCGGGACGAGTTTTACTATGACCTGCTCGCGAGCCGGGAGTCACTGCGCATCAAGCGCGACAGGGAAGGACTGGCGGCGGATGAGCAGAAGGAACTGGCCGAGGTTGAGGCAGCCTTCAAGGCGCACACCGCGGTAGCACTGGATGCCCAGAGTCAAATGGTAGAAAGGGTGCGTGACATTGCCGCGCGCTATCGAACCCACGCCGACATCTTTGTAGGCGGTGTGCCGATGATTGCCGCGGACATGGTGAGCTTTATTGCCCGCGATCTGGTGGTGTTCGGCGCCGCCATCCTGGGAGTTATGCTGCTGGTACTGGCGTTTATTTTTCGTCGCCTGCAATGGGTGGTGATTCCCCTGGTAACCTGCAGTTCCACTGTGGTGGTAATGCTTGGACTGCTGGGAGCACTGGACTGGCGGATGACGGTAATATCCTCGAATTTTGTCGCGGTTCTGCTGATTGTCACGCTGGCTATTGCAATACACCTGGTTGTTCGCTACCGGGAATTACACGCCCTGGATCCCGACGGCGATTTGCATAAGCGGGTGTTACGCACGGCGCAATTGATGGCTGTTCCCTGCTTCTATACCGGCATCACAACAATTGTCGCCTTTGTATCCCTGGTGGTTTCAGGCATACAGCCCGTTATCGATTTCGGCTGGATGATGACCACGGGTATAGCTCTGGCGCTGCTGCTGAGTTTTGTCATTGTGCCCTGCATGATCCTGGTCTGGCCGGCGGGAAAACCCCATCACCATAGCGGGACCGATGCCCCCATGACCGCCTTCTTTGCCCGGGTAGTCGACGGAAAAGGCCCGGTCATCCTGGGTGTTACCACTGTTCTTGTGGTACTGACACTGGTGGGCATCAGTCGCCTTGAAGTGGAAAACCGGTTTATTGACTACTTCCACAAATCCACCGAGATTTACCAGGGCATGGAGTTACTGGACTCACAACTGGGGGGCACCATTCCGCTGGATATTATTCTCGCGCCGCTGGATATGGACGAACCCCTGCCGGGGCTGGAAACCGTCAGCTCCGGCCCGGTTGTTCCGGTGACAGAAGATGATCCTTTTGCAGAAGACGGCGACGACTTTGGTACTGCGCCGGCTACTGCCGCGGCGGCTGAGGGGGATGACTGGGACGAATGGGACGACGAATTCGCCAGTGACGGCGATGATTTCGCCGGCGGTGAGGAATCCTTCAAGCCCAGCTACTGGTTCAGCCTGCAGGGCATGCGCGAGTTGGATGCCGTGCACAACTATGTGGATTCGCTGCCCGAGAGCGGCAAGGTGCTTTCCCTGTCTACGGTTTTCTCGGTGGTCAAAAACCTGCTGGGCGATGATATCGGCAGTGTCGAGCTGGCTATCGTGCAGAAAAGCCTGCCGGCTGATGTCAGTGAAATGATGGTTGATCCCTACTTCTCCAGGGAGCGTGAGCAGGCTCGCGTGACGGTGCGGGTGAAGGAAACCAGCAAAGACCTGCGCCGTGACGTATTTTTGCGGGAACTACGTGCGGACCTCAGCGACAAGCTGGGCATCGCCCAGGACCGGATCGAGTTTACCGGTATGCTGGTGCTTTACAATAATGTCCTGCAGAGCCTGTTCAAGTCACAGATTCTCACGCTGGGCGCGGTATTTCTCGCCATACTCGTGATGTTCATGGCGCTGTTCCGGTCGCTCTCACTGTCCCTGATTACCCTTGCCCCCAACCTGCTTGCCGCGGGCATGGTGCTGGGCATCATGGGGCTGCTGGGTATTCCACTCGATATTATGACGATCACCATCGCCGCTATTGTGGTGGGTATCGGTGTGGACGACTGTATTCACTATGTGCATCGTTTTATGCTGGAATTTGAGATAGACAGGAACTATCGCGCGGCTATGTATCGCTGCCATAACAGTATTGGCCGGGCCATGTATTACACCACCGTAACCGTGGTGGTGGGTTTTTCCATGCTTACGCTGTCCAGCTTTACCCCAAGCATCTACTTTGGTCTGCTCACAGTGATGGCTATGGTAGCGGCTGTACTGGGTGCCCTGCTGTTGCTGCCACTGTTGATTGTGCTGGTTAAACCGCTGGGAGCGGAGGGCAGCTGATGCAGTGTCGAGAGCATTGCGGGGCGTGTTGTGTTGCACCTTCCATTTCCCGCCCCTACCACGGCATGCCGCAAGGCAAGGCTGCCGGCCAGCGGTGTGTGCATCTGGACGAAAACCTGCGCTGTCAGTTGTTCGGTGATCCACGCCGTCCGAAATTCTGTTCCACGTTTGCAGCCGAGCCCGAGGTTTGTGGGGAAAGCAGGGAGCAGGCGCTGGTTATCCTGGCCGAGCTGGAAATATTTACACTGCCGCCTGCGCCAACAGCAGCGACAGCGCGAGGTGTGAGCCGTTGAGCGAGGTATCCCTTTTTCCCCTGGCGGGTGTGTTGCTCCCTTTCGGGCGCATGCCACTGCAGATCTTCGAGCAGCGCTACCTGGACCTGGTGCGCGATTGCATGAAATCCGACAGTCCCTTTGGTGTGGTGTGGATTCAGCGCGGCGCAGAAGTGGCGCAGCGTGGAAGCGCCTCTCCGCAGCTGGGGGATTACGGTAGTACCGCGCGCATCATCGACTGGGACCAGCTGCCAAATGGCCTGCTTGGCCTGACAATACAGGGTGAACAGCGTTTTGATCTGCACTCCACGTCAGTGCGCGCCAACGGACTGGTAGTGGGAGAAGTGAGTATGCGAGCCGCCTCGCCAGCCGCCGCGATGGAGCAGCGTTGGCAGACCCTGGTGGATGTTCTGCAAAGTCTGGAAACACACCCGCATGTGCAGCGCATGGCGCTGGATATAGATTACAACGATGCCTGGCAAGTCGCCTACACACTGATTCAGCTGCTTCCCCTGGATGAGGCATTGAAGTACCACCTCCTCGGCATTGATGAAGTAACAGCCTTAATGGGTGAGCTCGATACCATCCTCAACCAGATAAGCGGTGAAGACTAGGCCGCTGTTAATGTGCCAGCGACGGATCTTTAACGAACAACATATCCATTACGATCTCCGGCTTCCAGCTTTTCAGCGCGTGCTCGCTGCGCTGGCGGATGGCATCGAGTTCAGCAATTGACGTGATGCTGAATGTGTCTCCCACTACAAAGTGTATGAGCACGTAGGTATCGCGCCCGCGCTTGGTTACGCGGAATTCGACGTCAGCGTAATCGAGGCCAGCCAAACTGGCCAGCAAGCGCCGCTCAATCTCCGCCACCAGTGGCTCTGCGGGTGCCATCCACAGGATTTCGCGCAGGCTGTCCTTGAGAATACTCAGTGGAACCGGCAAGGCGAGGATGACAATAGTGATTAACAGTATGGGGTCGACCAGCGGGGCATATTCGGACCAGGGCGAGTGTTCCAGCCAGAAGGCGCCCAGGAATCCCAGAAAGACCGCGCAGCTGAGCAGGCCGTCCACAAGCCAGGTCTTTGATTCCACTGCCACCAGGTCGGAACGGGTTCGTTTACCTGTACGCGACATCAGCCAGGCCACGGTAAAGCAGCCAACAGTGGATACGGCACCATAGACCACGGCCAGCCCGTATTCTGTGGGATTGCCACCGGCGAGCAGCCGCTGGGTGGCTTCTACCCCCGCGTACACGCAAGCCACCAGGATAATCAGGGCTTTGAACAGGTTGAGTGTTGGTTCCATCGCGGTGTAGCCGAAATGAAAACGATCGTCATCGGGACGCTCCGCCAGTTTCGCAACTTTCATGGTTAACAAAGTGACGCAGAACGCGATCAGGGAATAAATGCCGTCGAAGAGAATGGCGCCGGAATTGGTGAGCAGCGCGAATACCAGCGCCAGTACGACAAAGCCGATGACACCAAACAAGCCGTAGCGAAGTGCCTGCTGCTCGCTTTGTACACGTGACTTTTCGCGCATGCTAATCCCTTTCTTCGGTGCCGCAAACCCGGGTTCCCGGGGCTGGCTTCAAGCGTTGGGCGCGAGACAGTTTATTCGAAACTGGGCATCCAGCCGCCACACTCCTTCCAGCGATTGACGATCTCACAGAACAGCTCGGCGGTGCGCTCCGCGTCGTAGGCAGCGGAGTGTGCTTCATTATTATCGAAAGAGATGCCGGCCTCTGCACAGGCCTTGGCGAGCACCGTCTGACCGTATGCCAACCCGGACAAAGTGGCGGTATCAAAGTGGGAGAAAGGGTGAAACGGGTTCCGCTTTATTCCACAGCGCTCCACAGCCGCGTTGATGAAGCCCGCGTCGAAATGGGCATTGTGGCCTACCAGTATTGCCCTGGTACAGCTCTGGTCGCGAATTTCCTTGCGCAATACTTTAAACAATTCATCCAGCGCCACGGCCTCGGTGACCGCTTCCCGGAATGGGTGGTAGGGGTCGATGCCGGTAAAATCCAGCGCCGACTGCTCCAGGTTTGCGCCTTCAAACGGCTGCACATGAAAATCGTGGGTGCGATGCACTGCCAGTAAACCGTTTTCATCCATGCGCACGATTGAGGCGGCAATCTCGAGAATGCCGTCGGTGTGCGCAACAAAGCCTCCCGTTTCCACGTCTATGACCACGGGCAGGAACCCGCGGAAACGGTCGCACATAAGGTGTTCGCCGGCTTCTTTCAAGTGCCTATTTGCCTTGTTCTATGACGCGCCAGGAGACAGTGTCCCCGGCGCGTAGAGGGGTGAGGACGTCGCCACCCAGGGGTAGATGATCGGGTACCTGCCACGCCTCTTTGCGCAAGGTGATGGTATCTGAATTGCGCGGCAGGCCGTAAAAATCCGGGCCGAAGTGAGAGGCAAAGCTCTCCAGTGTATCCAGGGCGTCCATCTGCTCAAACACTTCCGCGTAGAATTCGATCGCAGCATGTGCAGTGTAGACACCGGCGCAGCCGCAGCTGGTCTCTTTATTTGCCGTAGTATGCGGCGCGGAATCCGTTCCCAGAAAAAACCGTGGGTGGCCGGACGTCGCCACCTCGAGCAGCGCCTGCTGGTGAATATTCCGTTTGAGAATCGGCAGGCAGTAATAGTGCGGTCGAATCCCTCCTGCCAGCATGTCATTGCGGTTGAACAGCAGGTGGTGGGCGGTAATAGTGGCCGCAACCCGGTCGCTGGCGGCGCTGACAAATTCCACAGCGTCCTGCGTGGTGATGTGCTCGAACACGACGCGCAAGCCCGGGAAGCGCTCTGTGACAGGTGTGAGGTGACGGTCGATAAACACCTTCTCCCGGTCGAAGATATCGATGTCATTATCTGTGACCTCGCCGTGCACCAGCAGTGGTAGATCTGCTTCTTCCATGGCGGCCAGCGTGTCATACATGCCCTCAAGGCGAGCCACCCCGGCAGCTGAGTTGGTAGTGGCACCGGCGGGGTAGAGTTTTACAGCGTGAATGAAACTGCATTCGGCCGCCCGCTGTATTTCCGCCGCGTCTGTGCTGTCCGTGAGGTACAGCGTCATCAGCGGCTCAAAGCGGTGAGGTAATGGCGCCATCGCTGCCAGAATACGATCCCGATACCGGGACGCCTCCGCCACAGTGGTTGCAGGTGGGGTCAGGTTGGGCATGACAATAACGCGGCCGAAATATCGGGCCAGGTCAGCGCAGGTGTGCTCCAGCGCGGCGCCGTCGCGCAGGTGCGCGTGCCAGTCGTCCGGGCGGGTAATAGTCAGTTCGTTCACGTGGGGTTGCAGGGTCTGTAGCTCATTTGTCGGAAGTGCATGCTACCGTAAAGCCGCCGCAGCGGAAACCGGAACCGCTCTTTGTGCGGTAGCTGGCACAGGTTAATAGGGCGATTGGCTGGGAATTGACCCTCCCGGTAGGTAGAATGGCCGGCTTTTCGGTACTGCCCCATGGAGCGTGACATGTCAGATGTAAACAAAGTGGTCCTGGCCTATTCCGGCGGCCTGGACACCTCGGTTATCGTGCGTTGGCTGCAGGACACTTACCAGTGTGAAGTTGTCACCTTTACCGCCGATATCGGCCAGGGTGAAGAAGTGGAACCTGCCCGTGCCAAGGCCGAGGCGCTTGGCGTAAAAGAGATCTATATTGACGATCTGCGCGAGGAGTTTGTGCGGGACTTCGTGTTCCCCATGTTTCGCGCCAACACGATCTACGAGGGCGAGTATCTGCTGGGGACGTCTATTGCTCGACCCCTGATCGCCAAACGCCTGATAGAAATCGCCAATGAAACAGGCGCAGACACCATCTCTCACGGTGCCACGGGCAAAGGCAATGACCAGGTTCGCTTCGAACTGGGTGCCTATGCCCTGAAACCCGGCATAAAGGTGATTGCGCCCTGGCGGGAGTGGGATATGGGCTCACGTGAGAGTCTGATGGCGTACTGCGAGGAGCGGGATATCCCG
>Ga0316193_10001411_pt1 | contig 16139 bp, 16 predicted proteins | sample MerIslsedime2_MG_FD_207735 | JGI IMG/M metagenome (GOLD analysis project Ga0316193, IMG submission 207735) | Coastal sediment microbial communities from Maine, United States - Merrow Island sediment 2 | ecosystem: Environmental > Aquatic > Marine > Coastal > Sediment | place: USA: Maine...
ATGCCGGACAGCACGATTTGCGCGCCTGCTTCCAAAGTCTCCTGACCTATTCGCTTACGAGAGGGCTAACGAAACGCGTACGATCCGAATCTTGCGCCTGAGTGACCGGAACTTGCAACTGGCCTCGGTTCTGCGAAATTGGCGCAAATCGCATGGAGTCTGCTGTGAGCTTGCGAAGAAACATGGTCATGATCGCCCTCGCGGCATCGGTAGCGGGCGCATCACTGCTTGTCCTCGCCCCGTACAGACGGGTCGCCGCAGCCGACCGGCTACCCGATCCGCTGAGCGATTCTGCGCAATCTGCGACCGGTCCGAAGGTTTTGTACGATGCCACCGCTCTTCCCGTCCTCGTTCAGCGCATCCTAAAAATGATTATTGTCGCCGCGCAGAGCGGCGATATTGAAGAGATGCGTCCGGTCCTCGAATCGAATGAACTCAAGCCCATGGTCGCGGCAAAGCATGTCGATGACCCCATCGCTTACTGGAAGAAGCACTCAGTCGATGGCTCGGGGCGGGACATTCTGGCCGACATGCTGAACATGCTGAGCACCGGGTCTGTCCTGACGGGCAAGGGCTATGATGCGATGTATGTCTGGCCCTATTTCGCGGAAACCGACTTGAGAAAGCTCACCCCACGGCAGCAGGTCGAGCTTTACCGTATGGTCCCGCCTGAGCGCGCGGCGGCCATGATGAAGACCGGCAAATATACCGGCTATCGGCTTGGGGTCTCGCCCGCGGGCGTGTGGCACTATTTCATTCAGTAGAGCGGTCAGGCAATCGCGCGGCCTAGGCTTTCGGCAGTGCCTCGCCAAACCGGACCGCCTGGCCTCTCGCCTGGTCCAGCTCCCCCTCCCACATGGCCCGATGACCGCGCAGGATCGTGCCTACCGGCCAGCCTTTGACTGTCTTTCCGGCAAAGGGCGTCCAGCCGACTTTGCTGCCGATCCAGTCGTTCTCAATGACGCGCTCGGCCTTGAGGTCGACGATCGTCAAATCGGCGTCATAGCCGACCGCCATGCGACCCTTGCCCGCAATACCGAACAGGCGCTGGGCGGCGGCGCTGGTGAGATCGACAAAGCGCGCTAGGGTCAAACGGGCCGCATTGACGTGATCCAGCATGATCGGAACGAGCGTCTGCACGCCCGGCATTCCAGATGGCGTGGCGGGATAGACACCGCTCTTTTCGTCCAGCGTATGGGGTGCATGGTCCGAGCCGATAATATCCACGACCCCTTGCTGAAGCCCCCACCACAGCAGGTCTTGGTGGGCGCGGTCCCGCAAGGGCGGATTCATCTGCGCACGGGTCCCAAGGCGCTCATAGGCGTCGGGCGTGGCGAGCGTCAAATGCTGCGGCGTAACCTCGACACTTGCCACATCCTTGTGGTGCGACAGAAGTTCCATCTCGACGCCCGTCGACAGATGCAGGATGTGGATGCGCGTACCGGCCGCTCTTGCAAACCGCAACAGCTTTTCCGTGGAGGCCAGCGCCGCAATCTCGTCGCGCCATTCTGTGTGGCTCGATGGGTCTCCTTCACGCCGAATTGGAAGGCGCTCGCGAAGGCGTGATTCGCACTCCGAATGGATCGAGGCGCGGCGCCGGATCGTTGCGAATACACGGGCCAGCGTCTCTTCGTCTTCGACAAGCAGATCGCCGGTTGAGGATCCTGCGAAAATCTTGACCCCTGCTGCGCCTGGCAACCGCTCAAGCTCGCCGAGGTCGCCCGCATTCTCACGGGTCGCGCCGACGAAGAAGGCGAAATCGCAATGCATGCGATTTGTCCCGGCGGCCACTTTAGCGGCCAAGGCTTCGGCATTCGTTGTCGGGGGCTTGGTGTTCGGCATCTCAAAGACGGCCGTGACGCCGCCGAGGACCGCAGATCTACTCCCGGTCTCAAGATCTTCCTTGTGCTCCATACCGGGTTCGCGGAAATGCACCTGGGTATCGATAACGCCGGGGAGCACATGAAGCCCGCACACATCGACCGTCTCGCCCGCGCGCGCTCCACCAATATCGCCAATAGCGCGAATCCGCCCATCCCGAATGCCGACATCTGCAAGCCCTTCGCCGTTCTGATTGACGACGGTTCCGCCCTTGAACACAATGTCGAAGATCTCAGCCATGGGTGCGCTTTGGTCCTTTCGGGGCGGTTGCCCTTGCTCATTCCGATTTCATCTCTTGGTAGCAGAAGGGCGCCTCATGGGCCATTGCCAAGCAGCACTTCTTTCCGATCGGGGCATTCTTCGAGTGGCTGGTGCGGATGCGCACAAGTTCTTGCAAGGCGTCATTACGAATGACCTCAACAAGGCGCGCGATGGCGCAGCGGTTCATGCTGGGTTGCTGAGTCCACAAGGGAAAATCCTGTTCGATTTCTTCGTGATCTCCGATGGCGAGGGTTTTCTGATCGAAGTGGCAAAGGACAACCTTGCCGGGCTCGCGAAGCGGCTTGGCCTCTATCGTTTGCGCGCTCAGGTGGAGATCGCCGACGCACCAGAGTTTCAAATTGCCGCAGTTTGGGGCGGCCAGGCATCGGCACCGGGCGGCGCGATTGCGTTCGCCGATCCACGGCACCCCGATCTCGGCTTGCGCATACTGCTTCCCGAAGACGCAGCGCTCGGCGATCTTGCGTGCACGGAGGGGAGCGCGGAAGACTACCACGCCCAGCGCATCGCCCTTAGCGTGCCTGAAGGGGGGCGCGACTACGCCTTTGGAGATACGTTTCCGCACGAGGCGCTGTTCGATCAGTTGGACGGCGTCGATTTCAAAAAGGGATGTTTCATCGGCCAAGAAGTGGTGTCGCGCATGGAGCACCGTGGCACTGCTCGCAAGCGTGTGGTCCCCGTCGAGGCAGATGCGCCCTTACAGCCTGGCCTTGAGGTGACCGCGGGCGACCTGCCGATTGGCACGATTGGGTCCGTCGACCAGACTCAAGGCTCAGGCACTCAGCGTTCCGGAACTCTGGGCTTGGCGCTGCTTCGTCTCGACCGTGCCGAGGGTGCTGCGGCAAAAGGGCTTCCGTTCAAAGCCGGGGATGCCGTCCTGAAGCTACGCCAGCCATCCTTCGCGACCTTCGACGTTCCCTCGATGCCAGCGGCGTGACCGGCACAGCCCTCAAAACTTGTCCCTGGCCCGGCACCGACCCGCTCTACGTGGCCTATCACGACGAGGAATGGGGCGTGGCCGAACATGACGACCGTGCACTCTACGAAAAACTCATGCTCGACGGATTCCAGGCCGGGCTCGCCTGGATCACGATCTTGCGGAAGCGCGAGGCATTCCGCCGCGCCTTCGATGACTTCGAGCCCGACAAAATCGCCCGCTATGACGCCAAGAAGATCGGCGCGCTGATGCAGGATAGCGGGATAGTGCGCAACCGCCTCAAGATCGAGGGCGCTGTCACCTCCGCTCGCCTATGGCTCGAAATGATGGAAAAAGGCCCTGGTTTTTCCGCGTTTCTGTGGAATTTCGTAGACGGCGAGCCCATCGTGAATCGCTACAAAACCATGGATGCCGTCCCAGCCGAGACGCCTCTATCGCACGCCATGTCCAAAGAGCTAAGGGCGCGCGGCTTCAAGTTTTGCGGGCCGACAATCGTCTATGCATTCATGCAGGCGACAGGTCTCGTCAATGACCATTTGACGAGCTGTCACCGGCATCAGGCCTGTACCGTTCTTTAGTCTTGGAAGGATTGAGCGGCGGATCGCTTAGCCGCGGCCGCGTGGATCCATGCTGCGAGGGTAGGTGCGCTCTTCCTGAATCTTCCCGTCGCGTTTTCTGATACGAACCGAGCCGATCTTCTTGACGGCCCGCTCCAAAACGCCGCCCTTCGTTGCGGCGGCCTTGGTCTTGAATCGTTTGACGACTTCTCCTGAGCCCTCTCGCTTCAGTTCCCACTTCTTGTTCTTGTCATTATAGCTGAGGGAAAATCTTGGCAGCTTCGCCATGATGCGCTCTCCCAAACTTCGTTTGTCGTTACCTCTCACACAATCGAGGCGACAATAATTGGCATCCAAGCCTTGCCTCGTCCATGTCTTTTTGTCGCATCGTTCATGTGTTTTTCGTCTTGCGAGCGGACGTGCGACCCGACGATTTGACTTCAGCACACCGTTTCAATCAGTGTCACGCGACGACCATGGAAAGATGAGAGACTTGTGAGTCCCAACGCCAACACCGAACAGCCGCGCGCGTGGCAACGCATGCTGAGCGGCCGGCGGCTGGATCTGCTTGATCCCTCACCGCTTGACATCGAGATCGAAGACATCGCGCATGGCTTGGCGCGCGTGGCCCGCTGGAACGGCCAGACGCACGGCGACCACACATTCTCGGTGGCGGAGCACAGCCTGCTGGTCGAGGCTATTGCCGCCGATCTATCAGCCACTATGCCGAGGCCGTTTCGGCTCGCAACGCTTCTCCACGATGCGCCGGAATATGTCATCGGCGACCTGATCAGCCCCTTTAAGGCCGCGCTGTCGCTCGACTACCGCAAGTTCGAAGCAAGGCTGCTGGGCGCCATCCATGTGCGTTTTGGGCTGCCTGTGGATGTTCCCGAGGAGATTTCGCTGCAGATCAAGCGCGCCGACAAAATTGCCGCCTACTATGAGGCTATCGGCCTTGCAGGCTTTGCAAACAGCGAAGCGCGCCGCATTTTTGGCCAACCTCGGGGGCTTAGCCCTGCTCTGATCCAGTCCTTGACCTCGCTGAGCCCTCTTCCTGCCGCAGAAGGAGAGGAAAGGTTCTTGAAACGGTTTCACGAGCTTGCCAGATGAAGACCGTACACATAATCGTCGAATCGCTACACTAGAAGGGCTCATGGACAAGCTAATAATGGATACGCTGACATTTGATGCAAAGACGCGGAATGGCCCGAAGGCGCTGTCACCGGACACAATCCTCGTCTCGCCCTTGAGCCTCGTGCCGATGACGGTAGCCAATGCGCGCGTCAGTCATTTGGTCACACTGATCAATGGCGAAACCCTCATCGATACCCCCGACAGTATCGAACGGGAGCGGCACTTGCGGCTCTCCATGAACGATATCAGCGAGCCGCGGGACGGCCTGGTCGTGCCAAGCGAGGATCACGTCGGGAAGCTCATCGATTTCGCCGAAGAATGGGACCAGGGCGCGCCGCTCCTGATTCACTGCTGGGCAGGAATCAGCCGCTCGACCGCCGGGGCATTCGTCGTGCTCTGTGCGCTCAACACAAACTCGGATGAGCATGCGCTTGCGCGCGCGCTCCGCCGCGCCTCGCCCACCGCCTACCCCAATCGGCGGATTGTGGCTCTCGCCGACAACGTGCTTGGCCGCAATGGCCGCATGAACGCCGCTGTCGACCATATCGGGCGCGGACTTCTCGCCGAGGAAGGCAAGGTCTTTTCGCTGCCCGCGCGCGTCACGGGTTAGGTCATGACCAGCCCTCGGAGCAACACTGCAGCTGCCCGAGACCTTCCCGCTGGAAACCCGTCCACAAGCGACTCTCCGATCGAACTTGGCTTGAACGCGGCCATCGTCATGGTCCGTCATCAGCAACCGCAAGTCCTCGCGGTGCGGCCAGGTATTGCCGGCGAAGACTTGAGTGATGCGCTGCCTTTCGGCCCCTTCGTGCCTCGGGCCCACCGCACGCTGGAGATCGGCCTGCGCGAATGGGTGGAGCAGCAAACCGGGATCGAACTCGGCTATGTGGAACAGCTCTACACGTTTGGAGATCGAGGCCGGCACGCGGAGCCCGGCGGCGCACACACGCTGTCCGTGGGCTATTTGGCTCTGACGCGCGGCGCGACCGAGGAGATGCGCGGGGCGCATTGGTCGTCTTGGTATACATACTTCCCTTGGGAAGACTGGCGCGAGGGCAAACCACAGTTTCTGACCGAGGAGATCGAGCCGCGCCTGAAGGCTTGGGCCGAGCGACCGCCCTCACCCGGCGAACATGCCCGGCCCTTGCGCCGCCCCGAACGCCTCAAGATCGGGTTTGGGATCGGCGGCGGCTGGGACGAGGAAAAGATCCTTGAGCGCTATGAACTGCTTTATGAGGCGGGCCTCGTCGCCGAGGCCAAACGCGATGGGCGCTCCGCCGCGAACAAGTGGGGGGCGTTACCGGAGCTCGGACGTCCCATGGCGCTGGACCACCGGCGCATTCTCGCAACAGCCATGGGGCGTGTACGCGGCAAGCTGAAATACCGGCCGGTGGTGTTCGAGCTGCTACCGCCGGAGTTCACACTTTACGATTTGCAGAAGACCGTGGAGGCCATCTCAGGCACGCTGCTGCATAAACAGAACTTCCGTCGGCTCGTGGAGAAAGGTGGCCTTGTGGAGCCAACCGGCAATGTCTCGACCGAGACCGGGGGACGCCCTGCCCGGCTCTACCGGTTCCGCGGCGAGGTGGTTCTGGAGCGCCCCGCGCCGGGCTTGCGGGTGAAGGCCGGCCGCAGTTAGCCGAGGCATATTGAATGCGGAGCACCAAACAACGACATCCTCCACGATATGTCATTGCGTTGCCAAGAGCCCTACTTCGTCAATGATTGTGCATTGCTCATGAACCCCTATCGCGCTTCCGGTTCGACCTGCCTGTCCGCACGATCTGTCGTGATCGCTGCGATTGTGGCCTTTGGATTGACACTTGGACCGGTCGGCGCTGCCGAGCGCACGGTCGACACGGAGACAGGCCCGCTCAAAGTGGAGACGATCGCGGAAGGGCTGAACCACCCTTGGGGCATGGCCTTTTTGCCAGACGGGCGGATGCTGGTCACCGAGCGCGCCGGCACATTGCGGCTTGTCGGCGCCGATGGAACCATATCCGAGCCCCTTTCTGGCGTGCCTCAGGCCCTGGCCAGCGGGCAAGGTGGCCTGCTCGACATCGCGCTCGATCCAACCTTCCCCACCAACAAGCTCGTGTATCTTTCCTACGCCGAACCAGGCGAGGGCGGCGCGGGCACGACCGTGGCCCGTGGGCGGTTCGAAGGCACCGGGCTGGAAGACGTCAAAGTCATTTTCCGGCAGATTCCTAAAGTCAAAGGACCGAATCATTTCGGCGGCCGCTTGGCCTTCGCACCGGACGGCACGCTGTTCGTCACACTTGGTGACCGATTCAAGTTCGACCCTGCACAGGATCTCTCGAGCCATCTGGGTAAGATCGTCCGCATCAACCCTGACGGCTCAGTCCCGCAAGGCAATCCATTCATCGGCCAGAAGGATGCACAGCCCGAGATTTGGTCCTTTGGTCACCGCAATGTGGAGAGCGCGGCCATCCACCCGCAAACCGGCAAGCTGTGGTCGCTGGAGTTCGGCCCCAAAGGCGGCGATGAGCTCAACATTCCCGCGCCCGGCGAGAACTACGGTTGGCCGCTTGTGAGCTGGGGGACCCATTACGACGGAAAGGACATTCCCAACCCGCCGACGCGCCCCGAGTTTGCAGATGCCGTCCGCCATTGGACGCCCGTGATTTCACCCTCGGGCGTGACGTTCTATACGGCGGAGGCGGTCCCCGGCTGGACGGCGGAAATCATTCCGGCATGGAAAGGCAATCTCCTGATCGGCGGCCTTTCGGCTCAAGGAATTGTGCGGCTCATACTCGACGGTGAGACAGTCGCGGGCGAAGAAACGATCCCGCTCGGGGTCCGCATTCGCGATGTCGCTCAAGGGCCTGATGGCACGGTCTACGCGCTGACTGACGAGGACAATGGCAAAGTCTTGCGGATCTCGGCAGAAAGCCAATGAGCGCGGCGCTATCGCTAGGCTTCATGGGGCTGTTCGGCCGCTCCCAATCGCTGCGCGATTTCGATAAGAACCTGCGGTCCTTCGATCTTCATCCCAAATTGGTGCCCGAGGCGATCAAACTGGCCGCTATGCGCCTCTTGATGGAACAGACGGGCGGCAACGACCCTAGCTCCGCTCAAAGTCGCGATGCGGCCGAGCTTCTGTCCTATTGCATGCTCGGCGAGGAGATTTTTTCCAACGCCAATGGTGCAGGTCGTGCGCATTCGGTCGAGGATCGCATTGACGCAGCCCTTGTGGATGGCGCCAATATGGACGCCAAGCTTATGTTGCTCGCCCTTCATGCAAATGTGATTCAGACAAGCGTGTTGGAGCGCTATAGGTTGGAAGCCAGCTCCGGCTAACGACCCCTGCCACCACACCGTCTTCTCTTGCTGCAGTCCATCCCGATGGAAGTGCCTCCGCCCCACCGACCGTCCGTTGGAACCCATGTCGCAGATCATCTCGATCAAGAACCTGTCGAAGACCTACAAGTCCGGGTTTCAGGCGTTGAAAAGCGTCAGCCTCGACATCGACAAAGGTGAAATCTTCGCGCTCCTTGGGCCGAACGGTGCAGGCAAGACCACCTTGATCAGCATCATTTGCGGGATTGTCACGCCAAGCGCGGGCACGGTGACAGTCAGTGGCCACGACATCATCAAAGACTATCGTGCAACACGGGCCATGATCGGGCTCGTGCCCCAGGAAGTCACCGCGGATATGTTTGAGACGGTTTGGGCCACGGTCTCCCATAGCCGTGGGCTCTTTGGAAAATGGCCGAACCCGGCCCATATCGAGAAGGTCCTCAAGGACCTCGCGCTCTGGGACAAAAGGGACTCAAGGATCATCACGCTCTCGGGTGGCATGAAGCGGCGCGTTCTGATTGCCAAAGCCCTCTCGCATGAGCCCTCGATCCTCTTTCTCGACGAACCGACAGCGGGCGTAGACGTAGAGCTGCGTAACGAGATGTGGCAGCTCGTGCGGCGTTTGCGCGACTCTGGTGTCACGATCATCCTGACCACTCACTACATCCAGGAAGCCGAGGATATGGCCGACAGGATCGGCGTGATCAACAATGGCGAATTGATCCTGGTCGAGGACAAGCATGAGCTGATGCACAAGCTCGGCAGGAAGCAATTGACGCTTCATCTCCATGACGCGATCCCGAGCATCCCGGCGTCACTTAAGAGCCATGAGCTGATCATTGCCAAGGACGGCGCCGAGCTTGTCTACACCTATGACAGCCAGGGGCCACGGACAGGCATCACCCATCTTCTGACCGACCTTGCGGATGCGGGCATCCGCTATAAGGACCTCGATACGAGCCAAAGCTCGCTTGAAGACATTTTCGTCGACCTCGTGAGGGGGGACCAATGAACCTCCCAGCGATTCTTGCGATCTATAAGTTCGAGATGGCGCGCTGGGGCCGCACGCTGTTGCAGAGCCTAGTCTCACCCGTCATCGCAACATCGCTCTATTTCGTGGTGTTTGGCGCCGCGATCGGCTCGCGTATCTCCGAGATCGATGGCATCCCCTATGGCGCGTTCATCGTGCCCGGTCTCATTATGCTGAACCTGCTGACCCAGAGCGTCGCCAATGCCTCTTTCGGCATTTATTTTCCGCGCTTTACGGGAACGATCTACGAGCAGCTTTCCGCGCCCCTGTCGCCGGTCGAGATCGTTGCCGGCTATGTGGGCGCGGCGGCATCGAAGTCCATCATTCTCGGCCTCATCATCCTTGCGACCGCGACTTTGTTCGTGGACATCCGGATCGATCATCCTGCGTGGATGGTGTTTTTTCTTGTCCTCACCGCCATCACATTCAGTCTGCTCGGCTTTGTGATCGGACTTTGGGCCGAAGGCTTCGAGCAACTTCAGCTCGTACCACTGCTCGTGATCACGCCGCTGACCTTTCTTGGCGGCACCTTCTACTCACTCAGCGTACTTCCGCCGCTCTGGCAGTCCGTGTCTCTCCTCAACCCCGTCGTTTATCTGATTAGCGCTTTCCGCTGGAGCTTCTACAGCACCGCCGATGTGCGCGTGGAGGTCAGCCTCATCATGATCTGCCTGTTCTTGGTGGTGGGCCTCACCGCGGTATGGTGGGTCTTCAAGACAGGCTATCGCTTGAAGAGCTGAGTGCGCACGCAGCGCATAGACGGATTTCGCCTTGCTACAGAGTTTTTGGAACGCGGGCGCTGGTTGGTGAACCGAGAAGCATAGGCGCGCGGCAGGGCCCATGTTACTGAACCAGCCATGGGGGATGCTCGCGACAATTCGAACCCGAACGCAGGCAAGGAACCAACCCTTCATCGCTCTGTCGGGCCCGTGCAAATGGCACTCTACGGCCTGGGCAGCATGCTTGGGGCGGGCATATATGGCCTGATCGGCAAGGCGGCGGGCGAAGTCGGCAACGCCGTGTGGCTCGCGTTCGTGGTCGCGCTTGTGGCCGCGCTGCTGACCGCCATGTCTTATGCCTCACTCGGCTCGCGCTATCCGCGGGCGGCCGGCGCGGTCTATGTCGCGCAGCGAGCCTACGGATTTCCGCTGCTGAGCTTCATGGTTGGGCTCGCGCTCGTCTGTTCCGGCCTCACCTCCGTTGCCACGCAATCCCGTGTCTTTGGCGCCAACTTCATCGAGCTGTTGGGGCTCGACGGATTGCCTGTCGCGGCGATGGCGGTGGGCTACCTCATGCTCACGACCGGCATCGTCTTTCGCGGCATTCAGGAGGTCATGTGGGTCAATATTCTGTGCACCATCGTGGAGATCGCCGGCCTGCTTCTCGTCGTGGCGGTAGGCGTGTCTTATTGGGGCACGGTGGACTATTTGGAAACGCCCCCGGCCAATGACGGAGATCAGACGTTCCTGATCGTCGTTCAAGGCGCGGTGCTCGCCTTCTTCGCCTTTATAGGTTTCGAAGACATGTACAACGTCGCCGAAGAAGTGAACGAGCCGCAACGCACGATCCCTCTTGGGCTGATTTCCGCCATGCTCATCGCGGCGGTCATCTATATTGCTGTCGCGATCACGGCCGTGTCCGTCGTCCCGTGGCAGGAACTGGCCGAGGCCCCCGGCCCTATCACCGAAGTGGTGGCGCGTGCCGCGCCGTTTATCCCACCGATCCTCTTCACGGCAATCACGATCTTCGCGGTGGCCAATACCGGGCTCGTCAACTTCGTTACGGCCTCGCGTCTTCTCTACGGCATGTCGCGGCAGAACCTTTTGCCCAATCATTTGGGTAGGGTCCATCACGGACGGCGAACGCCGCATATCGCCATCCTTGTCCTTTTTCTCATTCTCGTGCCGCTGGCCTTGATGGGCACGATTGCAGAGCTTGCCGCCGCGACCGTCTTGTTGCTGCTCACGGTCTTTGCAGTCGTAAACGGGGCCTTGTTCATCCTGAAGGGGCGAGAGGGCGAAGAACCCGGGAGGTTCGAAGTCCCCCGCATCATTCCAGCGCTCGGCTTCCTTGTCTGTGTTGCGCTGATCGTCGTGCGCGTCTCGACCGGGGATTGGCGCGCCCCTGCCATTGCGGGCGCGCTGCTGCTCGGCTGCTTCTTGATCTATGTCCTGATGCGCGTGCTCAACGCACAAGGCATGAGCGAGACAATGGACGAGGCCCCCGAGACCGACTGAGGCTAGCCCTCACTTCTACGGCGATGAGGTAGCGAGGCTTCCGTTGATGGGTTTGCGCGCAGGCGTGGGCGCCTCCCCAGCCGTCGGCGATGACGTTTGCTCCGCCGGAGCGCTTGATGCCTTCTCCGGCGCACGGAGCGCATCAAGCTTGTAGACATCCTCGAAGGTCTCAAGCGTCCCTGCTTCATCCACGATGGCCGTGAAATAAGTCATGTGGACGGGGATCGGTTTGCTCAGCTTGATCCTATTCGTCTTGCCGCCCGAGATCATCTGACTAACCTTTGCGGCACTTACCCCATTGCTCTTGGCCAAGAGACGCGCCGCAAGCTTATTCGGGTTGGCAACGCGCGGGTCCTTCGCACCTTCCGCACGAACCTCACGCGCAAGCTGACCACGCAGGATCGTGTCGCGCATGAAGACCTTGCGGTCATTGGGGTATAGGAATTGAACCTTGCCGAGAATATTCGTCCGGCCGGGCTTCTGCACGAATGTCAGTGTCGACGGATTGACCTTCTTCCAATCGATAGTCTTGGGGTCCACCGTCTTACCCCGGCGTTTCACCGTGATTCCGTATTTGTCCAAAATCGCCGTGCTACCGCCGCCAAAGAACGAACCGCTGCCCCGCAACTTTGGCAAGACGTCCCGGCGGATGACGCTTTGCGGCACGATCCGCTCGGGATTGAACACGATCTCCGTCATGTCGGCAGTCAGCACGGGCGTTGGTGTGCTGACACCTCCGACAACGACGTTCTCTGATTGCACAGTTTTCCCGTCCTCGACCACATGAACCGTGAACTCAGGAATGTTGAGCCAGACATAGGTGGAGCCAAGGGTGTCAGGCATCCAACGCCACCTGTCCATATTGCGCCTTAGGCGCAGATCCTCATCTTCCGAATTTGCCTTGGCGAGCGCCTGGCGCAGACGCGTGAATTGCTCATGTTTGGGGTGCAAACCGGTCAAGACACTGTCCGGTGCGCTGGCACTTGCTAGATCCTTCATCACGGTCTCGGGCGGATGAACCGTTAGGGTCAGCTCGTAGATCTTGCTGATCGTATTCGGAACGCTGAGCCCGCCCTTCGCCGCTCTGGCATATTTCAGCGCAGCGAGACTGATCGCCAACTCAGTCGCAGCCTGATCTTCTGGCGTGCTCGGAGAATAGTCCGCTGGCGGAACTCTGAACAAGGCGGGCTCAAGCCCCCAGTCATCCGCTTTTGCAAGTGCCTCCAGAACTGCGAGACCCTTGGGCGAAAGACCGGCGCTTGTGAGCCACAAGGCGGGGCCGCTCCGTGCCTTGTAAAACGCTTCAACGGCCGCGACGTCGTCCGGATGTTGCGCCTTCTGCAATGTGGGCGCACCGAGCTTTTGAGCGATGGCCTCCGCAATGAAGAGGTCTTGCGGCGGCGCGGGCTCGGCGACATTCTCTTCGGCCTCGCTGGGCGGCGCTTGCGCGCCGTCACCATCTTGCGTCACCGGATTGTCAGGAATTTCGATGATGACGCTTGAGTCTGCGAGCGCTAGACCCACATCGCCGACCGATAGGAGGCCGACCATCATCGTGAGGGCGCAGACACCCACCAAGTCCAGGACCGCGACCGACGACCGTTTACGCATCCCTTTAGACCCCGCTCACGAACCCTAGGTTAGTCCCGGAAGCCTTGTTCGGCCACCAAGAACTTTACCATGCTTAAGCGCTACCAAGACGTTTGCCTCCTGAGCGCCGACCAACCCTCGGGTGGTATTTGAGAAAAAGGAAACCCTTGAAGCGAAAAAGCAAATCCCTATACTCAAGTTGAGAATAGGAGATGCGCCGGCCTTGTGCCGGACCTTTTTACACCCCATATATACTCATATTGAGTATATTTAGAGAAGGCTTTGGACCGATGGCTTCATTGCAGACTGGGAGTTCGGAGTGGCAAGCCAAAGCACAAGCTGTTCTGCCGCGCTCCCTCTTGCCCGATCTTTCTTACACGCCTGAGGTCGCACGCGAGACGGCTCATCTATATGAGCGTGTTGCGCGCGTCGTTCCGCCCATCGAGTGGGCGGGGTTCGCCCCTTACATCAGAGCGATCAACGATCTGAAAGAGGCGCGGAACGCGGTCGTCCTGGCGCACAACTATATGACGCCGGAGATTTATAATTGCGTTGCCGACGTGATCGGCGACTCGCTGCAGCTTGCACGCGAGGCCGCGAAAGCAGACGCCGACGTGATCGTGCAGTGCGGCGTTCATTTCATGGCCGAGACCTCCAAGCTGCTCAACCCCAACAAGACGGTATTGATCCCCGATACGCGCGCGGGCTGTTCGCTCGCGGCATCGATTACCGGCGAGGACGTGCGCGCGCTGCGGGAGGCCTATCCCGGCGTGCCGGTCGTGACCTATGTCAACACGTCAGCGGATGTGAAAGCGGAGTCCGACATCTGCTGCACCTCGTCAAACGCCGTGCGTGTTGTGGAGTCCCTTGGCGTCAAGCGGGTGATCATGCTTCCGGACGAGTTTCTCGCCAAATGGGTACAGACGCAGACGGACGTGGAGATCATCACATGGCGAGGTCATTGCGAGGTGCATGAGCGCTTCACCGCGGACGAACTTCGCGCCTATCGCGAGTCCGACCCGGGTGTGAAGATTATCGCGCATCCTGAATGCCCGCCCGATGTTATCGGCGAGGCGGACTTTACGGGCTCGACCTCCGGCATGATCAAATGGGTCGAGGAAAATCGGCCCTCCAAAGTCTTGCTCGTGACCGAATGCTCCATGAGCGACAACGTGGCGGTCGAAGCCCCCTACACGGAGTTCGTGCGGCCGTGCAATCTGTGCCCGCATATGAAGCGGATCACGCTGCCGAAGATCCTCGATAGCCTCGTCTTCATGAAGGAAGAGGTGACGGTCGATCCTGTTGTGGCAGGTCCGGCCCGTGCTGCGGTTGAGCGGATGATCAACCTCAATCACTAACCAGGGCGCACCTCGCACATCGAGAGGAGAGCGATGAACGACGGCCATACATGCACCGTGCCGAAAAACGCGGCTGACGGAATTGTCGTCGTCGGCGCAGGACTCGCCGGGCTCTTTACCGCGCTGAAGCTTGCGCCGCTCAAGGTCACTATCATCTCTCCGGCTCCGTTTGGGGAAGGTTCCTCTAGCCTTTGGGCACAGGCCGGCATCGCCGCCGCGCTCTCCGAAGGCGATACGCCTGAGGACCACGCGGCGGACACTGTGCGTGCGGGCGCCGGTCTGGTCGATGAGGCCGTGGCGCTGCTGATGGCGCGCGAAGCACGCGGACGCGTTGAGGATTTACTGCACTACGGCGTTCCCTTCGACAAGGATCTGGAGGGCCGTCTGGCGTTCGGTCACGAAGCTGCACACCGCACAAACCGTATTTTGCATGTGAAGGGAGACACGGCAGGCCGCGCCATCATGGGCGCAATCACCGCAGCCGTTCGGGCAACCCCCTCTATCACCGTGCTGGAGGGCACGTGTGCCCGCGATCTAGTCATGCGCAATGGCCGTGTGCAGGGCATTGTGCTCGCCCCAACAGATGAAGGCTCTCAGACGCAATCGTTCGTGCTCCCGGCACGCGCCGTGGTGTTTGCGACGGGCGGCGCAGGTCATCTCTACGCCATCACCACCAATCCCAAGGAAGCGCGAGGTGAAGGCGTCGCCATCGCGGCGCGGGCTGGCGCCGTGATCGCTGATGCGGAGTTCGTTCAGTTTCACCCGACTGCGATCGATATCGGCCGCGACCCGGCGCCTCTTGCCACTGAAGCGCTACGCGGTGACGGAGCGCTGCTAATCAACGGTAAGGGAGAGCGTTTCATGCGCGCGGTCCATGAGGACGCCGAACTTGGCCCCCGCGATGTGGTGGCGCGTGCCGTCCATCGGGAAGTCGTTAGCGGGCGCGGGGCATTTCTTGATTGCCGTCCGCTCGGCCCTGAGCTTGTGCAGAGATTTACCACCGTTGTCTCCACATGCCGGTCTGCCGGGATCGAGCCGACCCAGGAGCCCATCCCAGTGGCACCGGCAGCCCACTATCATATGGGCGGCATTTTGGTCGACGCGCGCGGTCGCAGTACGGTCGATGGACTTTGGGCGTGCGGCGAAGTCACCTCGACAGGTGCGCATGGTGCCAACCGTCTTGCCTCCAACTCGCTCCTTGAGGCGGTCATCTTCGGTGCGCGGGTAGCAACAGACATCTCAGCCACGCTGCCCCCGGTTCCATCCCAGACCATCCGTGCGCTTGCACGAACAAGGACGGATGAGCGCCATAACGCGGACGCTGAAGATGCGCTGCGCGAGACGATGTCGGAGAAGGTTGGTGTTGTCCGCGATGCGAACGGGCTTTCAGAGGCGCTCTCCAGCATCGTTCGGCTGGAGCGGGAGACGGACGGCGACCCGCAGCTTGCGAACATGCTTACGACGGCCAAACTCGTGGCAAGTGCTGCCTTCGCTCGAACCGAAAGCCGCGGAGCGAATTTCCGCGCCGACTACCCCTCCGCTGACGAGGCCCAGGCGCGGCGAAGCTTCCTCACTTTGAAGACCGCCGATGAAATCGCGCGCAAGGCGTCCGGCGTCTCAAGTCCGCCGCGCCTTCGCGTGGTCTCTTAGGGATGACTTCCCTCCTGCAAGTTGGCGCCGAACTGCCACAGCACCTCTTGGAAAAGGCGGTTCACGACGCCCTGCAAGAAGACCTTGGACTTGCGGGCGATATCACCACAGATCCCATCATTCCGCCCGAGGCGCGAGGCGCGGCCGTGATCGTGGTGCGCGAGC
>Ga0316193_10001413_pt1 | contig 16134 bp, 12 predicted proteins | sample MerIslsedime2_MG_FD_207735 | JGI IMG/M metagenome (GOLD analysis project Ga0316193, IMG submission 207735) | Coastal sediment microbial communities from Maine, United States - Merrow Island sediment 2 | ecosystem: Environmental > Aquatic > Marine > Coastal > Sediment | place: USA: Maine...
ATTGCAGACTCGTCTGCTAGCAGGTGCGCCCTGTTTCCAGATACACGTGCTGCTGCTTGTTTGTCATTTCAGGTGCCAGACCGGTACCGAACTGGAGTATGAAAAGCTGAAGGTAGTGGTGAAGGGGACATATGAGCGTGCATTGCTGGAACTGGTATACGGGCAGTTGCTGATCAGCTGCAAGAAGGCAGGCGCTTATCAGCACCTGGCCGACGGCTTTGCGCTGGCTGTTGATTACCTGACATCGGCCGACTATTTTCAGCTGGTGCGGCAACACGAATTACTGGCCGGTCTGCCGCTTTCAGACACGCCGTCATTACCACAGGAGCTGCCGTCATTGCTGGCGGAGGCAGCCGTTATCAAGCAATTGCAGGAGGGTGCAGGTACGCAATACAGGCCGACACATCTTGATACGGTTGGGTAATTGGACAACGGGAGGCATCGTGTCAGGGTAAAAATCTGATCAGGGGGGCATGCTCTGAAGGTTGCTTCTCTCTTGATATCAATATGTTACTGTATTTACGGCGTATGGCTTTCGGGTATCAAAAGTTTCCTAAAGATTTACCTTCCAGTGCCGATAGCCATATCAGACAGTGACACAACAGTGTTGTCTGAAATGGGTCTAGTTAGGGATTAGGGAAGATCAGGGCCCATTTCAGAGAAGATTTTTTGTCATTGCACAGTGCACACCGTCTCCTCCGACGCTGAAAAGCGTTTTCAACCCGCCGCAAGGCGGGTTTTTTTTGCCCGCAGGGATAGCAGGGGTATAGGATTGCTTTCTCACATCCCTGTGCTTCGAGATACCCCGACTTCCCGTCTATTGTCGCTGGATGCCGAGCGCAGGTAACACCTGGAACCGGTCGAGACACTGGCTTGGGCATTGCCGGTAGCGACGGGCAATGGGTGTGAGCTACTGGTTTTCCAGCCAGTCTGCGGGCTTGAGAAAGACCTCGTAGAGTTCCGCTTCCGGCGTGCCGGGCTCAGGCTGCCAGTCGTAGCGCCAGTTTACCTGTGGTGGCAGTGACATCAGGATCGCCTCTGTTCGCCCACCCGATTGCAGGCCAAACAGGGTGCCCCGGTCATAGACCAGGTTGAATTCGACATATCGCCCCCGGCGGTAACGCTGGAAGTCTTTTTCGCGCTCCCCATAGGCCATGTCCTGGCGACGTTCGACGATTGGCAGGTAAGCTGGCAGAAAGTGGTTGCCAATACTGATCATTAGAGAGCAGCAGTATTCAAAACTGCCGGTGTTCAAATCGTCGAAGAACAGGCCGCCAATACCACGTGGCTCGTTACGGTGCTTGATATAGAAGTAGTCATCGCACCATTTTTTGTAGCGTGGATAAACGTCCTTGCCGAAAGGTGTGCAGGCTTCTTGCGCCAACCGGTGCCAGTGGACGGCATCTTCCCTGAAGCCGTAGTAGGGAGTCAGGTCAAAACCGCCGCCAAACCACCAGACCGGATCTGCCCCCGCCTTTTCGGCAACAAAGAAACGGACATTCGCATGGGTTGTCGGAACATAGGGATTGTGCGGGTGTATCACAAGAGAAACCCCCATTGCCTGAAATGAACGACCGGTCAGTTCCGGTCGGGCAGCCGTGGCAGAGGGTGGCAATCCGGCGCCGAAGACGTGTGAGAAATTTATGCCGGCCTTCTCGAACACCGTACCGTCCTCCATGACTCGTGAGCGTCCGCCACCGCCTTCATCGCGTGACCAGCTGTCTTCACGGAAAAGGCCCGTGCCATCTGCTTTTTCAATGGTTGCACAGATGTTGTCTTGCAGTGCCAGCAGGTAGTCACGGACGCGTTCTATATGTACGTTGTTAATTTGATTGTCAGACATTGCAGTTGAATATTCTCATATGACGTATGCTGCTGTCAGGCAGCAGCGCTGCGCTCCTTTTACACTTCGTTTGTATGTGTTGTCGAACCCTGCCGCAAAACAGTACCGGTCAATCCGTCGCGTATTTCGCTGGCGGTATTACTGCCACGCGTGCCGTGCAGGATGCAGTCAAGTTGACCATTAAAGGCCTTGCGAACACCTAGCGGGCTGGTGGCCGGGAGCCTGCCATGAATATTGGCACTGGTTGACACCAGTGGACCGCCCCAGGCGGCACATAGATCAGTCGCAACCGGGTGAGAAGTAACGCGAATGGCAAGTGTGTTGTGCTGGCCGCGCAGCCAGACCGGTATTTCTGGCAAGCAGGGCAATACCCATGTTACGGGTGTTGCAGGTGTGTTCTGCACACGTTTTATTGCGGCCCGAGTTAACGGTTGCAGCAATGGTTCCAGCTGTGAAAATTCGCTGGCTACAAGGATGACACCCTGTTCCACGTCACGATTTTTGAGCGAGAGCAAGTGCCGTACTGCCGTGCCATTAAAGGGATCGCAACCCAGTCCATACACTGTTTCCGTGGGATAGGCGACAACTCCACCTGCTGCCAGTTTGCGCACGGCTTCACGAATGTGCCAGTTCACGACGTAGAATAGCAGACTGTATTTTCAGGGTAACGGTACAAGATCTATTCTTCCGGCTTCTCCAGTTCGGGGACGGGCGCATCCCAGGGTTCTGCAAACTTGCAATCCTGCTGCGGGCACACGCGCTGGGTGCCGGAACGCTTGGTGGTCTTGATTGAGGTGATCGCCCAGTGGCAGCTTGGGCAGGGCTGCGCCAGCGGCAGGTTCCAGATGGCATATTTGCAGTCCGGGTAACGTTCGCAGGAGTAGAACACCTTGCCGCGCCTGGATTTGCGTTTCAGGATGTTGCCTTTTTTACATTCCGGGCATTGCACACCCGTGTTTTCCGGTTTTTCAAGTGGTTCAATGTATTTACAATTGGGGTAGCTGCTGCAGCCAATAAACTTTCCGTAGCGTCCGGATCTTATAATCAGGTCAGATTCACATTCTGGACAGCTGCGGCCTTCAACAACTTCAGGCGCGGCGCTTTCCTTGTCTTCACCGACATTGCGGGTGTACTTGCACTCAGGGTAGCCAGAACAACCCAGAAAGAAGCCACCCCTGCCGAGACTCATCTGTAACTGCTTGCCGCATTCGGGGCACTTTTCATCAATGGCCTTCGGGTATGGACGATCGTAGTCCTTCCCGATGAGTTTCTGGAATGGTATCCAGAACTCGTTCATAACCGGCACCCAGTCCTTCTCTCCGCGTGCGACGGCATCCAGCTCATCCTCAAGTCCTGCAGTAAAGTCGTAGTCTACATATGAATTGAAGTTAGCTGTAAGGAATTCAATAACAACACGACCGACATCAGTCGGGTAAAAGCGTTTTTTCTCAAGCGTTACATAATCACGCGCCTGCAGGGTTGAAATGATGGTGGCGTAGGTTGACGGCCGACCGATACCGTACTCTTCCAGTGCCTTGACCAGGCTGGCCTCTGAGAACCGCGGGGGCGGTTCGGTAAAATGCTGGTCTGCACGCACATCATTCAGTTTGCAGGTATCCCCTTTCTCCAGTGGGGGCAGCATGCTTTCATCACCACCATCCTTCTTGTCGTCGACATCTTCCTGGTATACCGCCATATATCCCGGGTCAACAACCGTGGACCCGGTAGCGCGAAAGATATTGCCGTCGCCGCATTTGAAGTCCACGCTGACAGTGTTGATGGTGGCGTGAATCATCTGGCTGCTGATGGTGCGTTTCCAGATCAGGTCATAAAGCTTGAGTTGTTCTGCGGACAGATATTTTTTGATCTCCTCCGGTGTCTGGCGTATTGATGTGGGCCGGATGGCCTCATGTGCTTCCTGGGCATTCTTGGCCTTGGTTTTATAAGTACGTGCTTCTGCAGGCAGGGCATCCTTGCCATAGCGTTCAGGGATATAGGCGCGCAGTTCTTCCAGTGCTTCCGGTGCCAGGTTTACTGAATCGGTACGCATGTAGGTAATTAAACCCGCAGCTTCCTCACCTGTGTCGATACCCTCATAGAGCTGTTGCGCAACACGCATCGTTCGGCTGGCCGTAAATCCCAGTTTCCGTGCGGCTTCCTGTTGCAGGGTAGAGGTTGTAAAAGGGGCGGTCGGGTTGCGTTTACGCTGTTTCTTTTCAACGCTTGCTACGACCAGTTCGCCATTTGCCGCTTCGAGCAGTTCTTTTCTGGCCTTGTTGGCGCTGGCGTCATCAGTAATCGAAAACTGCTGGAGTTTTTCATGATACAGATGCGTGAGGCGCGCGACGAATGCCTGCTTGTCCTTGCTGAGATCACCTTCCAGTGACCAGTATTCCCGTGGCGTGAAGTTTTCAATCTCGATTTCACGTTCCACGATCATGCGTAGTGCCGGGCTTTGTACGCGCCCGGCAGAAAGGCCACGCCGTATTTTTTTCCAAAGTAGCGGCGACAGCTTGAATCCAACCAGGTAATCCAGCGCACGACGTGCCTGCTGTGCGTCGATAAGCTGGCTGGACAGGTCTCGCGGGTTATCAATGGCTTCATTGACGGCGCGCTTGGTGATGGCATTGAAGACTACCCGGTGAACCGGCTTATCCTTGAGGGCATTGCGTTCCTTGAGTAATTCACACAGGTGCCATGAGATGGCCTCGCCTTCACGATCCGGATCAGTCGCCAGGTACAGGGCATCAGATGTTTTCATCGCCTTGACGATGCCATCGACATGTCTGGCGTTACGGTCGATCATCTGGTATTTCATATCGAAATCGTGCTCGGTATCGACAGCGCCTTCCTTGGGGATCAGGTCGCGGACATGTCCATATGACGCCATGACATTATAGTCCTTACCAAGGTATTTCTTGATGGTTTTGCACTTTGCAGGTGACTCTACGATTACCAGGTTCTTGCTCATAGTGATCTATCAGGCTTGGCAGCTGTGCCGACCGGGCGAGCTGCAGGTGTGTCAGTGAAGGCGGTTGGCTAAATTGTCAAATACCAGATCTTCAACCCAGGCATAGGCTGCCTCTTCACCGGGCTGGTTAAACAGCACCATCAGGACGACCCATTTCAACTGGTCAAGGTCAAAGTCTTCATTTTCCAGTGCCATGGCACGGTCTATAGTCAGTTCACGGCTGGCCGGAGTTAGTACGCCCATATGTTCAAGGAATAAAATAAATCCTCTGCAGGAGCTGTCAAGCCGCTCCATTTCGCGGTTTGAGAACAGGCGCAGTGAATATTCTGATTGCGAGACGGGTGGGTTTGGTTCACTGGCCAGTCCTTCCATCCAGAGGAAGGCACGGTCGATTTCCAGCGTGGGGAAGCCTGCTTGACTGAGTTCCTGATGTACCGATTCACGATCAGGTGTAACAGGACTGTCATCGTCCATATAATAGTTCTCAAACAGGTACATCAGCACGTCGAAGACGTTTTCTTTCATCATTTGACCTTTTATTTCAATCTGTTATAGAGCCCTCCAGGACTGGATGCAATATAACCGCTCATTTCCAACTGCAGGAGCATGGAGGAAACTTCGGCTGGCGTCAATCCGCTCCTTGTTACCAGCTGATCAACAGAAGTGTTATAAAATTCAATGCTATCAAGCAGATGAGTGTATTCTTCAGCAAGTTCCCGGGTGTGCCCGGTTTGCGCAACTGCTTCATCTGCTTGGTGAATGGCCTTGCAGGCCGCGGCAAGGGTGCTGAGTTCATCGATCACGTCCGTTGCTGTTTCAACCAGTTTTGCTCCCTGGCGAATCAGGTGGTGGCACCCGCGAGCCAGCGGGTTGTGAATCGAGCCGGGAATGGCAAATACTTCACGCCCCTGTTCACTGGCATAGCGGGCGCTGATCAAGGAACCGGAGCGAATCGCCGCTTCAACAACCAGAGTGCCGAGACTCAGACCGCTGATGATCCGGTTGCGGCGGGGGAAGTTCTCGGCAAGCGGTGGTGTGCCAATCGGGAATTCAGAGACCAGTGCACCCTGTTCGGCAATCTGCCGTGCCAGGTTACGGTGGCGTGCAGGATAAACACGATCAAGTCCGGTACCCATGACTGCAATGGTAGGGCTATCTGCATCCAGTGCACCCTGATGGCTGGCGGCATCGATGCCCAGAGCCATACCGCTGGTGATCACCAGGCCGGCAGCGGACAGGTGGCGGGCAAAGTCAGTTGCCGTTTGCTGTCCCGATGCACTCGGGTTGCGACTGCCAACCATGGCCAGCTGCGGTTCACCCAGGATGCTGCTATCACCGTGGATATAGAGCAGTGGCGGGGGTGCTGGTATCTGCAGCAACAGCGCAGGGTAATCCAGGTCAGTACAGCACATAATCCGGTTACCCGGTTTTTCGCGCCATTCGAGATCGTGCGCGATGGCTTCCTCGTCCGGATGCCGCAGTGCATCTATGGTGATCTGTTTCAGGCCCAGATTGAGTAACTGTTGCGTGTCTGCCTGAAGCAGGTCGTGCGGGTGCGGGTACCTTCGCAGTAGCAGGTGGAAGGTCACCGCGCCCACGCCCGGTGCGTGATAAAGGGTGAGCCAGTCTGAAAGGGAGTTTGTGGTTGCCAGGTTCGAGAGTGGGCCAGCCATGGTGGCTAGCTTCCTCTCAACGGCGTGTTCTTAATGTATTCACGCATTTATTCACCGTCCCTGGTGGATAGCATGGCCCCCGGTTATCAGGGGGTGCGTACAAAGTCATTGATATGGATGGCACTGGTGGCCTTCATGACAAGTCCGAAACTGACCTTCTCAAAGGTACGAAAGACCATTACCAGGCCGGCATCTTCGTCCGGCAGTTTCACCGTGTCATTGCGCTTGCCGCCGACCATGTCCTTAATCACGGGACCTTCCTGCAATATCCTGAAGACGTGACCTATTTCAATGCCCTCGCGTGTACCCAGATCAATAGCAACGACATTGAACTGTCCTATCTGGGTGACGCCGTCAATCACAGAAATAATCCGGCCTTCGAGGTCGTCTTTCGGAGCATGTGGCTGAAAATGCGTGACCGGAGTAGATTGGTCGGCAGGCCGCAGACGATCGCTTACGCGAATCTCACGGGTGGTCTCGGCCAGGAATAACGTCGTTGGATCACCATATTGCTCGACCGGGCCAGTGCCGACATAAAGTGCTTCATAGCCTAGCAGTTCATCGGTATCCGGGTCGATGTAAGGGCCTCCCGGCCTGAAGATGTCGTATACCGAATTATCCTTGTCATCAATGCCGCGGACATACACACGATCGCTGACACCCGTTATCACGTGCTCCCCTGCGCTTGCAACAACATAGGGTGCAGTATCCAGCTCATTGGCGCCGACTACGATGGCGCGGGTCAGAAACGGCTGGATGGCGTCAAGTGGTATGGTGGGAATTGCATTTTCCAGGCTTTCCTCGCGAATCTGTGGCGAAAGATTGACGGTTGGATAGCCGCGTGACACTTGTAGTTGCGGTTTGCCATCAACATAGACAAGTGTCAGAACGTCACCAGGGTATATGAGATGCGGGTTTTCAACCTGTGGATTGACGTACCAGACTTCCGGCCAGAGCCATGGATCACGGAGAAACATGGCTGAAATGTCCCACAGGGTATCACCCTTGACGACTACGTAGCGATCCGGGTGTTCCGGATTAAGAACCACGTCGGTTGCATACAGTGAGCCGGCAAACAGAGCGGCGAAGATGATTCCCAATAATCTCTTGCTTGGCATAGGTGTCCCTTTACGTCGAGTTTGTATCGATACCTGTCGGTTTAACGGTAACTGCAGATGCCGTTATCAGCCAGTCCCGGCTCATGCGCGAGTCTAGCGGAAAATCCACACAGAACAAAACCTTTTTAGATTTCCGCAACAGCCGCATAGTCGTTTGTGCTACAGTATAGTAGGTGTGTTTATCCAGAATCGTGACGGCACTCACATGACTACCCTCAATATCCTGCACTTCCCAGACCCGCGTCTTCGTAATGTCGCCCGGCCTGTTACACAGGTGGATGACGCCATCCGGAAACTGGCGGATGACATGCTGGAGACCATGTATGCAGCGCCCGGCATCGGTTTGGCAGCTACCCAGGTCAATGTCGACAAACGGGTCATTGTCATTGATGTATCGGAAGATAGGAGCCAGCCTTTATACCTGATTAACCCGGAAATACTCGAACGTGAGGGAGTAGAGGAAATGGAGGAGGGCTGTCTCTCGGTTCCGGGCGTCTATGAGATGGTGCAACGAGCAGATCATGTGCGTATAAGTGCGCTGGATCGTGACGGGCGCACATTTGAAATGGTTGCAAACGGTCTGCTGGCTGTGTGCATCCAGCATGAGATTGACCATCTGGATGGCAAGCTGTTTGTTGACTATCTCTCGCAGCTCAAGCGCACGAGAATCCGGAAAAAACTGGAGAAAGAACAGCGCCAATCAGTGCCGGAACCTGCTGAAACTTCAGACAAGCGGGTTATCTGAACTGGCTTGGAACCGGCTGCGCGGGATTCATTGATGACTCCATGAAAATCGTATTTGCCGGAACGCCAGACTTTTCGGTACCGACGCTGCAGTCCTTGCTTGACGGTCCGCATGACATCATGGCTGTATACAGCCAGCCGGATCGGCCGGCAGGACGTGGACGCAAGACCACCGCAAGTCCCGTGAAACAGCTGGCCATTAAGCATGATGTGCCGGTCTGCCAGCCTGTTTCGCTCAAGACTGAAGCAGCGCAGCAGGTGCTGGCCGCATTGCAACCGGATTTGATAGTAGTTGTCGCCTACGGTTTGATGCTGCCGCCGGCTGTACTGGCCATGCCGCGCCTGGGTTGTGTCAATGTGCACGCCTCATTGCTGCCGCGCTGGCGCGGTGCTGCACCGATCCAGCGCGCCATTCTGGCTGGCGATACCGAGACGGGTGTCTGCCTGATGCAGATGGATGCCGGACTGGATACCGGTGGCGTACTTGCATGTCGTGTCTGCCGGTTAGAAACAGATGATACCGGGAGTCGCTTGCACGACAAACTGGCGCATCAGGGTGCGCAACTGCTATCTGAGAATCTCGCTGCCCTGGAACGAGGTGATCTCGAACCCCGGCAGCAGGACGAGGCGCTTGCCTGCTACGCAGGCAAACTGAAGAAGTCCGAGGCACGAATTGACTGGAATTTGCCGGCTGTCGATATTATGCGCCGTGTCAGGGCATTCAATGCGTGGCCGGTTGCAGAAACACGCTTTGCAGAACGCCAGCTGCGTATCTGGGATGCACAGGTCGCGCCGGGCGATACGGACAGGCTGCCGGGTACAGTACTGTCAGCTGACAAGAAGGGCATTGAGGTGGCCTGCGGTGCAGGCAGATTGCGATTGCTTGTGCTGCAATTACCGGGTGCGCGTGCAGTTACTGCCGGCGAGTTTGTCAATGCACATGCTATGGAAGGTGTACGCCTTGGTGGCAAGTAAGTGCACTTTCCCGTGATGCCGGCATGACGCTTGATGCACGTGCCTGTGCTGCCCGAGTGCTGGTTCGGGTGATTGCAGATGGACGTTCATTGTCTGATGTGTTGCCTGCTGCAGTGCAGCCGCTGGCGGATTCGCGCCAGCGAGCGCTGGTTCAGGAGTTATCCTATGGAACGTTGCGCTGGTATTACCGGCTGGATGCGTTGCTGCAACGGCTGCTGCAAAAGCCCCTTAAACAGCGTGATGCAGATGTGCGCTGTGTCTTGCTGACTGGCTTGTATCAGCTCGATCAGCTGGCAATGCCAGAGCGGGTTGCTGTCAATGAAACAGTGCAGGCGAGCCGTGCTCTTAACAAGCAATGGGCGAGTGGACTGGTAAACGCCGTCTTGCGTAATTATCAGCGTCAGGCGACTGAACTTGATGAGTTGGTTGCAGCGGAGGACGTTGCACGCTACGCACATCCTGGCTGGCTGATTGAGCGGCTGCAGTCAGACTGGCCGTGTGACTGGGAACAGCTGTTGATGGCCAACAATGCACGGCCACCTTTTAGCTTGCGCGTTAACCGGCAGTGCATGACGCGTGCTGAATACATGGAGAGGCTGGCAGAACAGTCACTGCGGGCGGTGCCACTTGCACACACTGTAACGGGTGTCAGGCTGGAAAAGCCGGTGCCAGTGGAAATGCTCCCCGGGTTTGCTGCCGGATACGTTTCGGTACAGGATGGCGCGGCACAGTTGGCTGCCGGTTTACTTGCCTTGCGCCCGGGGCAGCGAGTGCTGGATGCGTGCGCTGCACCGGGTGGCAAAACAGCGCATATACTGGAATCAGAGCGCGGACTCGCAATGGTTACTGCCATAGATGTTGACCCGCGACGTCTGACACGCATCGGTGAGAACCTGTCGAGGTTGTCGTTGCATGCTAATCTGGTACAGGGTGATGCGGGTGAACCGTCAGCCTGGTGGGATGGGGAGAGTTACGACCGTATTTTGCTGGATGTGCCGTGCTCTGCAACCGGTGTAATACGACGGCATCCTGACATCAAATTGTTACGCAAACCAGCTGACATTGCACGCCTGGTGTTGGCGCAAGCACGATTATTACAGGCCATGTGGCCCTTGTTGTCGTCTGGCGGTATGCTTTTGTACTGTACCTGTTCTTTGCTGGCAGACGAAAACAGCGGACAGATTGCCAGCTTTCTGCAATCACATGCAGATGCAGCAGAGGTGCCGATAGATGCAGTCTGGGGGCGGGAATGCCGGCATGGCAGGCAGGTTTTTCCGGGTGAAAATGAAATGGATGGATTTTATTTTGCATGTATGATCAAGACTGGCTGACCGGGCAGGTGCCCGCATTTCCCGGTGCCAGGGTTTTATATTGCCTGGCAGGCGTGCTGTTGCTGGCGCTTGCCTGCTGTTTCCCGGCGCAGGTGGCGGCCAGTGATCCCGGGATATTACAACTAGAAGATGCGGATACATGGCGTATCGAAGGCAGTGATTATCTGAGTGCACAGTTTGACATTGCGCTGAGTTCGGGTGCCGAGGAGGCTGTCAGGAACGGCGTTCCGCTGGTGTTCGAGTTGCAGGTGCAGGTTGTTAAAACGCACACCTGGTTTTGGGATACCGTCGATATTGAAATAATCCAGTATCGTCAACTCCAGTATCATGCTCTCAGCGAAAGTTATCAGGTAAAGGATCTGTCTACCGACACCCAGGGTAATTATCGACGCCTGGAAGATGCATTACGGGCGGCAGGTAAAATACAGAATCTGTTGCTGACTAAACAGGCACTCGATCCGAAATTGAATTACGAGATACGCCTGCGCGGCAGTCTTGATATCGAATCGCTGCCAACACCGGTACGTCTGATTGCCTACGTGTCATCTGCATGGGACATGGTGAGCAAGTGGTATTCATGGCCGCTGGTGCGATGAGGCGCGCCGGCTTCGGCGTTTTGCCGATGCTGTTGTTTTTTGTGCTCCTGCTGGTGTCGCTTTCCTATCTCGTCGAGGCGACTGACAACTCGGAGCACTTTGGTCAGATGTACTCCGTATTGCTGATCATCAATGGTACTGGCCTGGTGCTGCTCGGGGTGCTGGTGGTTGCAAACATCATTTCCCTGGTGAGGCAGCAGCGCAGGAAGGTGGCTGGTGCGCGCATGACCAGTCGGCTGGTTGTGATGTTCGTAGTGCTGGCGATTGTGCCGGTATCCGTGGTGTATTACTTTTCGCTGCAGTTTCTGCAGCGCGGTATCGATAGCTGGTTTGATGTGCGTATTGAGCGGGGGCTGGACGATGCGCTCAACCTCAGCAGGGCAGCGCTGGATGTTAAGTTGCGTGATGTGCTGAATGTAACGATCAGGATGGCAGAAGACCTTTCCAATGCCTCGATAGCGACCTTGTCACTGACACTTTACGATCACAGGGTGAGAAGCGGTGCTGCTGAATTAACACTGATTGGCGGGGACGGACGTATTGTTGCCTCCAGCCTGTCTGACACGTCGAACATAATTCCCAATCAGCCGCCGAGCGAGATGATGCTGCTGATGCATAACCGGCAGCATTACATCGGACTCGATCCGGTAGGCGATAACGGTTTATATGCGCGTGCGCTTGTACCTGTGTTATCTTCGGGTTCGGACAGTGAAGTCTATACCTTGCAGGCCTTGTACGAGGTGACCGAGCGTTTCAGCGAGATGGCTGAAGGCGTACAGTCTGCCTACACACGCTACAACGAGCTGACCTATCTGCGTACGCCACTCAAGTTCAGTTACACGCTTACCCTGTCAATTGTCCTGGTGTTAAGCCTGCTGGCTGCCATTTGGGCAGCATTTTATTCAGCGCGCCGACTGGTGGCGCCGGTACGTGACCTTGCAGAAGCAACACATGCCGTGGCTGAGGGTGATTACAGCAAGCGTCTGGCGGTAGCCAGTCAGGACGAGCTGGGATTCCTGGTGCGTTCGTTTAATGATATGACGCGTCGTTTGGACAAGTCGCGTGAAGAGGCAATCCGTAGCAGCCAGCAGATAGAAGATCAACGTGCCTATCTTGAGGCGGTACTGGCAAATCTTTCATCAGGTGTGATCAGTATGAGCGCAGATTCAGTGTTGCGTGCCGTCAACCGGACTGCACAGCAGAGCCTGGATATTGATATCCAGCGATATCTGGGGAAGGAGTTATCGACGCTGGCTGAAGACCATGTGTTTCTCAAGCCTTTTGTTGATGAGGTTATGCGACACCGCAGGCAGGGCGACAAATCCTGGCAGGAAGAAGTCTCATTGTTCGGCAAGAGTGGCCGGCAGGTACTGATGTGCCGTGGCACGGTCCTGGAGGGATCCGGCAAGGGCGGTGATGGCCTGGTGCTTGTCTTTGATGATGTCACAACGTTGATACAGGCGCAGCGTGATGCTGCCTGGGGTGAAGTGGCGCGTCGCCTTGCCCATGAAATCAAGAACCCGTTGACCCCGATACAGTTGTCTGCCGAACGCTTGCGGCGCCGTTACCTGGCGCGCATGGATGCCGATGAGGCCGAGGTGCTTGACCGGGCAACGCACACCATCGTCAACCAGGTTGATGCCATGAAGAAAATGGTTAATGCCTTCAGTGAGTATGCCCGTATTCCACAAATCAACATGAAACCCATGGACCTTAACCAGCTGACCAGAGAGGTGCTGGACCTTTACCGCAGCGGTGAGTTGAAGGCAGAGATCATCGAGCAGTTGACACATGAAAATGCATGGATTGAGGGTGATAACGTACGCTTGCGGCAGTTACTGCATAATCTCCTGAAAAATGCGCTGGAGGCAGTCAGGGATGTGCCAGATGCTTGTATCACTGTTGCAAGCCGTAGTATCGATGAAGGCGGAAGGAAACGTATTGAATTGTGTATTGCGGATAATGGTCCGGGTATCGATCCAGGTGTACTGGAAAATATTTTCGAGCCCTATGTTTCAACGAAGCCTAAAGGTAGCGGGCTGGGTATGGCTATTGTCAAAAAGATTGTTGAGGAACATGGTGGGACAATTAGTGCCGGGAACAGTGAAGTTGGTGGTGCGCAAATCAGGATTCAGATGTTGCTCATGGATGATGTGGCGCAGGTAATACCAGGTCAGCAGTCTCCTGGTGTAGTGTAATTATTTCTGAAGTTATTCCTGCGTTAGCAGGCGACGGGATTTATATGAATCTGGAAAATGGTATCACGGTATATTCAGCATGACTGGACAACACATACTGGTAGTCGATGACGAACCTGATATTCGCAGTCTTGTGCATGACATTCTGGAGGATGAAGGATATTCGGTGGCAATTGCCGAAGGTGGCGAAGCCGCACGCAAGGCGCGGCGTGTGCGTCGTCCGGACTTGATCCTGCTTGATATCTGGATGGATGATGTAGACGGCATTACGCTGCTGCGAGAGTGGTCAGAGAGCGGTGACTTACCCTGTCCGGTTGTCATGATGTCAGGCCATGGCACGGTGGAAACAGCCGTTGAGGCAACCAGGCTTGGTGCTTATGACTTCATTGAGAAGCCAATTTCGCTTGCCAAGTTGCTGTTGACAGTGGAACGGGCGTTTGAAAGTGATCGCTTGCAGCGCGAGAACGTTAATCTGCGTGAGCGTGCCCAGCCGATTATTGAACCCGTTGGGAAGTCACCACTCATGTCGAAAATGCGCGAGCAGGCACGCAGGATTGCGCAGCATAACAGCTGGGTACTCATCTATGGTGAGGCGGGTGCCGGCAAGGATACCTTTGCGCGCTATATACATGAGCAGAGTGCACGGCGTAAAGGCCCCTATGTCGAGATCGCGGTCGGCTCTATGTCCGGAGAGAACTCGGCTACCGAACTGTTTGGCCAGGAAGAGGGCGAGACAATACATTACGGGCGGCTGGAACAGGCTAATGGAGGAACATTATGTATCGGTGATATCGCCGATATGGACATGCAAACCCAGACGCGTCTGTTAAGTGTGTTCCAGAAGAACTCATTTACACGGCTTGGCGGCAGCGAGGATGTTGAGGTTGACTTGCGCATTATCGCCACGACACAGAGTAATCTCGAGGAAGAAGTAGCTGCAGGACGCTTCAGGGATGACCTGTTTTACCACCTGAATGTTGTACCCCTGCAGGTACCTGCATTGCGTGAACATGCAGATGACGTGCATGAACTGCTAAATTATTACATCGACTATCTGGTTACCCATGAACATTTGAGTTACCGGCATTTCTCGGTTGCGGCGCAAAACAGGCTGCGCAGTTATGAATGGCCGGGTAATATCCGAGAGTTGAGGAACCTGGTGCAGCGCTTGCTGATACTCGGCTCCGGTGAAGAAATCGAGGCTGCAGAGGTAGAGAAGGCGGTATCAGCACAGCACCTGGCTACTGTGCAGCAGGGGCCGGCCATGCCCTATGACCTGCCATTACGCGAGGCACGCGAGGTGTTTGAAAAAAACTATCTGGTGTACCAGCTGGAGCAGGCCGGTGGCAGCGTGGGGAAGCTTGCCAAGCGGGTCGGCATGGAACGCACCCACCTTTACCGGAAGTTGCGTGCGCTTGGTATTGAACAAAAAAAAGGTGCTGAATAGCGGCATCCTGACAGAGACTGTCAGTAACAGTAAATCTATAGCAGGGCAGTTATTACATGAAGATCATAATTCTGGGGGCCGGTCAGGTTGGTGCATCGGTTGCTGCCAATCTTGCCAGTGAAGCCAACGATATTACAGTTGTCGATGAGCATGCCGCAGTACTGCAGGACCTGCAGGATCGTCTGGATATACGCACCGTTAACGGCACTGCCTCGCATCCGGATGTGCTGGCGCAGGCAGGTGCTGATGATGCTGACATGATCATAGCAGTGACGAGTAGCGACGAAACCAATATGATAGCCTGCCAGGTTGCCTATACCCTTTTCCATACGCCAACGAAAATTGCACGCGTTCGTTCTGTCGAATACCTGAGACATCAGCGCCTGTTTTCACAGGAAGCATTGCCAGTCGATGTATTAATCAGCCCCGAACAGCTGGTAACGGATTACATTCAGCGGCTGATCGAAAACCCCGGTGCCTTGCAGGTACTTGATTTTTCAGATGGCAGGGTGCAGTTGGTCGCAGTTCATGCCTATCATGGCGGTCCTCTGGTCGGTCATGAACTCCGGGAGCTGAAAGAGCACATGCCGGGTATTGATGCGCGTGTGGCATCAATTTTTCGCAAGGGAAAGCAGATTACGCCGGAAGGTGACACGATTATCGAGGTAGATGACGAGGTCTTTTTCGTGGCGGCGCACAAGCACATTCACGCGGTGATGGGGGAGTTGCGCAAGAAGGACAAGCCTGTAAGGCGTGTGATGCTTGCCGGGGGCGGTAATATTGGCCTGCGGCTTGCGGCTGCAATCGAGGGGCGTAACCAGGTCAAGATAATTGAACGCAATGAAAAACGCGCGAAGCGGTTGTCGGAAATACTCGACAAGACTATTGTGCTGCTGGGTGATGCTGCTGATGAGGAATTGCTCATCGAGGAGAATATTGAAAATACCGATGTGTTCTGTGCGCTGACCAATGATGAAGAGGCCAATATTCTCTCGGCTATGCTGGCAAAAAGACTGGGTGCGCGCAAGGTTATGTCGCTTATCAATCGTGCTTCCTATGTCAATCTTGTGCAGAGCGGCACTATTGATGTGGCGATATCACCACAGCAGGCTACCATCGGCAGTCTGCTTACGCATGTACGGCGTGGTGATGTTGTGGTAGTGCATTCATTACGTCGTGGTGCGGCTGAAGCCATTGAAGCTGTGGCACACGGAGACCGCAGCAGTTCCCGTGTGGTG
>Ga0316193_10001414_pt1 | contig 16131 bp, 12 predicted proteins | sample MerIslsedime2_MG_FD_207735 | JGI IMG/M metagenome (GOLD analysis project Ga0316193, IMG submission 207735) | Coastal sediment microbial communities from Maine, United States - Merrow Island sediment 2 | ecosystem: Environmental > Aquatic > Marine > Coastal > Sediment | place: USA: Maine...
CCTGCGCTCCCCCTGGTGACTTCGACCCAGACTGTCCGCTGCTGCCCCGTCTGCAGCGGATCCGCCCGCGGATCGAGCGACACCTGGTACTTGTGCCAGGTGGACCCCTGGCGCACCTCAGGCGCCTCGAGTTCGAGCTCCGCGATACTGCTGCGTCCCGACGAAGGACGTTCGAGCCGAACCGCGCCAGATGAGCCTTCCGGTCCTTCAATCGTCACCGTGACCGAGTCCGTTACCGGGGTCGTCCCGCCTGACGGTGTAGTGATCTCGACCGCGAAGGCGATCGTATCACCGGCCGAAACCCGTACCGGCGCCGAGACCTCCCGCAGGGTCGTCCGCAGCACGGGAGAAGCGGTCCGGATCTCACGCACCTGGAGGCCCAGTCGTTCGGCTTCCCGCCTCGCATCTTCCCTGTCCTCCAATTCTCCGTCGGTTATCACCACCACACTGTCGGCGCCCGCGGCTCGCGCCACCCGGAGCGCTGCCGCGAGTCGGCTCCCCGTGCGATCAGCCGCGTCGATGACGCTGTCCAGTTCCGCTGGTTCGATCGCTTCCGCCACCGACGTGCCGAAGGCGACGACTCCATCGGGAGCCAGACGCCGGACCTCTACCAGGCCGGAGTCGAGCCGGGTCGTTCCACCAGGCAGAGCTGGAAGATCCATGCTCGCTGATATATCCAGGATCGCGACGCGGGGGGTCGGCGCGGTCGGGGTGGTCTTCAGTGGTGGAAGGACGAAACCGGCAAGGACAAGAAACAGGGCAGTCGCAAACAGTGCGGCGGGGCCGAGTCTGCCGGGAACGGACTCCTCGCGAAGGCCGTATCGGATCCAGGCGGCCGCAGCAGCGATGATCGCCGAGACGGACACCCACACGACCGGGCCGGAGAGCATCCCCGGCCCCGGGTCAGTCGGCTACCGCGGGTTCCGCCGCGGCATCCGGCGACGGTACCGGAAGCGGCACGGCGTCGAGCAGGGAAAGCGCTTCGTCCCGTTCAATTCGAAATGCCGCGAGATACTCCTCTTCGAGCCGCTCGGCAGATGGCAGATCAACGGTGGCCGGATTCCTGTGCTGACCGCCCTGGAGGAATTCGTAGTGCAAGTGGGGACCGGTCGCCAGGCCTGACGAACCAACCCGACCGATCACCTGTCCCTGCTGGACGAAGGCACCGACAGTCACACCGCTCGCGATCGAGCTCAGGTGCGCATAGCGCGTGCTGAAGCTCTTCACGTGACGGATCTCGACGATTCGGCCGAACGAGCTCCAGACTCCAGCGCGGGTCACCGTCCCGGCAGCCGTAGCCTTGACTGGCGTCCCGTGCGGCGCCCCGTAGTCGATCCCGAGATGCGCCCGATTGCGCTTGAGGACCGGGTGATACCGACGGGAAGAGAATCCGCTGGTGATCCGGAACGGAACGGGATACCGGAGGAAAACACCGCGCAGCGCTTCCGCATCCACATCGAAGTACTCCCGACGTCCTCCGGGACGGGTGTACGGGATCGCCTGCAGTACCCGATCCCGATTCCTCAACTCGATGGCGAGGAACCGGCGCGAACGCAGTGACCCATCCGGGCGTCGCTCTCGCTCGATCGCCACCCGAAACGCATCCCCCGCTCGAATGTCGCGCGTGAAATCGATCTTCCACGCGAAGACGTCCGCCAGGTCGAATACGTACTCGCTGAACTCGTCCTCGCCCAGTTTCCATGCTTCGCCGCTGAGATCGGCGAACCACAGGCTCGATTCGATGAGACCAGCGAGGATTACCGTGTCCAGGCTCACGGGGACCTCGTGCACCGCTGCAATCCAGCTGGAATCCTCGGCGACGAGGTCCAACAGCGAGTCCGGGTTCAACTGCAGGACGATCCTGCCAGGCTCCTCGCCCGGGTCCGCGGTGAATCGCGCCACCAGGCCAGCACGAAGCGACCTCGGATTCTTGAACTCGCGCACCACCTGGGTGAGCTCGTAGGTGCTTGGAGCGCTCAAGCCGTTCGCCGCCAGGAGTTCTCCCAGTGTCTCTCCGGGCCCGAGGGTGTCATACTCGCTCACGGGAGGTGAAGGAGCGGGTACGACGACCACGGGCACGGACGCCTTCCCCGTGCCGGCCTCCGATCCACCATCTCTGAAGGCGTACACGAGAATCACGAGCAGCGCCACGGACAGGAGAACGACTCCGATCCGCGGGATGGAAACGCCTGGTGCGCCATTGCCGGCCGAAGCCGGCTCTGTCGGCTGGTGCTTCAAATCACTGTCCTAACGCCTGGTGGTCGATCAAACGACGTCAGTCCATCTGCCTCCGGATGAACGTCGGGATCTCCAGATCTTCCAGTTGCAGTCGCGACCCGAGCTGTCCGCGGATCTGCTCGCGGCGGGGGTCGAACGCCTCGGGTTCGCCGCCGGCCACGCTCACCAGTCGCGGCGACGCTTCCGGGGGAGCCGGAGTGGCCGGAACGACCTTGAGGGTCGGGACCGGTTCGACATCGACTTCGTCCCCGAACCCGGTGGCGATCACAGTTACCCGGATCCGACCGTCAAGTTCTGGATCATGCACGGCTCCGAAGATCATCTCTGCTTCATCGCCCGCGGCTTCCTGCACGATCGAGTTGATCGTCGTGACCTCGTCGATCGCCAGGTCCATCCCGCCGGAAATGTTGACCAGAATCCCCGTAGCTCCGTGGATGGATACGTTGTCGAGAAGCGGCGAGCAAATCGCCTGCTGAGCGGCTTCGACAGCGCGGTTTTCCCCCGTCGCCTCCCCTGTACCCATCAGTGCCGCGCCGCGATTCGACATCACGGTTCGGACATCAGCGAAGTCGACGTTGACCTCGCCAGTCACGCTGATCAGATCCGAGATGCCCTGAGTGGCGTGGAGCAGGATTTCATCCGCCTTCTTCAGGGCCTCACGGAACGTCGTTCCTTTGCCAACGACCGACAACAGCCGCTCGTTCGGAACAACGATCATCGTGTCCACTGAGCGGCGCAAATCCTTCAGGCCGAGTTCGGCGTGCCGCATCCGCTTCTTGCCTTCGAACAGGAATGGACGCGTTACGATAGCGATCACGAGGGCGCCGAGCTCGGAAGCGATTTGACCGACCCGGGGGGCCGCACCGGTACCTGTACCACCACCCATGCCGGCGGTCACAAAGACCAGGTCAGCTCCCTCGAGGGCTTTCCGGACCTCTTCCTCGCTCTCGGTAATCGCCTGCCTTCCCACCTCGGGTCGCGCCCCCGCGCCCAGACCGCGGGTCAGCTTGCGGCCCACCTGAAGCCGGATGTGGGCTTCACAGTTCTTGAGCGCCTGTGCGTCTGTGTTGATCGCGACGAACTCGACCCCATCGAGATTCTCGTCGATCATCCGGTTCACGGCGTTGCCGCCGGCGCCGCCGACTCCCACGACCTTCATCCGCGCGTTGCGCGTTCCGCCATCGTCAAACTCGAATACCATCTGTCCCTCCCGTTCGAGCGGTTTCCCTGCGTTTCCGTTCCGTCGGGTCGTCTGCCGCTCAGGCGACCGCCTCTCAGTGGAGGCGCCTTCGCGAGCCCGATCCCGTGCCATCAGAAGAACTCCCTGAACCATTCCGACACGCGCCCGATGGCGCGCATGGCTGAGCCGACCGGTCGTTCCGCCCGGCGATGACGTCCATACAGCGCCAGTCCCACCGCGGTAGCGCACTCCGGCCTCCGAACTGCGTCCACGAGCCCCGACAGGCCGGCGCCCGGTTCGCCGAGTGCGACCGGTAGATTGAACACTTCCTGAGCGAGCTCGACGACCCCGTCCATCCGGGCTGCCCCGCCGGCCAGTACGACTCCCGCCTGCAGTCCATCCAGCAATTCACGGGCATCGAGCTCGTCGTAGATCAGTCCCAGCATCTCGTCCAGCCGCTGCTCGATGATGTGCGCGAGCAGCTCCCTGGAGACGGAGCGCACGCTTCCTGGAGTCGGCCCGGGAATCTCGAGCATTTCGGACGCGTCAACCCGCTTGGTCTGGGCGCTTCCGTGCTCGGCCTTGAGGCGCTCGGCTTCGGCCGCCGAGACTCCAAGACCTTTCACGATGTCGCTCGACACCGTCGCGCCCCCCCACGGCAAGGTCGCGAACATTCGCAGGCGCTCGTCTTTGAATGCGAGAACTTCCGTCGCCGCCGCGCCGATCTCCACCACGACGACTCCTGCCCGCCGCTGCTCCTCGGAGAGCACCGCGAGATTGGTGGCGAGAGGCGCCAGAACCAGTTCCTCGAGCCTGAAGCCTGCCCGGTCGATAGCCTTCCGGAGGTTCTGGGCCGGAACCGACCCGGCGGTCACCACGCACACCTCGGATTCGAGCCGCGTGGCTTCCATGCCTGTCGGATCCTGCACGGCAGGGACTCCGTCGACCACGTAGTCCTGCGGAATCGCGTGTAACAACTCGCGGTCAGGCGGAACAACGACAGCGCGAGCGACTTCGTGGACCCGGTCCAGATCTCGCGGCAGGATTTCCCTGCCCGATATCGCCACGACGCCGGTGGAGCTGTCAACCTCCACATGGTCGCCCGAAATGCCGGCGTATACGACGGAGGCCTCGGCCCCCGCCATCTCCTCCGCCAACCGGAGCGCTTCGCGTATCGAGTCGGTAGCAGCGTCCATATTCGTCACGACACGATTTCGGACTCCGGAGGTCGGTGCCTCGCCGATCCCGAGGACTCGGGCCTCTACGTCCCCGTCTCCCCAGCCGACGTTGAGTTCAATCAGCACCGCACACGTGGTTTCGGATCCGACATCGAGGCCGGCCAGGCAACGAGGGCTGCTCATCGGCGCCCCCCTCCGGTCCGAACGAAGACCTTCTCGGCGTACCGGGCATCCGCCGACTCTATCGCTCCTCGATCCTCTGCGGCCTGGATCGCAGCCGCGGCCTGAAGGAAGGCGCGCGACGCATCCCGGAAGGGCAACGTGAGACTCCCGACGAGACTTCCCTCCATCAGTCTCATGTCCAACGCCTCTGAGTCGAGCGGCAGAACTTCGGATACTCTTTCGACGAACTCGGGCGCCAGGAGGTCGATCTCTTCCAGCACTGCCAGCGATCGCCTTGCCTCTTCTTCCCGAATCCTGCCGGTCTCAGCATCGATCGTGGCGCTTCGGAGAATCGGCAGGTCCAGGCCATGCGCGGCGGGATCCACGTCGAGCTGATATCCGTCCCCATCCACGGCCACGAGTCCAGGAACCGGCACCAGCGCGACCGGTCGGACTTCGCGCACCTCGATCCGCAACCGATCCAGACCGGCCCTGACGACACGGGCTTCCTCGATCAGCGGATGCTCGACGATCGAGGCTTCCCAGTTGCTCGGGTCGTCCCAGATCGAAGCCAGAGAGTTGATGCCTGACATCTGTCGGATATCCGAATCTGACGCGAATCGAGTTCCCGAGACTTCCACCGTCTTCACATGAAACGCTGGAATCCCTCGGAGAATCATGGGCCCCCACAGGGGGCTCGAGACTCCGACGAGAGCGCCCGTGAGAGCAAACGTGAGTCTGCGTCGGGTCTGCCGGGTCACGAGTCGGCCCCCACACTCTGGAGTTCGTCGGCCTCAAAACCCCAGAACCGGATCTCTGGCACCAGCGCGACTCCGATCTGCTCCAGGACTCGCCGGCGAGTCTCACACATCAGTTCGAGCACGTGCTCCGCCTTCGCTCCGTCGAGGTTCGCAATGAAGTTCGCATGCTTCTCGGTGATCTGGGCTCCTCCCGCTCGCGCACCACGCATCCCAACCGCCTCTACCAGTTCCCAGGCCGAACCCCACTCGGCGCCAGGGTTCTTCCACACGGACCCGCAGCTCGGAAGATCGTAGACCTGGGTCGCCACCTTCCTTCGTCGCCGCTCGAAGTGTTCGGCTTCGACTGCCTCTGGATCTCCCGGACGGGTCACGAACCGAGCTGCCGTGAACACCCAATCCTCGGGAATTTCGACCCGCCGATACGACGGCCGTGCGTCCGCCGCCGTGAGTCGGATGGTCTCGCCGTCGCCTGTGACTGCCTCCGCTTCGATCACCCGATCCCAGATTCCGGTGTCGGCCGAGCCCGCGTTCATCCTGAGGCCGCCACCGACACTCCCCGGAACGGCCTCGATAAAGCACCAGCCCTCCGCACCCATTCTGCGCGCTTCGCCTACGAGTGCAGGGAGACCTGCCGCGGCGCCTGCATCAATCATCCCGGGACGGACCCGGATCGATTCGAATTCATCTCCCAGCACGAGTACCGGACTCTGAACGCCACGATCTGCGACGAGCAGATTCGCCCCCCAACCCAGCGTCAGGTGCGGTTCGCCCGACAGGTCTGCCAGCGCGTCGACCAGGTTCGTGACCGTGCCGACGCGACCAAACCGGGTCGCAACGCCGCCGATTCGCCAGCGCACCTCGTCCGAGAGCTTCACGTCAGACTCCCAGCGCATTACCCGTGAGTTCCCCCGCCGCGCGGTGCGCGGCTTCCGTGACATCCCCTGCGCCCATGAACACGATCACGGTTTCGCCGCGTGCCTCCGAGGCGAGACCTACCGCCTCGTCCACGCTGCCCTGTCGTATGTGAGCGGCGGTTCCCTTAACCACGAGCCCCGCATCGACGCCCTCAATCGGCTCCTCTCTTGCCGGATAGATCGGCAGAACGAGCGCCTGGTCCGCCCTGGACAGCTCGCGACCGAACTCGGCTGCCATCACCCGGGTTCGACTGTAGAGGTGGGGCTGAAATGCGACGATCAGGCGCGCGCCCGGCCACGCGGAACGAAGCGCAGAAACCGATGCACGGACCTCGGTGGGGTGGTGAGCATAGTCGTCCACGATGACCACACCGTTTCGAGAGCCGAGGACCTGCAGTCTGCGATCCACGCCCCGGAACCGGCCCAGGCAACCGGCCAGGGTCTCCGTTTCGGCCCCCAGAAGAACCGCAGAGACGAGCGCAGCAGCGGCGTTCTGGGCATTGTGAGCGCCGGGAGCCGCGAGATCGAAAGACAGGTCGAGCTCGGGTCCCTTCACCCTGCAGCGCTGTCCGTCGGAGGCGGATGCCACGATTTCGACCCTGTAGTCGGCGGAGCCTGAGAACCCGTAGCTCATGCAGGACCCGATATTCGCTCCAAGCTCGAGCGCTCCTACGTCATCCGCGCACACAAGCACACCGGCCCGATCGACGGCCGGAGTGGCGAACGTCTGGAAAGCGGACCTCAATTCGGTCTCGCTGCCGTAACATTCCAGGTGCTCGGGCTCGACGGATGTGACGACTGCCAGGGACGGATCGAGCTGGAGGAAGGACCGATCGTATTCATCGGCCTCCACGACTGCCTCCGGCCCGCTTCCGATCCGAGCGTTTCCACCCCACTCGGAAACATGCCCCCCGACAAGGACCAGCGGGTCCCTGTCGGCGGCTTCGAGAGCCAGTCCCAGCATCGTCGTTACCGTCGTCTTGCCATGTGTTCCGGCCACGGCCGCGAGTCGTCGCTCGTTCACCAGTGCGCCGACGGCGGCTGCTCGCTTCATGATTGGGATGCCGGTCTCGTACGCCGCCGACACGGCCGGGTGGTCACCCGGGATGGCAGAGCTTCGGATCACGAGGTCCGCACGCGTTGCGGCCGAAGAATCCGATTCGGACAGGGGCAATAATCCGATTGCTGACAACGAATGGAGCGCTTCCGAGTCGCGGTCCGATCCCGTGACTTTCCAGCCACCGTCGATCAACACTGCCGCCAGCGCACGCATGCCGGCTCCCGCCGCTCCGAGCAGGTGCACGCGGGAACCCGATTCCGGGAGATCAGACAACCGTGGGAGCCGTTCAGCCACGAGAATCGCCCTCTCCGGTATCCACCCCCCGCAGCTCGAACGCGCCTTCGTGTTCGAGTTCGGCAAGATCGAGCAGCTCCCGGGCGATCCGCTCGGCCGCATCAGGGCGTCCACGATCGCCCATGGCGACTGCCATCTCCCGCAGCCGGTCCTCCTCCTGCATCAGCTCGAGGACGGACTCCCAAAGTTCACCTCTCCGCATCGATCGCTCCTCGAGCATCACGGCGGCTCCGGCCGCCGACAGTGCAGCTGCATTGTGTCGCTGGTGGTCCGCCGCTGCCGCGGGGAATGGAACGAGAACCGCTGGAACGCCGGCAGCACTCAACTCGGAGCAGAACATCGCACCCGACCGGCAGACCGCGAGGTTCACACCTGACAGCCGGGCGCCGAGGTCGTCCACGTACGGAACCGTCAGAATCCGATCCGCCCATCGACCGGCGGCAACCGCCGTCGAGACTTCGGGGTGATGGTTCGGCCCCGTAATCCATACGAGCGTCGTGTCGGCCGGCCAGTCAGTCGCGACCTCCAGATCCGCGAGCAACCTCTCGTTCAGACCTCTCGCGCCCTGGCTTCCTCCGGTCACGGCGACGATCCGGCCACTCGGCCAGTCGAATCGGTCGTCCGGTGTCTCCTGGGCGCTGGCCGGCTTCGATGAGGCCACCGGATTGCCCCACGCCAGTACTTCGGTCTCCGAGCCCGGAGACAGATGTTCGATCGCTTCCGGATATCCGAGGAATATCCGGTCCACCCGCGGGGCGAGTTGCCGGGTCACCAGGCCCGGGAACGCGTTCTGCTCCTGGAGGACCGTCTTCCGGCGGGACAACAGTCCGTACAGGACCGCAGGGCCAGACGCGTAGCCGCCGGTACCCACCACGACATCCGGATCCAGCTCTTTGAACACGCGCCGGATGCCGGTCATAACAGCCGGCGCGGATGCCGCGAGGCGCCAATTCCTGAGCAATCGACCGCGCCGGAAAGGCTCCATCGGAAGCAGTCGATAGGGAACGCCCGCCCTCGGGAGCACGGAACCCTCGATGCCGCGCGACGCCCCGACCAGCATCAGCTCCACGTCGGGCTGAGCCGCCCGAAGCGCTGCCGCCAGGTTGAGGGCGGGATACAGGTGGCCTCCAGTGCCGCCGCCGGCGAGAAGAATTCGCGCGCTCATCGCCCGCGACCTCTTGCCGACGACACGTTGAGCAGTATCCCGGTCGCGCCAAGCGTGATGACCAGGTTCGTACCGCCTGCACTGATGAACGGGAGGTTCACCCCGGTAGTCGGCAGCAGCCCGAGCGCGATGCCGATATGTGCGAAAGCAGCCAGGGCGACTCCCGCTGTGATCCCGGTTGCGACAAGACGCCCGAACAAGTCCGGGGCCGAACGGGCAACACGGAATCCCAGGTGCACCCACACCGCGAACAGTCCGATGACCGCTACGACCCCGACGAACCCCCACTCTTCAGCAATGATCGAGAAAATGAAGTCGTTCTGCGGCTCGGGAAGGAACTGCATCTTCGTCGTACTTCGCCCGAAACCAACCCCGGTCAACCCTCCGGAGCCAATCGCGATCAGCGACTGCTTGAGCTGGTAACCGCCAGCGCCGGCCGCCGATTCCGGATCGAGAAACGCCGTGAGTCGCTGCAAGCGGTATTGGGCGGTCAGCACCTGCGTTGCCGCCAGCACCAGCACGGAAGCACCGAGCAGAGCGAAGTGCCCCAGACGCGCGCCCGCGGCAAACAGAACTGTACCGGCAAGAACGGCGATCCACATCGCGGCAGAGAAGTGCGGTTCGAGCAGCACGAGCAGGCAGAGCGGGCCGAGAACGATGAGGAACGGGAGAATGCCCTCCCGAAAATCGTGCAGCGAGTCCTGCTTCTTGACCGCCAGCGCTGCCGTCCAGATCACCACGGCCAGCTTCGCGAATTCGGACGGCTGCAGCGTGATCCCCAGGTCCAGCCAGCGGCGGGCCCCGTTGACCGTGGGCGCTATCGCCTCGGTACCGGGAAGCACCAACGGAACGAGCAGAATCGTCGCGAGCGCGAGAATCGGCCACGCGAGTCGGCGGTACACCCGGTAGTCGAGAATGCTGGCCGCCGCCATCGCCACGCACCCTATGCCGGCCCGGCTCGCCTGCTGAAACAGGTAATAGGTATCGGGACGACCCGCCTGCTGGGCGACGTACGAACTCGCGCTGTACACGGACAGGAGACCGAAGCCGACCAGGATGAGTGTTGTAGCGAGCAGTCCCCGGCCCGACGCAGAGGGAGCGTCTACCGCAGGTCTCACCGGGAATCCGCGCAGGCCGAGCGCTCCCGCTCTCGTGGGTCGATCGCGTTTCATGAAGCCGACTCCGCCGGCTGCAGATCAAGCACGGCAGCCTCGAACGCCCGGCCTCGCTCGACGTAATTCGGAAACATGTCGTAGCTCGAACAGGCAGGCGCCATCAGCACCACATCGCCGGGCCGGGCCAGGTCCGCAGCCGTCTTCACAGCCGAGTCGAGACTTGATTCGACGACGATGGTCTCGACGGCGTCCCGCAGTTCGGACACGATCAACGGAGCCGCTTCGCCGAACGCGATCACGAGGCGAGCCCGCTCGCGCGCCGCGTTCGCCAGGGCCGTGTAGGGCTGACCTTTGTGCCGACCGCCCAACAGGAGAACCACCGGCCGGTCGAACGCATTCACCGCGGCGACCGCTGCCGAGACGTTCGTCGCCTTTGAGTCGTTGACCCACAGAACCCCGTCACGCTCCGCGACCGGCTGCAGGCGGTGTGGAAGACCGCGGAAGCTTCGCAATGCATCCGACAGCGTCCCGGGCTCGACTCCGGCCACTACCGCAGCGAGACAGGCTGCGAGGATGTTGGAGACGTTGTGCCGGCCGAACAGCGGGATGTCCTCCGCACTCGCCCATCGCGCAGGAGAGTCCCCTTCGATCAACCGACCAAGCAGTCCGCCCTCGGAATCCACCCAGGCGCCAACTGGAACTTCACCTTCGACCGAAAACAGCAAGCGTCGGCCGGGAACTCCGGCGGCGAGTTCGAGCACTGCGGAATCGTCGGCATTCAGCACCCAGGTCGGATCTTCGCTCGCCCTGTCGAACAGCCGTGCCTTGTCTCCGTAGTAGCTATCGATATCCCGGTAACGATCCAGGTGATCTGGCGAGAGATTCAGCAGCACGCCTACCTCAGACTCGAACGAATCGAGGTCGGCGAGCTGGAATGAGCTGAGTTCAACCACCACCCAGTCGGGCTGGCGCTCGGCGAGAGCGCACTCGGACAGTGGACGACCGACATTTCCGACGGCCTCTGCATCGATCCCGGCCGAGGTCAGCAGGTGGGTCGTCAGTTGCGTCGTCGTCGTCTTTCCGTTCGTGCCGGTGATGGCGATCACCCGGCCGGTCAGACTGCGGTATGCCAGCTCAACCTCGGCGATTGTCCTGATTCCGGCGGCGGTAACCGCCTGGCGAACCTCGGAGAACGGGCTGATCCCGGGACTCGTGACGACAAGATCCGACCCGAGGATCCGCTCCAGGTCGTGACGTCCTGCTTCGGCCGCGATACCCCGGGCCTGGAGCAGCTCCGCCGCCGCTTTCTGTCGCGGTCCCGCAGCCAGGTCGCTCGCATACACCTCTGCCCCACCGACCCGCGCCAGCATCGCGGCAGCGCTGCCCGAAACGCCGAGACCGATGACCGCAACCCGATCTCCCGGCGCGAAGGCCGATTCGCGTCTCATCAGCGCACCTTCATCGTCGCCAGGGCGGCGAGCGCGAAGATGATGGCAACGATATAGAACCGAATCACCACCCGCGTTTCGGGCCAGCCGAGCTGCTCGAAGTGGTGGTGCAGCGGGGCCATCCTGAACACCCGCCGACCCGTTCCGGTGCGCCAGCGGGTCAGTTTGAACCCGCCGGTCTGGATCATGACGGATACCGCTTCCGCCACGAAGATCCCACCCACGATGAGGAGAAGCAGCTCCGACTTGAGCAGCACCGCTACAGTGCCGATTGCCGCGCCGAGTGCCAGTGACCCGGTGTCTCCCATGAACACGGTGGCCGGGGGAGCGTTGAACCACAGGAACCCGATCGCCGCCCCGGAGACCGCCACGCAGAACACCGTCAGCTCCCCGGCGTCGGCGAGGTACGGTAATCCGAGGTAAGACGACGTATCGATTCGCCCCATGACGTAGGCGAATACGCCGAATGTCAGTGCCGCGATGGCCGACAGGCCCGCAGCGAGTCCGTCGAGTCCATCCGTGAGATTCACGGCGTTTGCGCTGCCTGCGACGACAATAGCCGCGAACAGCGGAAACACGAGCGGCGCGAACACCACGTGCACATTCTTGAAGAACGGCACCAGGCGGTGCGTGACATCGAGCGCGTCGGGAGTCGTAACGAGCAGCAGAGTCCCGAATGCGAGTCCGAGCGCGAACTGCCACACGAGCTTGTGGCGGGCGATCAGGCCGCGCGACTCGTGGCGGACGATCTTGAGCCAGTCGTCCGTGAAGCCGATCGCTCCCATCCCGAGCGTCATGCTGAGAGCTGCCACTACCGACCATCCGTCAAACCGTGCCCACAGAACGGTCGAAACCGTCAACGACACGAGAATGATCAGGCCGCCCATCGTCGGAGTCCCCTGCTTCCGAAGATGGGTCCTCGGCCCGTCGAGCCTGACCACCTGCCCCATGTTCAGGGTTTCGAGTCGCCTGATGATCGGTGGTCCGGCGACGAAGCTCAGAAGCAGGGCGGTTACCATGGCGCCTGCCGCCCGAAACGAGATGTACTGAAACAGGTTGAACAGAATGTGGCGATCCGCGAGCGGGAACAGATAGTGAAACAGCATCAGTCCTCCGCCCCGAACTGCTCGGCGAGACCGTCCACCACGCTCTCGAGTCGCTCGCCGCGAGACGCCTTCACGAGAATCACCTCATCTCCCGTCAGGTCCGACGCGAGAGTCGCCACGGCATCGGCCGGTTTCGCCACCGATGTGACCCGGGTGCCGTTCGTCGTGCCGGACAGAGCGTCGAAAGCCGGTCGGAATTTTCCGAGCGCCACGACCCGGCTGAATCCCGCCTCGATCAGTGCTCGGGCGATGTGTTCGTGAGCAGCGGCGGACTGTGAACCCAGTTCCAGCATCGAACCGACGACCGCGGTGAGACGCCGGTCGGGAAATGCGTTCACGCAGTATTCGATCGCGGCCTCGAATGACTCCGGGTTCGCGTTGTAGCAGTCAGCGACCAGCGTCAGCCGCCCCAGTTGTCGGAGTGCTCCACGCATGCCCACCGGCCGGTAGGCGGCGAGTCCTGCCGCGATCGCTGCAGATCCGATTCCGACTGCCTCCGCCATGGCTGCCGCGAGGACGGCGTCGCGCAGGTGGTGCTCGCCTCCGACTGGTATTTCGTAGCGGGTGCCGAAACGTTCGAACCACGCCGACACGGCGCCGACCTCCCAGCGATCCGGGTGCCATGTGGTCCTGGAATCGAGTCCCGCGACGATCGCATCCGGTCGAATTTCGGTCGCAGAAGCTCCCAGGATATCCGGTCTCTCGCCGACGACGACGCTTCCTGCCGGCTTCGCAGCTCGAACCAGCGAGAGCTTCTCACGCAGCACCCCGGCCTCGTCTCCGAATCCCTCGAGATGGGCCGGTCCGACAGTCGTCACCACCGCGTCGTCAGGCTCCGCGATCGCCGCGAGGCGGGCGATCTCTCCGGGAGCGTTGCTGCCCATTTCGAGCACCCAGAACTCGGCAGCTGGCGGTGCGTCGAGGATCGTCAGCGGAACGCCGATCTGATTATTGAGGTTGCCCGAAGTCGCATGCGTCGGCCGTTCCGCACCGAGTACGCCGGCCAGCATTTCCTTCACGGTTGTCTTGCCACTGCTGCCGGTCACGCCGATCACCCGCGCAGCACAGCGCCTGCGGTAGTGCCGCGCGAGCTCGCCGAGCGCCCGCGTCGTGTCGGGCACCTCGAACCACTCGAGGTCCAGATCCGGAAGTACGAAGCCCTGCTCGACTACGGCACCCAGGGCACCCTTCCTCGCTGCCCGGGAGAGGAATTCGTGACCATCGAACCGTTCCCCTCGCAGGGCGACGAACAGCGCTCCCCTGTTCAGGCCTCGCGTGTCCGTTGAGACGGAATCGAATCGACTCCGGCCGGGAGAAGCTGGCAGCCCGAGCGCTCGCCGGACCTCGTGACCCTCGAAGCGCGCACTCACCGGATACCGCCGTGCACCGCGAGGAGGGATCTCACGATCTCCGCCTCGTCGAACGGCCGTCGCTTGCCGTCGATTTCCTGGTAGGTCTCGTGTCCTTTCCCGGCCAGCAGGACGGCGTCGCCGTCTGCCGCGATGCTCAGGGCCCGCTCGATTGCCAGCCGGCGATCGACGATCGCCTCCCAGGCACCGGGCTCGAGATCGGAGACGGTCTCGCGGACGATCGAATCCGGATCTTCTGTGCGGGGGTTGTCCGAGGTGATGATGGCGAAGTCCGAGTCGCTCACTCCGATGCGCCCCATCATGGTCCGCTTGCCCGGATCGCGATCTCCACCGCAGCCGAACACGACGATCAGTCGGCCTCGGACTGAAGGCCTGAGAGCGTGGAGAGCCCGCTCCAACGCGTCGGGGGTATGTGCATAGTCCCGCACGACCAGGGCCGGCTGCGTCGCCAGCGCTTCCATCCGACCTGGAATCTGTGGAGCCGAATTCAGTCTCCCGGCGATCGCGCTCGTGTCGATCCCGGCGACCCAGGCCGCGGCGGCCGCGGCCAGGGCATTCGCGACGTTGAACTCACCCAGGAGCGGCAACTGAACCCTGGCCCGGCCATCCGGAGTGACGAGGCTCCATTCGCTGCCACTGACTCCGACGTACAGATCCTCGGACCGGACGTCCGCACCGGGTCCAGTGCCGAACCGGATCACTCGGGCAGTACCGAAGTCGGCTTCATCCCACTCTGGCTCGTCTCCGTTTACGACGCAGACGCCGCCGATCCTGAGCAGGCGCGCCAGCCGGAGCTTCGCAGTTCGGTAAGAGTCCATGCCGAGGTGATAGTCGAGATGATCCCGGGTCAGATTCGTGAATACGGCGAGCGCGAACGGGATCGCGTCCACCCGGTGCTGGTCGAGCGCATGGGACGAGACTTCCATCGCGACGAACCTCGCGCCCTCGGCCACCAGTTCCGCAAAGGTCGCTGCGAGATCCAGCGGATCGGGAGTGGTGAGAAGGCCCGCGGTCGCGGTTCCGTCAGGCCGGATCACCCCGAGCGTTCCCAACGCGGCCGCAGGAGCCCGAACTCCGAGAAGGTGCCGCAACAGCACAGCCGTGGTGGTCTTTCCGTTCGTTCCCGTGACCCCAATGACGTCGAGTTCCCGAACTGGATCTCCAGCGAACAGCTCTGCCAGGTGTGCCGCCGCGACGCGGGTATCAGACACGACGAAGCGGGGAAGGCCCGAGGCATCCCCCGCGTACTGGACAATGGCGGCGGCCGCTCCGGCGGCCTCGACCTGATCGAGGTACGAATGGCCATCGAAACGGGAACCGGGAATTGCGCAGAATAGATCGCCCGGCCCGATGGTCCGGGAGTCGAGCCGAAGCGCCTCGAAGCCGGGCGGCGGGGTCCCCTCCCAGAGTCCGTTCATGCCTGCGTCCCGCAGTCTCTGCTCGACTTCAACCCTCAGAATCACGACATACTTCCCGCACGGGCCTCCCGCTCGCAGTAAGTGGTTCGAATTCGTCTCAACGGAGGATGACACTGGCGCCGCGCACGGCGATCATGCCGGCCGCCGGCACCTGTTCCGTCACTTCGTCGCTTCCGTGGATCTCTACTTTCAGTCCCAGCTCATGAAGTCGGCTGACGGCGGCCCGGACATCCAGACCGCGCACATCAGGCACTGAGACCTCCACAACTTCTGATTCGGCAGCCGGAGTCTCGTCGAACCGGGTTGCGGCGGTCTCCCCGGCCGCCACAAAGCGGAATACGGGAGCCGAAGAGCTGGCGGCATCCGGCTCGCCCTCGGGACCTCGCAGGTCGATCCTGGAACTCGTGGTGCGACTCCAGTCGAGGTCGCTCCCAGGGGAAGCCCCGGGCGCGGCTCCCGGCTCAGAATCGGCTCTGTCCATCAGGCCCGCGTCCTCACCGGCCAGCATTGCCTGCAGAACCTGACGACTCATCGGAGCGGCGATGCCGCCTCCGTAGTACTGCCCTTGCGGGTCTTCCAGCTTCGTCAGAATTACGAGCCGCGGATCGTCTGCGGGTGCGAACCCGACGAACGACGCCGCGTATCGCCGCTCGTCGTATCCACCATTCGAGGCGATTCGTGCAGTACCGGTCTTGCCGGCAATTGACAGAGTCTCCAGGGCC
>Ga0316193_10001418_pt1 | contig 16116 bp, 18 predicted proteins | sample MerIslsedime2_MG_FD_207735 | JGI IMG/M metagenome (GOLD analysis project Ga0316193, IMG submission 207735) | Coastal sediment microbial communities from Maine, United States - Merrow Island sediment 2 | ecosystem: Environmental > Aquatic > Marine > Coastal > Sediment | place: USA: Maine...
CGCTGACATCCAGCCGGGTAAACATTACCTGCTCGATAGCCAAACCGTCCACATCCGTCAGATCGGATTTAAGCAACATGTAGTTGCTGGTATCAATCCAGAAACGATAGCCATAACGAAGACTGTCTTTGGGGGTAATCGCAATAACCTGTGTGAGGTGGCCGGCCATGCGTTCTTGACCCAGCACCTGCAGGCGGTAATAACGTGACAGCATGTCAAGATCATCGGGGACTACCGGGAAAGGCGGGCGTGGTCTGCTCTGACCAACGGTTACGGACTTGCTATCTGCCATGATGCAGGTTACTGCCTTGTCGTCACGCAACACTTCACGCGGACTGCCTGTCAGCGACATCAAACGTTCCTGTACACCATGCTCACTCGCCTGGTGAACGATACGCATGGATTCGAGCTTGCCGTCGTGCAGGTAAACAAAAGTGCCGTCGTAGTTAAGTGACTGCAGTGCATTGGACATATTGTCCAGCCACTGGCGCGCACTGTCCTCGGCGAAGGCCTGTCCGGCAACGGCCAGCAAGGCCGGCAACAGCCACTTCACAAAATTATTCCTTGTCATCTACGCTACTGTCATGACCGACAAGACGCACATACGGCAGCATGCCCTGCATGCCGCGGTTCACGGCGAATTCATTATGATTAACCAGGTAGATATCAAGACGTTGCGTATCACCGGAAACATTCAGAGTGCTATTGGCAAGCATGGGGTCAACATCCACCGGCATGCGTTCATCAAGCACCGGTGCAGTGGCAAGCGTCGAGGCGGCAGACGGGTTTTCCTGTCGCACAGACTGCAGTGACAACACCGCCACCACCGCAACCGAGGCAGCAACCGCAACACCCGCCACCGGTTTGAACAACCGCGCCAGTCGTGCCGATGTCACCTGCACCACCGCCGGCTCATCCTGCAATGCCAGTTGCACACCAATATGGAAATCAGGATCGGTCTTGCGCGGCAGATGATTTTGCAGCGAGTCACTAATAAGCTGGTAGCGTGAAAGCCTGCTACGTAATGAGGTGTCGTCTGCCAGTCGTTTGCTTAGCAGGGCATGCTCTGTCTCTGCGAGTTCATCATCAACCAGCGCCGATATCTGTTCATGGAGTTTTTCTTTCATCGTGGCAAGCTCACTAAAATTCTAGTCCAGTAATGGTTTCAAACGTGTATCTATCGCATCGCGCGCCCGGAATATCCTTGAACGTACTGTACCGATCGGGCAATCCATGGTTTGTGCAATTTCCTCGTAACTCAGCCCTTCCAGCTCACGCAGTGTGATGGCGGTACGCAAATCATCGGGCAACGCATCAATGGCCTCGGCAATCGCTTCCTGGATCTCGTCCTTCTGCAGCAAGCGCTCCGGCGTTGCATATTCCCTAAGACCGGTGGCACCCTCATATTGTTCCGCATCCTGCGCATCTATATCACTGCGTGGCGGTCGCCGGCCACTGGCGACCAGATAGTTCTTTGCCGTATTGATCGCAATCCGGTACAGCCAGGTATAAAACGCACTGTCGCCGCGGAATCGGCCAATCGCCCGGTAAGCCTTGATGAAGGCCTCCTGTGCCACATCCCTGGCTTCATCAGAGTCATGCACGTAGCGATTAACTAACTGTATGATTTTATTCTGGTATTTTAGAACCAGAACATCAAACGCCTGCTTGTCACCCCGTTGTACCTGCTCAACCAGCGTTTGATCAATACTTCGTTCGCCCATCCGGGCTGTCTCCTTTCAACCCGACACTACCCCGGTAGACGCCAGGCGCCCGGAATAGTTCAGTGTTAATGTATGTAAATCAGCTATTTCCTGTAGAAGCGAGTAACACGGCCATGGCCGGGACATTGCACTTCTGCCGGATCGGTTCATGATATGAACAATACCGCTTTCTGACAGGACCCGTTAACTCGCTATGGTAGCCGCAAACAGTTTTGATGTCCTTATCATTGGCAGCGGTGCAGCCGGGTTAAGTCTCGCGCTGCGCCTGCCGTCCCACGTTCGCGTTGCCATTCTCGCCAAGAGCAGCCTCGATGAAGGCTGCACCCTGTACGCCCAGGGAGGTATCTCAGCGGTCACACAGGCACCGGATACCTTTGAATCACACATCGCCGACACCCTGGACGCCGGCGCCAGCCTGAATAATCCGGAGACGGTACGTTTCACCATTGAGCGCGCACCGGAGGTGATCCAGTGGCTGGTCGACCTTGGTGTGCCGTTTACCCGGAACAAAGACGAGTTTCATCTGACCCAGGAGGGCGGCCACTCCACCCGCCGGGTGTTGCATGCCGCCGATGCCACCGGCCGCGCCATGGAAACGACCCTGCTGGACGAGGCGCGCAAACGCAGCAACATCAGCCTGATGGAACACTATATTGCCATCGACCTGATCACCGGTAGCAAACTGGGACTGGAGCACAACCGCTGTCTGGGTGCCTATGTTCTCAACCGCAACGAGCAAAACATACTCGCCTGCAGCGCCCGCAACGTGGTACTGGCCACCGGTGGCGCCAGCAAGGTATACCTCTACACCAGCAACCCGGACACCAACACTGGTGACGGCATTGCCATGGCATGGCGTGCCGGCTGCCGGGTCGCCAACATGGAATTCAACCAGTTCCACCCCACCTGCCTGTACCATCCCAAGGCAAAATCATTCCTGGTGACAGAAGCCGTACGCGGCGAAGGCGGTCGCCTGCTGTTGTCCGACGGCACCCCCTTTATGGAACGCTTTGATGATCGTGGCGATCTCGCTCCGCGTGATATCGTGGCACGTGCCATCGACCATGAAATGAAACGCCTCGGTGAAGAATACGTGCTGCTGGACATCAGCCACAAACCTGCGCCGTTTATCAAGGAACACTTCCCGACCGTCTATACGCGTTGCCGCGAACTCGGTTACGACATGACACTGGAACCGATACCCGTGGTCCCGGCGGCGCATTACACTTGCGGCGGCGTCATGACGGACCTGCATGGCCAGACCGATATCGCCGGGTTGTACGCCATCGGCGAGGTCGCCTGCACCGGCATGCACGGCGCCAACCGTATGGCCAGCAACTCGTTACTGGAGTGCCTGGTGTTTGCCCGCGCCGCCAGCGAACACATAACCGCAACGCTGGCCGACACACCGGACCCTGTTGCCCTGCCACCCTGGGATGAGTCCCGGGTGCGTGACTCGGATGAAGAAGTGGTTGTCAGTCATAACTGGGATGAACTGCGGCGCTGCATGTGGAACTACGTGGGCATCGTCAGGACAGACAAGCGCCTGCAACGCGCATGGCGTCGTGTCGACCTGCTGCAGCAGGAAATCCAGGAGTATTACAGCAACTTCACCGTGTCCAATGATTTACTGGAACTGCGTAATCTCGCAGAGGTGGCTGCACTAATCATCCGTTCCGCACAACAACGCAAGGAAAGTCGCGGCCTGCATTTCACTCTGGATTACCCCGAGACCGACAACAGCAAACCGCCAACCGACACCATCCTCACACCCGACAATACGCAGCCTGTCAAGCTTGCCGTGTAACCGGCTATTCGACCAGTTCACTCCCCCTTTATGCGCGGCGCTTGATCGGATGCTCGGGGGGAGGGTTGGGGAGAGGGAATTCACTTTTTAAAACGAGTAAAAAGCGAGGTGCTTGCAAGCCACTATCAGGAATTCTAAATCAGGTAATCTCGAAACGACTGAAGTCATACTCCTGCGAACACTCTTCGCATTCCACTTTATTAACCTGCGCCTGTGACGGTCCCTCCCACAACCACTGTTGCAGCAACTCCAGCGCAGCCTGTGGCCCACAAGCAGTCACCGCCACCCGGCCATCCCGCAGATTACTGACCTCACCGGTAACACCCAGCGCCTGCGCCTGCTCACGTGTCGACACCCTGAAGAACACGCCTTGCACGCGACCGGAGACATAAAAGCGGGAACAGGCCATGCCGCGGGTTTTACTGCGCGGCAGTATCCGATGTCTGCAACACACCCGTCAGGCCAATGCCTTGCTGCTGCTTGCGCGCAATATATTTTTCGATCGCCGCGCGTGTCACCGGACCTTCCTGGCGCGCCAGGCGCTCACCCTCGGGAGAGATAATGTACGAGGTAGGCAGCCCCAGTACCGGGCCAAGCTCGGTTAAAGGCTGCGGATCCATCTGCATCACCGGGTAGGACATCATATGACTCTCAACAAATTCCCGCAGGTACTCCATGTTGACCTCTTCATAGCTAATACCCAGCACCACGACGGTGTCACTATTGTCTTCATAGAGTCCTACCAGGTCAGGAATCTCCTCCAGGCAAGGCGGACACCAGGTTGCCCAGTAATTGACAATCACCCACTTGCCGCGGAAATCCGACAATGACACCGGCTTGCCATCCAGATCCTTGAGGGTGAAATCGACCTTCTCAGCCGCCGCTGGCAATGCCATCAGTAATGCCAGCATAAATATCAGTGAACGCATTATTATCTCCTTTAGGTTCAGAGAGATTATACTCTCCCCGACATTTTCTGCAGTCGGATCATAGCTGTATGCCGTCACAACAGCAGAACAGCTACAATTAGGACTGACAACCGCATAAACGGTTCCCGGACAAGGCCCTGCATGAGCACCATTAGCAAAGACGATTTCACCACCAGCATCTGTGACGCCCTGCAGTATATTTCCTATTTTCACCCGCAGGATTTCATCCAGGCGCTGTATGCCGCCTACCAGCGTGAACAGTCCCCGGCAGCCAGGGATGCCATGGCCCAAATACTGATCAATTCCCGCATGTGCGCCGAAGGCCATCGCCCGATCTGCCAGGACACCGGCATCGTCAATATATTCCTTAAAGTCGGCATGGATGTTAACTGGGACACCGACAGCAGCATTGATGACATGGTGAATGCCGCCGTGCGCCGCGCCTACCTGGACGCCGACAACCCGCTGCGCGGTTCCATGGTGAGTGACCCGGCCGGTGAACGCCGTAACACCGGCGATAACACCCCGGCCGTCATTCACAAGGATATCGTCCCCGGTAACAAGGTTGAAATTACCGTCGCTGCCAAGGGCGGCGGCTCTGAAAACAAATCACGCTTCGCCATCCTCAACCCGAGTGATAGCATTGTCGAATGGGTACTGCAACAGGTGCCGACCATGGGCGCCGGCTGGTGTCCACCCGGCATCCTCGGCATCGGCATCGGTGGCACCGCGGAAAAGGCCATGCTGCTGGCAAAAGAGGCCATCCTTGAACCTGTCGACATGCATGAGCTGCAGGCGCGCTGGCCGGAAAACAAGCTGGAAGAAATGCGTCTTGAACTGTTTGAGAAAGTAAACGCGCTCGGCATCGGCGCACAGGGTCTCGGCGGATTGACGACGGTACTGGATATAAAAATCAAGGACTATCCCACGCACGCAGCCTCCAAGCCGGTCGCCCTGATACCCAACTGCGCCGCCACCCGGCACGTGCATTTCACCCTCGACGGCAGTGGCCCGGTCGACCTGGTACCACCGCGTCTGGACGACTGGCCGGAGATCACTCGTGAAGCCAGTAGCAACACCCGCCGGATACAACTCGATGAGATTGATCCGGCCATCGAACTGGACTGGAAACCCGGTGATACCCTGCTACTCAGCGGCAAAATCCTCACCGGCCGCGATGCCGCACACAAACGCATCATCGACTGCCTCGAACGCCGCGAACCGTTACCGAACGAGCTGGATTTCAGGGGGCGTTTTATTTACTACGTCGGTCCGGTCGACCCGGTGGGTGACGAAGTGGTCGGACCGGCCGGCCCGACCACCGCTACCCGCATGGACAAGTTTACCGATGAACTGCTTGAAAAAACCGGCCTGCTCGGCATGATCGGCAAGGCGGAACGCGGCCCCGGGGCCATTGAATCGATCGCCCGGCACAAGGCCGTTTACCTGATCGCCACCGGTGGTGCCGCCTACCTGGTTTCAAAAGCAATCCGCAAGGCGCGCGTGGTTGCGTTTCCGGAACTGGGTATGGAAGCCGTCTATGAATTTGAAGTTGAAGACATGCCGGTCACCGTCGCCGTGGATACGCAGGGCAACTCCATTCATGAAAGCGGACCACGCGAATGGAAAGCACGCATCGCCGACATACCCATCATTAAAAAACACTGAGACACACCATGACAGACAAGGTAACCATCTATTTCAATCCGAACTGCAGCAAGTGCCGTCTGAGCCTTGAGCTGCTGGAGCAACAGGGGCAACAGGCCGAGATCATTGAATACCTCAACACCCCACCGGACGCAGCCACACTGGAATCCATCCTCGACATGCTGAACCTGCAACCACGCGAACTGATGCGCAAGCATGAGAAGGAATACGCCGAAGCCGGACTGGACAACCCGGAGCTGTCACGGGCCGAATTGATCAGCGCCATGATTGCATATCCGCGGGTGATAGAACGCCCGCTGGTTGTGAAAAACGGTAAAGCTGCAATAGGCAGGCCGCCGGAGAGAATACTGGATATCCTGTGAATACCCTGAAAATAACCAATCAGGGCAAAAAAGAATCCCTTCTCCCGGACGGAGAGGGGCAAGCCATCATTAACACAATTGCGAAACACTAAACCATGAACGAAATACTCGTGCTCTACTACAGCCGCTACGGCGCTACCTCTGACATGGCGCAGATCATTGCCCGCGGCATTGAAACCCATCCGGACTGCCAGGCGCGCATTCGCACCGTGCCGCCGGTCTCCGCTGTTTGCGAAGCCACCGCAGACGACATCCCGGCAGAAGGACCGCCCTATGCAACACTGGATGACCTGCGCGACTGTGCAGCGCTGGTACTCGGCAGCCCGACCCGTTTTGGCAACATGGCAGCACCACTCAAGTATTTCATCGACACCAGCAGCAGCCTGTGGCTGGGTGGCGAACTGGCTGGCAAACCGGCGGCCGTGTTCACCTCGACCTCCAGCATGCACGGCGGGCAGGAAACCACCCTGCTCTCCATGATGCTGCCTCTGCTTCACCACGGCATGCTGCTGATGGGCCTGCCTTACACCGAGAGCGAACTGTTATCGACCAGCACTGGCGGTACACCCTATGGCCCCAGCCACCTCGCTGGCAGCGACAGCAAACGGCCATTGAGCGATGCAGAGAAACACCTGTGCACTGCACTGGGAAAACGTGTCGCCGACACCACCAGCCGACTCGCCTGACCCCATGCCAGGCAAACGCTTCCTGTATGCACTCACCCTGTTCGGTTACTTCGGCACCCTGACGCTGCTAACGGCCTGGTATGGCTGGCTGGCACCGTCGACACATTTTCCGACCGCGCTGGTCCTGATGATTGCGCTGCTACCGCTGTTGTTCCCGCTACGCGGCCTGCTGCACGGGCGCAAGTACACCTTTGCGTGGAGTTGTTTTCTGGCACTGCTGTATTTTATACATGGCGTGATGGAAGCCTACAGCTCGGAGGTAACCCGGCACCTTGGACTTGTCGAGGTGCTCTGCACATCAGTCTGGTTTCTGGCCGCAATGGCCTATGTGCGTAATAAAGATATTTAGACATCCTCAGTACAACACACCCACAACGGCACCGGTCATGCAGGTCGCCAGTGTACCGGCTGCTATGGATTTCATACCCAGCCGGATAATCTCTTCACGCCGTTCCGGCACCATGGTGGCAAGTCCTCCGATCATGATGCCGAGGCTGCCAAAGTTGGCGAAACCACACAGGGCATAGGTCATAATTAACTGGCTACGCATATCCAGCTGACCGGCTGGCATGGCGGCGAGGTCCAGGTAGGCAAACAGTTCGTTCAGAATCACCTTGGTGCCCAGCAGGGAACCACCGCTGATGGCCTGCTCCCAGGGAATACCCATCAACCAGGCGACCGGCGACAACAACCAGCCCAGCATGCGTTGCAGCGTCAGCGGCACATCGGCAACACCGGGCAACAAACCCAGCATCATATTCACCAGGCTAACCAGTGCGACCATAACGATCAGCATGGCCGTGATGTTGATGATCAGCTCGACGCCCTGCAGGGTGCCCTTGGTCACCGCGTCCATGTTACTGGTGGCACGTTCCGGTGGTACCAGTTCACCGGCAGTGGCACGTTGTTGCGGCGGCAGCAGCAGCTGGGCTACGACAATGGCAGCCGGTGCGCTGATCAGGGAAGCCACCAGGATGTGTCCCATGGCATCCGGGATCACGTCTCTCAAAATACTGGCATACAGCACCATGACGGTCCCGGCGATGGTCGCCATGCCGGTCACCATCAGCGCAAACAATTCACTGCGTGTCATGTCCGCAAGGTAAGGCCGCACCAGTAACGGTGCTTCAACCATACCGACAAACACATTGGTCGCGGTACCGAGTGCCAGCGCACCACCGATGCCCATGGCCCGCTGCAATAACCTTGAGAGACCACGAACGATCAGTGGCAACACACCCCAGTAAAACAACAGGGAAGACAGCGCACTGATCAACAAAATAAGCGGCAGGGCACGAAAGGCCAGAATAAAACTGGAACCCGCCTGCGTTTCTTCAAACGGCAGCTCGTCACCACCAAGGTAACCGAAGACAAAAGAGGTGCCATCAAGCGTCGCCTGCTCAAGGCTCAGCAACAGGTCATTCAGCCCCATGAACATGAGTTTGAACGGTGGCCACCACAGCAACAGCATCGCCAGCAGAAACTGCAGGCCAATACCGGCCAGCAGGGTACGCCAGGGAATACGTGTACGGTCCTCACTGAACAGCCAGGCAAGTATCAGAAACACCAGAATTCCAAACGCGCTTTGCAGGGCAAGTGGCATGGCTGTCTGGTCTACCTGTTGTTATCCAGAACCGATTTGACGAACGGAATGGTCAGGCGTCGCTGCTCGATCAATGAGGCCGTATCAAGCGTGTCGAACAACGCAAACAGCGTCGGCAAATCTCGCGGGAAACGTCGCAGCAGGAACTGCGCGGTTTCTTCCGGCAGCTCCAGCCCGCGCCCGCGAGCACGACAGGCCAGTGACGCAATGACATCCTCGTCACCGAGGGGTTTGAGGGTGTAGGTGATACCCCACCCCAGCCGCGATACCAGGTCAGGCAGTTCGAAACCACACTGGTCCGGACGCTGCGCTGCCGCAACCAGCAAGGTACTGCCAGCCGCACGCACACGGTTGAACAAATCAAACAGGCCGGTCTCCCAGTCGGCATGCCCCGCCGCTGCCGAGACATCATCCAGGCAGATCAGATCAAGTTGCTCCAGGTCTTCCAGCACACCGGGCCCCGGTTCAAGCAGCTCGCGAACCGGCAGGTAGCTGGCACTGCGACCACTCTGGCCGGCACGGTGGCAGGCGGCCTGTAACAAGTGTGTCTTGCCCATGCCGGACACCCCGGCGACATAGACGAGATGTTCACCATCACCGCTGGCCGCCAGTTGCAGGTGCTGTACCAGTTCATTGTTCAGGCCGGGAAAATAACTTTCGAAGCGGGCACTGTCTTTTAGCGCAAGACCCAGCGGTAATTGTGGATTGCTGTTCATTGAAAACGGTTGCAACAAAACCGGCCCTTAACGGCCACTCCTTTGCATGGCCCGCCGCCCCCAGGTCCAGACATAGTCAAAGCCGCTCCACAGCGTCGTCACCAGCACGCCGTATAACAACACATCCATCAGTATCACAGGTAATATCTGTATGCCGGATGAATACAACACCGCCAGCACCAGTAAAACCTGCGCAGCAGTATTAAGCTTGCTGGCAATACTGGGCTCAGCCTCAAACTGTTCAATACGCATATGATAAAACGTGGCACCGGCAACAATGACGAGGTCACGCAATATGACCAGCAACACCAGCCACGCGGGTATCAAGCCAAGCCAGCCCAGAGTTACAAAGCTGCTCACCACCAACAGCTTGTCGGCCAGCGGATCCATAATGCCGCCCAGCCGGCTGCGCCAGTCAAAACGCCTGGCAAGGAAACCGTCCAGCCCGTCGGACAATCCTGCCACGCCGAAGACGATCAAGGCGGCAGTAAAACGTTCCTGTAACAGCAGGATTACCACCGGCGGCACCAGCAGAAAACGCAAGGCCGTTATGACATTCGGAATATCCCGTGCTTTCACTGGCGTAACCGGAAACTGCCGGGGGTATCCGCAGACAGGGGGGACAGCGGTTCCAGCACGGTGCCAATACTCACGGTACGGGTAAGGTCCTGCAGACTGCCATTGAGCTGCAACGCGTACTGGACGTTATTACCGACTACCTTTTCTACCTGCACCGCCACCACGGCTGTCAGACCGCCAAGATAATCACCGAGGCGTGCATAATCCGTCAGTGAGTCCACCCCGGTCACAGTAATACTTACCGCATTCAGATTGCCACCGGTCTGCGAGACTGCAAACCGCGATGCCAGGATATCCGCCGTATCATCAATGCCCTGCTGTGCCAGTACCGCCAGCTCCTGACGACTGTCCGACCAGGCTGAAGGCTTGCCGGCAACGTCCAGTTGCCAGCGTGACGACCAGGCACCGGACGGGCTGCGGTTCAGGCGGCCAATCAGTACCGCCTGCGGGTTGTAGCGCTGCGATGCAGCCAGCACATTATCGAAAAAACCACCCCAGATGTCCGAGAAACGCACCTGTGACTGGTCTTCAAGGTCCATCAACGGAAACAATACCGGTACCCCGCGTTGCCGCGCGGCCTGTTCGATCTGGCGATACACCTCGGTACCATCATCGGCGGCAACCACATAGCGCTTGCCACGGTCCTCCACTGCCAGCCACACCAGCGTATCCGGGCGCTCGGCACCCCAGTAGCTGACGCCCTGCTGCTGCAAGGCACTGCGCACGGCCTCGCCATCGAAACGCACCCACATCTTCAGCACCGCTGGCTTGCTATCAGGTACCGTGTAATAGCGGTACTGCTGGACCAGTTGTGCCGGATCCTTCAGCAACATTATGGCGGGCTCGGTATCAAGGACGGCATCCTGACCGGCAACACGTACCAGCACCTGGCGCAACGCGGTTTTCATGGCCCCGGCCCGCACGTCCGGCGACTGGTCAGCGACCACCACCTCGGACTCGAACAGATTCTCTGCCACCGCCTGCACAGCGGCGACCGGCAGCAACAACAGGACAGAACAGAAGATCGCTGCCAGCAGACTACTTTGTTGATATTTATCCATGCGTTATCACATCAGGTTCAGGAATGATGTCAAGCATACGGGTATCTGCAGAATTTGACCATATCAGCGGCCGATGCAAAAAGCAGGCCTGCGCAGTTTACACCGGTGACAGCCGACCGCTACCATAGCGCCCCTGCCAATCCGGGATACCAGCACGTGAGCGCACAAGACAAATCAAGCAGTTTGAGCTACCGGGACTCCGGCGTCGACATCGATGCCGGCAGTGAACTAATCGAACGCATCAAGCCGGCCGTCGCCAAAACCCGGCGACCGGGTGTGCTGGCCGGACTGGGCGGCTTTGGCGCGCTGTTCGAACTGCCGCTGGACCGCTACCGTGAGCCGGTACTGGTTTCGGGTACTGATGGCGTGGGGACCAAGCTGAAACTGGCAGTTGAGGCCGGGCTGCATGACAGCATCGGCATCGACCTGGTCGCCATGTGTGTCAACGACATCGTCGTCGCCGGCGCCGAACCGCTGTTTTTTCTCGACTACTATGCCACCGGCAAGCTTGATCTGGACGTCGCCAGCGACGTCATCAAGGGCATTGCCGCCGGTTGTGAACTGGCCGGCGCCGCGCTGGTGGGTGGCGAAACTGCCGAAATGCCGGGCATGTACAGAGAAGGCGATTATGACCTGGCCGGCTTCAGTGTCGGTATTGTCGAGAAGTCGGCCATCCTCGACGGCAGCGCCGTCAGTGCCGGCGACACCCTCATCGGACTGGCCTCTTCCGGGCCACACTCCAACGGTTATTCACTGATACGCAAGATTATTGAGGTCAGTGGTTACCAACTGAATGACGACCTGGATGGCCGGCCACTGGCGGAGTGGCTGCTGGCCCCGACGCGAATTTATGTCAAACCCCTGCTGTCCCTGTTCAGCCATATCAAGGTGCACGCACTCGCCCATATCACCGGGGGTGGCCTGACCGAAAACCTGCCACGGGTGCTCCCGGAAAACACCCGTGCCGTCATCGATACCGGCGCATGGCAGACAAGCACCATATTTAAATGGCTGCAGCACAACGGCAATGTCGAAACCACGGAGATGTACCGCACCTTCAATTGCGGTATCGGCATGGTCGTTTGCGTGGCCACAGCCGATGTGTCGGCTGCCCTCGAGCACCTGAGGGGCCAGGGTGAAGATGCTCGCGTTATCGGCCATATCGAACAGACAGATGGCAAACCCGGAGTTGTTTACACCCGCTAGACACCCATGATCGCGGCACCCTCCCCACTCCCCGTTGTTATTCTGATTTCCGGCCGGGGCAGCAACCTGCAATCGATTATTGATGCCGTTGCGCAAAAACGGCTGGCCGTTGAAATCCGTGCTGTCATCAGCAACCGGCCGGCAGCAGCAGGCCTGCAACGCGCCCGCGAGGCAGGTATAGCAGTTGAAGTCGTCGACCATACGCAGTTCCCGGACCGCCAGGCATTCGACCAGGCATTACTCACCTGTATTGAACGCTTTCAACCGGCGCTTGTCGTACTGGCAGGTTTCATGCGCATACTGACTGCCGGATTTGTACACCACTACCACGGGCAAATGCTGAATATTCATCCATCATTACTGCCGGCATTTCCGGGTATGAATACACACCGGCGCGCACTGGAAGCCGGCTGCAGTCAACACGGCGCCAGCATCCACTTTGTCACCGAGGCCGTCGATGGCGGTCCGGTGGTGTTACAGGCACAGGTACCGGTGCACCCGGACGATACAGCCACCACACTGGCGGCACGGGTACTGGAACAGGAGCACCGCCTGTACCCGCTGGCAATAAGCTGGTTTGCAGAACAACGGCTGCAACTCGACAGCAGCGGTCAAGCAACACTGGATGGCAAGGTACTTACCGAGCCAGTGATACTTACGCAGGGATCGGAAACGCCATGCTGAGAAAATGGCTGTCAGGCCTGGTGCTGTTGGCAGGCCTCATGGCGCACACGGCACTGTTCGCTGTCGACCTGTCTGATTTCGAGGCCAGTTATATTCTGAAACGCGGCAGCCTGCGTATCGGCTCATCAAATATTGAATTTCGCAGCGCTAACGATGGCAGCTACGTCTACGAATCACACAGCTGGCCCACCCGCTGGGTCGCCTGGTTGCTGAAAGACCGCCTCTATGAAAGCAGTCGCGGCAGCATCGTCGCCAACAGTCTGCGCCCGGACACCTATCACTACCTGCGCACCGGTGGCAGCCGCGAGCGTGAAGCTGACCTTTCCTTTGACTGGAAACAAAACCGGGTAAAAAACCATGTAGAGGGCAGCCTCTGGGAAATGGAAATCCCGACCGGTACTGTTGACAAGCTCGCATCACAGCTCGGCATGATGCTGGCATTGCGGCAGAACAGGGACGACGTAACCTTCAAGGTTGCAGACGGCGGCCGCCTCAAGGAATACCGCTTCAAGGTCATCGGACACGAGACCGTGGAGGTTCCGGCCGGCACTTTCGAGACAGTGAAAATTACCAAGTTGCGTGACAACAAGGACCGGGTTACCTACGTATGGTGTGCCCCGGCGCTCAACTACCTGCCGGTGCGTATCTGGCAACGTGAAACGGATGATGCCGAGTACACCAGTGACCTGGAAAATTTTAGTGAAGTGCTTCGAATAGAATAGGGAATCGCGGACACGCTCCGCTCCTGCAGCAATAGATACACCTGCAGAAACCGACCGTACCGCGATCAGTGTCAGGCAACCGCAATCGCGCATGCAATGCGCCCCTACCCTTTAGACACACTTGCAGGAGCGGACCGTGTCCGCGATTTATTTTGTTCGTATTGTTTACGGCTGTAGACGGCCTGCATATCCCCTCTCCCTGGCCCTCTCCCGAAGGGAGAGGGGATGGAATATTGCAGCAGCGAGTTTATCCGCGAACAGGGAAACGCTAGGTCTTCGGCAGGGTAACGCCCTTCTGTCCCTGGTACTTGCCGCCACGGTCCTTGTAGGACGTCTCACACTCCTCGTCAGACTCCAGGAACAGCACCTGTGCGACACCCTCATTGGCATAAATCTTCGCCGGCAAGGGTGTGGTATTGGAGAATTCCAGCGTCACGTGCCCTTCCCACTCCGGTTCAAACGGCGTGACATTGACAATAATGCCGCAACGGGCATAGGTGGATTTGCCAAGACAAATGGTGAGCACACTGCGCGGGATACGAAAATATTCCACGGTGCGCGCCAGTGCAAACGAGTTCGGCGGGATGATACAAACATCCGATTTCACATCAACAAAACTGTTGTCGTCAAAATTCTTCGGGTCGACGATGGCAGAATTGATGTTGGTAAAAATCTTGAACTCGTCGGAACAGCGGATATCGTAACCGTAACTTGAAGTGCCGTAAGAGACGATGCGACCGTTGCCATTCTCCCTGACCTGGCCGGCCTCGAACGGCTCGATCATGCCGTGCTCCCGGGCCATGCGGCGAATCCACTTGTCTGATTTAATCGACATCTAGGAAACCTGGATAATTGGCCGGGGCGAAGCTGCCGCCCCGACAGGATGATTATTAGTCGTTCTGGATGACAATCTGCGGAAACTTGGCGGCGTAATCCCTGGTCTTCAGCGACAGCTTGGCAGCCGTGCGGCGCGCGATTTCCCGGTAGATTTGTGAAATACGTGCTTCCGGTTCTGCAACTACCGTCGGCTTGCCGGCATCCGTCTCTTCACGGATACGTATGTCGAGCGGCAAGGCGCCGAGAAAATCGGTATTGTTCTGCTCGGACATGCGCTCACCACCACCCGCACCAAAGATGTGTTCTTCATGGCCACATTCGCTGCAGATGTGGATACTCATATTTTCGATAATACCCAGCACCGGTACCTCTACCTTCTCGAACATCTTCAGACCCTTGCGGGCATCCAGCAAGGCAATGTCCTGCGGGGTGGTGACGATCACGGCGCCACTGACCGGCACCTGCTGCGCCAGCGTCAGCTGTATGTCGCCGGTACCCGGCGGCAGATCGACGATCAGGTAGTCGAGATCCTTCCAGTTGGTGTCATTCAGCAACTGCTGCAGCGCCTGGGTCACCATCGGACCACGCCAGATCATCGGCGTTTCCTCGTCAATCAGGAAACCGATGGACATGGCCTGCAAATGATAGCTGTTCATCGGCTCCAGTGATTTACCATCCAGCGACTCCGGCTTGCCACTGACGCCCAGCATGCGCGGCTGACTCGGCCCGTAGATATCGGCATCCAGTATGCCGACATTGGCGCCTTCGGCTGACAGTGCCAGCGCCAGGTTGACTGCTGTAGTTGACTTGCCAACACCCCCCTTGCCTGAAGCAATGGCGATGATATTCTTGATCCCTTCTATATGCTTGACACCTTTCTGTGCAGAATGCGCCGACACCCTGGTGGTCACTTCCACCCTGGCGGTACTGATACCGTCGATGGATTCGAGCAACTCCCTGAGCTTTGCAGCCAGCGTTGCATGGTATCCAGCTGCCGGAAAACCCAGCACCACCGAAACCGAGACGCTAGCGCCATCAACCGAGATATCCTTGACGCACTTGGTTGATACCAGGTCCCTTTCGAGGTACGGGTCTACATAGGTTGCCAGCTTTTCTTCTATCTGGGCTTGGGTTACTTCGGCCATTGTTCCACTCCTGAGAAAACCAACTGCCGTTGTTTTGGCAGCTCGGTAAAATTGACCGCGAATTGTACACGAACTAAACCGGATCGTCCTGTTGTTGGCTGGCGCCGATCCCCACGCCTCGCCGGTCTATGGCATACTTGACCCTCGAATATTCATACTAGTATCAGGGTTTTAATCCGGACAGCAGCCGCATGAGTCAAAAAAACCGCACAATTCTGGTCACCAGTGCATTACCTTATGCCAATGGCCCTATCCACATCGGGCATATGGTCGAATACATCCAAACGGATATCTGGGTACGCTTCCAGCGCTTGCGCGGCCAGCATTGCCTGTATGTGTGTGCCGATGACGCACACGGCACTCCCATTATGTTGCGGGCACGCCAGC
>Ga0316193_10001419_pt1 | contig 16116 bp, 14 predicted proteins | sample MerIslsedime2_MG_FD_207735 | JGI IMG/M metagenome (GOLD analysis project Ga0316193, IMG submission 207735) | Coastal sediment microbial communities from Maine, United States - Merrow Island sediment 2 | ecosystem: Environmental > Aquatic > Marine > Coastal > Sediment | place: USA: Maine...
GAAGCCAGGAGGCCGGTTGCTGGTGTACGTACCGGCATTTCAGATTCTGTATAGCCAGATGGATCGGCACGTGGGGCATTTCCGCCGTTACCGACGCAAACCCTTGGTAAACCTCCTGCAGACTGTCGGGTTCGACGTGAGCAAAGCCTACTACGTAGACAGCCTGGGTTTTCTGGCGACACTGGTCTATAAGGTCGTTGGCGATCGCTCGGGTAGCGTGAACTCGCGCAGCGTTGCCTTTTACGATTCCATAATATTTCCGCTAAGTCGGATCGTCGATTTTCTGGCAGTCGGGTCCTTCGGGAAAAACCTGGCAGTTGTTGCGACCAAACCAGCGAAGGCACCTCATGACTAAGCAAATCAATGCGACAAGCCCAAGATGGGCGACGCTCATGCTATGGCTGGTCGCGACCGCAATCGGCGTATTTCTGTCCCTGCTTGTCATTGACTCGGCTTTCTACGAGGGCGAGTACATCCCGATGGGAAATGACTCCTTCTATCACGCCCGCCGAATGCTGGACACAGCCGTCGGTGATCGGGGTTTCTACCAGTTCGATGAACGAACACACGTTCCCGACGGAGCCTGGATCCCCTGGCCCTGGGCCTATGATTATCTGATGGGACAAGCCGCCGGGCTTGCGCAGTGGCTAAGACCTGCGACAGATCCGCTGGGTTTCCTGAGTTACGTGCCAGTGATCTGGTTGGCGGTCAACGCCGCGTTGTTTTTAGCGGCTGCCGGACAGGCTGGCTTGACCCTCACCTATCGCGCCACGGCAATGCTGGCTTTTGCCCTGGCGCCTTTCGTTCAACTAATGCACATGGTTGGCAAAGTCGACCATCATTTTGTTGAATTCACTTTCGTACTGCTTGTGACCTGGCTCGGATTACGCTGGTTCTCCGCGAAACAAAGCAGGGCATCAGCAATTGGGCTGGGGCTGGCGTTGGGGTTGGCGCCGGGATTTCATAACGGGCTGTTTATACTGCAGATTCCGGTCCTTCTGTGCGTAGGATTGTTATGGTTACGCGGCGAGCGGCTCGCGCGCCGCGATCTGCACGCGTTGGCTTTGACCCTGGTGGCTGCCACCGTAGTCATCGTGTTGCCGTCGGAACCGTTCAGACAAGGTTTGTTCGAGTTCGGGCTACTGTCGTGGTTTCATTTGTATGCCGCTGTCTGCACTTCCGTTGTGCTCGTCTTCGTTGGCTGGCGCGCCTATGACAAGAAATCGCTGCTGACACTTGTCGGTGTTTGCCTGGCTCTTGCATTGCCGTTGCTAGGCCAACTAATACTCGGTGCGGCGTTCTTGTCGACTGACATTTCTATCCTGACGGGTGTGCTGGAAGCAATGAGCCCGTACACATTGTTTTTCCATGAGTTCGGGCCGCTGAGGACGGTTGCTCACTACAGCTGGTTGTTACTGCTTGCTCCGGTCCTGCTTGTCTACTATCTGTGGAGCGCTTCGCAACGGGGTTCGCCCCGAGACCTGTTTTTTGCAGTGATGGCAGTGTTCGGGCTCGCGTTTCTGTTAGCGCAGTTCCGATTTAATTACTTCGGTCTCTTCAGCCTGATTGTCGGTAGTTTGCTCGTCGCGCAACGCGTCGCGGAAAAGCTTCGTTGGCACGGTGGCCTTGTTGTTGTCGGCCTGTTGGCCGGCGTCCTGATCGCATATCAGCCTCCCCTTCGGCAGCACCTGTTTGCCGTTTATGCATTAGGCGCTGCACCAATGTATGAAAGGGCGCGCCCCTTGTTCATGGATCTGGCCGAACGTTGCGAACAAGAGCCAGGCGTAGTGTTGGCAAATGCGAACGACGGCAACTATGTACTGTTTCATACCGAGTGCAGTGTGATCAGTAACAATTTCAGGCTTACGTCGGAAGATGAGCGCAAGATCGCACAGATTGAGACAATGATGCGACTATCGCCCGATGCATTGCGCGAGTATCAACCCGACGTGAGATATCTCTTGCTTCGCACTAGTGACTTCATTATCGAACGCGATGGTAGGCTCGAGATCGACAGAAGCGCGCCTCTGGCCAGAGTGCTCTTATCGAGCTCAGAACCACCGGACGGATTCGAGCTGATCCAGACGATTTTGTTAGAGCGGAACGGTGGATCCGAAGTCTATGCCAAGGCTTTCGCTTTGCATTAAGAAAGCGGCCTCGCCCGGAGAGATGGCCTCGCTTCGGTCGGCGCGCCCGGAGAGATTGATTCGGGCCTGCGGCCCTCACCCCTTCGGGGCGCCTCCGGCGTCCAAACCGGCTGCGCCGGTTTGTCGAACGGTCGCTCTGCGAGCGACTTAGTTCGAACTCTCGCAGGAAGCAGAAATAAAAAAACGGGGCCGCAAGGGCCCCGTTCTTTTTATTGGCGCGCCCGGAGAGATTCGAACTCCCGACCGCCCGGTTCGTAGCCGGGTACTCTATCCAGCTGAGCTACGGGCGCATTTTTTCAACTACAAATTCAGTGGCGGAGAGAGAGGGATTCGAACCCTCGAAGGGCTTTTAACCCTTACTCCCTTAGCAGGGGAGCGCTTTCGACCACTCAGCCATCTCTCCATAGGGTCGTACCCGCTGCCCTACGGGGCTCCGCGGGAGCGCCATAGTACTGATCGGTGTACTCAAGGTAAAGCCCCAAGGCGTTATTCGCCCGGGCTATTGTCTTGTGCCTCTTCCGAGGCTTTTTCGCTCTGAATACGCTCGTAGATCTCTTCACGGTGCACGGCGACGTCTTTCGGGGCGTTGATCCCGATTCGTACCTGATTCCCTTTGACCCCCAAGACAGTGATCGTGATATCGCTCCCGATCATTACCGTCTCACCAGCGCGTCGCGTCAGAATAAGCATGACTTCCTCTCCTGCCTTCTTTTTAGGGCTCCGCCCCTTTCTTATTACGCGTCGTTCGTCTGTAAACCCCTGTAATACTAGCGGATTTTTGGCACAGATGCCCACAGAACTTGGATATTAGGCCGTGAGCTCACGCTAGATGTTCCGCCACCCATGCGGAAACTGAGCTCAGCGCAGCGTCGAGAGCCTCGGGATCGTTGCCTCCAGCCTGTGCGAAGTCGGGGCGACCACCGCCTTTGCCACCAACCTGTTCGGCCACGGGCTTGATCACATCACCAGCCTTTATGCGGTCCGTATTGTTCTTCGTAACGCCCGCCGCGAGGCGCACTTTGCCGTCTTCGACCGTGCCCAGTACGACCACCGCATTCTGCAATTTGTCTTTGGCGCGATCGACCGCCTCGCGCAAAAGGCTGGCATTGACACCCTCCACACGCGCCGCGAGCACCTTGATACCAGCGATCTCCTGGATGTTGTCTTCCTGGTCCGATGCCTCTCCCGTGATGAGTGCGTGTCTCGCCGTCGCCAGTTTCTTTTGAAGTTCCTTGTTTTGCTTCAGGAGCTGCGCAACCCCGGCCGCGGCCTGATCAGGCTGGGTCTTGAGCAAGTCCCCAAGCTCATTGAGCACGCGCTGATTGGCGTCGACCCACTCGAGTGCACCCTTGCCCGTCACCGCTTCAATGCGGCGCACGCCAGAGGCGATACCGCCTTCATGCGTAATTTTGAAAACACCAATATCACCGGTGCGATCGACGTGTGTGCCGCCACACAGCTCGATCGAAAAGCCCCCAAAATTCAGAACGCGCACTTCATCGTCGTACTTTTCGCCAAACAGAGCCATAGCGCCGGACTCGACGGCGGCGTCGTAACTCATGAGCTTCGTTTCTGCTGCCACGTTACGACGAATCTCCTCGTTGACGATGTCTTCTATGTCAGCGAGTTGCTCGTCCGTTACGCCGTCGTAGTGCGAAAAGTCGAAGCGCAGACGATCCGGCGCCACGAGTGAGCCTTTTTGTTGAACATGATCGCCAAGAACTTTCCTAAGCGCGGCGTGCATCAGGTGTGTTGCCGAGTGATTGAGGCGAATCGCCTGGCGTCGCTCCGCATCGACATGCGCTTCAACCTTGTCGCCGACGCTAATCTCGCCCGCCTGCACTGATCCGTAATGGACGATGGCCTTGCCGCTCTTCTGGGTTTCCGTCACGACAAATGAATGATCACCAGCAGACAGAACGCCTTTATCGCCAACTTGCCCGCCACTCTCTGCATAGAAGGGCGTCGTTGAGAGCACCACAGCGCCATCGTCTCCGACAGACAACTCGTCAACCGGTTTGCCGTCGTTGAATAACGCGACGACTATGCAGGATGCTTCGGTACTCTCATAACCCGAGAACGCCGACTCAATATCCGTCTTGATATCGTCGCCACCGATAGCGCGGAACTTGCTCGCGGCTCGAGCGCGGTCGCGCTGCCCGGTCATTGCGTCTTCGAATCCTGATTGATCAACGCTTAATCCACGTTCGCGCGCGATGTCGGCGGTCAGGTCAACCGGAAAACCATACGTGTCGTAGAGTTTGAAAACGACATCGCCCGGTATTTCCTTGCCGCTGAGATCGGCGATTGCACCGTCGAGAATTTCCATGCCCTGGTCCAACGTCTCGGCGAATCGCTGCTCTTCCTTCTTGAGCACCTTCTCGACATGCGCCTGCGATTTCCTGAGTTCCGGATACGCGTCGCCCATTTCCTTTACGAGTGGCGCGACGAGCTTATAGAAGAACAGGTCGTGAGCACCGAGTTTCTTGCCATGGCGAATAGCGCGACGAATGATGCGTCTGAGAACGTATCCCCTGCCCTCGTTGCCCGGCAGCACGCCGTCAACGATAAGGAATGAACACGCACGGATATGATCGGCGATGACGTTCAGGGAACTCGAACCGTCATTCTTGACGCTGAGTATATTCGCCGTGGCTTCGATCAAATTGGCGAACAGATCAACCTGGTAGTTGCTGTGCACACCCTGCATGACAGCGGCGATGCGCTCGAGGCCCATGCCGGTATCCACAGACGGCTTCGGCAACTCTGCCATCGCGCCATCGGCAGAGCGATCAAATTGCATGAAGACGAGATTCCAGATTTCGACGTAACGATCACCGTCTTCGTCCGGTGAACCCGGCGGGCCGCCTGCAACATCAGGGCCGTGGTCGTAAAAGATCTCGCTGCAAGGGCCACAAGGTCCCGTGTCGCCCATCGCCCAGAAATTGTCCTTCTCACCCAGGCGTGAAAAACGCTCTGGGTCTATGTTCATTTCCTTGAGCCATATGTCGGCGGCTTCGTCGTCGTCATTGAAGACAGTGACCCAGAGCTTCTCGGGTGGCAGCCCAAGAGTCTCGGTCAGGAACTCCCAGGCGTACTTGATTGCATCACGCTTGAAGTAGTCGCCGAAACTGAAGTTACCAAGCATCTCGAAGAACGTGTGGTGACGAGTCGTGTAACCAACATTCTCGAGATCATTGTGCTTGCCACCGGCGCGAACGCAGCGCTGCGATGTGGCCGCCCGATCGTACTTGCGCTTGTCTTCGCCCAGGAAGACGTCTTTGAACTGCACCATGCCGGCATTCGTAAAAAGCAAGGTCGGATCATTGCCCGGCACGAGCGGAGAACTCGCGACAACTTCATGGCCCTTGTCGCGGAAGAATTCCAGGAATGCCTGGCGCAGCTCGTTGGTCGTCATGTGTTTCATCAGGCGAATTCTACGTTTAATCGTCGCCTGCTGAAACAGCCGCCTGTATTTGGTCCTGTTCGAAGCCCCGCGACTGGAGAAAGCGCATCTGCCGCGCCTTCTCTTTGAATTCTGCCGGTCGCTCCGTGCCGAATTTCTTCAGCCGAACCTCGACGGCAAGTGCATACCAGTCCTGAGCCGCCTCTTGAATGCCCTCTTCAGTGACACCGTCATTGACGCCCTTCTGACGCAGATCTGCGCGGATCTTCGCGGGGCCCTTACCCTGGTTGATGCGCGACCGAACGAACGCTTCAACGAAGCGCGTGTCACTCTGCAGACCATCTTCGACCAGTTGCGCCACGGCATCGTCTGCCACATCGGCATCGAATCCGAAGCGCGTTAGTTTGTCGAACAGTTCCGAGCGCCCGTGCTCGCGTCGGGCGAGATAGTCCATGGCCTTTTTGCGGGCCTCTATGGGGTCTTGGAACTTATCGTCGGACATCGAGAATTGGGGTCAGAGCCCTTGGGCTCTGACCCCATCCAAGTAACTACGCTTCCTTGGCGACGGCCTCTGCGTCATCGGCAACCTGCGGCACTTCTTCCTTCTCAGGTAGCAATATCGCCCGGATATTCGCTTCGATTTCGGCGGACGTTTCCGGGTTCGCCTTCAGGTATTCGCGCACGTTCTCCTTGCCCTGGCCAATGCGATCTTCGCCGTAGCTGTACCAGGAACCGGCCTTGTCGATCAGGCCATGCTGCACACCGAGGTCAATGATCTCGCCTTCACGCGAAATACCGAAGCCGTACAGGATTTCGAACTCGGCCATTTTAAACGGCGGCGATACCTTGTTCTTGACGACTTTGACGCGCGTCTGGTTACCGATGACCTCGTCGCCTTTCTTGATGGCGCCTATACGACGAATATCGAGACGGACCGAGGCATAGAACTTGAGTGCATTACCACCGGTCGTCGTTTCGGGGCTGCCGAACATGACACCGATCTTCATACGAATCTGGTTGATGAAGATAACCATCGCGTTCGAGCGCTTGATGTTGCCGGTCAGCTTCCTGAGTGCCTGCGACATCAGGCGAGCCTGCAGACCCATATGTGAGTCACCCATCTCGCCCTCGATCTCGGCTTTCGGTGTCAAAGCCGCAACCGAATCAACAACGATGATATCGACTGCGCCTGAGCGCACGAGCATGTCGGTAATCTCGAGTGCCTGTTCGCCGGTATCGGGCTGCGACACGAGCAGTTCGTCGACGTTAACACCTAATTTCTCGGCGTAGCTTGGGTCGAGTGCGTGTTCAGCATCGACGAAGGCGGCCGTGCCGCCCGTCTTCTGTGCCTCGGCAATGATCTGCAGAGTCAGTGTCGTCTTACCTGAAGACTCGGGACCATAGACTTCGACAACCCGGCCTTTGGGTACGCCGCCGATGCCGAGGGCCACATCGAGCCCGATCGAGCCTGTCGATACCACCTCGATATCGCGAGCGGTAACACTATCGCCAAGGCGCATAACCGAGCCTTTGCCAAACTGCTTTTCGATTTGTCCCAGGGCTGCGGCGAGTGCCTTTTTACGATTGTCATCCATTGTCTAGTGCCATCCGGTTGGTGTGGTTGAAGGGGTGCTATTATTCCACAAACACCTGTACATAACTACAGTGTCGAGATGCTTTATCTATGCGGTTTCTACAGAAACTCGAAGAAAAACTCAGAAGTCTTTGACTATCGGGCGGTATATCGTGCGGCCGTGCTCGGTGATCGACTCCATGAGCTCGAAACCGGCCCACTCGATCTCCGCATTTTGCGCCAGGCCCATCGTCTCGAATGGCCGCGCATTGCGCGCCACGGTGATGTGCGGTCGATAAACGCGCTGTGCCGGCTCGACACCGGAGGCCAGTACAATGCCGTTGAGCTGCTCAACCAGGCGCTCGAGATCGGGTGGCACGCGCGGTGGCACCACAGCGGCAATCTTGGGCCGCGGCCAGAACTCGAGGCGGTCGAGGCGTACACGAAACGGCTCAAAGGTGATCGCCCGCGCCGATTCCATCAATTCGGGAATGAAGCGCACGTCAAGATCGCCGATGAACGCCAGTGTCACGTGCCACTCGCTGCGCTCCACGGCTCTTCCTTCGACGAGCTTGGTGACCGGGCTGATTGCGTCACGCAGGCGCTCCCGCTGCCGATGGTCCGGCCACAATGCAAAAAAGATACGCTTGGTATTCAAAGCCGATCCATGACGCCCTGCAGGGCATGTACGACAGTAAGCTCGCGAACCAGGTCGCGATCGCCGTCAAAATGCTGGCAGCTTGTATCCGTCCTGACTTTGCTGCCATCCCTGACGGACCACGCGAACCACACCGTCCCGACCGGCTTCTCTTTGCTGCCGCCATCAGGGCCCGCAACCCCGCTGACAGCTACCGCAATGTCGGCGCCGCTAAGATTCAGCGCGCCGTTGGCCATCTCCTCGACAACGGGCTCGCTCACCGAGCCATGCTCTTCGATAACCGGGTTCTGCACACCGAGCATCTGTTCTTTGGCGCCGTTCGAATAACTCACGATGCCATAGTGAAATACGCCAGAGGCGCCAGGAATATCGGTAATGGCTTTGGCGACCCAGCCACCCGTGCAGGACTCAGCCGTGGAAACGGCCTTGCCAGCCTCGGTCAGATCAGCAACGAGCGCCGCGGCGAGTTTCTGGATCGATTCGTGGTCAGCCATTTAGTACGGATTCGTAGAGTGCGACGTGCTTATCCGCCATCGTATCGATCGAGAACTCATTTTGCATCCGTTGTTGTCCGGCGGCGCCCATTTGTCGCCTGCGATCCTCATCCTCGATCAGTTCCTCGAGCGCACGGGTGAATGCCTCAACATCCTCGGCCGGCGTAAGGAGTCCGGTTTCCCCATCGACGACGGCCTCGGGCAACCCCCCCGCATCGAAACCCACCACCGGAACTCCGGCTGCCGCTGCCTTCAGTGTTGCCACACCCAGACCTTCAGCAAGGGCCGGATGCGCAAAGATATCAATGCACCCCATGAAATCATCCAGGTCATCGCGAAAACCCGGGAACTGCGCGATATCGCCCAGGCCCAGCGAAGCGGCCTGCGCGCGAAGCTGGTTGTTGAGATAGCCGTCGCCGAAAATGATGAGTCGAACCTGCGGATGCGTCTTCTTGAGCTCGGCAACGGCCTGCAGCAGGTAGCGATGTCCCTTGCGGGGTATCAACTGGCCCGCAGCAGCAATAACACAGGCATCAGCCGGAACCGCGAACTCCTCGCGAACCGCGCTGCAGTCCGCACAATTTGACAGCTGCTTCGTGTCCACGGCACTGCGAATCACCTCGATCCGCGCCTCATCGACATCGTGTTCGTGCAGGACACGCGCAATCGTCTCGGAAATGGCGATGATCTTTTTGAAGGGTCGGTAACGCAACGCCGCCATCAAACGCATCTCTACATTGTCCACGCGGCGTGATACGACCGCCGGAATATCCGCAAAACTCGCGGCGATTCCGCCGAGCATGTCGGCCCCGCGCCGGCTATGGCAGTGGACGATATCCGGCTGCTCGCGCTGCAGGTACTGTATGAGCCGGTACGCGAATGGCAGATCCATATCACCCGCACAAAACAGGTTTTGTACGTGGATACCGGCGCTGCGCGCGGCCGTGTCAATCCCGGAACCCGGAGGACAAACGAGTATCGACTCATGACCGCGCTCGGCAAGCGCCGAAATCAGGTAGATCACCTGCTGTGGCCCACCATAAAGATGGCGCCCTGTTTCGACATGCAGTATTTTCATGAACCGAACCATACCAAAATCGCCCGCCGGGGCGGGCGCCAACAACAAAAATGAAGGCTGAAGTAACTCCAGTTCACACGCCGATGATGCGGCAGTATCTCGCCATCAAGGCCGAGTACCCGGATATGCTCGTTTTTTATCGCATGGGCGACTTTTACGAGTTGTTCTATGACGATGCCAAGCGCGCTGCATCGCTGATGGACATTACGCTGACGTCTCGTGGCAAGTCGGGTGGCAACCCGATTCCGATGGCCGGTGTGCCCTATCACGCCATCGAGGGCTACCTCGCCAAGCTCGTGCGCAAGGGTGAGTCGGTAGCAATCTGTGAGCAGGTGGGCGACCCGGCAACGAGCAAGGGGCCGGTCGAACGCCGGGTCACGCGCATCGTGACGCCTGGCACGCTTACCGACGAGGCGTTGCTGGCCGAGACGCGCGACAACCTCGTCGCATCGGTGTTTGCAGATGGCGACGGCGTCGGCATTGCCTGGCTCGACCTGGCCGGTGGCCGTTTTCGCCTGACCGAGGTCCCTGACCTCGAAAGCATGCTCGGAGAAATCGAACGGCTGCGCCCCGCCGAGCTGATCGTTGACGAGGACCAGGCGTTTGACGGTTCATTCAGGAAGACCATTCGCGTCACCCGCCGCCCCCCCTGGCATTTCGAAATCGACAGTGCGACACGACTGCTTTGCGCGCAGTTCGGCACGCGCGACCTGAGCGGCTTCGGCTGCGATGATTTCGCACGCGGCGTTGCCGCAGCGGGCGCGCTCATGCAGTACGTCACTGACACGCAAAAGTCAGCATTGCCGCACCTGCAGTCGCTGGCCGTCGAGCGCCGCGAGGACGCGGTCATCATGGATGGGCCGACGCGCCGCAATCTCGAACTCGAGGAGTCGTTGAGCGGCCACCACGAACACACACTTGCAGGTGTCATGGATCATTGCCAGAGCCCGATGGGCTCGCGCCTGCTGCGGCGCTGGATACAACGACCGCTGCGCGATGCGACCCGGCTCAAGGCGCGATACCAGGCCATAGAGACATTCATGACGGGTGCTTCGATCACCGACCTGCAGAGCAGGATCGACGGAATCGGCGACATCGAACGAATTCTGTCCCGCGTCGCACTGCGTTCTGCGCGACCGCGAGATCTGAGACAGTTGTCCGAAGCCCTGTCGCGCTTGCCGGCACTGCGGCAACAACTGGGCGTGCTCGACTCGCCGTTGATCCACGAACTTAACGAACACATCGACGAGCACCGCCGGCAACATGAGATGCTTGCCAGGGCCATCATCGACAGCCCACCCATGCTGATCCGGGACGGCGGTGTCATTGCCGACGGCTACGACGACGAACTCGATGAATTGCGTGCTATCGCGGCGAACGCGGACCAGTACCTGCTCGAGCTCGAATCCCGCGAGAAGGAGCGCACGGGCATAGCGACCCTGAAACTGGGCTACAACCGCGTTCACGGCTACTACATCGAGATCAGCAAGGGCCAGGCCGACAAAGCGCCGGTTGAATATGTGCGGCGGCAAACACTCAAAGGTGCTGAACGCTACATCACGCCGGAACTGAAGGAATTCGAAGACAAAGTCCTTGGGGCACGCGAGCGAGCGCTGGCGCGCGAAAAACTGCTGTACGAAGGACTGCTCGACGAACTTCACGCCGTACTCGGCGAACTGCAGCTTACGGCGTCTGCACTTGCGGAGGTCGACGTACTGACCTGCCTCGCAGAACGTGCACAAAGCCTCGGACTCTGCAAACCCGAGATCGCAGACACGCCGTGCATCGAGATCAAAGGCGGCAGGCATCTCGTCGTGGAACAGGTCATCGAGACGCCATTTATCGCAAACGATGTATCGCTCGATTCATCGCAGCGACTGCTGGTCGTCACGGGCCCAAACATGGGCGGCAAATCCACCTACATGAGACAGACCGCCCTGATCGCGATACTCGCGCACATTGGCAGCTTTGTGCCGGCCGAGAGCCTGCGCATAGGTCCGATCGATCGCATCTTCACGCGCATTGGCGCATCCGATGATCTTGCTGGTGGCCGCTCGACGTTCATGGTCGAGATGACCGAGACCGCGACGATTCTGCACAACGCGACCGAGCAAAGTCTCGTCCTCATGGACGAGATCGGGCGCGGTACCAGCACCTTTGACGGCCTGTCACTTGCGTGGGCAGCCGCACATTACATGGGTGAGACGGCCAACGCTTTCACATTGTTTGCAACGCACTATTTCGAACTGACAGCACTCGCGCAGGAACTGCCGGCGTGCAGCAACGTGCATCTCGATGCCACCGAGCACGGCGGAGAACTCGTGTTCCTGCATGCGGTCAAGCCCGGTCCCGCTAACCAGAGCTACGGACTGCAAGTCGCGGCGCTGGCCGGCGTGCCCAAAGCAGTCATTCGTCGTGCGAAGGCGTACCTGAAAACACTGGAATCCATGCAGTCGAGCATTGGCGACAGCCCGCAGGGGCAATTGCCATTGACCGTCAGGGAGCCTGACGTGGAGGACCCGCTGCGCGGCGCTGTCGAAACGCTTGATCCGGATGCGATGTCACCGCGCGAAGCGCTCGAGGCGCTCTACAAGCTGAAAGAGTTGTAGGAGCGCCGCAAGAACAGGGTCAGAGCCCTTGGGCTCTGACCCCTACTGTAGGAGCGCCGCAAGAACAGGGTCAGAGCCCTTGGGCTCTGACCCCTACTCGCGCAGGAACTCGCCGCGCTTGAGAAAAGCGGCTGCCTGGTCTACCACGGCAGCCGACACCAGCATGCTCTTGTGGCTGACATCCATGCAGATGTGATCCTTCGCGCCATCGAGCCGGGTTTCGGCGACAGCAACCGAGCCATCGTTGTCGCCATCGAACGTCGTTACAAGGCGGCCGAATCCATACGGCGACGTCCCTGCAATAACGCCAACGTCCCGCTCTTCGCAGACATGCGAGGCCCACTCATTGGCCACCGTATGCACCGTGCCGGCGGGCAGCGAGTTGCCGATAAAAGGCTCGGCCCAATTTTGGGTCGTTAGGAAAGCTACCGCCCTCGATCCCGTCAGTGGAGAACCAATGCAAACGACCCTGCCCGGCACTGTCTCCGGATGATTCGCCAGCATGCGCAATGCAATGACACCGCCAAGGCTGTGTCCCAACAGGTGCGCTCCGTCGAGTCGTTTCTCCGCAATAAAATCCGATAGCTTCTCTGCGTTTTCGTCGAGCGTGCCACGTACGGACGGGTAGCTGAACAAGAGCACCTGGAACCCGTACTCCTTTTCCAAACGCCGTTTGATCAGCGTCATCTCGAGACCCTGCCCCCAGATGCCGTGTATACAAATGACGGTTTTGATCGAGGTCATTCGCTGCGCGGTGCGCGGAGCCGGATTCCGGCCTCCTTCAGCTGCTCGGCCGAAACCTCTCCCGGCGCATTGGTCAGCGGACAGTGCGCCGATTGCGTCTTCGGGAATGCGATTACGTCACGAATGCTCTCGGCGCCTGCCATGAGCATGACAATGCGATCGAGGCCGAACGCGATGCCGCCGTGCGGCGGGCAGCCGAACTCGAGTGCGCGCAGCAGGAAGCCGAACTTCTCCTCGGCTTCTTCTTTGTTGATATCGAGCAGGTCAAATACAGCAGACTGGATTTCCTGATCGTGAATACGAATCGAGCCGCCACCGATTTCAGAACCGTTAAGCACCATGTCATAGGCACGTGACAAGGCGTTGCCGGCATCGGCCTTCAGAGCCTTTGCGTCGTTGATCGAAGGCGCCGTGAACGGGTGATGCAATGCGGTCCAGCGTTTGCCCGTTGCGTCCTTCTCGAACATCGGGAAATCAACAACCCACAACGGCGCCCAGCCGTCTGCTACCAGGCCGCGATCTTCGCCGAGCTTCACGCGTAGCGCGCCAAGCGCGTCATTCACGACACGGGCCTTGTCGGCACCAAAGAAAATCAGGTCACCCGTCTTCGCACCAGTGCGTTCCAGGATGCCGCTTACCGCGTCATCGGGCAGGAATTTCATGATCGGCGATTGCAACCCATCACGTCCGGCATCGACGTCATTGACCTTGATGTACGCGAGGCCCCTGGCACCGTAGCGCGCAACGAAATCGGTGTAGTTATCGATTTGTTTGCGCGACAGCTCGCTGCCCTGCGGCAGACACAGTGCCGCCACGCGGCCTTCGGGATCAGCCGCCGGGCCAGCAAACACTTTGAAGTCAACCGACTCCATGAGATCTGACACCTCGATGAGTTCGAGATCAATGCGCAGGTCCGGTTTGTCCGATCCGTAGCGCTGCATCGCCTCGGCGTAGCTCATACGCGGGAACGGTGACGGCAGATCCACGTCCAGCACCTTCTTGAACAGGTGCCGCACCATGCCTTCCATCTCACCCGTCACATCGGCTTCGTCGACGAAGCTCATCTCGATATCGAGCTGCGTGAATTCGGGTTGCCGGTCCGCGCGCAAATCCTCATCCCGGAAACAGCGCACGATCTGGTAATAGCGATCGAGGCCGGACATCATCAGCAGCTGTTTGAAAATCTGCGGCGACTGCGGCAACGCAAAGAACTTGCCTGGATGCGTGCGGCTCGGCACGACGTAGTCACGCGCGCCTTCGGGTGTTGCGCGCGTCAGCATCGGCGTTTCCACATCGACGAATCCGTCGCCATCGAGAAACTCACGCATCGCCATGGTCACTTTGTGGCGCAGACGCAGGTTATTGAGCATGCCTTCGCGGCGCAGGTCGAGATAGCGGTACTTCAGGCGCAGCTCTTCATTGGCCTGTTCGTCGTGATGAAACGGCGGCGTTTCTGAGCGGTTCAGAACCTTGAGTTCGTGGGCCAGCACTTCGACCCGGCCTGTCTTCATGTTCGGATTGATCGTGCCTTCCGGACGCTCGCGTACAAGGCCCTTGACTGCCAGCACGTACTCGCTGCGAATTCGCTCAGCCGCAGCGAAGATATCGGCCCGATCGGGGTCGAAAACCACCTGCAACAAACCCTCGCGATCGCGCAGGTCGATGAATATGACACCGCCATGGTCGCGGCGTCGATGCACCCAACCGCAAATCTCGACCTCCTGGCCGATCAGTGTGTCGTCAACTTGTCCGCAATAATGGCTGCGCATGGCTTTGGGCCCTGAAAAAAGAGGCGGAATGGTACGACCTGCCGCCCGCACAGGCAAGCAGGATTGCTACGTATCCCCCTCGGGCATCTTGAGGGGTAGTTCGGCTGTTTGTTGCTTGTTCCACGTCGGTACTACGACGCCAAGCGACATGACCAGTTTGACAGCTTCTTCGACCTCCATGTCGAGCTCGATAACGTCTTTCTTCGGCACGATGATGATGAAGCCGGAGGTCGGGTTGGGCGTCGTTGGCACAAAACAGGCAATGACATCCAGACCCGTGCGCCCCTGGATCTCACCGACCTCAGTCGCAGTTTGAAACGTCAAGGTATACAGACCCTTGCGCGGGTATTCGACCAGCAGCACCTTGTTAAATGCATTGCCCGAATCCGAAAACACGATCTCGGCGAAGTTCTTTGCCGCCGAGTAAATCGAGCGAACAATTGGAATCCGCTCAAGCAGGGACTCCCAACCGCCAACCACTTTGCGTCCCACAAAGTTTGCCACGAGGATGCCGGTGACGAGGATCACGATGATCGTCAGAATGACGCCAAGCCCAGGGATCGCCTGGCCATACCAGGACTCCGGCTGGTATTTGTACGGCAGATACGCGATCGAACGGTCCATGAGCCCAACGAGGAACCGGACCAGTACATAGGTCACTCCAAGCGGCAGCCAAACCAGTAGCCCGGCAACGAGGTATCGACGCAGACGTTTCATCATAGCGGCGTCAGGCCGTGTTCTTCGACTTGTCCGCAGACTTGCCGCCCTTATCGTCAGACTTTGGTTTGGGTTTGGACGATTCCTTTTCGCCGTGCAGGTTGCGCTGATTGTCCTTCTTGAAGTCGGTCTCGTACCAGCCCTGGCCCTTGAGACGGAAGCGTGGCGCAGACAGCAGGCGCTTCAGCGCCGGCTTGCCACAGTTCGGGCAATCCACAAGCGGCGCGTCCGCAATTTTCTGCAGCGCATCCAGCGTGTGATCGCATTCTTTACAGGCGTATGCGTAGATCGGCATGCGTCGTACTCCTCAAGGTCGGCGCATTATGCCGCGTTTTGGAAATCGAGGCGATCATCCTCGACGCCGACCTCGATGACATCACCAGGCTTGAACTTGCCAGTCAGGATCTCCTGCGCCAGCGGATTCTCTACCTGTTGCTGAATAGCACGCCTCAGTGGGCGGGCACCGTAAACAGGGTCAAAACCTGCCTCGGCCAGCTTGTCGCGGGCCGCTTCGGACAGGTGAATGCGCATATCGCGATCGGCCAGCCGATCGTGCAGGTAGCTGAGCTGGATGTCGACGATCAGGCGAATGTGCTCGCGAGTCAGCGGATGGAAGACCACGACGTCATCGACACGGTTGATGAATTCGGGGCGGAAATGCGTTGCGACGACGTCCATTACGGCCGCCTTCATCTGTTCGTACTGCTCCTCGCCAGCCATCTCCTGGATCATCTGTGATCCGAGGTTCGAGGTCATGACGATCACCGTATTGCGGAAATCCACGGTGCGGCCCTGGCCATCCGTCAGGCGTCCGTCGTCGAGGACCTGCAGCAATACGTTGAAGACATCCGGATGCGCTTTCTCGACCTCGTCGAGCAGGATGACCGAATAAGGCCGGCGCCGAACCGCCTCTGTCAGGTA
>Ga0316193_10001420_pt1 | contig 16110 bp, 13 predicted proteins | sample MerIslsedime2_MG_FD_207735 | JGI IMG/M metagenome (GOLD analysis project Ga0316193, IMG submission 207735) | Coastal sediment microbial communities from Maine, United States - Merrow Island sediment 2 | ecosystem: Environmental > Aquatic > Marine > Coastal > Sediment | place: USA: Maine...
AGTGAGCGGCATCATGATCTATAACGATCTTGGCGAAGCGATCTCACAGCAGCGGCTCGGCGCCGAGCCGTGCTCGCTGGTAATCGGGTTGGCACCGGACGGTGGCCGCCTGCCGGAAGCTGCACGTGCCGTCATCAAGGAGGCGCTTGAGCTCGGCCTGAATGTCGATAGCGGCCTGCACGATTTTCTGTACAAGAACGAAGAGTTGATGCGAATTGCAAAAGAAAACGGCTGCCGTGTACGGGATATACGAAAAACGCCGGATCGCGAAGAGCTTCACTTTTTTTCTGGCAAGATCGAAGCGGTCGATTGCCTGAAAATTGCCATTCTCGGCTCTGATTCGGCGATCGGTAAAAGAACGACAGCCTGGCTTATCGTTAACGCGGCTGAAAAATCCGGCCTGAATGCGGAGATGATCGGCACCGGGCAGACGGCCTGGATGCAGGGTGCCCGCTACTCGATGATTATGGATAGCTGCATCAACGATTTTGTCTCGGGCGAGATCGAGCACGCGGTATATGAGGCCTGGAAAAACGAGGCGCCTGACGTCATTGTGATCGAAGGGCAGGGCAGCTTGATGAATCCGGCATATCCGGGAGGGTTCGAGATTCTTGCCGCCGGTCGTCCCGATTTCGTCATCCTGCAGCATGCCCCCCGGCGGCTGGAATATGATGGATTTCCCGGGTACCGCCTGCATTCGCTGCCTGAGCAGATCAACGCGATAGAGACCGTTTCTGGTCGAAAGGTAGCCGCCGTTACCCTGAACCACGAACTCATGGAGGCAGCCGATATTGAGAGGGAATGCGCGATGATAGAAGCTCAGACCGGATTGCCCACCGTTGATGTTCTCTATTCAGGTGCTGATAGGATCGTCGAGCTGATTAGGGCGCATCTTAAATGATCCTGCGACTATACCTCGATGAAATCAGAGAGAGTACCATCGATATAATATCTTCATTGCAATGATCGTTTTAGGACCAACGCCTCCATGAAAATCACCAGAGTAAGTCACATACGGCTCGATTTTGATTTGGCCGTTCCCTATACCGTTGCCTATGAAACGATCAGCAGTACGACCAATATCATTTTAAAGGTCGAGACCGACAAAGGCCTGACAGGCTGGGGCTGTAGTGCTCCCGACCGTGCGGTTACCGGGGAGACCCCAGATGAGGTCATTATTGCGGCGGATGGATTGATCAATGATCTGTTGTGCGGGCAAAACCCCTTCCAGATTGCCAGATTTATACACGTCCTGAAACAGCAGACGACACGAAATTCGTCTACCATCGCCATGGTCGACATGGCGCTCCATGATCTGCTGGCGCGTAAAGCCGGGATGCCTCTGTTTCAGCTTCTCGGGGGCTTCAGAAGCAGCATTGCGACTTCGATTACCATCGGTATCGTTTCGCTCGACGAGACTCTGGCATGGGCGGAAAAGCATCTGAAAGACGGTTTTAGAGTCCTCAAGCTCAAAGGAGGAAAGGTCCTTGAGGAAGACATCGAGAAGGTGCTGAAGCTGCGCGAGCGATTCGGTTCCGGTTTTGCGCTGCGCTTTGACGCCAATCAGGGGTACAGTGTCGAACAATCTATTGAGTTTATGGATCGAGTCGGAGACGCGGGGATCGAAATATTCGAGCAGCCGACCAGTCGAAAAAAGGATTCAAGCCTCGGCATGGCTACCCAGGCCTCTGCCGTGCCGGTGATGGCGGACGAGAGTGTCAAAACACTGGCAGATGCTTTTCGATTAGCCGCAAACGAGCGAATGGACATGATCAACATCAAACTGATGAAAATGGGGGGCATATTCGAGTCACTGCATATAAACTCGGTTGCCAAGGCAGCCGGAATCGAGGTGATGGTCGGCTGTTTTGATGAATGCGCTCTTGGCATATGCGCCGGCCTGCACTTCGCCCTAAGCAGGGCAAATATCGAGTTCGCAGATCTTGATGGACATCTGGATCTGGTCGACGACCCGTTTCGGAACCTCTTTCACCTGCAGGACGGCGTTCTCTACCCCTCTGATGAGAAGGGTCTGGGGGATATCGATCTATAAGATATGTAAAGTAAATTGGCCTCAGAGCTGATGCATATCAGGTCAGATATTTCAGTGGTTAACTAAATTGGCTATAGTAAGCGATTATTGGCTGGAATAATTTTCGTCTTCAAACTTTTCTCTTTTTACCAAATAGCAAATTGGCTGAATCCTGGACGCAATCGGGACTCATGTATATACTAATGCGCAACAGTTTGCTCTTTTACCTCAATTTCACATTCACTTAAGTATGGAACGTCGATTAGCCGCGATACTCGCAGCAGATGTTGTTGGATATTCCCGCCTAATGCACAAAGATGAGGTAGGGACCTTGGTGGCATTGAAGTCATGTGAGGCTGAAATAATTGAACCTGCCGTAAAACAATACAATGGCCGAATATTCAAGAGAATGGGTGACGGACTACTCGCGGAGTTTGCCAGTGCAATAGATGCTGCCCGGTGTGCTATAGACATGCAATTAGCGATTTCTAAACGCGAAAACGAAAGCCCTGAGATTCTACAAATTACCTACCGCATCGGTATTAATCTCGGTGACATCATCATTGAAGGTGAAGATGTATTTGGAGATGGCGTAAACATTGCCGCACGACTCGAAGGTTTAGCCAGACCTGGCGGTGTGTGTATATCCGGAAAGGTGTTCGACGAGGTAAGAAACAATATCGACGTCGCTTTCGAGAACCAGGGAGAGAAACAATTAAAGAACATAAAGAAACCCGTGCAAATATATCAGTGGGTTGACAAAAATTTTGATACGGCTTTACGGACAACAATAGATAAACAAACATTTACCATCCCCGATAGACCGTCTATTGCAGTTCTTCCTTTCGATAACATGTCAGGCGATCCTGAACAGGAGTATTTTGTGGATGGAATAACGGAAGACGTTATTACCGATCTGTCAAAGATATCCGGACTATTGGTTATCTCCAGATACTCAAGCTTTGCTTATAAGGGGAAGGCCTTAAGAGTGCAGCAAATCAGCACTGACTTGGGTGCACAATATTTGGTTGAAGGGAGTGTTCGAAAGATCGGCAACCGGATTCGTGTAACAGCTCAGTTAATCGACGGCACAACAGGTGGACATCTATGGGGCGATCGATATGACCGTGAGTTAACAAACGTATTCGTTGTGCAGGATGAAATAACCGAAAGTATTGTTAAATCATTACAGGTTGCTATAGCACCGTCGGAGCGAGTTGCAATAGAAAGAATACCAACGAGCGCTCCTGAGGCGTATGATTTTTACCTCCGCGGTAGGAATTTTCTTAATGAAATGACCTTAAAAAATCTGGAGCATGCTCGGCGTATGTTTTTGAAAGCTGTAGTAATCGATCCTGAATATGCTCTTGCTTTTACCGGTATCGCAGATTGTGACTCAACTCTGTATATGCACTATTCCTCTCACGATAGTGTCATAGAAGATGCATTAACTAACTGCAAAAAGGCTCTTGATCTTGATCCAAACTTGTCCGAGGCACACGCATCAAAGGGCTTTGCACTATCGCTTGGTGGTAATGTGGAAGCGGGCGAGAAGGCGTTCAATAAGGCTATCTTCATAGATCCGATGCTATACGAAGCCTACTGGTATTTCGGTCTGGTTCGTGCTATGTGCGACGATCTCGAAACTGCGGCAAAGATGTTCAGAAAAGCCTCACAAGTAAGAGGTGCAGATCTACAGTCACTGATGATGCAAATGACCTGTTATAGAGGGATGGGACATGAAACCGAAATGCAAGCAGTTGCACGAAGTACATACGATATTGCTGACAGACGGCTAAGGCTAAATCCTGATGATTCGCGGGCCGCTTACATTGGTGCCACGGCACTCGCTAACCTTAACGAGAGAAAAAAAGCTTTAGATTGGGGCAATCTCGCTATCGAAATTTCATCGGACGATCCCAGAACTCATTATAATCTTGCGTGTCTATTTTCAATGCTTGGAAATAGACAAATTTCTTTAGATCACTTGGAAAAATCAATCAGAGATGGACGACCTGTTGGAATGATGAAGTGGGCAAAGACAGATCCAGATCTATCCTCGATACGCAGTGAAAAACGATTTGATGATCTTATGGACTTGTGGCAACAACTCGGATCCGAATCGACGCGGTGAATAATATTTAGTCTACGGGTAAACCATCGACTCACTGATAACATCTTGATAAGTTTACGCTGTGACCGGAAATCGAAACCCTACTCCTGAGCATATGCTAATAGAGACAAATGCGTCTAACGAGAGGGTTCCACCAGCAAGGTTAGATTTTCACAAAAATTGGAGCGCGAGGGTAATCAGGAAGCATTTTTAACCTTGGTTTCTCTTCTATAGTTCAGGTTTCCCAGTGAAATCTACCCACGTTTAAAGAACAATTACTTTCGTTTTTCAAACAGGCAACCGATATCCCGCATCGCTTACTGCAAGAGGAAGATTTTACTAGTGAGGTTCAAGCCGACATATCGACAGGTTTCAAAGCCCTTGACCACGCCTTGATGATTCGCTTGACCTGGTATACACAGCAACTCAGCGATATAGCCTCAGGCAAACCGGTCAATCCTCGCCTTCATACGTTAGTGACTGCCTTACAGTTCTTTGCCAAGACCGGATGGTAGAATTTTTGCAGAAGCAGAGGGTGATGCCGCAGAAACGACTCCCTTGAAGTCAGACTTCAGGCTATTCTTTTCTTTGACCGAATGATTGTAGCCTTCACTAAACCATCAAGCATTTGGGCACCCATCTGGTAGAAAAAAACATGATGTACCCTATCATACGTCCGGCATCACGGTGAGATCACAGCCATATTGTCTTCCACTATCTACAGAGGTCTGCTTGACGTTCCGTTTTGCAGTCAACCACAAGCGTATCTCCACCTACATCGTGCATGTAGGCGAAGTTCCATGGACTTATCTGGTTGCTTTCATAGAGGATCTCATTGGCCTTCGATATTGACTCGCACAGCGTCTGTCCGGACCTGGGAACCGTCGAGCCCTTTTTAAAGAAGTAGGCAGCGGTGAATCCGCCAACAGTGTTTTTGGGAGGCTTTTCTTCAAGATACGCTTCCATCTCTGCCCTGGAAGCAGCCCCAGAATACTCATAAATAACAATACGGTTTTTGTTGAACGTGCAATTGACCACTTTGTGTACATCTGCCGACGGTGCGGCCTGTGAACTAATAGCTATTGCGATGATGGTCAGCAGTAAACATATTTTTTTCATTTTGTATTCACCCTAGCGGTACATATTTTTGCCAAATAAGTTTCTTATCCTCGTGAGGTTCAATCCAATTACTATAACCAAGAAGCCCCCCCACCCCCAGAAGTGTCAGATCACGCGTTTTTGAATAAAGTTCCGGTGTGCTTGATCTTAAACACAGGTAACTCAGCAGCATTAATGCAAAGATGAAGGTTGAAATGAAAATCGTTATTGTGCTGAAGAGTTGATTGTTCTTTCGACAAATGCATATCTCTGAATATTCCGATAAAAGAACGTTGTATGTCTCCAGTGCTTCTCTCTTCCTCTTCAAGCCTCTGGACTAGAAGGCGATCATTTAATGGCTGAAATTTCATAGTGTCATGTATCTCTTTATTTTTGTGTCACCCCTCCCAGTCCGATTCTTAGGCAGGGCTGTTGTCAGCTCGAATTTCCTTAATTATTTGGCATTGATCTCGATCGTCTTGGGTTTTGCTGCCTCCGACTTTGGCAAACTCAATGCCAGCACTCCATCAACAAGATCGGCTGATACTTTTTCGGTGTCGATAGTTGGTGGAACTGAGAATGAACGATGATATTCGACATCTTTTATTTCATCCCATTCTTGCACTCCTTGTCGCTCAATTGCACGAACTCCTGAGAGGGTTAATATCCCGTTATCAATGTGGACTTTGATATCACTTTTAGATACACCGGGGATTTCCACATGGAGCATAATCTCGTGTTCATTTTCATAGATAGCAACCAGTGGGGTGGCTTTGAGTATAGTTTTTGTCTCTTCTATCGTTGCTTTGCCTTTTTCTATCAGGTTTTTTCCGTCCATAATTATCTCCATGAAGAAAATTCCAGGGTCTGCTGGCCAGCTGCTTAACTAATGGTTATCTGCAAAGGTTTCGCCGCTTCAGCTTTGGGCAGCGTTAAGGCGAGCAGGCCATTTCTAAGCGTCGCTGTAACTTTGCCGGCATCCACATCTGAAGGTAGCGTGAAGCTTCTTGTAAATTCAGTGGCCTTCCGTTCGCTCCGGTGAGTGGAGTATCCCTCAGGAGCATCGAGTTTGTTTACTCCACTTATCTCAAGGTAATTTCCTTGAACTTTGATTTGCAGATCATCTTTTTTTATCCCCGGTAACTCAGCTATTAGTACGAATTGCTCTCCCTCATCTGTGAGATTGGTTCGCGGGTAATAACCGGTTGCTGCCAGTTCCGGCCACACACTAAATGATCTCCCAAGGTCTTCGTAGAATTCGTCCATCCTTCCTTTCAGCAACATGGCCTCAAAAATTTTATTGATATCATTCCAACCAGTTATCATTTTGCACCTCCAATATTTTTAATTTAGCACAATATTTCAAAGGCTTACTGCCTTTGTCCAGAATGTTACTGTGTTGCTGTTAATGACATTAGTTACTTTATGTCAGTTGTCAATTAAATTACTTTTTACACATAAATTAAAAATTACTTTACATCATTTTTTATCCATATTAGAATTGGTCACTAAGTAAACTGAATACCAAGAGGTGACTATGAAGAAAAGACAGCAGAAGATGAAGGAACAGCAGCTCCAGCTTGATACGGAGAAATTGAGAGCAAAGCAGTCGGTACGGACTACTTTCAAGCTTCCGGAGAAGACCATCAACCTATTGAAAGTGTCCGCCAAGCATCTGGGTATCAAACAAAAAACGTTGCTGGACCAACTGCTTGAGGACGAGAAGGCTCTGAAACTGCTAACAAATGACGCCGTAACGCATTCTCGTAATGATAGCGACTGTAGACCCAAGACATTTGTGCTGAGCAAAAAGGCTTTGGACCAAATAGAAGATGTTTCTTGCAGCTACGAGGTCCCCAGAGACTTTCTCGTCGAGCTTTCTGTTTCGAGACTCGCTTCTTACGTTGATTCTCTGGCAGAAACACATGACAAGCGAAGGACCTTAATGAAGGAGCTTGATCGGTATAGAGAGCAGCTCGAAGAATTATCGGTAAAAGCTAATTCCATACTTAAAGAAGATGATGATTTTGGGATCAAAGTTGAAAATCTTACGAAAAGAACTCGGAAATACGTTGGCGAGATAAGAAGGACTGTAAAAGAGAAGAGTGAATTTAATTATTAGTTAATTCAGCTATTACCTAGACGTTTATTTGTCATAGAAATGGATATATTTGGATTGTTTCAAAACACTGACTGGTATTATGCGATAGTCGTTTTTTTCGCCCGCCTAACCGATGTGTCTCTTGGCACACTTCGTACCATTGCAATCGTACACGGTCGAACAACGCTGGCCTTCTGGCTTGGTTTTTTTGAATCTGCCATCTGGTTGGTAATCATCTCGACTGTCGTACAGACCGTTATGCAGCAGCCGTTGCTAGGCGTTGTGTATGCGTTTGGGTTTGCAAGTGGAAATCTCGTCGGCATCAAGATAGAGAAGATTATCGCGATGGGCCATCTGATTTTTAGAGTTATCAGTAGAGGCAACTCCAGTTCAATAGCCTCGAAAATTAGAGAGAAAGGATACCGGGTTACCACATTCAATGGTGATGGAAAAGATGGTCCAGTTCAGGAACTCTATATCGTCTGTCGTAGAAGAGACTTGAAAAGTTTGATGCAGACGGTCATGGCGCTTGATCCGGGAGCATTCTATGTCACAGAGCAGGCCGGTGCGGTGAGCAATGTCTGCCGTCCCATCATGCAGCCAGTAACCGGTTGGAGAGCCGTATTCAAGAAGAAATAGAAGCGCACCCGACATTGGCAAAACGGACCTGAGTAGATACGGTATCTGAAGGGCGGGCGCAGAACGAGTCATTATTCTTGGGAGGAAAAGTAACATGATCCTGATCGTTGACAACCAGAGCAGTTTTATCAAGAAGTTCAAGCGTCAATATCTTTCAGAACAAGATTTTGACTATGTATTTTTCGACCATAACCAACCAATTACCTTATCCGTCAAGTCCCAGGTCTCCGGTATCATTCTCTCCGGCGGCCGAGGTAATCCTTATGAGCCGCTCAACCTCACGACCAACTTCGTCGCGGTCATGAATTATAATGTCCCCATCATCGGATTTTGCCTGGGGCATGAAATCATTGCCGCCGCTTACCAAGGGCGCATAAAAAAACTCGATAAATATCATCAGAAAAAAGAGACCATCCGCTTGACACAGGAAGATCCAATCTTCGCAGGACTGAACACCCAGGAGGTCAGCCTAGTTAAGAGGCACTCCTATCATGTCTCTGAACTGCCGGATGATTTTATCTCCATAGGGGAGTCTGAAACGACACCGAATGAAATTATTCGCCACAAAGACAAACCCATCTATGGATTTCAGGCTCATCCTGAAGTTTCCGGCAGCCAGGGCTTACTGATGGTTAAGAACTTCCTCGGTATGTGCGGGGTTATATAACAGCAGCATGAGGCGGGATAGAATATGAAAGTTGCAATCATTTACAACAAAGATCTCACCGGCGTCCTGAACAAATTCGGTATGCAGAATAAGGAATTTTATTCCGAGAAAAATGTTCAGCGGGTCGCAAACTGTCTGGAGCGCGGTGGGCACAACACCCGCATCATTGACGGTAATATGTTCGTGATCGAGCGTCTGCAGAATTTCATGCCCAAAACCATCGATGGGGACCAGATGGGGATGGTTTTCAATATGGCCTATGGCATTCAGGGGGAGAGCCGCTATACCCACCTCCCGTCATTACTGGAAATGCTCGGTATCCCATATGTGGGTTCGACCCCTTCCGGGCATGCCTTGGCATTAGATAAAGTGATGACCAAAATCGTCTGGCAGAACAAAGGCCTGCCGACCCCTGCTTTTTGGGTCTTCAACGCACCCGATGACGACCTATCCAACGTACGGTATCCAGTGATAGTGAAACCTAAGATGGAAAGCGTCTCTTTCGGTTTGAAGGTTGTGTACAAGGAGGATGACTTGCGGGAAGCCATCAACTTCATTGTCACAGAATTTCAGCAGCAGGCCCTGGTCGAACAGTTTATTCCCGGTCGTGAGTTTGCAGTAGGGTTATTGGGAAATTCTCCAATTGAAGCATTTCCGGTTCTGGAATTCGATCTGGAAGGCGATCCGAACGCCATTCAGACGGAAGAGGACAAGAAGAAGCGGCCCAAAGAAAAGATCTGTCCGGCACATCTGGCGCCGGAGCTCGCCGAAAAAATGATTGAATACAGCAAGCAGGCATTTCGTGCGCTTGAGTTGAGAGATTTTGCTCGGGTTGATATCCGAATGGATGCCGCCGACAATATCTACCTGCTCGAGGTGAACTCAATGGCCAGTTTGGGACGGGGCGGTTCCTATGTATATGCAGCCGGGGTAGCGGGGTATGATTTCTGCGCTCTGGTCAACAGAATGCTCGACGTGGCATCGGTTCGTTATTTCTCGGGGAGTTTGCTTGAACAACTTCCTGAAGAAAAGGGAAAACGCTTACCCCTCAAGAGTCGTTTAAGAACATTTTTACGGGGGCGTCAGCAGAATACAGAAACCGTTCTGGAAAAGCTGGTCAATATCGATACCCATGTGAGAAATATCGAGGGCGTCAACAAGTGCTCCGATTTAATAAAATCACAACTTGCGCCGCTGAATTTTACCAGTGAGATCTATCCTGAACTTGAAATAGGGAATCTCATGTTTCTGCGTAATACAAGCAGCGAAGCTTTGGATTACCTCATCCTGATGCCGATCGATGACTCGGTGAAGATGTCGAGCCATGAGAACTTCCAGGCTACTGAGCACCGGTTGTACGGAACTAGTATCTGGGAGAACAAAGGTGGCGTAGTAACCTGTATATCTGCCTTCCAGGCTCTGCGTTTTGCGAGACTGCTTCGCAAATTGAGAATTGGTGTGCTGGTTATCACCGATTCGACGATTGCCGGTAAATTTTCCCGCAATATTATTGCCCAGAAATCAGTAAACGCCAAGCAAGTAATCAGCTTGCACGGAGGCAGTACTGAAGGCAGCATTATTACTTCAAGATCGGGATCTGCCTCCTACACCTACAATCTGAAACTCATAGACTCGAGTCGTTCTGAAAATGTCGCTGTTGCTTCTGCACATTTCTTCAAGACCATCTCAGCCATAGTCGATCTCGCGAAGAATGACTCAGAAAATGTAATTGCTCCATTCGCCACTGACTTTCAGTCAAATATCTTCAAGATGGTGGCCTACGGCACGGCAAAAATTAGTGTTCGATACAATACGATTGCAGACTTTGAACGAATTGACCAGCGCATCAGGAAGACCACTGCGCTCACGAGAAGATTGGCCCAAACCGTCCAGTCGCAGCTGGAGGGTGGATTGACAAGGCAACCTCTGCCATCGAGTGAAGCAAGCATGGAACTGTTTGAGTCTATAAACCGCATCGCAAAAAGAATAGACAGTAGTATAGTCGCCGAGCATCGTTGGAGCTCATCCGACATCTGCAACATCTCGGCAGACATACCAAAACTTGATGGATTCGGACCACTTGGTGGATTCGATAAACAAAAGTCTGAGTTCATCATCCGTCATAGTCTTGTTGATCGGGCTCTATTGCTTGCCCTGCTGCTACAGAGCAAGTAGCAGGGTGAAAAAGTAGCGAATAGTATTTTAAAGCCACAAATTTTCACTACCCATCAAGATTCATCATGGAAATCTTTTGTTTTTCCGAGCACTCAGAAACCTTAGGTTGATCCTGATAGGGTCTCGTTCCGAAAAATTGCCCAGCTCCCGACCTTATCAGGAATAACTTTTAAGCAGCTCAGTCGTCTAAATAGTTGAGGTTTTCTCTGCAAATATTCAAATCTTGCTGATCGATAGTCAGCTCCGGTCAGATTGTATAAGGTAGGAATCACCTCAATTGGAAAATTGATTTGAAGCAAAGTAATTAGAATTCAGTGGTAACATCGTTGAGATCTTCAGTTTAAACCAATTCTAAGTTACTTAATAAATAAGTGATACTGCTTACCAGTATGTCTGTGTAAACAGCAATTCAGGTCAGTCCATTGATCCAATAGCTTCCGGTGAACGGTGACAGATACTGATAGATTGTTTAAAATGCATCGATGAGAGCGTTGACAGGACTGACATTCGCAGCTCAGGCAATGAATCTCAAGCCGCAAAATTAATAATGCAATGCGTTTCTCCAACCCGGTTTTCAAAGTTTGTATAGGGACAGCAGGCAAGAATGAGAGTCGCACGGAAAGTGAAGGAGAAATTGGGGGATGACTGAATCTATCCTCTACACCAAATTTCAACGGCCAGCCGTTGCTCCAGACATTTTGCCGCGGGCAAGGTTGCTGGAACAGCTCGATAAAGGGCGACAGGTGACGCTGACGTTGATCTCGGCCCCGGCCGGTTACGGCAAGAGTACCCTGGCCAGCCGCTGGGTGGTTTCATGCGAATGCCCCTATGGCTGGGTATCTCTGGAAGAAAGCGACAGCGACATGCACATGTTTCTGAGCTATATCCTGACCGCCATTCGATCACTCTTTCCCGAGGCCGAGCTGCGATCCGAAACATTTTTGGAGGCGACCTCACTGCCGACTGCCCCCGAACTGGCGCGTCACCTGCTCAACGATCTGCATCAGATACCCGTGCCTTTCATCCTCGTGCTGGACGATTATCACCACATTCGAAGAGGAACCCCTGTAAACGACCTGCTGGACGAGTTTCTGGCGCATCCTCCCCGGGGCATGCATCTGGCGCTGCTGACACGGCAAGATCCTGCACTGCCGATTGCCGCCATGCGGGGACGCGGGCTGCTCAACGAGATCCGCGCATCCGATTTGCGCTTCACGCCCGACGAATCGGCGACATTTCTGAGCCGTAAACTCAATGTCGATGTTGACCAAGCCACGGCTGCCCTCCTGGAGACCAAAACCGAAGGGTGGGCGGTAGGTTTGCGGCTGGCCGGCCTTTACATGCAAGGCCAGAAAGATCTGAAACGGTCTTTACAGCAATTGAGCGGAAACTCACGGTATATTGCCGAGTATCTATTGGCCGAAGTTGTGTCCAAGCAGCATCCTGAAATAGTGTCCTATCTGCTTGAGACCTCAGTCCTGAATCGCTTCTGTGCTCCCTTGTGCCACCAAATGCGCCAAATAAGAAGTCACGGACACGACAAAGAATCGGAAGTTGGAGCAGAACAGTTTATCCAGTGGCTGGCAGACGCCAATCTCTTTGTCATCGCTCTGGACAACGACAAATATTGGTTTCGGTATCACCATCTTTTTCATGATTTCCTCAAAGGAGAGCTATACAAACGGTGTACCAAAGATCGGATCGCCGACCTGCATCGGCGTGCCAGCCGCTGGTTTAACGAAAACGGCTTCATCGAAGAGGCAATCGAGCACCTGCTGGCCATCGATGACACAAAGGCTGCAATACAGTTGATCCTCGACAATCGCCATGCGCTGATGAACACGTCTCAGTATTCTCGCTTGCGCCGCTTGCTGGCCCGATTGCCTGAAAACGTGGTTGCTGAAGATCCCCTATTGGCGAGCACCCGAGCTTTAATCAGCATCAACATGGGAAATAATGTGGCTGCTTATGCGTTCACACAAAAAGCAATAGAGATGCTTGCAGACATTTCTCCGGAATCTGAGGCTTACGCTCTGCTGAAAGCAGAAGTGTTAATATTGCAAAGCATTTTCGATGTGTTCAAAGGCATTGCTGCTCCCCCTCTGGCTCGGGCACAAGAAGCTTTGGAGTATATCCCGGACAATGCTTTAATGCTCAGGTCTTTGGGAGTAGGAACCATCGCCCTCTGTCACCAGATGATGGGTAACAGACAAATGGCGGTTGCGGTGATCAAAGATGCCCTGTCGGATTCGACCTGGCCAGTCAACCTGAAGGCAAGACTTCATTTTTATCTTACCATCATTCTATACTTTGAAGCCGACCTGTCCGGAGCGATGGCCGCCGCGCGGGAATGCCTGCGAACTATCGGAAATCGTTCCTTTGTCCACACCCGGACCTTTGCTGAATACTTTATCGGCACCATCCACTACCTGCAAAATCATATCCAAACAGCTCAACCAAGCCTGTTGAACGTGGTTGCTAATCGACAGGCAGCAAATCCAAACTATGTGGCTCACGCCACCTTCAGTCTGACAAATATATACTTCTCAAAAGGGAACGAAACGACCGCCGATCGTATGCTCGACCAAGTCAAAGCATATTGCCGGGTAAGCGACCACATAATGATACTGCCCATTATCCAAGCATTTGAAGCGGAATTTGCATTGCACCGGGGAGATGCAAAAGGCGCGGAGCATAGCAGCCAGCAAACTGATTTCGATGTTCAAGAGCCGATGTGGTTTCTCTATATCCCACAATTCACCCCCATCAAATCTCTGCTTGCCAGAGGCACACACGAAAGCCTCCAAGAAGCACACAACCGGCTTGTCCAATGGGAAAAACAGATGCGCCGCATCAATCGCAAAAGCATTCTCATCGAGGTTTTGGCCTTGCTGGCCCTGGTCTGCCATAAACAAAAGGATGAAGCCGCTGCCCTGCACAACCTGCAGAACGCTCTGGATTTGGCCGAACCTGGTAATTGGATCCGAACGTTCGTGGATCTGGGAATGGAGATGGAGGACTTGCTGAACTGCCTTATTCAGCAGCAAACCGGCCAAACCTATGCGCAACAAATTTTAAAAGCTTGTCAGGTCGAGAATCGAATAAAAGCATCCATACCATTGGACACGACAACCACACCACAGATTTCTGAGTCCCCCTCACAGAGTATTCTCACCCGACGGGAAATCGACATTCTTCCACTCTTGGCGAAAGGGTTGAGCAACAGGGAAATCGCCGCAAAGCTCCACATCGCGCCAGTAACGGTTAAGACCCATCTGCAAAACATCTACAAAAAGCTCAAGACCCGAAACCGCATCGAAGCCTTACAAAGATCCCGCGAGCTCGGTATTTCCATAGATACGTAAGTCCACCTTCAACCAGCCGACAGATGATTGGTCTCAGGAGATGGACAACTGTCCAAGAGGCTGTTTTTTGTTCTGCCCATTCTAATGCTCAACGGGCCCATCGCACCCCGACCACCGCTTCACCAGTACCCTCTACTCCGAAAGGAGTATGAATCTGCTTTCAAAATACTCTTTTTGGATAATTTATCTAAGGATAGACAGCATTATGATGAATTTATAATAAAATTTCAGATAAGAGTGTTTATCAGCATGGCTGTCGTCAGGATATTGAGTTCTCCAGGTCCTGAACGTCTGCCGTTCTGATCTTCCCCTATTGTTCGCTCTTTTCTGAAAGATTCATACAACCTTTTCATCGTATGGAGGTGCCTTTCTTGGATAAGGCTGCGACTTACCGGATTAAAGTACAAGGTATTGTGCCCGAGAATTGGGTCAACCGCTTGGGAGGCCTTCAGATTGCAGAAGTCTCTTCGACTCAAACAACGCTGGAAGGCTGGTTACCCGATCAAGCAGCGCTGAAAGGAGTGCTGGATACACTCTATGAGCTACGCCTCAGTTTAAACAAAGTCGATGTGTGTGACACACCTCTGGCATGCGTTGAACGTGTATCTCATGCTGGCAGGAAAGGAGTATCACAATGAAAACGGTCATTGCGGTTTTGAATACGCTGGCACTGTTACCGGTAGATAAGCGCTCTAAACGTGTTCATTGTTTTGCCTGGCTCTACTCAAGACCACGTCCCCGAACTTACACGAACAAACAACTGCCGGCCATCAGCGGACAATGAATAGCGGGTCTGAGACAATAGAAGCCCTCGCAAATTCGAAGGTTTCCTTCGAGGATGCCTGGCGATTCATCATCAAGGTTGGAGTTGCGGCCCACCGATACGGTTCCACCGCAACCCGGCTGGAGTCGTTCCTTGTGGGGCTAGCGAAACGTTTCGGCTACCAGGGTCTATTCAGGTCGACTCCGTCGGAAATCGTGTTTGCCTTGCGGGAAGGTTCCGATTTACCTCAACGTGTTGAGGTCATTGCCACGCCGGCCCCGGATGTCAATCTGGATAAGCTGGCCCGCTTAGGCGATCTGCTGAACGAGTACAATGGTGGAACCATGTCGCTCACTGAGGCCTCTGCCCGTATCGATATGATTGAACAGGTACCACCTCCTTGGGGAAGGTTTGCCAGCATGCTGGGTTATGCCCTCACCGGCCTGGGGCTGGCACCGCTTCTGGGTGGTGGATGGTTCGATACCTTGTTTGCAACGCTGTTCAGTATGCTCGTTTACGGCGTGGTCTTGCTTTCCGGACGCATCGGAGGTGCCGCGACAATGTGGCTGCCGTTCTTGTCCGCCTTTGTTGTGGGCGTTCTGGCAACCGTCGTCAAGCTTTGGGTGCCAGAGCTTAATCTTGTCCTGGTGATCCTCTCGGCCGTCGCCATCATCCTTCCGGGGTACACAATCAGCCTCGGTGCCGGGGAACTGGTAACGCAGCACATTGTATCGGGTGCGGCAAACCTGATGAACGGCCTGGTCTGCCTTGTCAAGCAGATAGCTGGCGGCTGGCTTGGCATCGTCACGGCGAGCGCTGTGGTCTCCGGGACGGCAGCTGGAGCGACGACGCCTGTCGATTCTGTCTGGGTGCAGCTGCTCTTTCCCCTGCTCCTCGTCGGGCTCAGCCTGGCGTTCCAGACATCACGGCGGGATCTGCCCTGGGCTGTCCTGGTGTCTGGCATCGCCTATCTGGGGATTATGGCAGGGAGTTCGATGTTAGACGCCAACCTTGGAAATCTATTCGGCACAATCATAGCCGTGGTAATTGCCAACCTCTGGTCCAGGCAAACGGGACGGCCGACCTCGATTGTGCTCATTCCCGCCATCGTCATGCTGGTCAGTGGCACCATTGGTTTTCGCGGTTTGGCTTCCATG
>Ga0316193_10001424_pt1 | contig 16095 bp, 19 predicted proteins | sample MerIslsedime2_MG_FD_207735 | JGI IMG/M metagenome (GOLD analysis project Ga0316193, IMG submission 207735) | Coastal sediment microbial communities from Maine, United States - Merrow Island sediment 2 | ecosystem: Environmental > Aquatic > Marine > Coastal > Sediment | place: USA: Maine...
TTTCTCGATGTTGCTGAAATTCTGATTGGGCAGTACTCTTGTTCATGGCTGGCCTCGGGCTGAGTGGAATGTGTGTTTGGCGACAAACATTCTATCAATCCGAGCCAGCCTTCTTCACCAATTTCATCTGTTTACTGCAATGCAACGACTCTCCTGTCGCTTAAGTAAGTGCCATTGCTTCTAGTGTCAGTTATTTGTGTATGCATATTGATGCATATTTGACTACATCAAAATGTATAGCTGACCCACACCTACAACAGCAGCATCTATGCTTAGTACGTGGCTTTCTCTGACGCTACAAACGGAGACTTGAGTCCCCGAGACTTCGGCCTGCAGACCCATCGCATGCTGCAGGCCGTCGTTTATTTGGCGGAAAGAAAACCCCATCTTAAGGACCGGGGAGAATGGCCGTAATACAGCTATCTAGGGCTGGGGGGGCTTCTATGATGAAAAATCCAATCTACGTATATGTTCTCGGCGCACTAATAATTATTGCAACCTTGACTCCGCTAGCACTTATGATTATTGATAAAGTGGGATTCTAACACCGGCGTAATAAATGCCGCCAACAGTACGGAGCTTCAATCTAACCGGCACCGATTACTGGCAGGTATCAATCCACTCGGTATGTATGTCGTATCTACGCCGATCCGGAGTTTTCCAGCGACATTCCTATATTCTTGTCCCGTAACTGTCTTTGAATGAAACACTGGGAATGTCTTTTATCGCTGCGCCCAGCTCATTGCCGCCCGACGATTGGTGCCTGTTTTCGCTTCGGCGCTTAATTGCGCGCCAACATGTCAGCCGGGCTTACCGGGCGTTACCGGCAGATTCCATCATCTGCCGTATCTGCTCCTGTTTCTGTTGCAGCTGCTCCACGAGTTGCTCGGTCTGTGGATCCTGCTCTTTCATGGCAGCAAGGTTGGCGGCCATTAAGGTGGCCTGTGCTTTTTTCACGTCCGGATCCTGCAGGACCTCGAGCTGAGCTGCGCGAAAGGCCTTTGCCTTATCCTGGTACTCGACCATCAAGGCCTTACGCTCGCTTTCTGGCGTATCTTTGCTGCGCAGCTTCTGCTCTAGTTTGCCGATCTCTACCAGCTCGTCCTGCGCGTTTTTGCCGCTGCTGCTGGTCATCTTGGCCATCACCAGCTCCTCCAGGGCCTGATTCTGCTCCTGCAGCTCAGGGTGTGCCTTCACAGCCTTCTCCTGTATCATGCCGAGTCGGTTCTGCAGTTCCATGTACTCATCGTGCAGTTGCCTGGCAGCCTGCGTCGGGTCGTCTTGCGCAGCAGCGGCACTCTGCGGCTCGACCGGCGGCTCCGCATGCAGTGGCGTAAAGGTACCCAGCGCAGCTATGGCGGTAAACACCAGCAGTGTGTATTGGGCAATCAGGGGTCTGGTTCGGTATGTACGGTTCATGGGGGAAAGCGCTCCTGGTAATTGGTATGGTATGACTGGAGGAAGACATTCCACGCCTGTTTATTGTCGTGGGTAAAGAACAATGATAATAGCAGTAGTTGTGCTTCCCGAAAACTCATATCTCACACTTTGCAATCACGGTTCCTGCCTGGAAAAAAACCAGAGCATCCTTCCACCCCGACCAGCGGCGCGAGAGCCACGATCACAGAATACGATCTCCGGTGCCAATCCGCGGACGTTTGGTTGTTCTCTGATACACAGCAAGTTGATGCCTCGAAAAAGGTCAAAAAAATCAGGCAGCACCTATATCCGGCAAGTACAACCACCGAGATGGTCGGTGACCAGCGACGGTGTGCGATCCGTATTGTAGGCGTTGCTCACGAGAAGGCCATTGTTGCCCCAATGGCGGACACCGCTCGAATTCAATCGTTGCACATACACTGGGCCGCCCACGGCCGGAGTTCACCATTCTACCCGGGTCACAATGGCACTGCCGTTACCATCGGCGATCGCCGCGGGAGAGTAAATAGCGTTGTTCCGGTCACTGACCGTATTCTCCCATTGCACAATGCCATTCCCGTTACAGGCGCTGAGGAAGTGGAACTTGTGAATATCGCTTTAGGTACTGAAGTTTATCTGCCGCTAGTATTAGAAATCACTGTAAATTGGGTACGACACAAATAAGTAGTTCAGCATGTTAGGGTGAATATCTTATACACTGCGATTCAGTAAGATATAATGGATCTACTTATGCCAAGGAAAAGTACAGTATTATTTAGCAGTCGAGAAGAATAATTGGAGCCACCACCTTTTCTTGTGATGTTTAAGCACTCTGCGCTCTTGAGGATACGGATTCCAGGACAGTACTGGCTGTATGGCAGCCTTGTTGATACCTGCTTTTATTCATTCGGCTGGCTACTTATGCTAGTGCCATTGTTACTGTACAGGAACGACATCTATCAAGCGTTGTACTACTCCAGCTCTTTATCAGAGGTCGGCTCTCACTCTGAGTTTATATTCCCTGCAGTGCTCATCCTTGTTGTCTTCATGGTGAACTATGTACACAGGCACCTGACATTTGCGCTTGTCTATGGTGATAGAGAGGAATTCGAAAGACGCAAAACAACCTATCTGGCATTACCTTTATTTATGGCCATCATTACTGCCGGGTTTGTATACTTCAGTGTGTTTGCAGTGTTATTAACACTTTCTGTAATGTGGACAATGTACCACTCAGTGGCTCAGAAATATGGCCTGACACGAATCTATTCACGCAAGGCAGGCTATGGTGCTGCGTGGCTCGACAGAACCGTCATTTTTAGTTGGTTTGTATACCTTGTTTTTGCGCTGGCAAATAAGGAGAAAGATACTTTACCCAAATTCAGCGCAGGACAGACAATACTCGAATACATCGGTGACTACATTGGGCTAATGGGGGTAATCTCCTACGTGGTTCTTGCCGTGGCACTGTTATTCACGGTTATTTATATAGCAAACGAGCATGAGAACAGACATAGAATAAGTATTCCGAAAAACCTGTATGTGCTTTCCATTCTGTTTTTGTACTCGATATTTCTCTACGATATGGTGATTGGCTATATTGTTTTTGCCTTTTCACACGGGGTTGAATATATCGCTTTTGTGAATATGTACGTGAAGAAGAAATACAGACAGCGCTCCGCATCACGTTCCTTGCTCGCCCGAATATCCAGGAATCTCTGGGTTTACAGCGGTCTGTTTTCTCTATTGATAATTTCACTCTGCCTGATTGGGATGAACTATGACAGAGGGGCTTTCGCCACCTATGTTGTTGGCAGTTCTTTTCTTCATTTTTTGTATGACGGATGGATCTGGAAGTTGAGAAAGCCCGGCGTGGGTAGACCGTTGGATATCAAATACGCAAGTACATGAGTATTCCTGCCGCATGATATGCGTGACCAATAGCTTGAGTTGGGGCTGCATTCACCGCGATTGTTGGAGGTATTCTGATTACATCAGACACCTACGCACTGGTCAAAGATGAAATAAAATGCATGGCAATGGGTAGCGTGGATGTTCGTGGTATGGCTTACCCGGTTGATTGTGGCTACCAAAAACATCGTACGTTCTGACTTCGTTGACTTTTTTGCCACCGCTATCGTACGGTCCCGGCATATGAACTATCGCCCTCCCCGTCCTGTCCTCGCTGCTCGGCCTACTCCAAAGCCGCGCCCTCCTGCACCTCGAAATCCTGGCGCTTCGCCAACAACTGGCCATGGTAAACCAAGCACCACGCAAACGACTCCGATTTCACTGCGGTCAACGGCTGTTCTGGGTCTGGCTCTACCGTCTGTGGCCAGAGTGCCTGCAGACACTGCGGGTTTTCAAACCAGATACCCTGGTGCGCTGGCATCGCAAAGGCTTTCGACTGTACTGGACCTGGAAGTCTCGTTGCCGCCGGGGTGGGCGTCCACCCATCGCACCTGAGGTGCGTGAACTTATCCGGACGATGTCACGAGACAACGTTGGCTGGGGCGCACCACGGATTCACGGCGAGTTACAAATGCTCGGCATTCACGTCTCCCAAGCGACAGTCGCAAAGTACATAGTCCGTCATCCTAAGCCGCCATCGCAGACGTGGCGGACCTTTCTGGACAATCATAGTAAAGACCTGGCATCGGTCGACTTCTTCACTGTGCCTACAGCGACATTTCGAATCTTGTATGTATTTCTCGTGCTCAGACATGAACGGCGTGAAGTGTCCACTTCAACGTGACTGAACATCCAACGGCCCAGTGGACTGCGCAGCAGATGAATGAAGCATTCCCATGGGACCCTGCACCCCAATACCTCCTGCGTGATCGCGATAAGACTTATGGCGCAAGCTTCCGTCACCGTGTTCACAGCCTCGGCATGCAAGAGGTACTCACCGCCCCGCGTTCACCCTGGCAAAATCCCTACGTTGAACGACTCATCGGTTCAATACGGCGCGAGTGCATCGATCACGTCATCATCTTCAATGAGTTGCACCTGAAACGCACGCTTCGCGCCCACTTTTCTTACTATCACAAGGCGCGAACGCATCTTGCGTTGGACAAACAATGCCCAGAACCAAGGCCGGTCGAGCAGCCTGACCGGGGAGCGGTCATCGCCTTCCCACACGTCGGCGGTCTCCATCATGAGTACCGCCGCGCCGCCTGAGATACGGTCGCAACGCTCCTAATTCCGTGTGCAGCAGCAGGCAACTGTTTGCCTACCGTGCATCCGATTGTTCTCATGGCCTGACATCCAGCACACAAAGCCATTTACTCGTCTCTTTCGATCAGCGTCATGCCCTGCCCGCTGACTTATCTTTTTTTTCTAATCTCCACATTGCGTGGGCCAGTTTCTGAACACTGGCACCGGATTAGGTTATTGTAGGGACAGCTCTGCACACCAGTATAAAGGTCATTCCCGATCGTTATCCCAATTTATCAAACCCCGGCAGACTTGCTGCTTTCTTATCGAAGGTAACAGTGTGCTCACAGCCACTGTTAATATTTACCTGACCGATTAACGCATCACAAAAGTCGGCATTTTTTGCATCAAATGCACGCAACGCTTTCCAGGTGACCTCAACGTTTTCTACATTAAACTGCTTGGTCGTGAGCAATCCCTCGATAATCTCTCGCAGCTGCGCCTTTGTAACACCATAGCAACGCTGAAGCACCCATACGATCTCGCACAAGCAAATATGGTTAATATAACCGGGAGCATCAGTAGTTAACGATTTCTCGATAAAGCGAGTCGCGGCAGTGGATTGCTTTTTATCATCTTGAACCAGGTATCGAATCAAGACGTTGGTATCGAGTCCAATCAATCAGCACCTCCCATCTCAGTAATAGCCTGATTCATTTCCTCTATCGTGACAGGCTTTTTAGGCTTGGGCACAATACCTTTAAGGGCTTGAACATCCTGAGTTGCAGCAACGATCTGAAAAACCCCATCCTGAATTTCGACAAATTCCACCCGATCACCGGTACCGATACCGAGGCGGCTCCTCACGTCCTTCGGAATGGTAACCTGGCCCTTGCTGGTAATAGTTGCGGTTGTCATGATAGGAAAGCCTCTGCGCCACCGTTGTGGATACTCCTTACTTTATAGTAAGGCACTACAGGATTCAAGGAAATTGTGCCCCCCCCCCCCGAAAACTCATATCACACTCAATCAAGTCGCCAACCGTTCGTAATGATGATGCAGGCCACCGACTTCTGGAAATTGTACTACCTTTCCAAGCGCTGGAGGCTGCACCGATCGCGATTCAGGACTATCCATCCCCAACGCCAGATGCGTACGCCAGTGATGATAATAATCAAAGTGGTGGCGCCCAACTACACCGGCATAGGACTGAAACTACTGGCCAATCCCGCTACCGCGATCTGTGTCTTGTCGCCGAACTCGGCCACAAAGATCAAAAGCAGAGTAGTGAGAAAAATACCGTGGCCCGACCTCTCCTCCACATCCTCCGACTCGCTGTCATCCTGTTTGTACAAGGCGTGGAGACCAAAAGTGCCGAACATCACGGCCACCAAACCGGCAGTCATCACCTTCTTTTGGAATACTCAGGACCTTGAGCGAAAACTCGGCACGTTCATGCAATACTACAATTATTACCGCGCACATCGTCTCTGGACGGGAACGCGCCCAATGATGTTAGCGGTGGCCACCAACCTCTACACGCAAATCTCGGCAACTATTTATGGGTATCACATTGCAACGGACTTTTCCAGACTTCGATTGCCGCATGAATAGGAATTCGCCGCACACAGGTGAGTGAAATTTAACTCACTTGGAAACAGCTTTCAGGCCGTATAATTCAAATTTGGAAAGTCCACAGCATGCCTTACCGGAGTCCTGCAAGCCATGACAGCCAAAGAGCCGAAAAACCCGCCAACTGAGACGGTTGAACAAGCCATGAACGAGGTGCTTCAGGCCGAGCGCAGAGCCGCATCGTCTGTGGAGGCAAGCAAGCATGAGGCCATGAAGATTCAACAGGCCGCGCAACAACAGTCCAGACATATCGCCAGACGTGCAAACGAACGCCTGGCGATATGCCACATGCGCTGTAATGCCAGGCTCGCCCGTGAGCTCAAGGGGCGCGAACGCGCCGCAGACGCAGACGCCAGTCATTCCGGTGAGTCCACCTCTCGGCACGACGAGGCTGCGTTGACACCGGTGGTCGAGGCACTCGCTCTGGCCCTGACAGGGATTACCCTGCCTGGAAGTCACCCCAAGGGCCGCTGAATGCCAGAGACGGCGCAATTCAGATATGCCCATGCGCGCCTGCTGGCCCGACATGGTGAGCGCCCCGATGATCGCGTCTGGCGACGCATGTACAGCATCGGCAACCTTGCCAACTACCTCCAGGCTGCGAGTCAAACCACTCTGCGTATCTGGACAGACGGGCTGCATGATGGTAACAACAGTCATGAAATCGAGCTGACACTGAGACGGCATTACCGCCTGTATGTCGATGAAATCGCCCGCTGGCTGCCGGCACGCTGGGCTGTTGTGGTGCGTCCTCTTGCAAAGCTGCCCGATCTTCCCGCCCTGCAACACCTGCTTGGCGGCGGGGCCGCACCTGCCTGGATGCTGGATGACCCGGAGTTACGTGCCTACGCCAGCGAGAATCTCGCCACACGTATCACAGCACTGGAACAATCAGAGCATGCCTACCTGGTCACAGCCTGGCAAAAGGGAACTGCCCTGCCACACGCCTGGCATGACCACTGGCGCAATCTGTGGCCGATGGCAGCACGGCAGACCTCCGGATTAACACACATCGGGGACCTGCTGTTCGCGCACACCCGGGAGATCCACTCAGACCCTGGAACACAGACAGACAGACTGCGCAAGCAGTTGATGAACAGGCTTACAGCCGCATTCCGCCGTTACAGTTTCCAGCCGGCCGCTGCTTGTGCCCATATTGGAATCATTGCTCTGGATTGTGAGCGTCTTCGCGCCGATCTCATCGAGCGCGCACTGTTTGCCGAGCCCATGGATGCACGTCCGTGAGCCTGCGTCCGGAACAGGCCCGCTGGTTCGAGTTGCTGACCTCGCGCGATGACATCGCTGGCGCACTGGAGGCATTGGCTCGCACCGACAGCGTCGAACTGGAAACCCGAAGTGAGACACATGCCCGGCTCGACTTGACAGATTTACATGACCGCATCGAGGAATATGGCCGTCTCGAACGCCGTTATCACAGCTATTGGCCAGCGACGGACCTGCTGACACCGGTCGAGTCAGGCAAGCCAAGCAACATTCTTGATGATGCACTGAAAAAGCTTCACAACTGGGAATCTCAGGCCGCCCCCCGGATACAGCAGCTGGAGTCCATCAGCAGTGAAAGCGCGGACCTGAAATTGTTTGGCACATTGCTGCAACTGCCGGAGCTCGGCGGGCTCGATTTTTCACTGCTCGCAAGCTCTGGCCCGGTGCTGACCGCACGGGTGTATGTAATACCTGCAGACAGCCCGATCGAGCACCTGCCCGGAACCATTCTGGTAAGCCGCTTCGGCCACAAATCCCGGGACTTCATCCTGGCGGTGGGACCGGCCGAGAGTATGGATGTTCTCACCACAGAACTGGCCACAGTCAAGGGACGTGTCTTGCAACTACCGCCATCGCTGCCGCCCGAGCGTGTTGCCGCACTGAAGCAGGTAACTGAACAGCATGCCGCACTGGACACGCGCACGCAGGAGATTTTGCAACAGCTCGATGCGCTGGCCAAGTCCCATGATCTGGCCGGGTCCCTGAGCAACATTAGTCGCCTGGAATGGTTCCTGACCCACGTCACCAGCTTGCCTGTCACAGAGAATTTCGCCTGGGTAACCGGCTGGACCAATAATATCAGCGGGAATGAACTCAGAAAGGCACTGGCGCAGGCCGGTATCCATGCCGTTATCGGCTTCCCGCCAGCCCCGGGCGATATCGCTCCGCCCATGGTGATGCGCAACCCGTGGTGGGCCCAGCCCTTCGAGCTGTTTGCGCGCATGCTGGGTACCCCGGCCGCTGATGAGGCCGATCCCAGCCGCTTGCTGGCGGTTCTGGCACCACTGCTATTTGGCTACATGTTCGGCGATATCGGCCATGGACTGGTGTTGCTGATCGCCGCGATGCTGCTGAAAAAACGCTGGCCCGTAACACGCATCCTGATCGCGAATGGCCTGGCCGCCATTGTGTTCGGTTTCATCTTTGGCAGTATCTTTGGCCGCGAGGATCTGATACCCGCACTCTGGGTGCACCCGATGGAGGATCCCTTGCCGGTACTGCTGGTGCCACTCGGCGGCGGTATCGTTATACTGCTGCTTGGATTGCTGCTCAATACAGCGGAGTTCTGGTGGCGTGGAAAGATTGTGCAATGGTTGCAAATCGAGGCGGCCGTCATAGTGCTGTACCTGTCCCTCCTCGCGAGTGTCATCAGACCTCAAAGTCTTGCGATCAGCGCCCTGGCGATGCTGTGGTACCTGGCCGGACATCTGCTGCAATCACCGCACAAGCCGCTGGCGACCCTGTCGGCAGCTGTCGGCGCTTTGCTTGAGAGCATCTTTCAGCTGCTTGTGAACACGATATCCTTTGTGCGCGTGGGTGCATTCGCGATTGCCCACGGCGGTCTTTCGCTGGCCTTTATCACTCTTGCAGAGACCACAGAGAATGTCGTTGCCAGTGTATTAATACTGTTGATTGGAAACGTGGTAGTTATAATACTCGAAGGTCTGATAGTGACCATACAGACAACCCGCTTGATCCTGTTCGAGTTCTTCATTCGCTTCCTGCAGGGCACGGGGCGAATGTTCCGTCCGCTGGCGGCACCCGCCGCCAAGACCAGCATAAGGAGAATAATGTGAAAAAACGTATTCCTGGTACAGCCGTCTGGCTGGTGGCGACATCCACCTTCAGCCTGCTGGCGACCATCCTGTTCTGGTGGTCACCCGCCAATGCCATCGAAGCGGGCACAATGGCCGGAGGTGCACCTGTCTCAGATGCCATGAACTGGGGTTTTATTGCCGCCGCACTGGCAACCGGACTGTCCTCGCTGGGCGCCGGCATTGCAGTGGCAGGTGTAGGCAGCGCAGCGATTGGTGCGATTGCTGAAAAACCGGAATTACTCGGTCGCTCACTGATAATCGTTGGGCTCGCTGAAGGTATTGCAATTTATGGTCTGATTATTTCGATCCTGATACTCAACCGGATCATGTAGTCCACAACTCGCCAGGTACATGGATCATGTCAGCACCCGTATATATTGGTGACGAAGTGAGTGCCGCCGGCTTTCGCCTTGCCGGGCTGCAAACGCACACCCCCCCGGCTGATGCCGTTTTGCAAACGGTGGAACAAGTGGCCCGGGAAGCACCACTGCTACTGATCAGCGCGCAATGCGCTCAACAAATTCCGGCTGAGCGACTGGACCGGCTGTTGGCCGGCATCAATCCCCAGGTCGTCATTGTCCCCGATGTTCACAGCCATACTGTTATGCCCGACCTGGTGTCGCGCATCCGCAGACAACTCGGAGTGCTGGAATGAATATGCCCGGATCTGTGGTCGATGCACAGCTGCAGCACCTGCTTGAAGTCGTAGCGCGCGACCGTGATAAACGTTGTCATGCTGTGATTGAAGAGGCAACAGAACTGGCACGACAGGTCGTCAAGCAGGCGCACTGCGATGCGCGTGCACAGATCCATAAAGATTTCAGTGAACTGCGCGAGCAAATCCGGCAACGCGTCACCTCGGCTGAAGCACAGCAGCAAACACGCATGCGCATGTTACGGCAAAAAGCCGATCAGGATTTTCTGGATGCAGCATGGCTGCCATTACAGCAAGCACTGCAGCGCCACTGGCAGCAGACCGAACACAGGAAACAGTGGGTCATGCAGCTGATTGAAAAGGCCGCCGCAACACTAATCGACCCGCACTGGTTGATCGAGCATCCGCGGGACTGGCCGGTACCTGAATGTAACGCCCTGAAGGACAAACTGCGCAGTGACTTCGAATGTACCCCGAGCTTTGAACCACATCGCGAAATCACCGCGGGTCTGCGGATTTGCACGGCCGGTGCCTGTGTGGACGGCAGTATTGAAGGCCTGTTGCAGCGGCGCACCCATATCGAGGCACTGTTACTGGCTGAAATCAGAAAACAGCATAGTGCCCCGGACTGAACAGCAAGACTGACCGACCAATGTCATCATAGACAATCATCCTCATGACTCATGCCACCATAACCTGGATCAGCGAAGCCGTGCTGCGAGCCAGTACTAATCGCCCCTTCCGCGTCAATGAGACCGCCCTGGTTGGCCATCAACGCCTGCTCGGCGAGGTGATCCGCATCAACGGTGACGAGGTTGTCATTCAGGTCTACGAAGACACCACTGGTTTACGCCCGGGTGACCCGGTTACAGGTACAGGTTCGGAGCTCTCGGTAAAACTCGGGCCCTCGCTGCTGGGTAATATTTTCGATGGTCTGTTACGGCCGCTCGCCAGCCAGGGACGCTTTACCGAAACCGGTGCTGTACAAACACGGAATGAACAGCGCTACTCCTTCAAACCATCGGTCAGCACAGGCCAGCATCTGACCGCCGGAAGCATCTTCGGGAGTATCCACCGCACTGATGCACGATCTCAGCGCTGTATTGTACCCCCGGGCTGCGAGGGTGAAGTCGTGTCTGTCGTGGCCACCGGTGACTACAACGAGGATCACCCCCTGCTTCTCATACGCTGTGATACAGACGAGGAGCGCGAGATCGCAATGGCTCACCGCTGGCCGGTGCGATACCCTCGTCCGGTCGCGGCACATCTGCCCATGGAAGGTCCGTTATTCACGGGCCAGCGTGTACTGGACAGCCTGTTCCCGCTGGCCTGCGGTGGCCGTGCAGCCATGCCGGGTGGCTTTGGCACCGGCAAGACCGTGTTGCAGGAAACCCTGGCAAAGTGGTGCGATGCCGATGTCATCATCTATGTCGGCTGTGGTGAGCGCGGCAACGAAATGGCCGGGGTGTTACATGAATTCCCCCAGCTCGAGGACCCGCACACCGGTCGCCCGCTGATGGAACGCACCGTGATTATCGCCAACACCTCGAATATGCCGGTGGCTGCCCGCGAGGCAAGTATCTATACCGCAGTAACCGTGGGTGAGTATTTCCGCGACCAGGGTATGCGGGTCGCACTCATGGCCGATTCCACCAGCCGCTGGGCAGAAGCGCTCCGCGAGGTATCCGGACGATTGGGGGAACTGCCCAGCGAAGCTGGATATCCGGCCTACCTGAGCAGTCGACAGGCAGATTTCTATGAACGCGCAGCGCATGTACGCACCCTGAACGGGGACGTCGGCTCGCTTAGCATTATCGGTGCAGTCAGTCCGCCTTCTGCTGATTTCTCGGAGCCGGTCACGACCCACACCAAACGCTATGTACGTTGCTTCTGGGCACTGGATGCCAGCCGTGCGCAGGCACGTTTTTATCCCGCAATACATCCGCTACAGTCCTATTCACAAGACACCGAATTCCTCAGCGAGTTCTGGAGCGAACAGGGCAATCCGCAGTGGGCAACGATGCGCCAGCGATTCCTCGCATTGCTCGAGGAACAGTCACACCTCGAGCGCATGGCGCGCATTGTTGGCAAGGATGCACTGCCCCCGCGACAGCAGCTGATACTGTTGTGTGCAGAGTTGATCAATGAGGCCTTCCTGAGGCAATCGGCCTTCTCTCCCGTCGACCGGTACTGTTCGGCTGCACGCCAGACGGCGATGATGCAAACCCTGGTCCGTTTTTTCGACCTTGCCGAGGCCGCTGTCGCGCAGCGGGTAAGTGTCGAGTCGATGCGCGCGCTGCCCGTTATGCGTCAATTGCTCAGGATGGGTGAGAACATCGGTGAACATCAGCTGGAGGAATTCGAAGTGCTTGGAAGCAACCTGGAAGCCGCGTTTACAGAACTGACCGGGAGAAGCCCGACCGATGCGACCTGAAATCTATGCACTGGGTGCGGCAAAACGCATAGAGGGCCCGCTGCTGTTCCTCAAACGAACCGTCAAGGCAGGACTGAATGAAGCCGTTGAAATCGACGACGGTCAGGGACAGACCCGGCTGGGCTATATCGCAGCCCTGGACGAGGACACCATTACCATCGAGGTCATGGAATCGACACGCGGCCTGGCACTGGCAGATGCACGTGTACGCTTTCACGGCGAGCCACTGCATTTCGCTGTCGGTCCCGACATACTGGGACGGGTGTTTAACGGCACGGGACGGGTCATCGATGGTGGCCCGGTAATATCGGCCACCCGGCATTTTCGCATTGATGGTCTTCCCATCAACCCGGCGGCACGCACCATGCCAACGGACTTCATCGAGACCGGCATAGCGACCATCGACCTCATGAACAGCCTGGTGCGTGGCCAGAAATTGCCGCTCTTCTCCGGTTCAGGACTGCCGCATGACCGTCTGGCGATCCAGATCGCCCGGCAGGCGCGCCTGCGTGACAGCGCCGCAGGCGAGTTCGCAATCGTATTCGCGGCCATTGGCGTACCCTATGATACCGCTGAGCGCTTCCGCAGTGCCATGGAGGACAGCGGCGCACTGGAGCATACCGTATTGTTTCTCAACCTTGCTTCTGATTCGAGTACCCAGCGCCTGCTCTGTCCGCGCTATGCCCTGACCGCTGCCGAGTACCTGGCCTACGAGGAAGGCAAGCATGTGCTGGTGGTGATGACGGACATGACGAATTACTGCGAGGCACTGCGCGAGGTGTCAAGCAGTCATGGCGTAGTTCCCAGCCGCAAGGGCTTCCCCGGCTATATGTATTCTGACCTGGCAACCCTGTACGAACGGGCTGGCAGCATCAAGGGTATTGAGGGTTCACTGACACAGCTACCGATCCTGACGATGCCCTCGGATGACATTACCCACCCAATTCCCGATCTCACCGGTTACATCACCGAAGGCCAGATTGTCATCGACCGGGAACTCGACCGGGCCGGTATCTACCCGCCCGTCAGCGTACTGCCCTCCCTGTCCCGCCTGATGAAAGACGGTACCGGCGCTGGTATGACCCATCCCGATCACCCTGCCCTCGCCAATCAATTGTATGCTTCATACGCACGGGCAGTACATGTTCGCGTCCTGGCAAGCGTTGTCGGACGCGAAGGCCTCTCCGATATCGACCAGCAGTTCCTGGATTTCGGCACTCGCTTCGAGCAAGACCTCGTGCATCAGCATGCTGCCAGAACCCTCGAGCAAAGCATGGAGATCGGCTGGCAACTGCTGCGCAAACTACCGCGGAGCGAGTTGCACCGTCTCAATGACGAACAGATCGCACAACATGTCGAATCAGCGGAAACAGCATGACCGGCCAGGATCACGCGCCGACCCACGCGGCCATCCTGGCCCTGAAGGAGGAGCGCACGGTTGTCAGTGAGGCCTATGATTTTCTCGATGAGAAGCGTCTGCTGCTGGCGGCGGAGTTGCTGCGCCAGCTGCAACGCTATGAACGCCTGCGTGTAGAACTGACCGCACTGACTGCAACCGCAGCAGACCAGCTTCGCAGCGCTGTAAAACGACACGGACTGCAGGGCATCTCGGTATACCCGAGCCAACGGCTTGACGATTTCCGTCTCGAGACCAGTGAACGCAACTTCATGGGGGTGACCCTGGCCGGGAACCGATTCGAAATGCCTTCAAGCGAACCTGGCAGGATGGTGGTTGCATGCAATCCGTCACGTGAGGCCGAGGCATGCCGACTGGCCTTTGAACAAATCCTCCTGCAGAGCGTCACACTCGCCGAAGTTTCCGGCAATCTCTATCGACTGTTGCTCGAATACCGCTTGACCGAACGCCGCACGCGCGCGCTGGAAAACGTCATCCTGCCAGAACTCGAGCACGCGCTCGCCACAATGAACACACAACTGGAAGAAATGGACCTCGAGGACGTGATTCGCGCCCACCGCTATGGCGCTCAATCAGAGACTCGTTGATACGCGCTTGCCAATCATTTCGGTCATTGTCTGGTTGATGCGTGTCTGGTCCTCGTCCACCAGCAGTTTCATGCCGTCCAGTGACAGGACATCCATCATCCCGCCACCGAATGCACGCATCTCCTCCAGGTCAACAGTGGAGATTATGTCCTGTGCTTCCCGAAAACTCATATCACACTCAATCAAGCCGCAAATGGGCCACCACCCCATTTTCTAAACATTCCACAATGGCATGCGCCTACTTTCTTACAGGGATTAATTGCAGTAATACGAATGGCGCCACACAGGCAACTTCCGGTTTGCTTTGTAGCTACTGACATATTGCTCTCCTGGTTTTTGCATCTGTATGGAAAAAATAAAAATGGTGCCGGTGCACATTTATTCCTTGAAAACCCAGGGCAGGTTCGTCGAATAGTCAGTTTGGCTCTGAAATGACTATCTTGGTTTTACTATTTGTCGAACGTACCCTGGTAGTCATTCTTCACCAGGCATCACATTGCTTTCATGACCTCCCATGGAGATCACAACAATCCCCAATCTCTGTTCAGTCTCAACTCTTCGATGTGCCTCGGCAGCTTGATCAATCGAATAAATTTTATCGACGATTGGTTTAATTTTACCCGCCTCAATCATTTCCTTGAGTTCGACCAATTCTTGCTCTTTTTCGCCGGCAAAACCAAAAATAGCCGTCTTGTCCGTAAAACTGCACGTCAGGACGGATCGTAGCATGTCAGATATACGCGGGTTTCCCATCAGATATCGCCCTTTGGGGGCAAGCGATTTGACACATGCGGAATAGGAATTTCGTGCAACCATGTCAAAGATAACGTCATAAGTCTGGCCGCTTTTTGTGAAGTCTTCCTTGGTGTAATCGAAGAAATGATCAGCACCGACTCGCCGGAGCATCTGCTCTTTGATGGTGCTGTCAACGGCCGTCACCTCGCCCCCCATTGCCTTGGCAAGTTGCACCGCAAAGGTGCCAATGCTCCCCCCTGCGCCATTGACCAAAACTTTTTCCCCGTTTCTAATATTCGCCCTTCTCATAAAGTGGAGTGCATTCAGCCCGCCCAGGGGTACGGCTGCCGCCTCTTCAAAGCTAATATTGTGAGGCTTCGGAACAATCGTGTAACTGGCGGGTAAGCACACATACTCGCCATAGGCGCCCATGCGCAGTTTGGTCGTGCCGAAAACCTGGTCTCCTTTCCTGAACTTTGAAACGTCTTTGCCGACGGCTTCGATTTCTCCCGCAAAATAGCCTCCCAATACGGGATTCCTTGGCCTTGTGAGACCCATCGCCATTCGCAACGGCAGCCAGAACCATTTCACCGCGAATTTGAAACTGCGCAGTTCACAGTCAGCCTTGGTTGCTTCAGCCGCATGAATCTTTATAAGAAGCTCATCGTCCCCAAGTTTGGGTTTTTCTATTTCTTTGACCTGAAGAACGTCGGGTGAACCGTATTTTGTGTAAACAATTGCTCTCATGAGATTCATCTGGCTGCTGTGCTTGAAGGCATTACCAATTCATTCATCACGAATTTATGAAATGGCGTCAGTGCATGTTCTTTACATATACTAGCAGTAATGACCGAGGAAACCAGATTGACCTCACCCCTGAAAAAGTTCAAGAATATCGAGTAGTATGAATTTTTGGGAAGGACAGGTTACGTTATACAAGGAGGTTACCAACCAGGGGA
>Ga0316193_10001425_pt1 | contig 16094 bp, 18 predicted proteins | sample MerIslsedime2_MG_FD_207735 | JGI IMG/M metagenome (GOLD analysis project Ga0316193, IMG submission 207735) | Coastal sediment microbial communities from Maine, United States - Merrow Island sediment 2 | ecosystem: Environmental > Aquatic > Marine > Coastal > Sediment | place: USA: Maine...
TTCAGGTCGGCCAGGAATGCGGCATGGCCTTTGAGAACTACCAGGACATGCGTGCAGGTGATGTGATCGAGTGCTTTACCGTGGAGAGTATCCAGCGCTCGCTGTAAGGCATCGGTGAGACAAGATCAGGATGAGCTTTGGTTGCAACAACCAAAGCTCTTAAACCTGATCGCTTTCAAAGTGATCGAGCAACTTTATGGCTTCACTTGAAGCCATGTTGCTCCAGGGATTGGGCGATCCGGCAACGGCCCGCTTGTCTCGTCTGCCTGATGGAGGGACTTGACGATGAAACCAACCAGAAGAGCTGCCAAAGGCCCCTCGCAGCGCCAGCTGCGCGTGGGCGAGTTTATCCGTCATGAACTGTCGGCGCTGTTCATGCGTGGCGATGTGATGGACCCGGTTATTGAAAAAACCGGGGTCACGGTACTGGAAGTGGCAACCACGCCTGACCTCAGGACCGCCACAGCCTACATCCGCCCGTTCCAGCCGTCCGGCGACGGTGATGCGCTGGTGGAGGCCCTGATGCGCCACCGCAAATTCATCCGCGGTGAACTGGCGCCGAAGCTGCAGATGAAATTCATGCCGGAGATCAAATTTCGCATAGACAACTCGATCGACTATGCCTCCAGCATTGATGCCCTGCTTGCCGACCCCAAGGTCAAGGCCGATCTCGGGCCGGATCGCGAAGACTGAAAGCGCAGGTTCTGATTGGCTCGTCGTAAAAACGGAAACCGCGTCCATGGCTGGGTATTTCTCGACAAGCCGCTGGGCATGGGGTCCACCCAGGCCGTAGCGAAGGTGCGGCGCGCCTTCAATGCGCAAAAGGCAGGCCATGCCGGAACCCTTGACCCTCTCGCAACCGGCCTGCTGGCCATTGCGCTGGGGGAAGCCACCAAGACGGTCCCCTATATGACAGATGCGGTCAAGACCTACACGTTCACGGTTCGCTGGGGTGAGGCAACCGAGACATGTGATGCAGAAGGCGAGATATGCGCGACCAGTCCGAAGCGGCCGGCGAGCCACGAAATTGCCGGAGTATTGCCGGATTTTACCGGGCAGATCGAGCAGGCCCCGCCTGCATATTCCGCCATAAAGATCGATGGTCAGCGCGCCTACGACCTGGCCCGCGCCGGTGAGCAGGTCGAGATGGCAAAACGGCCGGTTCAGGTGGACAGCCTGACGCTCAGCGGATGCCCCGATGAAGACCATGCCACTTTCGAGGTGTGCTGCGGCAAGGGCACCTATGTCCGCTCCCTTGCCCGCGACCTGGCCATTGCGCTTGGCACGCAAGGCCATGTCACCGCGCTTCGCCGTATTGCCACAGGCAGTGTGTCCATTGACCAGTGTGTAGCGGACAGCATTTTTGATGATGCTGATGCGAGCGACCTGTCTGGCCTGTTGCATCCTTTGGAGACAGTGCTGGGTCATCTGCCGGTGATTGAGCTGGATGAGGTATCGGCCGGCAAGGTGGCTCACGGCAACCGGGTTGAGGGTTCGCCGGGGGGGCAGTTTTGCAGTGGTGATGAAGTGCTGCTGACCCGTTCAGGCGCGCCTTTGGCCATTGCACAGGTAAAAGACGCACTCATACAACCATTGCGGGTTTTTCAACTAGAGCAACATGGGTTCAAGTGAACCCATAAAGTTGCTCTAGAACTTTGGAAGCGGTCAGTTTTATGGTTTTTGATTGATCCAATCAAAAACCATACTGATCTAGCCGACTGAGGTTTGTCGGTTTGCCTTTTGGTCTGGTATTGCGGCTCTGTTTCCGCTATATGCTGCCTCAACACCGGGTTGTACCGGTGTTTTTTCATGGCCTTTGCTGGACGACATCCCGGCTTTAGGCGTCCTGTTCCTCTTTTCGAAAGGATTCCCCGATGTCGATTACGCCTGAGCGCAAGCTGGAGCTTGTGAAGGAATACGCCACAGTTGATGGCGATACCGGTTCTCCCGAAGTACAGGTTGCAATCCTGACCGAGCGGATCAAGAACCTGACGGGTCACTTCCAGACCCACAAGAAAGACAACCATTCACGCCGTGGTCTGCTCAAGCTGGTCAGCCAGCGCCGCAAACTGCTTGACTATGTCAAGGTGCGCGATGAACCCCGCTACAAGAGCATCATTCAACGCCTCGGTATCCGGCGGTAATTTCAATAACAATGAGCGGGTGGTTTTCCTGAACCGGGAAGCCGCCCGTTTCCCCTTTTTTGGCACGTACGGCAATGGGGCCGGGTGCTGATGGCCCGATCGGGGAAAGCCGCAAAAGTAAAAAATTGATGGCGGCAAGGGCCGGAGCTGAGCCAGGAGATGCGGAAACAGGTTTTCCCGTCCAGATTCAGCTCTATCATACATGTAAGGAAATATTTTTATGTTTGACATTCATGTCGAAGAAATTGAATGGGCCGGACGCACACTGAGGCTGGAAACCGGCCGTGTTGCGCGCCAGGCTGATGGCGCCGTGCTGGCGACCTATGGTGAGACAACAGTGCTGGCAACCGTGGTTGCCGACCGCCAACCCAAGCCCGGCCTGGACTTCTTTCCATTGACCGTGAACTACGTGGAAAAAACCTATGCTGCCGGCAAGATCCCAGGTGGTTTTTTCAAGCGCGAAGCAAGACCGTCTGAAAAGGAAACCCTGGTTTCCCGTCTGATTGACCGCCCCATTCGCCCGCTGTTTGCCAAAGGCTTCAAGTGCGAAACACAGGTTATCCTGACCGTCCTCAGCCACGATCTTGAGAACGATCCCGATATCGTTGCCATGGTCGGTGCATCTGCAGCCCTGTGCCTGTCCGGTGCTCCGTTCCTCGGACCGATCGGTGCAGCGCGTGTTGGTTACATCGACGGTGAGTATGTTGTGAACCCGACGCTTGACCAGATGCCGGATTCAGTTCTGGACCTGGTGGTTGCAGGCACGACGGACGCTGTGCTGATGGTTGAATCAGAAGCCCAGGAATTGTCCGAGGAAATCATGCTCGGCGCGGTGATGAAGGGTCATGAAGACTTCCAGCCGGTTATCGAAGCGATTATCCGTCTGGCCGAGCGCGCAGCGCGCGAACCTCGCGATCATAATCCCGAAGACACTTCAGAACTGCTTGCTGCCGCGAAGAAGCTGGCCGAAAAAGACCTGCAGGCAGCCTATTCAATTGCCGGCAAGGAAGAGCGCCGCGATGCAATTTCTGCAGCCAAGGCAAAGGTTGTTGAAGAACTCTGCGATCCCGAAGATGACGACGCACCGGCACCCAACAAGGTCGGTGAAGTGTTCAAGGCACTGGAAGCGGGCATTGTTCGCGGCCAGATCATTGATACCGGTTCGCGTATTGATGGCCGCGGACTGTCAGATGTTCGTCAGATCAAGTGCGAAGTCGGCGTTCTGCCGCGCACCCATGGTTCAGCCCTGTTCACCCGTGGTGAAACCCAGGCGCTGGTTGTAACCACTCTGGGTACCGGTGACGACGAGCAGTTCATTGACGCACTGGAAGGCACCTACAAGGAAAACTTCCTGCTGCATTACAACTTCCCGCCATACTCCGTCGGCGAGACCGGCCGTTCCGGTTTCACCAGCCGCCGCGAAATCGGTCACGGCAAGCTGGCCTGGCGCGCCGTGCACCCGATGCTGCCGAAAAAGGAAGAATTCCCGTACACAATTCGCGTTGTGTCGGAAATCACCGAGTCCAACGGCTCATCTTCAATGGCCAGTGTGTGCGGTGCATCGCTTGCCATGATGGATGCAGGTGTTCCGCTCACCCGTCCGATTGCCGGCATTGCCATGGGTCTCATCCTCGAAGGTGAGAAGTTCGCAGTGCTGTCCGATATCCTTGGTGACGAAGACCATCTCGGCGACATGGACTTCAAGGTAGCAGGTACCGAAGATGGCGTTACATCGCTCCAGATGGACATCAAGATCACCGGTATTACCCAGGAGATCATGTCAACGGCCCTGTACCAGGCCAAGGATGGCCGCCTGCACATTCTGGGCAAGATGTCTGAAGCCATCACCCAGGGTCGTGAAGAGCTTGGCGAACACGCTCCGCGCATCGAGGTCATGACCATCCCGGCCGACAAGATCCGTGAAGTCATCGGTACCGGTGGCAAGGTGATCCGCGAGATCGTCGAAAAGACCGGTGCCAAGGTCAACATCAACGATGACGGCGTGATCAATATCGCCTCTGCCGACGGTGCCTCGATCAAGGCGGCGAAAGACTGGATTCACTCCATTGTCGCTGAACCTGAAGAAGGTGTGATCTATGACGGCAAAGTCGTGAAGGTCGTCGACTTCGGCGCCTTCGTGAACTTCTTCGGTGCCAAGGACGGCCTGGTTCATATTTCTGAACTGGCACCCAAGCGTGTTGAAAAGGTCTCCGACATCGTCAGCGAGGGCCAGGATGTAAAGGTCAAGCTGCTCGGCTTCGATCAGCGCGGCAAGGTTCGCCTGTCAATGAAGCAGGTCGACCAGGAAACCGGCGAAGATATCTCGCAGGCCAAGGAAGACTGATTGTACTGACCAACCCTCGGTAATTGAAAGAGCGCCGTTTTACCGGCGCTCTTTTTTTGACTACAGCATGTCCCGCAAAAGTGTATGCGGTTTTGCGAACAAGGGCATGCGCAGGTCAAAGCATGTCCTGCAAAAGTGTATGCGGTTTTGCGAACAAGGATATGCTCAGATTAAAGCATGGCCGGCACGACCCGGTCCGGCGGCTTGTGACCATCAACAAATGTCTTGATGTTGATGATGACCTTTTCACCCATGTCGACACGGCCTTCAATGGTTGCAGAGCCCATATGCGGCATCAGAACCGCTTTCGGGTTTTTTAAAAGGCGCGGGTTTACCGCCGGTTCGTGCTCGAACACGTCCAGGCCGACACCGGCGAGCTCGTCTTTCTCCAGCATCCGGGCCATGGCGTTTTCATCTATCACTTCACCGCGTGCGGTGTTGACGATGATGGCCGTGGGCTTGAGCAGTTGCATGCGGCGTGCCGACAGCAAATGGTAGGTGCCCGGCGTGTGCGGGCAGTTCACCGAGATGATATCCATGCGCGCCAGCATCTGATCGAGGCTTTCCCAGTAGGTTGCCTCGAGTTCCTCTTCAATGGAGGCGTGAACCGGCTTGCGGTTATGATAGTGTATCTGCAACCCGAACGCCTTGGCACGCCGCGCCACTGCCTGCCCGATGCGGCCCATGCCGATGATGCCAAGACGCTTGCCGTAAATGCGCCGGCCCAGCATCCAGGTCGGCGACCAGCCTTTCCAGACTTCCTCATTGCCGATTGCTTCAGCGCCCTCGATAATCCGCCGGGAAACCGCCAGGATCAGCGCAAGCGTCATGTCCGCCGTATCTTCGGTCAGGACGCCCGGCGTATTGGTGACGGTAATGCCGCGATTGGTTGCCGTCTCGACATCGATATTGTCGACGCCGGTGCCGAAGTTTGCGATCAGCTTCAACTGATCGCCGGCCTGCATGATCACGGATTTGTCTATCCTGTCTGTCACGGTAGGCACCAGGACTTCGGCCGTCTTTACCGCTTCCACCAAATCGCTCTGGCTCATCGGCGCATCGGTTTCGTTCAGTGTTGTCGAGAACAATTCGCGCATGCGTGTTTCAACAACATCCGGCAGTCTGCGGGTAACAATCACTGTTGGCTTGCGCGTCGGCATGGGGGCAACTCCTGGCGAAATCATGATGCTGGGCTTTAATGGTCGGTTTGCCAGCGCTTGCAAATCATTAATCCATTCTTGTTTATGTTGCGTGAGCTCCCATGTAAACTGTGCTGGTTGATGCAATGGGAGTTTCGGAGCATATTGGGGCACCATCGGTTCGCAGGAACCCGCAAGATCGCTCCGGTACGTTGGAGGCGATCGGGTTTCCGCTTTTTGGTTGTGACAGCCAGAAATCATCCCGGTCCGGTGGTTGTGAACAGGCTTTCTGTCAGGGTTGGGTAAAGCTTTGGGACGTTTGAGCATAGGACGGGTGTTGTTCGCTGCATTGGCTTTTGCCGTTGCAGGCGGCATTGTTTATGCGTTTACCGAAACCCAGAATCCGGCAACCCTGAGTTCCGCCAAAGCTGCCCAGGACAACACCGCGACAGCCGGGCCGGTGGTCAAGACCCAGACGGGGTTGCCGCTGCCCAGATTTGTCAGCCTCAAGTCCGAACGGGTGAATGTACGCCGCGGGCCGTCCAATGAGCATGGTGTTGTCTGGGTATTCACCCGCAAAAGCCTGCCGGTGGAAATCATTGCGGAGTTTGATCACTGGCGCCGTATCCGCGACAGTGAAGGTGCCGAAGGCTGGGTCTATCACTCATTGCTGGTCGGCAGGCGCACTGTGATTGCTGCACCGTGGGCCAAGAAAAAAGTCATGCGGCTGCTTGCCAGTGCCTCTGCATCCGGTGACCTGGTCGCGCGAATAGGCTCCGGCGCGCTGGGTGAACTGCAATCGTGTGACGGCAAGTGGTGCTACACAGCATTCGATGGTTATGAAGGCTACGTTTCGCAGGAAACACTTTTCGGTGTTTATCCAGGTGAAGTCTACCGGAAGTAATCAGGACGCCAGGGTCCGCAGCTGTCGCTCAGCCGTTGTCTTTTTCAAGCCGCACGATAATGTCGATCCGGCCGATCCGCATGCCTTCGGGCGGTTGCGGCAAGCCGTCAACCGTGAGCCGGTCATCATCAATGTCGATCAGGCGGCCTTCGTCTTCCAGGTAGTAGTGGCAGTGATTGGACGTGTTGGTGTCGAAATAGGACTTGTGACCGTCAACCGCAACTTCACGCAACAATCCGGCTTCGGTGAACTGGTTGAGCGTGTTGTAAATCGTCGCCAGCGACACGGCGATACCGGCTTGCACGGTTTCAACATGCAGTTGTTCAGCCGTGATATGCCGGTCTCCGCTGCCGAACAGCAGGTTCCCAAGCGACATGCGCTGCCGTGTCGGCCGCATTCCGGCATCGCGCAGTTTCTGTTCCATGTTTTGGGTACTCATCATCACATTACGTCACTCTGGCAATTGGCCACATGCCATGAAAAAACAGGTTCAAACCCCTATATAGCCCTAACCAGGCCTGCTTGCAATCATGCACGTGCAGCCAGTGACGCAAGGTCGCTGGACAGCCAGCATGATTGGTTAGTGCTTTCACAGAATGTTTCGATATGTTACGAAAACAACACTAACAGGGGCAGTGCAGGTTGATTGCCTGTGCGATAATTCCAGGGTTTGAGGGCGATGAGCGAACGTAAAGGGCATTTTGGTTACGAGGAATTGCTGGCGTGTGGCAGAGGCGAGCTTTTCGGTCCCGGTAACGCGCAATTGCCGCTGCCGCCAATGCTGATGTTTGATCGTATTTCTTCGATCACAGAAGATGGCGGGTCTGCCGGCAAGGGCCAGATTGTGGCTGAACTTGATGTCAAACCGGACCTGTGGTTTTTCCCGTGCCATTTTCAGGGTGATCCCGTCATGCCCGGATGTCTGGGGCTGGATGCCCTGTGGCAAATGACCGGATTTTTTCTGGGCTGGATGGGCGCGCCTGGCCGAGGCCGGGCCTTGGGTGTCGGCGAGGTCAAGTTCACGGCCATGGTCACGCCTGAGGTCAAGAAGGTCGAGTATGTTGTGGATGTACAAAGGCTCATCCTGCGCAAGCTGAACATGGCCATTGCCAACGGTGTGTTGAAAGCTGATGGAGAGGTTATCTACACCACGACCAATATGCGTGTTGGGACTTTTGTGGATGAAAAACCGGCTTAGTCCTGCGTGACAGGGCGGACGATGAAAGGCAAATGGGCAGCATGAGACGCGTGGTAGTCACCGGCATCGGTATCGTATCGAGTATCGGCAGCAATGTGCAGGAAGTGAACGCCTCCCTGCGCGAAGCAAAGCCGGGAATTGTCAAGGCGGAAGATTACGCCCGGCTGGGTTTCCGGTGTCAGGTGCATGGCGCACCGACCATCGACCTTGACAGCTCCATTGACCGCCGGATCCGCCGTTTCATGGGCGATGGTGCTGCCTGGAACTGGATCGCCATGCAGCAGGCGATCACCGATGCAGGGCTTGAAGAAACTGACGTCAAGAACGAGCGCACTGGCCTGATCATGGGCTCGGGCGGGCCGTCAACCCGCACAATCGTTGCCGCAGCAGACACCACGCGCGAAAAAAGCCCCAAGCGCGTTGGCCCGTTTGCGGTGCCTGCGGCCATGTCGTCGACCAATTCCGCGACGCTTGCGGTGCCGTTTGGCATCAGGGGTGTCAACTACTCGATCTCGTCTGCCTGCGCCACGTCAACACATTGTATCGGCAATGCCGCTGAACTCATTCAATGGGGCAAGCAGGACGTGATGTTTGCCGGCGGTGGCGAGGAGCTTGACTGGACCCTGTCAGTGCTGTTTGACGCCATGGGGGCCATGTCGTCCGACTTCAATGACACGCCCGCAAAGGCCTCGCGCGCCTATGACAAGGACCGCGACGGGTTCATTATTGCCGGTGGCGGCGGGACGGTTGTCCTGGAAGAACTGGAACACGCCAGGGCACGCGGCGCAAAAATCTACTGCGAACTGGTCGGTTACGGCGCCACATCCGACGGCGTTGACATGGTGCAGCCGTCCGGCGAGGGCGCGGCGCGCTGCATGAACCTGGCCCTGTCCACGGTCAACGAGAAGGTCGATTACATCAACCCCCATGCCACATCGACACCGATCGGCGACTTGCGGGAAATCGAAGCCATACGGGAGGTTTTCGGCAATGATATTCCGCCGATATCGGCGACAAAATCCCTGACCGGGCATTCGCTTGGCGCAGCCGGGGTGCAGGAAGCGATCTACTCGATCCTGATGATGCAGAACGGTTTCATTTGTGAAAGCGCCAATATCGAAGAGCTGGATCCGGAGTTTGCCGACATACCCATCGTTCGCGAACGCCGCGACAATGTGGACCTGGATGTTGTCCTGTCCAATAGCTTTGGTTTCGGCGGCACCAACGGCACACTGGTTTTCCAGCGCTATAACGGCTAAGCACTTGCCAAGTTATAATGACGCGCTGCCAGTCCGGCCCGAACCGGACTGCGGTGGGCGCAGCAGGGATGATTTCAGGAACGACAATGATTGAAATGAAAAGCGATCTGATGAAGGGCCGCCGCGGCCTTGTCATGGGAGTGGCGAACGATCACTCAATTGCATGGGGCATTGCCAAATCATTGCGCGAGCACGGCGCCGAACTGGCATTCACCTATCAAGGTGATGCCTTCGGCAAGCGGGTGGCGCCGCTGGCTAAAAAGGCCGGCTCTTCCCTGGTGATGCCGTGCGATGTCGAAGACACCGCAACGGTCGCAGCCGTCTTCGACAAGCTGCAGGCCGAATGGGGGTCATTGGACTTTGTGGTGCATGCCATTGCCTATTCCGACAAGAACGAACTGAGCGGGCTTTATGCCGATACGACGCGGGAAAACTTTTCGCGCACCATGCTGATCTCATGCTTTTCGTTCACCGAAATTGCCAGGCGCGCTGCAGCCATGATGACCGATGGCGGCTCCATGGTCACGCTGACCTATGGCGGTGCCACGCGGGTGATGCCGAACTACAATGTCATGGGCGTGGCCAAGGCAGCCCTGGAAGCCTCGGTGCGTTATCTGGCGGCAGATTACGGACCCAGAGGCATCAGGGTAAATGCCATTTCCGCCGGCCCCATGCGCACGCTGGCCGGTGCCGGCATAGCAGATGCAAGGGCCATGTTCTCCTTCCAGCGCCAGCATTCACCGCTGCGCCGTCCTGTCAGCCTGGATGAGGTTGGCGGTGCCGGCCTGTATCTGCTGTCGCCCCTGTCCGGCGGTGTAACCGGTGAAGTGCATTTTGTGGATTCAGGCTACAACATCATTTCCACACCGCGCCCCGAAGACCTGGCCTCGGGAACGGAGTAGGCGTTCGCACTTCCAACTAGATCAGTATGGCTTTTGATTGAATCAATCAAAAGCCATAAAACTGATCGCTTTCAAAGTGCTAGAGCAACTTTATGGGTTCAAGTGAACCCATGTTGCTCTAGGCCCAAGTGGGCCTCGGGCCGGTCAGGCCCGCCCCCGCGGAGCGCAGCCGAAGGCTGCTTGCGTGAGCGAAATAAACCTCCGGACTACTTGTAAGCAGACAGATCAGTGATGGTCGGCTTGCGGCCATTGAGCGGGTTGTCCGGGTTCCAGCTCAGCTTCGTGACCATGAAGCGCGCCGACAGGGCGTCGTACATCACCATGCGCCCTGCCAGGCTGTCGCCTATTCCTGAGATCTCCTTGATCACCTCCATGGCCTGCATGGAGCCGATCACCCCGGTCAGCGCGCCGATGATGCCGGCTTCCTCACATGACGGCACCATGCCGTCCGGCGGTATGTCGGTGTGCAGGCACCGGTAGCTCGGATACGGCGTGCCGTCTGCCTGCTCAAGGTGCGGCTTGAACGTGGATAGCTGCGCGTCAAACTGGCCGACGGCGGCAGACACCAGCGTCTTGCCCAACAGATAGCATGCATCTGAGACAAGAAACCGGGTGACGAAATTATCGCAGCCGTCGGCCACGATGTCATAGCCTGAGATGATGTCCAGCGCATTGGAGGCATCAAGCCGTGTCTGGTGGGTGATGACCGTTACATTGGGATTGAGGTCGTTGATTCGTGCCGCGGCGCTGTCGGTCTTTGCGGTTTTTTCTTTAGCGTCTTTGGTGGTGTGAATGATCTGCCGTTGCAGGTTGGACAGACTGACGACATCGTCATCCACCACGCCGATGGTGCCGACACCGGCCCCTGCCAGGTACAACAGCACCGGTGCGCCCAGCCCGCCTGCGCCGACCACCAGCACTTTTGCCGCTTTCAGCTTTTGCTGGCCCGGTCCGCCCAGTTCACGCAGCACAATGTGGCGGGCATATCTTTCGATCTCATCATCGCTAAATGCCATGATCAGTTTTTCCCTGTTGACCCGAAGCCGCCCGCACCCCTGCCGGTGTCTTCCAGCACATCAACCTGCATGATTGTCGCCTGCACCACCGGGGCAACCACCATCTGGGCGATACGGTCACCGCGATTGATGGTGAAAGCGTCGCTGCCAAGATTGATCAGGATCACCTTGACCTCACCGCGATAGTCGGCATCGATGGTGCCGGGTGTGTTGAGGCAGGTAATGCCGTGCTTGATGGCGAGACCGGACCGGGGCCTGATCTGTGCTTCAAAACCCTGCGGCAGTGCCACGGCAAAACCGGTATCGATCAGTGCCCGCGCACCCGTCTCAAGAACGACCGGGCTATCAGCCGGTACCGCCGCCCGAACATCCATTCCGGCAGCCTGCTCGGTTTCATAGCCAGGCAGGTCGAGTCCCTCGCCATGGGCCAGCCAGGTCAGCCGGACTGTCGGGACCAGGCTCATGTGTTTTCTGCAAGCATGGCCGCAAAGCGATCCATGAGGCGTACCGCGACATCGCGTTTGGACATTTTTTCCCAGTCTTCGACAGTATCCGGGCCGACCAGATGGACGGTGTTGTCGCGTCCCCCCATGACACCGGCCTCGTCGCTTACGTCATTGGCAACGATGATGTCCGCGTTCTTGGCGGTGAGTTTCTGGCGCGCATTGTCGACAACGTTCTCGGTTTCCGCGGCAAAGCCGACCACCAGTGCCGGGCGGTGATTTTTCAGGTGACCGACCGACTTCAGAATGTCCGGGTTTTCCGTCAGTTTCAAAGCGGGCGGTTGACCACTGCCGTCTTTCTTCATCTTCTGTTGCGCATTGTCCTCGGTTCGCCAGTCAGCTACCGCTGCACAGAAAATTGCCATGTCGCACGGCAGTTCGCCCTGCACGGCTTTCAGCATGTCGCGCGCCGTTTCAACATTGATCAGCTCGACGCCTTGCGGAATTGCAAGACCGACCGGACCTGACACAAGGACGACCTCAGCGCCCAGCGCGATGGCCGCTTCGGCCAGTGCATATCCCTGTTTGCCGGACGACCGGTTGGCGATATAGCGCACCGGATCGATCGGCTCGTGAGTGGGACCTGCGGTGATCAGCACCTTGCGTCCGGCCAATGGACCGGTTGTGCAGACATCCGGGTTGTGTTGTGCCGGCAGGCTTTGGCCGCCATAAAACTTTTCAACGGCTGAAAAGATGTCTGCGGCTTCGCTCATCCGGCCCGGGCCATACTCGCCGCAGGCCATGTCGCCGTCTTCCGGGCCGCTGACCAGGACGCCGTCGCCTTTGAGGGTTTCCAGATTGCGCTGCGTGGCCGGGTGCTGCCACATGCGTACGTTCATGGCAGGCGCCATCAGGACCGGTTTGTCGGTCGCCAGCAGCGCCGTGGTTGCCAGATCGTCAGCCTGGCCAGTTGCCATTTTTGCCATCAGGTCGGCTGTTGCCGGTGCGACCACCACGAGATCGGCAATGCGTGATAGTTGAATGTGTCCCATCTCTGCTTCATCGGTTAGATCGAACAGGTCCGTGTAGGTTTTTTCACCGGCCAGTCCGCTGACCGACAGCGGTGTGACGAACTGCTGGCCGCCACGGGTCAGAATCGGGGTAACAGCCATGCCGGCCTTCTTGCACAGCCGGATCAGCTCGAGTGTCTTGTAGGCGGCAATGCCGCCCCCGATAATCAGCAATATGCGTCTTTGTTCGCTCATGGTCTCAATCCTACTACAGGGCCAGCGATACCGCGAGTACCACCAGTGCAATGGCACCGACCCACAAGGCTCCGCGATTGGAGGCGGAATGGCGCGCCTGTGCGGCCGCGATTGCTTCTGTCGTGTCGTTGTCAAGCCGGATGCCGCCGGACTGGGCCATGGAGGACACCAGGGCTGATGCCTGTCCCAGCTCGCTCAGCACTTCGGGGAAAGCTGCCGCCAGCCGGCCCAGGGTCGCAGCGCCTTCTGCGGCATCTTCGAGCCTGCCCTGTGCACCGAGTTTCTGCTCCATCCATTCGGCCACCACCGGTTCCGCCGTCACCCACATATTGAGCTTCGGATTGAAGCTGCGCGCAACGCCTTCCACCACAACCATGGTCTTCTGCAGAAGAATGAGTTGCGGCTGGGTTTCCATGTTGAACTGGCCGGTTACCTCAAACAGCTGGGTCAGCAGCCGGGCCATGGAAATATCGGTTGAGTTGCGGCCCATGATCGGTTCACCGATTGCGCGCAGCGCTTGTGCAAACAGGTCCACATCTTCCCCGGCAGGCACATAACCGGCCTCGAAATGAACCATGGCAATGCGCTTGTAGTCGCGCTTGATGAAACCCCACAGGATTTCAGCAAGAAACCGGCGATCCTTCATGCTCAGGCGGCCCATGATGCCGAAGTCGACAGCGACCAGATTGTTGTGCGCGTCGATGAACAGGTTGCCCTGATGCATGTCGGCATGGAAGAACCCGTCGCGCATGGCATGGCGCAGAAACGACTGGATGACCGTATCGCCGAGCCTGGGCAGATCGAGCCCGGATGCTGCCAGCGCCTTGTCATCGGTCAGTGCAATACCGTCAATCCACTCGCTGGTCAGTATCCTGCGCGAGGTTTGCTGCCAGAAAATTTCAGGCACCCGGAAACCCGGATCATCGCGGGTGTTTTCAGCCATCTCGGACATGGCCGCTGCTTCCAGCCGCAAGTCCATTTCAAGCTCGACCGAGCGTTCCAGTGTTGCAACTGCCTTGATGAAGTTCAGCCTGCGGGCTTCCGCGGAAAACCGTTCAGCCAGTCTGGCCGCAGTAAAGAATGTTTCCAGGTCATCGCGGAACCTTGCCTCGACGCCGGGCCGCAGGACCTTGACCGCTACATCGCGCCTGTTTCCGGCATCGTCCAAGACCTGCGCCTTGTGCACCTGCGCTATCGAGGCGGCCGCAACCGGGTCGGACAAAGGCTGGAAGATTTCACCTGCCGGCTTGCCGAGGCCAGCCTGAATGGCTTCGCGGGCCTCGTTCATGCCGAACGGTTTCATGCGGTCCTGCAACTGCCGCAATGCATCTGCGCGCTCAGACCCGATCATGTCCGGCCGCGTGGCCAGAAACTGACCAAGCTTGATGTAACTCGGCCCCAGTTCATTGAGGGCCTCGGCCAGGCCGGAGCGCTGTTCCCGGCTGGATTTGCCGGCGCCCAGAAGCCTGAGAGCGAATTTTGCCGCCGCCGGCACATTGTCGTCATCCAGTGCGCCATCAAGCCCGCCATGACGGGCGATGGTGCGGCCGGCGCGGGCGAGCTTGAAGAGATGTCGTATTTTGCTGAGCATTGAGTGTGTGCCTAGATTTTCCAGCCGGAATGAATGGCGACGATGCCGCCTGTCAGCATCCGGTGGCTGGTGCGCACGAAGCCGGCCTCGGCAATCATGTGCTCAAACGCTTGCGGTGCGGGAAATTTTTGGATGCTCTCGACCAGGTAGCGGTACGGATCACCGTCACCGGTCACCACCTTGCCCACGGCAGGAATGACCGTCATGGAATAGGCTTCGTACACCTGCTCCATGCCGGGTACATCCACATGCGAAAATTCCAGGCACAGGAACCGCCCGCCGGGTTTCAGGACCCGGTAGGCTTGCGCAAGGGCGCGGTCGATGTGGGTCACATTGCGAATTCCGAACGCGATAGTGTAGGCGTCAAATGTGTTGTCCGGAAATGCCAGGGTTTCCGCATTGCCCACGGTGAACCGGCATTTGCCGCCATGCAGTTCGCCCGGCGCCCGCCGGGCACCTTCTGAAACCATCTCGGGAGAAATGTCGGCAACGTTAACTTCGGTGCCGGCGCCGCCGGCCCGGGCAATGCGAAATGCAATGTCGCCGGTGCCGCCGGCGACATCCAGGACCTTGAACGAACGATCGGTTTTCGGCGGGTTCAGCAGGGCGATGAAGTCGTCTTTCCACAGCCGGTGCAAACCGCCTGACATGAGATCGTTCATCTGGTCATAGCGAGCCGCGACCTTGCCAAACACCTCGTTTACCAGGCCCTGGCGGTCGGCTTCTGCAACGGTGCGGAATCCGAAGGAAGTTTCGTCTGTGGATTTTGTTTTTTCTGTATCGTTCATAGTGGCGGCGACCATAGACCAGCTTGCCAATCATGGCTATCAGTTGTGCCCCAACAAGGTGAACATGCCGCATGAAGATCTGCGGTCCGGGAAGACAAAAATGCCTGAACTGCCAGAAGTTGAAACCGTACGACGGGGACTTGAACCTGCGCTTGTGGACAGGCGGGTGAAATCCGTCCAGTTGAAGCGGCCTGATCTCAGGTTTCCGTTCCCGCAAAGGTTGGCGGAGGTTGTGTCAGGCAAACGCATAATTGCGCTGAGGCGGCGCGCCAAGTACATCCTCATTGAACTGGAAAGCGGGCATACCGTGCTCGTTCACCTGGGCATGACCGGCAGGTTTACCGTCTGGCCGCCGGATGGTGCCGTCCGCAATCTCGGCGAGTTTTACTATCTCGAGCAGGCAGGTCATGCAGGTGATGGGCCGCATGACCATTTGATTGTTGATCTCGATGACGGCACCAGGGTCGTCTACACCGACCCGCGGCGGTTCGGCTTCGTTGACCTGATTGAACCCGGTGGTGTCGATAGCAACCGGTTTCTCGCCGGTCTCGGTGTGGAACCGCTCGGCAATGCATTGCACGCGGACTTCCTGGCCGGTGCCCTTGCCGGTCGCAGGTCGCCCTTGAAGGCTGCCTTGCTGGACCAGCGGATTATAGCCGGGCTTGGCAATATCTATGTATGCGAGGCTTTGTACCGGGCACGGCTGTCGCCCAAACGCCTGTCGGGGAGCATTGTCCGTAAACGGGGACCGTCGCCTCTCGTCGAGCCACTGGTGCATGCCGTTCGCTCTATCATCGCGCAAGCGATTGAAGCCGGCGGCTCAACACTGCGTGACTATGCTCACACCGACGGCAGTTCAGGCGAGTTTCAGCAACGCTTTGATGTCTATGACCGCGAAGGCGAGGCATGCCGGACACCAGGCTGCACCTCGAAGATCAGGCGAATTGTTCAATCAGGCCGGTCCAGTTTCTATTGCCCCACTTGCCAGCGCTGAACGGATTGCTGTTTATTGCCGGTGATATAATCGTTGACCCGCCCCGCAGGGAGATTACCCGATGACCTATACCAACATATCTGTCGAAACCCGTGATGCAGTCGGCC
>Ga0316193_10001426_pt1 | contig 16080 bp, 11 predicted proteins | sample MerIslsedime2_MG_FD_207735 | JGI IMG/M metagenome (GOLD analysis project Ga0316193, IMG submission 207735) | Coastal sediment microbial communities from Maine, United States - Merrow Island sediment 2 | ecosystem: Environmental > Aquatic > Marine > Coastal > Sediment | place: USA: Maine...
CACTACGCCGACCCGGACTACAAAGGGCCCTACTGGACCTTGTGCCGACTTATCGCCGTTGCACGCGAGTGGGCCGACCGGGTCATACACCAGGATAAATCAGACTGCTTTGATCCGGCCGGCTTGAGCCTGCTGGGGATAACACCGGACAACGGCAAAGCCGTGGGCGACGCCTGCCTGGAGCAACTTAAAGCTTTTACGGAACTGGCTGAACTGATCTGCGGGGAAAAGCCGGCTTTCTGTGATCCCGAGACCGTTGCCCAGGCCGCTGTCGAGTTAAAAGACCGCCTGGTTGACACACTGGAGTCATTGTCTTCATTAAGCGCCCTCACCAACCTCACCATCCAGAACCGCAGCGACCATGAACTGCTGAATGGGGCGTTGAAGATACTGATGCAGAATCAGGATATGCAACATTGCTCCATCTTTCTTGAAAGAGATGGTCAACTGGTAAATGCCGCAGGCCTGAGTTGGGCGGAGCTGAATGCCTGTGTAGCGGAGAAACCCCCAACCCCACCCCCTACCCATCAATTTAAAACGGGTGAGGGTCTTATAGGCATTGCCGCGGAAACGGGAGAGATTCAGCATTGTCGGGATTGTTCGGTCGATCCGCGTTTCAAGCGCATCGACAGCGCAAATGATTACCAGCCAGGATCATTGATCAGCGTGCCCATCTTATTTCAGGAACAGATATTGGGCGTTTTGAATATCTCTCACCGCCAGGCCAACGTGTTCAGTGAATGGCACGAACGTTTTCTTTTTGTATTCTGCAACATGCTGGGCCAACTCATCACCTCAAACCGGCTGCTGAGAGACATGGAGCGTGAAATCGATAAGCAGACACAGGAACTAAAGCTCGCGCTGGAGCGAGCGGAATCCCTGAGCATTCTGGATGGACTCACCGGTGTGCATAACCGGCGCTATTTCATCAGCCAATTTGGCACCCTTATCGAGCATTGCGCACGCGGTGGCCACGAAATGGCCCTGCTTATGATTGATATCGATAATTTCAAGACCATCAACGATACCTATGGGCATCTGGAAGGTGACCGCATATTGAAAAGGGTCGCCGGCGTGCTGACACATTGCGCGAGGGGCGCGGACATTATCGCCCGCTTTGGCGGCGAAGAGTTTGTCATCGCCCTGCAGGACACGGATTGCGAAGGGGCTACTCAGGTGGCCACCCGCATACTGGAACAGATCAGGGGGCTGTCCTGCGGACAAGGAGAACATCGGCAGGGCATAACCGCCAGCATCGGCCTGACCTGTTATACCAAGACAGCCGATATGCCCATCAAGACACCGGAACAATGGATACACGAGGCCGATAGCGCTTTGTATCGCGCCAAGCGCTCAGGCAAAAACCGGATATCGGTACATGTGGCCGACGACCCGAAAAACAAGTCTTAACATGATTCGTTGAGGCCCGCCCGTACGGTGTCTAATCGGCAGCCGCACGCGCAATCGCCTGTAGTGCTTCCCTGTCATAGCGATAAAGGTCCTCGGCCACCTTGTATAACAAATGGCCGCGTTTAAATTCCGCGACGATGCGACTGACCGTTTCCACCGAGATCCCCACAATTGCAGCCATATCCTCGCGGCCCAGTAATGCGATGTCACCATTGGGGTCTGCCGACAATTCCCCCTGCATCAGTAACAGATGTGCGATCCGCTCCCTGGCCGGTCCGGCACCCAGTGCAATAATCCATTCGTCTGCACGGTCCAGATGATTCTGAAGATGCTGCCGAATCTGATTACATAACTCCGGGTGTCTTGACTGCAGCTCTTCGACCGTTGCCAGAGGAATGCGGCAGGCATCGACTTTGTTGACAGTCACCGCAGTATGGCGATAACCCTCCAGCCCATCCAGCAGTTCCAGGCCGATCGATGCCCTCGGGCCAAGCATACGCACGATGCGTCGTGTGCCATCGTCTGAGTAATGCAACAGTTTCACCAACCCCTGGCGTATGGAATAAATAACCCTGTCATCGCCACCGATCTCATACAGGGTGGTGCCGGGCGCAAAAATAAAATGATCAATCGGCTGCAGCACATCATCGAACGCCGTTTCAGGCAGGTCTGAAAATAACATCAGCTTGCGGATTTGACAGTGGGCGCAGTCTACACGTCCCAGCCACTCTGCATTGGTGCAATTGGATCTTCTAAGTTCTTTGGTCATACTTGACAGCTTATCGGTAAGCTTGGCAAAAAATTGCATTGCCGGGTATTATAGCAATTTATAGTGGCCCGGAATCACGGTCTGGCAAGAATATCTTCAGGCGCCCGGGTTCGCGCAAACTGCCGCAGAGGCGGTACAAGCAGCGCCGCCTGTTAAAGACCTTTACCACTTGCACCACCCCGCAAATCCCGCTACCGTGAGTGATCCCTGGCCACTGAAGTCTGCAGCAACACCGATCTGTTTGTTCGGTCCGGGATCTATAGAGGAGTAAGCTAAAAGTGTTCACGTCACGTCTTGTCTTCATCGTGCTGCTTGTATCAGCTGCCGGTATACAGGCCCATACACCCGAGATCTCTACAGATAAAGAGATCATTGAATTCGAGTCCAAACTCGGCAATGTAAGCTTTGCCCACAAGGCGCATGCCGACCTCAAGAATGTCGAGTGCAGGACCTGCCATCACACCTATCCCGAAGAAGGCGGATTACAGGACTGCCACAACTGCCACAAACCGAAAGGCGGCGACGCGCTTAAATCCAAGGAAGCCTTCCATCTACGCTGCCGTGGCTGCCACCAATACACCGTTGAGGAAGGCGGGAAAGCCGGCCCGGTGAAGAAATGCAAGCTTTGCCACCAGAAAAAGGCCAAGTGATGGGCGTAGGGGCTAGAATCGATACGCTACGGACGCAGTCACCACGTTGACTGAATAATCCTGTACGTTTTCACCCAGCAGAAGTACATCCGGCACACTGCCCGGGCCGATACCATCCAGCGCCCAGTTATCAGCATCATAATGCTGATACCAGTAACTCAACTTGAGGGCGAGCGTCTCGCTGTAGTTATACCGGGCATGGATCTTCAGGCTGTTCAAGATCGTTTCGAGGTCCGGGTACTGGCCAAGGCTGGCCGCCGATGAAACCGTGTCTGAAGTGTTCAGCTCACTTTCGCCAGTTGATTTACTGAACACATAATCCATACCCAGATCGACCTTGCCCCGGATGTCCCTTATCTCGCCGCCGACACCCAGGGTAATAAACCTGTCATCCAGCTGCGCAAACCAGTCAGGGGTCAGCAAACCCGATTCGCTGCCTGCCTGGTCCGATTTGATTTTTTCGAAGGTGTAATACGCCCGCGTCGTGATATTGGATCGGGGTACGTAGGAGAGATCCCAGGTGTAGCTCGTGGTCTTCGATTCGGTCAATCCGATGTCTGAATCATCGTATTTGTCCCTGCTGTAGTCTACATTAAAGCCCAGGGTGATTTTTTCATAAGGCATGTACGAAAGCTGCATACCGATCTGGTCACGATCCCGGTCCGCCAGATAGTAGTAGCGAAGTGCGGGATTCTCGACATCCTGACTTATGCCGGGCGTATTGGTGTAATCGGAAACATCCCGCCTGGAATGCTCGGCGTAGACCTCTGTGTCGAGTTCGCTGTTCGGATAAAATTTGAGTCTGGCGCCGGCGGTATATTCGTCGTTATCGTTGGCATTGGTGTCATCATATTCCCTGCGCATGGCCTTGTAACCCAGATTCCCGGCCAGCGAAACCATCTGGCTGGCACGATAGTTGGCATCCAGATTGACCTGCTGGCGCCTGTAACTGAGCGGCCTGTTGGTCGCCGGTGCAGTCGCCGCTGTCGTCGAATCTGCAATAAAGTAGTCGTAGGTCGCGGAGGACGACTCATTGTCACGCTCGTGATACCGGTAAGCGGCATTCAGTCGCAGCTTTGGCAGCGGACGGGATGTGAGATCGATGCGCGCGGTCTTCAGCCAGACCTCGCCGTCCAGAGAATCCCTCGGCAGTGAAGTATCAACACCGGGGGAGACAGTCGCATAGGGTTGAAAATTCCAGTCCTGGGTCATGCGGCCGAGGGACAGCACACCTGTCACTCGGCTGTTGCCGGCAAGCGCATAGCCGGCCGTTGCCGTGAGCTGATGAAACTGATTTCTCGGCGCCAGCGCCTGACTGCCGACGCGGGTCGGCTCGAAGGGATCCTGCCAGTTCAACGAGCGGTCCTGATTGTCGAACAGCGACATATGATAGGCAAATTCCAACTGGGTTTTGTCTTTTGCATAACCCAGGGACAGGTCCACCTTGTCCGTAACATAATCGATGGGTTCGGGCAGAATTGCCGCCGTGGTCGTGCCCGTGAAACCCGGGAAACCGCTGCCGCCCATCGCACCACCCATGGCACTGACACCCTTCTTCGTCTCGTGCTGATAGCCAGCGCGGAAATTCCAGTTCCTTGACTTGCCTGGAATAATCGATGTGCCCACGCCATAGCGTTCGCGCTCGTTATCCCGGTCGAGCCCGGCCAGGTTCTGATTCAGGTTGGTATTGATATCGAAGCCTGCCGGCAGAGTCAGGTTCGAGCTGCCGACGCCGCCAAACGGTGTGGCGCCGGTGTCGTTGATGAAATTGGGCAACTTCTGGTATTCGATGTGGATTTCCTGGCGCCCCTGTTTGCCGCCCTCGAGGTGCAGATACTTTGAATCCAACCCCAGATTGGTACCCCTCAGGCGCCAGTTGTAGCCGTCCTCACGGTACTTCTGCGCCTTTATGTCACCAATGAAGTACGCACCCTCCTCCTCCAGACCCGTGTAGCGTCCGAACCGGTACGAATCATCCGACACATAGCCCGCACCGATTTCAACTTCGTTGACCTCGGGCTGGGGTGCCTCAGAGGCAGCCAGCACCCCTGGCAACGGGCAACTGAATACGATAGCGAGCGCCAGCCCGACCGGCTGCCTGGCCTGACGGCGCTTCAAGTGTTGACGATTGGTCTGCTGCATAGTCTTACCTCATCAGGGCCGCGCCCGAGGGATGGTTGGATCCATGAACCTGGGCGTGACAGTTCATACAGCTTTCTCCCAGCACAAATCGCGATCGCCTGCGGGTATCGCTGAAATCAAAATCATACAAGCGGCTCACGTGCCGCTGCCCCTGCGCGCGAATATCCTGGTGGCATTGCTGACACAGCAACGGGGCACTTTTCGTCAACAACGCCGCGTGATTGGAGCCGTGCACACGATGGCACAGGCTGCAATCCTCACTGACCGGGTAATGTTCCCACAGGAAGGGACCGCGTAATTCAGCGTGACAGTCGTAGCAGTTCTCGTTCACACTGAGTTGTTTCAGGCTCGCGGGTCCGGCGGAGCCGTGCGCATTGTGACAGTCGCTGCAGACGACATTCGCTTCGCGGATGGGGTGGGTCGAGGCGCGATAAATGTCCGCCCTGATACCGGTGTGGCATTTCACACACACCTGCGTTTGTGTGGTCCTGTCGAGCACCGGGCTGGGTTTGTGAATCCGGTGGCAGCTGGTGCAGGCCAAGGTGTCCGCGGCATGCAGACTGGTTTGCCAATGCATAAGCGCACCGCCCTGGTGGCACTGCAGACACATCCGGTTCTCCAACTGGCGGGACTCTGTAGTCTGCCCGGCAAACGAAATCAGGCCGCCCCCCTCGCCTTCCTCCGCTGCAATATCGATATGCTGTTCACCGGGTCCATGACAGGACTCACAGCCCTCAGTCGCCATCGGTGTCCGCGGGTCGGCAGTCTGCCCGTGTTTGCGCTGTTGTAACTGTTCCTCGAAGCCTTCATGGCAATCAACACAGGCCTCGGTTCCAACATGGACACCCTGTGGCGGAAAAAGCTGTTCCGGCTTGTCAGCCGCCTGTGCCCCGCTGCCCGTGGGGACCGCCTGAATCAGGGTGGCCCCCATCACAACAGCCAGAGCACGACAAATTCCATACAACTTATCCATAGGTTCCCGTGTCCTCAGGTTCTGTTAACCACAACCACCTGCCCTGGTTATCTTCTTGAGCAGCTTGACCTTGGGCGTGTAATCCCGCTGCGGGGCATGACGTTCGTCCGGGCGGGTCGCCGCATGCCGCTCCCCCAGTGCGAGTTTGAAGGGATGGCGCAGAGTACCATCAGGCGTGGCCAGACTGGTCTCACCGTGGTCCCCGCTCTCCTCCCCCGCCACCCCGTAGATATTGAGCCAGTGGTTGAGGCCACCTTCGAGGATGTAGGCGTTTGGCCTGGCCAGCGCCATTAAGCGTTTCCAGGCCTCGGTCGCCGCTATTTCGTCATTACTGACCACCACCACCACGGCATTTTCCGGCAACGCCAGCAGCCGGTCTCGCTGCGCCGCCAGCTTGTCCAGATCCACTCGTTCTGAATCCAGCAGATGGAACCAGTTCCAGTCCGTTTCCGCACGCACGTCGTAGATAATGAGATCGATATAGTCGTTGTTCATCAGCGCCAGCAGCTCTCCCGGGTCTATGTATACCTGCCGCTCGGCCAGCCCAGACCCGACGCTCTCGGCCATAAACGACCATTTTTGTTCCAGGCTGGGTTGCCCGTACAGCGCCAGCGCTGCGGATGCCAGCAGAAGGATGAGCGCACCCGCCACTCTCATGTTGCGGTACCTGTTCATTTCTCTTTCCCGTAGACAGCGTCACGAATCCACTCGAACCCGATGAACATGGCCAGGGCCATACACACCACCAGGAACACCACCAGGCCGGTCTCGAGGTGCAGAAACTCCGGCAGCGTAAAGCGCCCCATAGCGCTGGAGTGCCAGAACTCGTTAAAGTAGCCGACGGTTTCTCCAAAAGCCAGAATCCCTGTCACCAGCCCCAGGAAAAAGAACGTGCCATCGAGCTTCAGCGTGACCATACTCACCAGCGAAGTGCCGGGGCAGTAGCCGCCGATGATGAAGCCTGCCCCCATGATCAATCCCCCCACAATGCCCGGCCATAAGTAAGTCGGATTTACCCAGACCTCGTTGTAATCGAGCAGGCCCAGCGCAGTGGACCAGAAGATGAGTGTCATCGCCACGATAATGGCGGTGAACATCACCTTGAGTACCCGCAATTCACGAAAATAGAACTGGGCTGCCAGCCGGCGCGCATCCCCAAAACCGGCGGATTCCAGAATGAAACCGAAGCCGAAGCCAATGGCGAGGTAGAGGAGATAGGAGCCGGTGCTGCCGATTGAGGCCTGCAGATCGAACGGTGCCATTGCCTATTCCCCCGCCTGCCACAAGTGCCTGAAAAACCACGCCAGCCCGTAGCCGCCGGCGAACACCGCGAGCATGAAGGCCCAGCTCCCCACCGACATAACCGCCCCACCGCTCAAGGCCTGCCCCGAGGTACAGCCGCGCGCCAGGCGCGCGCCATAGCCCATCAATGCGCCGCCGACAAAAGCATAGCCCCAGCGCGTGCGGGAGGAAATCTGCGGTCCGTGGTAGGTCTGTACCTTGACCCGGCCGCGCAACAGCCCGGAAACGAAGCCACCGAACAGAACCCCGACCACCTGCCAGACAATCCAGTGGCTCAGCGGAGCCCTGTCCCCGCCCGCCATCTGAGCGATGTAAGGCGTCCGGTCCACGTGCTCGGGTACGATCAAATCTTCGACCGCGACGGCAATCCGGTTCACACCACCGGAAGCGCCGAGTCCATGGCTGGTGAGAAAAAAAGACAGGAACAACAACAGCCCGAGCATGACGCCGGACAGGTATGGATTCCAGTAGCTTGTCTTGTCTGCAACATTATTCATGCTTTACTCCGCACGGTTCTCGACAGCCTGATAGGATTCCGCCGCGCCACGCACCGGCACCAACAGCAATGCACCGTCCGCGGCCCTGTGCCACGCACCGTCCAGCACGATTTCCCTGGCGCCCTGCGTCCGCAGAACAGGCTCGACATCGCCGGGCACATAGGGGGCCAGGCTGAAAGCAGGCAGTTGCTTGCCGCTGTCGGGGTGACAGACGGTGCAATCACGCTGCCCGAGCCCTGTATAGCGTACATTATGGTGAATAGGATAAGCGCGAACTTCGCCCCGTATAGTTGGTTTTTCAATGCCCACATCGCGCAGGCGTTGCTCTATGAGCGATACTTTTGCGGGCTTATCCAGGCGTAACTCGCCGTCATCCAGCCGGCCGTCATGATTTGTATCAAACGCTTCTCTAATGTCAAGCGTATAGTCCCCATCCGCGAGCCACACCCGGCGCAGCGCTTGCCGTGACACCGGCTCACCGCTGTCACCGTTACTCCAGTACCAGCGCGTCACCAGGTTGTAGGGGAAGACCTGGTGATCGCCGTCAACGCTTTTGCCCACCCGCAGCAACGGCCTGTAGCCCTTCACGTAAGCTTTTCCGAGTTCCTGTACATCCCCTTTTATCCCCCGGTAGCTCACCCGCGGTGAACCGTCCGACCACATGACGGTGTCGTCAATGGACTGCTGAGCCGCCATCTGCAGCGCCGGTACGTGGCAGGATTCGCAGGCCACCGCCTTGAGGTGGCGTTGCTTCTCCGGCAACCAGGCGTGCGAATCAGCCAGGCTGTGACAAGCACTGCAACGACGCCGCACCCCCTGATCAAGGTCCGCACCAGAGTCGGTCGCCACCGCCTCTGCCGCCAGGCGCTTCAACAACCCGCGTGAATAGTGGCAATCGCCGCAGGGGACCAGCCGCTCGGCGTGCACATCCCAGGGCATATCGAGGCTATCCTTGCCCTCAAGATTCATGGCGGAGAGGCGCACCCGCTGGGGAGAAAACACCTGTCCGGTCTTCTGCGTGGTCCATGAATCACCGAAACCCCGCTCCATCATCAACGGGCCGGAACCGTCGTGGACCAGACCGTGGCAGCCACCGCAATTGGCCTCGCGCGCCGCATGCAGTTCCAGCTCGGCCTCACCGTCTTCGCTGATCCGCTCCCGGTTCCACTGGTAACCTTGCGCAGTCCTCTCCACGAGGCCGGTACCCAGCAGTGTCGCTGTTACCGACCAGCCGGATTCACCAGCCTCGATGGCAGCCAGCCGGGCCTGGTGGTTGGGCTGTTCCATGTGGCAGAGAAAGCAGTTCATCTGGCTGTCCTCGTCGAGCGGGATATGCGGCCCGTCCACCATCAGAGACTGTCGTTCAGACGGCAGTCCCGCACCCAGCACACGACTGTGGTCGCGGTGCATATCGGCAAAACCCGCATCCCCGAGCTCATGGCACATGCCACAGGAGGCTGCCACCGACAAGGGGGCAGCCGAGTCCAACACTGGCTCGGCATCGGCATCGAGCAGATAGACCGGGCCGTGTACGGCCGACTCGGGCATCAGCGGGTCACCGCTGTAGCCGAGCTTTTTCCAGTCCAGCCGCCCCCGCTTACCGTGGCAATCGCGGCACTGCAGCACCTGGTCCAGATTGGTGACCATGTGCGACAACGGAAGGTACATTTCGGTGGGCGCGAAGCCATAGGAGCCGCTGTAGGGGAGGCCCGTGACCTCCGAGCCCAGTTTGAGCGCCGCAACCCAGTCAAAGCGGGTCCAGAAGCCCCAGTCACCGTGCACGTTGGGGACCAGAAAATACTCGTGCGTCGCATCATAGGGCTGTTTGCCCCGGTGCACTTTAAAGGGCCAGAGCCTGGCGGCGGGGTCGTCACGGGCACCCAGCGGCCGGTTTATCGGCGTCGGCTTCGAAGGATCGATTTTGTCACCGACAATGTAGCGTGTTGAGGTCTCGTTGTACCAGTAGTACTCGGGTACCGCCTTCTTTGCCCAGACGAAACGGCCCTTGATCTTGAGATACAGGTGTTCATCGCTGATGTCCAGGTCCTGGCCGGCCTCCGACCAGTCCCAGGAGAGCTTGGTACCCGTATCCACCCCCATGTGCGGGACATGGCAGCTCTGACAGGCCAGCCGTTCGGTGTGCGCGTTCAGGCGGGCGCCGACATGCGGCTTGTGTTGGTGGCAATCGGTACACTCGACAAAGTTCTCCCGGTCCACGCTCACCGACATGGCGCGGCCCGATATCCTGTGCTGCTCGGTGCGATGGCAGTCGACACACAGCATGTCGTGCCTGCCCATGTGGATATCGATGCGTGCACTGGGGAAGAGCAGGGTTTCGTCCAAGTCGCCGTGTTTCACGGCATTGCCACCACCGGCATTGAAGTGGCAGCTGCCGCAGTTCCGTCGCCCGGGAATGCCCACGCTGCGGGCCACTTCCAACAGGTCCACAGCCTCGTCCGGCAGGCCCGCGCCGCGAAATTTTTTCAGGTACTTACCGCTGTTGTCGTGACAGACCAGGCAGTCGACACGCGTGGCATCATTAAAATCAAAGTCTGCGTCCTCCCAGCCGTAGCCAATGTGGCACATGGTGCAGGCCGGCCAGTTGGACTGAATGCCGATACAGAAATTATTAATCACATTGCGTTTGCCGATGCGCATGGGCTGATCGTGCCCATGCACCATGACCTCCTGACCCAGCCAGTTCCAGTGGGTGGTCTTCATGACCTCGGCGGCCGAATCGGGATGACAGTCGAGACAGGCCCTGGTGACCGAGGGGCCATCGGCAAAGGGTTCCCGGAAGAAGGGAAAGTGATCGGTGTGCAGCGGGTGCTCGGGCATCCCGGCCCAGGCATCTGTCTGCCCGCCAGGTGCCTCTGGTTCACTGGTACAGGACAGCGAGCCCGTCAGCAGCAGCAAGATAGCCAGCAGCGGCGCGAAATAACGCACAGCTCTCCGGGCCAGACCCTGCGAGGCGCAAGACGAGCTGATGACAGGCACCCCCTGTATCCGGTAACCTGCAACAATGGCAATCGGCTCAGTGAGCCGGTTCGTCACCGTGACCCACCAGGATCGCCTCGCGGACGATCTCAGCCTTGGTCGCGAGTGTGGCGCGATCCCCGGCTTTCATTTCCATCAGGCCCAGAATCGCGTTAATGGCGGTCACTGTATCTTCACTGATGGGGACAGTCTTGTCCGAGGCCGAACCCAGAAAGATCGCGGCAAGATCCAGTTGAGTGGCTGGATTTACACCCGGTAGCTGCGTAGTGCCGAACGTCATGATGTCCTTGTAAAGGGCAAGATTCTGCAACGGCGAGTGAAACCGCTCGACGTCATCAAACTGGGTCTGCAATAAAGCTGCGGCCTGTTCCGCGCTCAAATTGTAGAGCGCCGCCATAGTCTCGCTGTGGGTGGCGAGCGCTTCCTGCTCGGCACGCGCCAGGACATGCGCCGGGGCCCGTCCCACATTGAGGCGCCCCAGTTCGACCTCGGGAATACCTTCGCGCGCCCAGGGCTTGCCGCCGCCGCGCAACACCTGATCCTCGACCGCCTTACCGCCCCGGACAGTATCAACAGATTGTGAGCGTCCGCCACGCCAGCCCTTCTGGCCTTTGCCCCCTGCATGTCCTCCGGTGTCATCGTGTCCGCTGTCACCACTACTGTGGCCGCCACCACCGCCACTGTGGCCGCCACCACCGCCACTGTGCCCGCCGGTATGGCTGCTGCTGTGGCCGCTTTCTTCGGCCTGCGCTTCGGGGATCAGGCTGAAGCCGGCTGCCTGCAGCGTGCCGGACAACGCCAGAACAAGCAGTGCACCGGCTATGCTGTAATACCCTGCGAAAGATTTCTTAACCCGTGAATTCATGGCCGTTTCCCTCCAAATCAATGAAGAAGATGAAAAAGAGGGCGGTCAAAGCCGCCCTCCTTCCCACGTTCACCATCCTGACAACAGCTTAAGGACTTACCAGCACCGAATCGTGGACCTCGTCGTGGATCACCTCGATCACCTGCAGCGCATCATCGGCGGCAACGGTGAACAGCGCAATACCACCATCCGGCAACGGCTGTCCCGCGTCCAGATAATCCTTGAGATTCACTTCTGCAGACTGCACAACACCATCGGCATCATAATAGTTGTATGTCCAAACGATGTCGTAGATGCTTCTGTCATAGTCATCGGTGGTCATCGAGCTGTAGTCGACATATGCCGCATTCTCAGGCACCAGATCGTAGATGATGTTGGAGTAGAAGACCACGTCGGTGGTGATTTCACCGGTCTTGTCCGCCGCACCACCGAGCAGGGCTGCCGCCAGCTCAAGGGCAGAAGTGTCTTTCAGCAAGGGTTCCAATGCCGCAAGCACTTTGGTGTCACCCGTCATGATGGCAATATAGAGGGCGAGATTTTCCAGTGGCGAGTCGATAGCCGCGCCGTCCACCACAATCCGGCCCGCCGGGTCCAGGCTGAGCGTAACGCCGTCGGCGGTGATCTTGGAGATAGCCTCGTCCTCGGCGTGTTCAATTACCGTGGTCGGCGACCGGCCCAGATTCAAGCGTCCCAGGTCGACTTCGAGGGGTGCGACACCGGCGGGAAGCTCCGCCTCGGGGTCCGTCGAGATCTGGTACAAGTCGGTTGTGGTGCAGGCGTCGTCGGCGCAGACCACAACCGTGTAGCAAGTGCCGGCATCGCACGTTTCTTCCGTCGGCAAACCTGTCAGCGGATCGCGCACATAGACCCACAGATCGCCGTAGTCATCGCCTTTATTGTCACCCGGCTGGGGATTGCCGTCACCGCTGTGCGGATTCGCGTCCGTGTTGCCGCCGGACCACTCCGGGCGGTCGGAATCGGAATCATCCTCTGCCTCGAGGACGCCTGAGATACCCGTCTTACCGCCCTGACCACTTTGTCCGCCCTGGCCACCGCCACCCTGACCGCCGCCCATCGAGCCGCCGCCCTGGCCACCACCACCGGCACCCCCCTGGCCCTGACCACCAGCGCCCTGAGCTGCCTGCACATCACCAATCAGACCGGCGCTGGCAATGCCACCACTGAGCGTAGAGGTCGCCAGCGGCGCCGCCAATAACACCGCCACAGCGGCTGCAACCGCGGTAATTTTCATAGAGAATGTTTGAGTTTTCATTTTGAGTACCTCCCCAAAATTTAAATTTTAATAATAAATCACCTACATATATTATAGTTGATAGACTACCTGCCATCAGCGAATCAAGCATTGATAATTATCAATTCCGCTGTATATATGCCAAATATATGCCAAAAACTCGTCCATCGCATGACGGTTTTTCAACAGCCGGCTAAAACTGTGCGCCCAGGGCCAGCCGGAACAGGGTTTCGCTGTTGGCGAACTCCACGTCATCAGGGTCACTGTGACTGGTCACGAAGTCGTAGTTTTCGTAATTCGTGTAGCTGTAATCCAGGCGCACAAAACTCCCCCTGTTGAGCGGTATCTCCGCGCCCAGGCCCACACGGGTGCCGAACTTGGTGTCGTCCCGATCAATATCGTTGACGGGGTCGTCACCCTTCACCCACTCCGTATTAAAGCGGGTCTTTACGCCCCCCGCCCGCGCATACAGCAAGGCACCATTGTCGAGTGTGTAACCGCCACGCAGAGAAACACCGTGGCTATCCTTCTTTTCTACGGAAAAGTCACGTCCACCTGACGCCTCGCGCTGCTTCCATTTGGCGGTACTCATCCCCAGCTCGCCTTCCAGCCCTGCGTACCAGCGCTTCCATGCGCGGCCGTAACCGGCGAATACCCCTCCCGTCACACCGCTCTGGTCGCCGAAGTCACCCTTAACGTCGAATGGAACGCCGCCGCCCGTTTGCTGTGTTCCGCTCAGCTGGCTATTCAGCGACCCGTGTCCAATCTGTACCCCGGTGTAAAAACCGCTCCGCTTAACCGCTGCGGGCGCAGCTTTCTTCTCCGCCGCCTCGCCAAACCGCCAGCCCAGTCCCAGACGGAACAGATTTTCGTCGGGCTGCAGCTTTTCAAGCTCGCTGACTGCATCGGCCTGGTAGCTGTCAAAATCGGTGTAGCTGTAATCAAAGCGCACGAACAGCCGCTCGCCCGCCGGGATGTCGGCGCCCAGTCCATAACGGATACCCGTCTGATCAGTCGAATCATCCACGGTGTTGCCGGGCAAATTATTCACCGTGTAGGAGGTCTTGAACTTGCTGCGCACCGCACCACCGCGTCCATACAGCAGCACACCGTTGGGAATCGTGTAGCCGAACCGTGCCGTCAGCGCATAAGATTCCTCACGCTCCACGCTGAGGGTAGCGCTGTCGCTCTCGTTCCCGATGTGGTCGATGTCGGCCCAGCTGTTGCCCGCTTCCAGCTCCATGCCCATATACCAGCGGCTGAGATCGAAACCGTAACCGGCGAACAGCCCCGCTTCGCCGCCGCGATCCCCGTATTCCGCACGATGTGCGCCGCCATTGCGTTGCCCATCGGTGCGAATATGAAAAGCATCGTAGCCAAACTGGGCACCGGCATAGAAACCCGGCCAGCTGACAGCTTGCCATGGCAGGCTCAAGCGATCTGCAGCGGCGGCGACGCCGGATTCGTGCACCGGGTAAAGCAGCGTGCCAATGGTAAGGAACACCTGATTACGGCCGTAATCGCCCGAATCCCGCTGACTGGCTGGGTTACCGATCGCCTGACTGAAATTGGAATCGCGACTGGTCAGGCGATAACCGGCGCCAAGATACAAACGCGGATCAAGGAAATAGCGCAGCGAAACCTGTCCGCTGTAAACATCATCCTCGCGGTGTATATCCTGGTAGTCTTCCCGCCCGACCGTCATGTCGGCTGTCAACCGTAACCTGGGTGTAAAGCGGTGATTCAGATCAGCAGACAACGCCGTATACAGGTAGCTCGACGCCCCGAAAAGCGTAGTCTCTTCCAACGATCGGTCCAGCCTGGCAGACACGCGCGTAGCTGGTGATACAAGCCAGCGGAGACGCCCACCAAAGTCCGGTTTAGTCACCGTCGAGAACCTGGAATCATCGTAATTCTGACGCAGCCTGCCGATCTCCGCTTCGCCTTTCAGGCGATTGGAAAAGCGCACTTTGACACCAGCCGTTGCGCGATAGCCATCCGAGTCCCGCCTGAAGCCGTTATCGTCGGGCTGTGTATCGTAGTCCCGCTTATCCCAGGCGCCCTGCAGAAAAACGTCGTAGCGCCTGTTGATATCAAAAGTCACTCGCGCGCCGGCACCCAACAGGTCCCGGTCCCGGTCGTCATTATTGAGGTTGGTGACATTTTCGAAGTCCAGCCGTTCGAACGTTCCACCAAAACGCAGCGTGGCCCGTTTGAACTGATGACTGACCCCGCCAAGTGCATGGATCGAATCATAAGTGGTGGGTTTTTTGCCGGCGAGATTATCATCGGGGGTACTGCGATCCTCATGTTGGGAACTCAGGCCGGCACCGCCGAACATATTGGTCTGCGCCGAAAAATCGTAACGCCCGTCGACATCCGCCCAATAGTCATCGTAGTCTTCGTCATTGTTGGAGTAATACTGGGCAAATGCGCCGCCGGCAGACAACTCCAGCTCATGCGCGTCCCAGGTCGATTTCGCGCTAAGATTTGGATACAGGATGGTGAGGGTGTCATCGACCTCGTTATTCCGCGTCGCGAATATATTGCTGTCATACATTTGTGCGACAGAGGCCTCGGGCAACACCAGGAAACTCCCCAGTTGAATGCCGTCTGCCTGCGCGATCGGCGCAGGTTTCGGATCATCGCCAACGTACTCGGTTTCCTGTGCACCGGCACCGTTGCTCAACGCAACGCCCATCATGAGTGGCAACATGGCGCCAGCACGACAAATTTTTTCCATTCGGTCTCTTCCAATCCTGTTTTAACAGTTTTGCGCAGCATCGGCGGCCGGGATGCCACCCCTCCGGTAAGTCGCTCAGATACGTCAACTTCCGGTCGGTATTTTTTATCGTCTGTCGATTCTAGGCACAATCGAAGGCAAATGATTTGATATTTATCAATTTCTACGACGGTCGCTGAAACATTTTGTTACAATTTTCCACACAGCAGCATCAGATGAACGGTTTCCCGGCTCAGGACTGACTGGCATCCGTGGTCTCGATCTGAGCGTAATACTGCCGTCGGAATTGCTCGAGAATCGCTTCGCTGTTGCGACTTTCGTGACCCAGTAAATCCAGCGCGGGTCGTACCAGTTCCAGGCTCGCGGATAAATTCTCTGAAACTGTAACTTTGACCCCAAGCTGATGTAATATCCGACATTGTTCCAGGTCACCCCCCCGAGCCAGTATTACAGTACCCGGATGCAACTGCCGCAGTGTCG
>Ga0316193_10001429_pt1 | contig 16070 bp, 18 predicted proteins | sample MerIslsedime2_MG_FD_207735 | JGI IMG/M metagenome (GOLD analysis project Ga0316193, IMG submission 207735) | Coastal sediment microbial communities from Maine, United States - Merrow Island sediment 2 | ecosystem: Environmental > Aquatic > Marine > Coastal > Sediment | place: USA: Maine...
ATGGTGCGGATACGGGTTTGAACGTTACCCGGCAGGAAACTGCGCCCACGTCCGACGGGTCTTTCATCGCAAGAGAGTGTGTAGAACCGTCAGCATGAGGAAACGCAAATGACAACCACGGCTACGCTGTGGGTGTCGAATTGTTGCTTCTCGTGTAAAAACGAACAATTGACAGATCTTGCGCCCGATAGCAGTCTGCCCTACCCTGTTTGACCATGAAGAACCTAATCTTTTTGCTCATACATCTGTTAACCACCCTCGCCAAGCTCTTGGGTCCGGGTGGAGCAAAAGCCATTGTTGCTGACAGCCTGCTTATGAAACAGCAACTCCTGGTGATCAGCCGTTCACGAAATCGTGCACCCAATCTGTCAGTACTCGATCGATTCTTGTTGGGATTCTGGTCGCTTTTCCTCAGTCCGCACCATATCCGGCGGTCTGCGATTATTCTCAGACCATCAACTCTGCTGAGATTCCACGAAGCACTCAAGAAACGGAAATATCGGTTGCTTTATACCTCTCGTAAAAAAGGCAAGCCAGGACCCAAGGGACCATCCCACGAACTGATTCTAGTCATCGTTGAAATGAAACAGCGAAATCCAGGCTACGGTTGCCCAAAGATCGCAGAGCAAATCTCAAAGTTATTTGGTATCGATATTAACAAGGATATTGTCCGACGGATTCTGGCCAAGTACCACTACCCGGCCCCCGATACCGGTGGCGGTCCTTCATGGCTGACTTTCATCGGTCATATGAAAGATAGTCTCTGGAGTGTGGATCTGTTTCGGTGTGAGTCTATTCTGCTCAAGACCCACTGGGTGCTCTTGGTCATGGATCAATTCACGCGGCGCATCATTGGCTTTGGCGTGCATGTCGGTGATGTGGACGGTATTGCCTTATGTCGAATGTTCAATAGCGCTATCTCGACTATGGGCACCCCAAAGCACCTCAGCTCTGACCATGATCCTTTGTTCACCTACCATCAATGGGCAGCTAACCTTCGCATTCTGGATGTCGACGAAATCAAAAGCATTCCCTATACGCCCTGCTCGCACCCCTTTATTGAACGTCTCATTGGAACCGTTCGCCGTGATTTTCTTGATCAAACTTTATTTTGGAACGCCGTTGATTTGGAGAGAAAGCTCACGGATTATCAAACCTATTACAATCAGCACCGCACCCATAGATCACTTGGCGGTGATACGCCGGATGAAGTTGCTGGCGTCTTAACCAAATTGCCAATCAAGTTGTATAAATTCCGTTGGCAGACTCACTGCCGAGGAATTTATCAGCTCCCTATAGCAGCTTGAGCAACAATTCGCCACGCACAGGCTATCGCGGTACAGCCCTATCTCCGCGACACACAGATCAGCACTGAATTCACGCCCGATCGCAACCAGGCCGATGCGCTCCAGGTGTTCGAGATCCAGTTTTTTTCCAATGCGGTAACCGGTAAATTGATCGAAAGGCAGTCGCACCGTCTGCCATCGACCGGACGCCCGGAAAGAAGCACGATAGGACTGCCACGGCAACCAGACATCATCGGTGCGCAGATGTACGCTGTACTCCTGCTCATTACCGTACACTTCCAGCGAAATCCCAGCGTACGAGGAGGCATCGGCTGCTGCGGTAGCCTCTACATCCAGCGCCGCCTGAATAAACCCACCGTTGTTGGCAAGACTGACATCACCTTGCAGACGCAGACAGGCTTTGTTATCGATGGTTGCCAGCGACAGTTCACCGCTGGACAGCCCGCCCATCACGCCATCGGTGATGATAAACCAGTTGTTGCCCAGGGTGGATTCGAGCCCACCGCTGTGGCGGTCGTCGATTATCAGGGTTTCATCGGCCATGAGCGGTGCACCGCAAAGGCTTAGCAAGAATGTCAGCGCTAGGAACCTCAAGTTATCGCCCCTGAGATTCAGGCATCGGCCTGATCAGCACACGGGACACCGAGACGCAGCCGCCACGGCGCACCGTTACAGCTCGCATACAGTCCGCAACCTGTCTTACAGCCCCTGCAAGGCAGCCGCCTGACGTCTTGTTGTGATTCAGGGTTGCTGTTATCAGCAGAATCGCTGGCATTATCGATTTTCAACTGCATCATCTTTACTCCCATCTGATTCCGAAAGAATAATTCTATGACCTGCATTGGTGGATTCGGTTGCAGCAGCAGGTCTGGTGGATAGCGCCCTGCCCTTTATCAACGTCATGCGTGCGCTTACCAGGGTAATTTCTCACCATCAAAGGCCAGGAACTGACCTGAGTCCGCCGAGTTGAGATCATCCAGCACGTCAAGCATGCAGTTAACACTGTGCCCGGGTGTAAACAACTGCCCGTTCGGGACGTTGTGTTTAAAAGGTCGCGACAAGGCCGTATCCGTGGTACCCGGATGCAGGGCGGCTACGGCAACATTGGGCAGGCTTCGACGCCACTCAATGGCGAGTGTCTTAAGGCACATGTTCAGTGCCGCTTTTGAGGCACGGTAGCTGAACCAGCCACCCAGGCGGTTATCCTCGATGCTGCCGACTTTTGCAGAGACCGTTGCGAAAACAGCCGGGCGGCCGTGGCGAAAGTTGCCATGCAGGTGTTTGGCCAGTAACAAGGTGGGCACGGTATTGATGCTCATGCTTTCCAGAAAGAAGGCCGGGGCGATGTGCCGGATGGTCTTTTCCGGCCCCTGTGCAGGGGTATGAAGCATACCCGCGGCATTGATCAACCAGTCGATTTCACCGATCTGTGCCGCCCAGTCGCGGATAGCGGGTTCGTGAGTCAGGTCAAGCTGTTGCCAGCTGATGTTCGGATGCTCAACTTCAGGCGGATTGCTGCGATGGTAGGTTGCAACGACAGTCTCGACGTTGGGTCGGCCGGCGAGTTTTTCAACGAAGGCTCCCCCGATTCCGCCGGAACCGCCCGCTATCACGATGTTCATTGACTTCTCCCTCTCATGCATCGTTCAGGGACGCACCCGCAATCCGCCTTTACGACTGCCATGCCGCTGCAGAATCTTCTGCCCTTCCGCCCGCGCGGCACCACGACGCAGCGCGCCCATCCGCTGTCTGGCTGCTTTTGCCGCCGCCACGTGGTCAACGATAGGTGGTGGGTAATCGTCGCCGATGACACAATGACTCTCTCGCTGCGTGTGCCTGTCCATCTCCCACGGCGTGTGAATCCAGCGGTCCGGCACCCGCGCCATCTGCGGCAACCATTGACGGATAAAGCGACCCGCCGGATCCTGATCCTGTGACTGCTTGACCGGGTTGTAGATACGGAAGGTATTGATACCGGTTGTACCGGCCTGCATCTGCGACTGCGCGTAATGAATACCCGGTTCATAATCGGTAAAACGACGGGCCAGGAACACCGCCGGTTGCCGCCAGTGCAGCCAAAGATGGTAGCTGGCGAAAGACATCAGCATCGCCCGCATGCGGAAATTGATCCAGCCGGAGGCCTCGAGTGCCCGCATACAGGCATCCACGAAAGGAAAGCCGGTCGCCGCCCCACACCAGGTATCAAACTTCTCAGGATCGAACTCCCCCTCGCGCAGATTGTTGCAGGCCCGGTGCAGGTTCTCGAATTCGATGCGTGGCTCACTCTCCAGTTTCTGGATGAAATGGCAATGCCAGTGCAACCGGCCCTCGAAAGCCGCCAGCGCTTTGGCCCAGGTTCCGCGATCTGCGGCGGGTTGCGCTTTGACTTCCGCGCGCCGAATTCGGTTGGCCTGCACCACTTCGCGAATTGACAAAGTACCGTAAGCCAGATGAGGGCTGAGTCGTGAACAGGAGTCATAAGCCGTAACCGGACTGGACATTTCGGCATGATAGGCCTCGCCCCGGCTGGTGAGAAAACTTTCCAGTCGTTCCAGCGCATTGTTGCGACCACCGTGCTGACGCTGGGGACACGGATCCGGTTTGATACCTAGGTCCGCCGCGGTCGGTATGACGCCCGGTTCGATTCCCTCGACTGGCATCAGCCGATCCGGGGCCAGCGCTTGTTGCGCAGTCATATAGCTCTCCCACTGGCGCGACCAGCCATCGCGACAGGCGAGACGACGCACCACGCCGTTTTGCGGCAGCTCATGCAGGGCGATACCTTGGGTATTGAGAAAGTCACGTACACGCTCATCACGCTTATGAGTCCAGTTATTACCGGTCTCCTCGTGCGACCAGACAGCATCAATGGCTAATCGCTGTTGCAAGTCCTGCAGCACCCGGGTGATTTCACCGACTATCACAACCAGTGGCTGGCCCAGTGTCGCCAGCACCTGCCTGAGTTCCAGTAATGATTCAGCGATGAATGCCCAGTGTCTCGCGGCCGTATCAGGTTGTGCCCACAGACCGGGCTCGACAACGTACAGGGGCAGTACCGGGCCCCGTTCGGCGGCCTGTGTGAGTGGCGCGTGATCCACGACGCGAAGGTCGCGTTTGAACCAGACAAGTTGTACGTGCGTGTTATCCATCGATCAGCCTTTACCCGTTACTTTTAAAAGCGGTTGCATTTAATGTCCGATGCCAAACCATGCTGCTATGCAGATTCAAAGCGATTTGCGAAACTCATCGGCCTGCTGCCGAATGCCCGCGATCGTCTGCGCGTCAAGTCTTTCCAGGTTCCGCCACTGCAAAGCCGTGCGCGGGTGGTGGGCAAAGCGTTCACGGTGACGCACCAGAAAATCCCAGTACAGCGTCGTGTATGGGCAGGCATCATCACCCGTGGCATGCGCCGGATTGTAGCGGCAGCCCTTGCAGTAGTTGCTCATGCGGTCGATGTACTTGCCGCTGGCCACGTAAGGTTTGGACGCCAGGTAACCGCCGTCTGCATACTGGGACATGCCCAGCGTGTTGGGTAACTCGACCCACTCCACCGCATCCACGTACACCGCCAGGTACCAGGCGTGCACCTGCTGTGGCCGGACGCCCAGCAACAGACAGAACAGACCGGTAATCATCAGCCGCTGGATGTGATGGGCATACCCGTACTGCAGGGTCTGTGCGAGGACTTCACGAAGGCACACCATATCGGTGTCAGCAGTCCAGAAAAACACGGGGAGATGCTGCTCTGCATTCAGTACGTTGAGTTCGGCATACTCCGGCATACGCGCCCAGTAGATGCCGCGCACGTACTCGCGCCAGCCGAGCACCTGCCGCACGAATCCCTCGACACACGCCAGCGGGGCAGCATTTTCCTGCAGGGAACGCTCGGCTGCATCCAGCACGTCACGCGGATTCAGCAGCTTGAGATTCAGACTGGGCGAAAGCAGGGAGTGATACAGAAACGGTTCTCCCGTCCACATCGCATCCTGGTAAGTACCGAACGATGCCAGCCTGTGGTCAACAAAATTCTGCAGCGCCATTTGTGCATCGGCCGGGGTCACCGGCCAGTCAAAGGTATCGAGTGTGCCGGGGTGATCGGGAAACTCCCTGTTGACCAGCCTGATCACGTCGCGGGTGATTCGGTCCGGTGGGAACGCCGGTGGCGGTGGCAGCTGCGTGGGACCCTGACGACCAAAGCTCGCCCGGTTGGCGGCGTCGAAGTTCCACTTTCCACCCACGGGTTCGCCATCCTGCATGAGGATACCGGTCTGTTTGCGCATGACACGGTAAAAATGTTCCAGGCGTGGCTGCTTGCGCTGCCCCAGCCATTCCTGGAACGTTTCCGGCCGGGTCAGGAAATGCGGGTCTGCCAGGACTTTCAGGTGCAGCTTCGCGCGCTGCACCGTTGCCTCGACAGCCGCCTGCACGCGAGCATCACCGGACTGCAGCATGAGCACACGTCGCGGACGGTTTGCCTTGAGTTCGGCTGCGAGCGCAGCCGACAGGGAATCGTGGTGATGCCTGTCCAGCGCCGCATAACGCACCGTGATGCCACGCGCCTTAAGGTCGTCGCGGAAATGCCGCATGGCGGACAGGAACAGAACGATGCGTGCCTTGTGGCTCCAGACATGCGTTGCTTCTTCGCGAACCTCGGCAATGAATACCCGATCGTGGGCGGGATTGAGTTCAGTTATGAGAGGATTGTAAGCATCCAGCTGGTCTCCCAGGATGACTACCAGTCGTTGTGGTGAGAACTTGCTACTGGTTTGCACGTCAGAAGACTCCATTCGTCCGCGACGAAAGACTCCCACAGGCGCGGAATTTGGTTGCAGACCAAACGCCTGGGGAGGCGTCTGGTCTGCAGTCGCGAGATACCTCAGGTATCCATGCCTTCCACGATAACACTACCCTTCATGGACGGGTGGAAATCACAGCGATAGTCGAAGCGACCCGTGGCGTCAAAGGTGTGGCTGAACTGTTGCCCACCAGTCAACTTGCCCGAGCGCAGCTCATCTGCCTGTCCGGTGACAGTGTGCGGCATATTGCTGCCCTGCACCCAGGTCACCGTAGTACCCGGCTTTACGGTGATATTCGAAGGTTCGAAGCGCATACCGCTGATACGCACGGTGATGGTATCAGCGGCAGAAGCGTTGTCACTGTTGTCCCTCTGCTCGCCGGAGCTGACCGGCGTTATCTCGGCGGATGCCAGCTCTGCGGTCCGTGGTGCAGCGGCTGCCGGAGTGCTCCGCTGAGCAGGCAAGTAACCCGGGTACCGGGGTGGCGTGTTGCGCATGTACGGGTTCATCTCGGCACGGTAGACCGGTGGCGGTCCCGGTCGGTAGGCCGACTGTGGCATCGCGGGTCCAGCGGGGTAATAACCTCTGTACATCTGCTGTTGCGGGCCACCCATACAACCCGGCCCCGCCACACTGGCCGCGGAACCGGTCATCGCGGCAGCGGCCATAGAGACAATGATCGCGGTACGCCGCTTGTTGCGAATCAGCTTCCTCATAATTCTCTCCGTTTACATCGGTAATCAAAAAGACGTTACAGCGAAAACCGGTGTTATCGGGCTGCCGCTGTTGAGGCTGGTGCCAAACTCCCATCCGCACATCCGTTGTTTATGACGATCTCGAAATGAAGAGGCCCGGGATCGTACTCTGGGTTGTGCGCTCGTACCGACCCGCGCCTCTTCACCGGCTCAGCCCGATCAGCGCTGCGACACCATGTCGGGCGGCAACATGACCGTATCGATAACGTGTATCACACCGTTGCTGGTCTCAATATCGGTCTTCAGCACCGTGGCATTGTTCACCATCACCGAATCGCCGACACGGATCTTCAAAGGCTGTCCTTCAACGGTGACCGCACTCGAGAGTGTGACCACCTCCGCAGCCTCGACCCTGCCGGGCACGACATGGTAGGTCAGCACCCGGGTCAGTGCCGCCTTGTCAGCCAGCAGGGCTTCCAGTTGCTCTCTGGGCAGCTTGGCGAATGCGGCATCAGTGGGCGCAAACACGGTGAATGGCCCGTCACCCTTCAAAGTGTCCACCAGGTCAGCGGCTTTGACAGCGCTGACCAGCGTATTGAAACTGCCTGCTGCAGCTGCGGTGTCGACAATGTCAGCCTGTGCTTTTTTCGCGTCACCGTAACCGTAACCCATGCCCGTTTTGTAGGCGCGAGCCATGCCGCGATCACCCGCCGAAAGCTGGTAAACCGCTGGCTGGTAGCCGGTGGTGTAAGCCGATGGGGTCATGGCGGACTGGTTGCAACCCTGGCCGGCAAAAGCGGCCTGGGCAAGAAGTCCTGCGCCTGCTGCAGTTGCCGCGAGGGTGATGAACCGATTGCCTGCTTTCATATTCGTATCTCCTTCCGAAAAATGATGACCGACAGTTTGAAATGCCAGGTCGGTAAGCAGGCATTCAACCGATCCGGCTGGCCACCCGCGGTGCGTGATCAGATTCTCTGCGTTTTCCGACTTACAAACCCGTAGATAGCTAGAATCTGTATTATGCAATATATGTACATTTACCGAGCGTCAACATTATTTAATTAGACATTTCTTAGACATTTCAGATCGGAAAACCGAATGATCGTCAACGACAGCAAATTAAGGGTGCCCTGGACCGAATCCCTGATTTGAGCGCGTCATGACCCTCCTATCCGCACAACCTACAGACACACGGCTGATGCCCAGACCGGCGCAAACACAGAAACACTTATGAATAGTGTTTTAAGACACATGATCAGCACCGTTTTTTTGACGCACGGTAATTGAACCAGCCACCCAGGCGATTATCCTCGATACTGCCAGCCTTGGCGGACACGGTTGCAACAACAGCCTATCTCCGCTGCTGAAATCCGGTATGTCGATGTTTGGCCAGTAACAAGGTGGGTATCGCATTGATGCTCCTATTTTCAACAAAGAAGGCTGGCTCGATCTGCCGGCTGGTCTTTTCGGGACCCAGTGCAGGTGTATGCAGCCTACCCGCCGCCTTTATCAACCAGTAGATTTCACCGACCTGCGACGCCCGGTCCTCTATAGCGGCCTAATCGGTGAGGTCAAGCCGATGCCTGGTGACTTTGGGCTGACCGGGCTCAGGCGCCCAGCGGTCGCAGGTCACCGTGTTGTTCTCGTCGTCAAGTCGGTTTGGAAAGGTTTTCCAAAAGTGCAACAACAACCCCGTGTGAGCCTTCGGACACCGCTGTGTTCGTTTATCTTTACCCTCTGGATGTCTATCGGGTCTGCGAACACATACAACTATAAACCTGACAGTTTCGGTCCACGGGCATCTGCAGCTTGAGACTCCGAACCGGCAACAGGATTAACCTTCGAGGGTTTTTGAGGTAGCGTTTTTTTCAGTCGGGTAAACTCCCATATGGTTAGTAAAAGTCCAACCACCATCATGCTGAATACAAAAATCGCAGGATAAAGAATGTCGGGTTCGTTCATGATGTTTCTCCCCTGGCCGCAACAACTGCAAGCTTGAAATAGATACCGAACGCCAGAATCGATGGAACCCAAATCGCGGTAAAGATTCCCTGCTCACGAAAACCGTTGAACCACAGGTAGGCCGATACAGCGAATGAGACAACCACAGCAAGCAAGATGAAAAAATCGGATAGCTTGAACATATCAACAGATCTCCTATAAGTTTGATTAAACTTTTCCGCTAACACTCCCAGAATGAGATTGCGGCAAGCAGCAGGCCAGCCACGGTAATTGACGCCGGTGTTCGCATTCCCGCGATACCGAATACATCGAGCATTGTCGGCACCCATCCAAACCAGCCAATCAGCAACCAAACAAAGAAGGAAGTTGCCACCATGATTCCCAACAGGCCAAGCGAGGCTTTGAACCAACCCGTTTTTGCAAGGCGATGAGAAATCGGGGACATATGGATACATTCAGTCCTGGTCGCTTTGCTGGGCTGGTTATCTGTTGGTGCGGGTGTCATATGCGATTCCGCTGGAACTGTACCGACGCCCGGAGAGGTCGCTCAATCCTCTCCGGGCTGAATGGAGTAAAACTCTGGCCCGGTAAAGTTAGCGTTTTGGCTTTACGCAGAGTCCCCACACGCCCGCGGACGTTTCAGCCTTCATCGATTCCGCTATCGATGGGATTGTGTATTACTTCGTGCAATCTACTGCCGGGAACGACCGAGGAAAGGATTTCAATATCCCCTTTTTCAGCGGCGCGCATTTCCTTGTCGTAATACTGCGAAGTAGCAAGAATCTGTATCTCATAGTTACTCATGTCGTCTCTCCTAACAGTGTCTAGTGGGTTACGAGCCTTATTTCAGGCTCGTGGAGAAAGTATACACAGATTTTTCTGTTTGTCTAGGACACATTGCCTTATTATTGAAACCATAGAAGCGAGGAAAATATCAAGTGGTTGAAAATAAAGTACTCTTTCCTATCGGCGTAGTTGAGCGTGACACCGGCATCGGGCGTGACACGCTGCGGGTATGGGAGCGCCGCCACGGCTTTCCGGCGCCAGTACGCGACGAAAAAGGTGAACGCAAGTACCCGGAAATTCAGCTCAGACGCTTGCAAAGGATCCGCCGCTTGCTGGACCAGGGCATGCGTCCAGGCAAGCTTCTGCCCCTCGGCGAGGATGCCCTGGATGAACTTGAGACCAGCCTGCAGCCTGAAAAGCCAGAGCAGCTTAACGAAACCGTCAGTGCGGTACTTGAAGCCATCCGTTGCGCCGATGCCGGGCGGGTCGAAAACCTGTTCCGGATGCGGTACGAAAAGCAGGGTCTTGAAAAGTTTATTCTCGAAACGATGGTTCCGCTGTTGAGTAGCGTGGGCGAACTCTGGGGCAGCGGGAAACTGGAGGTTTTTCAGGAACACTTCCTGTCTCAGCAACTGATACGGTTTCTCAATACAGAAATGGGCAAACTTCGGACAAGCACCGGCAAACCGCTGGTACTGCTTGCAACCTTACCCGGCGAGGAGCATACGCTGGGGCTCTTAATGGTGGCCGGCATACTGAAATGCCAAGGCGTTTCGACCATCAATCTAGGCGGCGAAGTTCCGATGGACCAGATCAGCCGGGCGGTACAGCAGTTTCATGCTGACGCTGTGGGCGTAACATTCAGTGGTGCATACCTGTACCGGAATATCCGTTCGCATTTGCTCGAGCTGCGAGAGGTGATAGCGGATGATGTCGAGATCTGGACGGGCGGGGAAGGCGTGCGCCGCCTGCGTAAGTTGCCGGCCGGCATCACCAAGTTCACTTCGCTGAAAGACTTTTCATTCCCGCCTGCAACCCGGCGCGATTAAAAGCCTCAGCAATAACTGGAGACACGGTTATGAGCAAAGCAAAAACACTCATTTCGCCGCTGCCGCGCAGCCGCTTCGAACGACTGGCACATCTGGGCGGGCTCGCCGGTAAAGTCGCCGGCGGCATGCTGGCCGAGGGTTTGCGCCAGGTTGCACAGGGCAACCTGCCCCGCCCTGCGGATCTGGTGTTGACCCCTGCCAACGTCCACCACGTTGCCGAGAAATTGTCTCAGCTGCGCGGTGCAGCGATGAAGGTGGGGCAACTCCTGTCAATGGATGCTGGAGACCTACTACCGGCGGAACTGGCCGGGTTGCTTGCCCGCTTGCGTGCCGATGCCCGGCCGATGCCCATGAGCGACGTGGTAGCGGTGATGCAACGTGCGCACGGCAAGGACTGGGAAAAACAGTTCAAGCGGTTCTCTTTTACGCCAATGGCGGCCGCCTCCATCGGTCAGGTACATGCGGCGATCTCGCGACGCGACCGGCAGCTGGCGTTGAAGATTCAGTATCCCGGTATCGGTCAGATTATAGACAGCGATGTCGACAACGTGGCCACGCTGTTAAAAGTTTCGCGACTGCTCCCCAACGGCCTGGACCTGCAGCCGCTGCTGCAGGAAGCCAAGCGCCAGCTTCATGACGAAGCCGACTACCTTCGCGAAGCCGGACATCTGCGGCGCTTCGCGATGCTGCTGGAAGATACACCGGAGTTTCTGGTGCCAGGTGTTGATGAAGATCTCACCCGGGAAAATATTCTGGCCATGGACTTCGTGGCTGGCGAGTCTGTCGAATCCCTGACCTCCGCCCCTCAGACAACGCGCGATCGCGTCGTTGGCTTGCTGCTCGGACTGCTGTTCCGCGAGCTGTTCGAGTTCGGGCTGATTCAAACCGATCCGAACTTTGCAAACTTTCTCTACAGCGCACAAACCGGGAAACTTGGCTTACTCGACTTCGGCGCTACCCGGCGTTATTCCAGAACGGTTACCGAAGGCTACCGTGAACTGCTTGCAGCGGCATTGCGCAACGACCTCGAGGCGATGTCAGAGAGCGCGCGGGCGATCGGTTATTTCAAGGAACACATCCACGCGAACCAGCGCGCGGCGGTCATCAAGCTGTTCATGTTAGCCACAGAACCGGCCACAACCCGCGGCCGCTTTGACTTTGGCGCGAGTGATCTGGCTTTACGCATACGCGACGCCGGAATGGCACTGAGCTTCGATCAGGGCTATTGGCACACGCCACCTGCCGATGCCGTATTCCTGCATCGCAAGCTTGGCGGGCTGTATTTGCTCGCCGCGCGCTTGCGGGCGAAGGTTGACGTGCGCGCCATCCTTGAACCCCATCTGACCAGGGAAGTCACAAAGGTAACGGCTTAAGAAGCTGGCCACCGGATCGCTGGACTGTTTAGTGTCGCATTGGCTCAGGTGCGTGTGACGCCCAACTCGAGGTCGAAGTCGGCTGCACCAACGGTTACGATGCCTAAATGACCGTCGACCGTCACCAGGTCACCGTTTTTCAGTATCTCAGCCGCGTCGCGGACGCCATTGACACAGGGTATGCCGAGTTCCCGCGCGATGATCGCGCCGTGGATCAGCATCCCGCCGCGGCGTTCGACAATCGCGCTCGCCAGCGGGACCAGGTGTGTCATGGTCGGCTGGATGGCGTCACAGACCAGGACTTCGCCCTGCCGGAACCTGCCGAGGTCATCGCGCCCGTGAACACAGCGCACCGTGCCGGTGGCGGCACCGGGTGAGGCCGGTTGTCCGATCAGTTGCCGTGGAGTCTCACCCGGCGGTGCGCTGGATAACCCCGCTGCAGGCATCTTAGCGCTGGCTTCAAGTGCTATTGGACCGGTCGATGGTTCGCGCAGGACTCGAACCATCGCTTCGACATGCGTGTCGTTGGGGCGTTCGTCGCCGGTGAGTCTGCCCAGCATTCTCATACGCTGCGCGGCCTCATCCAGTGCGCGCAGGAGCTGGCTTTCCAGGCGGGCCACCAGCAGGTTATCGTCGTCGCGAAGTTTCCAGCTCACGCGTCCGGTTTCAATAACCTCAAGTGCTTCTTCGCGGCGTTCCGGGCCAACCGCGTCCAGCAAACGTTGCTCCAGCGCTGCGACGGTGTCCCCCGTTACCGGTTCATCGCGGTCTAACTGGCTCCGCGTTCGCGACAACTCGATGAGGTTTAGCAGCATGGGTTCCGGCTGATCGTATAGCCTCGCATGGTCGTAGGTGATATCGAGAAAGCGTTCCTTGAGATCGTCGAAGCCGCGGACGAAATCCTCGGCACCGTCGGCGTTGTGCATCAGCGCGTCACGGAATGCTGGCCAATCAATGCTGCCGGCAAATTCTGCGAGCAATCGTTCAAGGGTTGATCGCAGCGTATCGTTTGCCGCCAGCGTTCGAGCCAGCTGGCCAATGGCCTCGTTACGCTGCGTTGCGACCAACGGTTGATTGCGTAGCAGGCTCACGAATTCGTAGGGATCTTCCGCTTGCACCGCATCGTTATAGTAAGTTGCCAGGCGGCGGACGCCATGCGCAAACGGGATAAAGTCGTCCCAGTAGACCTTCTTCCATTTGGCGAGGACTGCACTGCGTTGCTCGATCGCATCGGCCAGTTGCCGATCGTCGAGCAGATCCAGCTGCTCGGCCGCGAACAGCTGGCCTACCGCTTCCAGTTCGGGGATGAGCTGTTCAGCAACACGCCTGCGCAATGCGCTCAAGCGCGCATCGCCTGGTCGCAAACTGAGAAACCAGGCTCGCTTTTCATCCTTGTCGGGGATCGCGGTCGTAATCGGCCGCGCCTGCAGGACGGTCAGCGAATCAGATTGCCCGGTCCATTCCATGTCGGGGGACCAGCCAAACAATTGCTCGACCGACAGCAATGTCTCCAGGATCTGCTCAAGATCACGCGGTTCCAGCAGCGGAGCATCGTGCTGCGCATCGTCGCGCTGACCGGGCAGCCAGGTGATGATGCCGTGCGTTCTGCGGTCCAGTTCCCAGCGATCCGGATCGACCAGACCGTCAACGAGCAGGCTGCACGGACCGGGTACCGACTCTATGAGCGCACGTTCCTTGCGCATGTCACGCGGATCACGCGCAAAGGCAACGCCCGACCGGTCCGCATCAACCAACTCCTGAACCAGCACGGCCATGTGGCTGTTAGCGGGATCAAGGCCCAGTTCCTTACGATAAAGCAAAGCTGCATCGGACCAGAGCGACGCCCACACCAGCCGCACCGCGTCTTCCACGGCTTGCTGACCTCGCACCCCGATGATCGATTCATGCAAGCCCGCGAAGCTGCGCCCGGCGGCGTCCTCACCAACCGCCTATGAACGCACCGCGAGCGGTGTGGAGGCACCGAAATCAGCCAGCCCCTGCGCGATCGTTTCATGCAATACCTCGTCCAGTGGCTGGGCGAGAAACGTTGCACGAATCCGCAGGGCGGCATCCCAGATTTCCTCCCAGCGCATGTCATCCATCGACTTGCGACCCAGTTCCATGCGAATGGTTGCGGTAATCCCGGCATTTTTCACAAACGCCTGGTAGCCGCGGTGGTCAGACAAAATCCCCTCGGCACTTCGAAACCGCCGCGTGCGACTTGTGCCAGCTTCGCTGCCTTGCCACCGACAAGCTGTTCGTCCCATTGTCCGGGCGCGTCAAGAGGGATCAGGAGTGGGTGTCCGGCATCCATTGGCTGACCTCCTGAAAGCGCGCGACGTGCAGAAAACGTACAACATCCACGCGAAACAGAGCGCACGTGGGCGCATTCACAAAGGATTTGAGATACGAATGGCGAGTGACCAGTAACTCGGCCCACTTATCGAACTCAGGCCCGCGTTCGATCATTTGCGAACGACCCGTCACGGTGACGGCTTCGATTTCCATCAGCTCATCGGCCTTGTTCGGCCGGTTGTCGATCACCAGTGCGACATGATCACACTCGCTGAGCAGGCGGTACTTGCGGGTTGCGACCGGCGTAACAAAAGCCGCATGCTGCAGGTCTTCCGAGAACGCAAAGGCCACCAGTGCGCCGTATGGCTGACCTTCACCCTGGACGCATAGTACCGCATAGGGCTGTTGATCGGCCAACTGCCGGATTCGATCACGAACAGCCGGGGTGTCTGTTGCGCCTGGACTAGCTTCCGCATCTTTGTCACAGAACAGCGGTTCGTCGGAATTTTTCACTGCGTTCTCCGCAATTCAATTTCCTGTTCCACGCTACGCCTCATCAGGCATCGGTCACATAGGGAACAGGGATTCGCTTATTGATCCATGCCGGTTTTCTGCGGTGTAACAGTGTCAACCTGAATCAAGAACCCGGTTTTTCGTTTTGGATTGACACAGAGTCGCAGCGGAACCTGTACAGTAATAAAAAAGAACGGCTTTGCAAGCAGGACAACCGTTTGCCCTCAACTCTCCCGTTAACACTCTGCTGCTTTGCTTGCAGTCCTGTTGCCGCAGGTTCGTCCAATTCCCATCTTCCACGTAACCGTCAATTGGCGAACCACACGTTGTCTGGGTGTTTTCATAGTCACTCACCCATCGGTGAACAGTGGCTACGAATTTGCCACGCCCGGTAACCGGCAACCGGTTTTATTCACTCGTTCAAGTTGATAAAACCAATCGATCATTTCATAAAATTTTTTCTGTTTCTTTGTGATGAACTTTAATGTGCTGGGAGTATCCCATGCTTGTGCAAAGGCGGAAGGCCATTCGAAATTCAAACCCGCTATTCAGGCACACCCCAACACTACTATTCGCTTGGAGTGTTTAATCAACAGCAAGAGGAGTTCAGGATGACCAAACCAACCCCAAGGATCCAGCGCGTCATCTTCTACAGCACCTGCGCCTTGGCACTCACTGCGATCGGTGGCGACGCCAACGCCCACGTGTGCATGAAGAAGCCATATGGTCAAGGCTATATGACACCGATGCACCCCCATTACATGCAGGGCTATTCCGGCCCGATGAAACGACACGGTTACCCCGCGCCCAGCTACCGGGCCCCTGCGTATCGACAGGGGTTCAAGGAGGACGCCGACGTGACTGGACAAAACCAAGAAACACCGACCTCATCGAGTACGGCAGCACCCCACGCACATGAACCGGATATCATTGAAGCAGCAACGGCAGCCGGAAATTTCAACACGCTCATCAAAGCGGTCGTCGCTGCGGATCTTTACGACACGCTGCGCGGAGAGGGCCCCTTCACCCTGTTCGCACCAACGGATGCCGCCTTTGCCGAGCTGCCCGACGGGATGCTTGACGAGCTGTTGGCTGACAAGGACATGCTCGTTGCCGTACTGAGCTACCACGTTGTGCCAGCACGTTTGACGGCAGCGGATCTCTTGCAGCAGCGCGAGTTAAAGACGGTACAGGGGCAGACACTCTCGATTAGTGCCCTCAATGTGGTCAGTGCTGACATCGAGACTGCCAACGGCATTGTCCATGTCATTGACAACGTTGTGGTGCCAAGCCT
>Ga0316193_10001430_pt1 | contig 16066 bp, 9 predicted proteins | sample MerIslsedime2_MG_FD_207735 | JGI IMG/M metagenome (GOLD analysis project Ga0316193, IMG submission 207735) | Coastal sediment microbial communities from Maine, United States - Merrow Island sediment 2 | ecosystem: Environmental > Aquatic > Marine > Coastal > Sediment | place: USA: Maine...
GGCAGTGGCTTGTTTAAATCAAGACTGACCAATACCCACTCGTATCCGGCAAGCTCCCCGGTCGAGAGGGTGCCGGTGATTTCAGCCTTGCTTTCTGTTAATCCTGCTGCGTCCAGTCTCCAGTAGCGGCGCGCCAGCTGGGAAGGGCAGCAGGCGGCATCGCCAGGACCCTGCTGCACGACATCAAGCTCGATTTGACCATCATCAATCTTTGCTGAGCGCAGCTGTACACGATCACCCACAGGGGCCGTAGCAATATTAAGGTTTTGTCCGTCACGTGCTCCTGCTACAGCGATATGTATGTAGGTACCCGACCCGCCCGAGCTTTCCCAGAGGAACACGACGACCTCATCAGTCCCGTCGCCATCAAGGTCCCCTTCAAGCCTGAAGTCATCAATGATCCCGACTGCAGGGCGGGAAGCGCCACCGGGTACAAAAGGTTCGCCTTCCCAGCGCCCGTCAGTGAGGGTCACCTCATTATCATAGATACCCGCGTAGGTCATATTTTCCACTGCATCAGCAAGTGCTGTGGATACCTGCGGCTCCGCAGTAGTGTTACTGCTCTGTGGAGAGCATGCCAGCAGGAGGGAGAGAACGAGTATGCCTGCCAGAGCTAACCTGTCAGTGACTGGGGCACGGCATATCATGTTGGTTCCTTATTTTCCATCGCCATGACTGATGCAATTTCGGGATGTGCGATTCAGCGAGGCGTATTCAATAGCAGGCTGATGAGGCTGTTTGCCAGGGCGGTGTTTGTCCTTGAAGTATTCCCGGCAATCATACCTGCGAGGAGCGCCACTCCAAGAGATTGACGCGGTTTCTCCCGAATCCATGCAACCGGCCCCATGTTGCCGGCAATGCTACGCAGACGTGCCTTGGCTTCGTCAGGGGTTAACGTCCCAGTTGTATTCCGATCCACAATATCACCAGAGAAAACAGTAAAGTGATGCCACCTGTTACTAATGCTGCGACAGCGGGGGCATAAACGGTTGCAAGAAACTGGTAGGCTCCGAAAACACACAGACCAAAACTGGCCAGTGCAAGTAGCGCCGCAATGGCAATAAGAGCGAGTCCTGCGCCCGAGCGCATTACAGTGCGGCGTAAGGTTCGACCTTCTGATTCAAGCAGGTCAAATAGCGCAACAACAAAGTCAGCCAGACTGTTCAGCGATTGTTACCGGATCCAAGTATTTTTGCTACCAGCAGCCCCACACCGAATGCAACGAGGACACTGCCAACAGGGTGCCGGGACACCTGTGCATCGAGGTCGCCCATAAACTGTTTGCCTCTTTCAACGCCGGCGTTTATCTTGCCCTTTAATTCATCCTGGGCTTCCTGGCTCTTGCTGTTCACCTGCGCCTTGGCGTCGTCAAGCTTGTCGCTGGCGGCATCGAGCACCGCAGAGGCAAGACTGGCAATATCCTCACGCAGTCTGGCAATATCTTCCTTCAGTGCTTCGACTTCTTCGTTGCCTTTTTTTGATTCCATCAATGCAGTCCTCCTCAGGCCTTTTTAAACATTCTCAGAATAAAAATCAGGACAATCGCACCAACCGTGGCAGTGATGATCTGTCCTACCAGCCCACCGGCAGAGATTCCCAGCAGGCCAAACAGAAAGCCCCCGACAAAGGCACCGATTATTCCGATCACAATGTCGCCCAGCAGTCCATAACCACCACCTTTCATGATAACGCCGGCCAGCCAGCCGGCGACTGCGCCAATTGCCAGAATGATTAATAAAGTCTGAAGTTCCATATCTTGCTCCATGAGTCAGGAAAAGAGCCTGTTAATCAAAATGCAACATACAGGCGTATTAAAACTATACAACAAACAGGTTGTACTCACTACACACCGTGCAGCATCAGCTTGCAGGGGCGGACCCGCCCGTTCCTGCAGTCATTGTGTCTGTAATTGCTGCAGTTTCTGTTGCAGTTGCCGCTCCCTTGGCAGTTGATAATCAAAGTTATAGCTCGATGATTCCCAGTGCCCGTAGATCGCATTTGGCAGGATAATCCACTGACGGCCCCAGCGCTGAGCATAGCGCAATGCCAGTTCACGACGACTGGCAGGATCAGACTTTGAACCTTCTACAAAGTCTTCCAGATTATCACCAACCAGTAACAGAATCCGGTACTGCCCGGCAATCATCTCCCGGTACCCGGATTTGCCCTTACCATTGCTTAACAGGAGCCGGGAGTCATCGGGAAGGGGCAAACCCAGTTCCCGTATATTCCTGATGGTGCAATCGCGCAACTTCTCCCTGCGTGCGCTGTAATAAAAGACCGCCACACCTCGCTTTGCTGCATAGTCAAGGAACGTCTTCGCTCCGGGTACCGCGGGTGCATTCTCATTCCGGCACCATTCTGCAAAAGTGGACTGGGAATACTGGCCGAGATTTTTGATGATGCGTGCTTCATAGGAGGCGTTATTGAGGACGGTTTCGTCAATATCGAGCATAATTGCCGGTGGCAGTTTGGAAAAGTCACCCGTCTGCTCCAGTGCAGCCGTCCACGTTGTGTCTGCGAGTGCCTGATCGAGATTTTTGCGCGCAAATCGATACACCTGATTTGTTATGCCCACGTATTCAGCAGCTGTTTGCTGCCACAGGGTGGCATTAAGCATCTCGTGGGAATTCACTCTTTCAGGCTGTTGGATACAGCCGGCCAGTATCACCATGATTGTGACGACGAATGCGCGCAACAGCTGGACTGTCAGGATTTTGCTATCCCCGGATCTTGTCATCATCAGCATATATAAAGCGTTATCGGGAGCAGAGAAAATGGCGTGTGGTACCACTGCCGGAGCTATCTTACAATTCTGAATCATACACCGCAAAACCGGAAAAGGTTTGCTGTGCAGTTCCAGTCAACACAAGGCATAAAAAAACCTGACACACTGGTCAGGTTTTTTGCAGAAGGGGAAAGTCCCGGTCAGTGGTGGCTATTGCTGGCCAGTTTCTCAGGAACCATAAATTCGTGAATGGGCTTTATCATCTGACTCAACCAGGAACCGCCCTTCGGGTCCTCGGCCAGCGCTACAACGATATACTTGTGGCCCTGTGCCTCAACAATGGCACTGTCCGCATGCCATTTTTTCCAGGAACCTGATTTACGATAGATCTTTGCATCTGGATAACCGGCGAGTCCCTTGACGAATTTGTGATTGATTCCGGGATTACCCAGCATGGTCTTCATTTCAGTCGTTAGCTCGGGATTACACAGTTGCCCGGTTTCCAGCAGGTAGTAAAAACGGGCTGCCTGCATGGGGGTGGCACCATGTGACAGGTTATGCAACGGGTCTCGCTTGTAGGCAGATGAACGGCCATATTCCTTGCCGACCCAGAGCCCGCCATTAACTGCAGGGTCATACATGTGATACTGGTCGGACTGCAGTATCTCCAGCAATCTTTCCTTGCCAACACGGTTCAGCATGCGGGTGGCATCGGCATTTGAGGAGTTGCGTATCATACGGGTCAGGGAGTCACGTGTCTCACCATCAAGAACCAAATCGCCATGTTCGATTTCTACGAAGGCACCCATCAGGATGGCAATCTTGGGGAGACTGGCGGCATAGAGCATGTCATCGCCATTAACAGAAGCGACACGTGGTTCTTCAAGATCAGTAATATCAACAACTGTGACGCCGAGTTTGTGTTTGTCCGCTGCCTTGTCGAGACCCAGATCTTTCAGGGTGTGTTCAAGCTGTTTTTGCAGACTGACATCATAGCTGTCCCAGAGGGAGGGGAAATCACCAGCACCGTCAGCCAGAGTTTGAGCCGAGACCAGCAGACCAAGTAAACCAATTACGAGCGGGTATAATGTGCGCATATGGCAGCGTATCCTATCAGAAATCAGACTCTTATCAAGATATAAGTCAACGTTAATATCAATATTTTCTATCCAGAGACAAAAACTTTACCATGAATGGGGTTTATCCCTGTATAGTATTTCTATCCTGCTGTTTCTCAATGCAATTCTTATGCTGCCAGATCTTCATACAATCCACGCATGTGGCATACCATGCTTCATAACGCCCCGGCGTCGAATTACCGTCTCGATACTGGTGAGAAAACCGGGTCGCCACCACACAGTACTGTCGGCAGCAACCACCTGATACTTGAGGACGAAGGGCGATATTCGCCAGTTTTAACCTGATGGAAAGCAACAAACATACAGATACCACGGCGTTGATTTTTGCCCTGATAGCGGCAACCACCATGATCGCGCAACAGGTTGCCGGCAAAGCCACGCGTGATGCATTGTTTCTGTCCTATTTTGATGTCACGAACCTGCCCAAGGTCGTCATTGCCGCCGCCTTTGCTTCAATAACCGGCGTACTGATCATGTCACGTCTGTTGTCCCGGTTTGGCCCCATCACACTGGTCCCGGCAATCTTCGGCCTGAGTGCCACCCTGTTTCTGGGCGAATGGATACTGCTCGATTACAGGCCACGTATGGCATCCATCATTTTGTATCTGCACATGGCAATCTTTGGCGCCATCCTCATAAGCGGATTCTGGTCAATTATCAATGAACGTTTTGACCCGCATTCCGCCAAGCAGAGAGTCGCGCGTATCGCCGCTGCCGCCGCACTCGGAGGTGTCATCGGGGGTGTCCTTACTACCCAGGTAGCCAAGATCATGGATGTACGGACCATGCTGCTGTTTCTGAGCGGCCTGCATATTATCTGCATGGTAACCGTCAGGAATATCGGTGCACCAAAACGTATCGCACCGATTGACAATACGGTAAGAACGCGGTCCGCCTTCGCCGTTATTTCCCAGACCAGCTACCTGCAGTGGATGGCCGCGCTGATGGTACTGGTTGCCGTTATGGCAGCGCTTGTCGACTACGCCTTCAAGTCAGCAGCCTCTGCATACTACCGGGACAGCGAATCACTGGTGGCCTTTTTCGGTTCATTTTATGCTGCCATTGGCGTGGCCGGATTTGTACTGCAGAGTCTGCTGGGGCGCCGTATCCTGCAGCGTTTCGGTATCGGTATGACCATGGCCATACTGCCATTTACCATTGCAATATTCGGAATCATAGGAGTGCTGTTCACATACCTGTGGTCAATGGTTATGCTGCGTGGCGGCCAGGCCATATTTGCGAATTCATTTTTCCGCTCTGCCTTTGAACTGCTTTACACCCCCTTGCCGCCTCACAAGAAACGTCCGACGAAGACCATTATCGATGTCGCCAGTGACCGCCTGGGTGATCTGATTGGCAGCGGCCTGCTGCTGCTGTTGCTGTTTATTACTCCCGAATTACCTGCTGCAGTAGTTGTGGCCTGCGCCGTCATTGTTGCCACACTCGCACTGTATGTTGTCGTGCGTCTGAATCGTGGCTACATCAACCAGCTTGCAAAAAGCCTGCGCAAGGGGGTCGTTCGTATTGAGGAGGAAGATATTGTCGACGCCACGACACAGGAAATTCTCGCCGAAAGCAACGCCTATTCAGAACGCGAGTTCCTGCAATCAAAGATCGCTGCGCTGGCAGGCACCGATGACAAGCCACAAAACACAGATGAAGACATTTCAATATCAGAGGAAGCCTGCCAGTTCGCACAGATTGTCAGTGATCTGGGCTCCGGCGATACCGGACGAGTACGCCGTGCATTGGGTAATCCTGCCATGGACATCAGCCTGGCACACCATCTCATACCCTTGCTGGCAAATAGTGACGTTACCCAGGATGCACGCACCGAACTGCGCTGGCTGGTCGCGCGTATCCCGGGCCAGTTGACCGATGCGCTACTCGATCCTGATATGCCGATACTGGTGCGGCAGCGGTTGCCGGGGGTACTTGAAGCCAGTCACAGTCCGCGAGCAATCGATGGCCTGCTCCGGGGTATGGTAGACGAGACCTTTAATGTCCGTTACAGCTGTGCCCGCGTGCTGGCGCGCATGCGACAGAGGAACCCGCATCTTGAGATCCCCCGGCAGCGGGTCTATGACGCCATCAGCAGGGAGCTGAAAGTCAGCCCGGAGGAATGGGAGGGCAGGGATATGGAACTGAAAATGGACTACGCCACTGATGAGGAAGATGTAAATCCGCAATTCAACCGCGGGCTGGAGCACGTGTTTACCCTGCTTGCGCTGACGCTAGACCCTGATGCGGTGCATCTGTCAATGCAGGCGGCTTTCAGCAAGGACCTGAACCTGCGCGGTACAGCCCTTGAATATCTGGAAAATGTTTTGCCCGCCTACTTGTACAATGAATTACTCGAGCATCTGGGCGAAGACCAGCAGGGCGGCAGGAGCAGCCGTACACTGGGTGACATTGTCAATGAATTGAAGGCCGTGGTGCGTACCGGGAAGTAGTCCTGAAATCTCTTTGCCTCCTGACAGGTACGCCGCCCTCCCATCCTACATAGTCTGTTTTGCCGGTGGCGGAGACTGTTCAACAACTGGGACAGGCCAGGCCTTCACCGGTGGATGTGCCTTTTCTATCATCCGGTGTATACGCATACCGAATGTCTGGTGCTCTACTGCAGAATTCACCCGCAGCACATTGGATATCAAGCCGGCAATATAGTGCAGCTGATAGCCATCATTGGTTGTTTCGATAATGGCCAGTGAGTTCATATAGTTCCTTTTATTTCCCATGTACTTGCCGCATTTGAATCCTTCTTCTTCCATGCAGCTGTACAGTGAACCCGACTTGAAGTAGACGGCAGAATCCCGCAGCGCCGGCGCAGAGGCATAGCGGATCCTGCGTTCTGTCATGTACAGCAGGCGCTTGATCTGACGACTTGAGAACTCGTCGACCAGACGACCCTGTTCCATGCGCAGGGTCAACTTTACCAGTTCCCTGGCCGTGCCGTAGCTGTTGCCACCACCGTTTACCTTTTTCTTGCCCATATGGGTGAAAAAGCTGCCTTGCCGGACCTGGTTAATATCCAGGCCATTTCGGGTGATGGGATCAAAGAAAGTACGCTGAAACAGCTCCGTCAGTTCTTTCCCCGGAGTCTCCTTGAAAAAGCGTTGAATCTCCGCTTCCGGGGGCGGGTAGTCCTTACCATACTGCTTTAACAACATGGCCTCGCGCATGGTCATGGCGGCGGCAGAATTGGAACTCACCGAGAGGGTCCAGTCCAGGAATTCCCACAGCGAGCCCTGTTCGCCAACCGGCATGGTGCGTTTTGCCAGTGTCCTGGTCTCCACGTCAAACACGCGGATCTTATGATGGTCAGAGATACTGAAATCATCAGCCGTTATGATGGTATTTTTCAGTATATCCCGGCGTTTCTGCAGATCATCCGGCCAGGCATCGGCCAGTGCCTGGAACAGACCCAGTGCCACGATGAGTTTGCCGACGCTGCCGGTGTTCTGCCGGTAGTCACCGCGGTGCTCGCCGTAAACAGGATGGTCCGGGTCGCTGATATCGAGGACAGCGATACCGTAATTTGCGGCACTGCTGCCCAGCATGGTTACCAGTTGCTTGCTGAAGGCAGGATCAGGTGCCGGCAACTCCATGTCCCGATAATCCAGCAGGCGCAAATCCACTTCGTCTGTAGACAGCAGGGCACCTGCCGGTTGTTTGCTGCCGGGGATAATCCCTTCATTCGCCATGCGCGAACTTTCTACACGACGAATACCGGTTTCCTTGTAGCCGTCCAGCGGGTAGGCAACGGCCAGGGATGATAATAACAACGTTATCAGGAATGCAACTGTTAGTCTGATCATTGTGGGACCTCCTGCATGTTGACTGTTTTACTCATATTTCCCTGCAGCGACTGGTCCATCTTGTTCAGGTAGCTGCTGCCACGTGCGTGCCTGCTTTCCAGGAATGGACGCAGCTGGAACAGGTGTAACTTGCCGTCTAGAAATCCGAATTCGATATCTGCCGGCGCCGGCTTCCCTTCATCATCGGTAATGGGCGGAAACTTCTCGGGCAACTCTTTCGCGAAAGTAATCAGCTCCTTTATTTCATCCGGCTGCAGCACGGTTTCACTGCCGCTGGTCGGCAGCTTGTCAACGCCACCGGCAGGGTTTGGATTGCGCCGCCACGGTGCCGTGGCCATTGCCAGCACGCGCACCGAACCATCACGGGTATCGATACGGATGGATTCAGCCGACTGGCCATCCACCGCGCCACCCACACCTTCATTGACGGCAACAGACAAAATAGCGGTATCGCCGGTATCAATATCCTGTGTCACCATCACACCGGACTTGTCATTCGAGACCGAACGCAGCAACAACACAGCAGGGTAGACGTGCTCCGGCTGGGCCATATGAGACTGGCGCCAGGCAAAGGCACGGGCCGTGAATGGCGAGGCCCAGACTTTAGGAATGGCAGCGATTACATTGTCGACACCCACCACGTTTGGCAAGGTCAGGTTCAGACCGGCACCGGTAAAACCGGCCAGGTCTTCCACATTGGTATCCGAGCGAACAAAGACGCCATAACTGTCGCCGGGGCCAAACGCCCGGTCCATAGCTTCCCGTAATTGCTTGCGGAAGGTGTCATCCAGTTTGGCATTCGCAATCAGGTTATAGAGCTCTTCCCTGAACCGGTTGGTATACGTGTGCCGCTCGGCAGAGTCCACCGGCATCTTGTGGATGTGGTCATATTCCCCAACCATCCACTCGAATACTGTCTTGCCGCTGTTTTTGTAGGGCTTGTCGAGCACCGTTGCCTTGAAGACACCAAACGGGATGGCTACGCCGGCGGCAACGGCTTCAGGATAATGGTGATACAACTCACCGAGTTTGGCCGCCTTGGGGCCAACGGTCTTGCCAGAATCTGTCGCACGCAGGTCTTCGAGTAACAGGAAGGACTGCACCGACAAATCAAGCTTGGTCAGATCAGGATTAATCTCCGCACCCTGGTTCTTGTTGTCCTCTCCGAATACCCCGTCCCATTTCGACCCGTCCGGCGAGAGTTCCACCAGTCCGGACGGGCTGACCGCCATAACGATCTTTTCCCCGTCATGTTTCTGGATGTCCGGGATGAGTCCCTCATCGACTCCCACATTGGGAATACCGAGATTACGTGCCAGTAATTGCACATGTGACAGCGGGTTGCCTTCGCCTGCCGTCATGATGCCGGACACCGGTGGCAGTTCGGACACAGTTTCCGGCAACAGATAAATACCGTGTGGTTCAAAGTCGGCCATGTTTTCAACATCCGGTTTTGCGTGCAGCACACCGCGTGCCAGCCCCGGGTTCAGTGCACGAAAGCCAACACCGATTTCCTTGCCAAAGAGCTTGTACTGTACCCCGGCGAGCCGATTGGCATCCTGCAGCAGGTCATCAAGTATCTGCGAGTAAAACAGCAGGGGGCTGCCACGTAACTGGTCCTGGATAAAGAGCATTGCCTGCGGCTCGATCTCTGCCAGTTTTTGCATGGCACCATAAAACTGGTAGCGCAGACCCTGGGTACCCCAGCCGGGCACACGGGCAAGATAACCCAGTGTCTGCATGTATTCTTCGAGCGAAACGCTGTTTGCTTCCACACCGGCAAGGGATTTTTGCAGCTCCTTCCTGCCGCGAAGGTTAATCGCACCGGTACCGTAAGCTGCATCCACGGCCGCCTTGAGCCAAACGATATGCTGGTGCCGGCTGGCCGTTGCCAACCGCTCACGCAGCTCGGCACTGGCGCTGAAGTTCTCTGTTTCAACATCCAGCCCCAGGTCGAGTATCCGCAGACGTGCCGCTGCACTCTTTATGCGCGGCAGGGCATCACGCAGATCTGCCAGCAGACGTGCAGTCACCTGGTAGCGATTACTCGCAGCCGGGTCCTTTTCAAGGTCCGCCGCAGCCTTACGCAATAATTCCTGCAGCCACGCACCGGCAGTGAACACCCTGGCCGTTGCCTGCAATTTTTGCGGTAATGGCACCGCCTGGTAGACCAGGTCGATTTCCCGGGCCAGGTCTTCGTACTTTTCCTGCATTGCTGGATCGTCTACAGTTGCTGCGTAGTCGCGTACCAACTGTGCGTCACCGGCATCCGGTGTGCCGTGGATCTTGCCGCGAAGATCATTGAAGCCACCGTCCTGTTCAGCAAGTGCGGCTGATACCTGCCTGACTTTCTGGACCGATGCCGTATTTTCTCCATGACTTACCAGAACCGTGCCAATACGCAGGGCCGGGTAGCGCAAACCTATCCATTCCGGCTCGCCGCTCAGGGCCAGTAGCAGTTTTCGTCCTCCGGCCCGCTCGTCTTCCTCCTGTATAGCCCCACGATAGAACAGGGCACGTCGGAATATCCAGCCATCAGCAGCTGCTATGAGGTATTTCTCGATGAGCAGCTGGTTGTAGTCATCAAGAAATTCTGGCTGCGCAAGCCGGACTTCCGGGTCATACCCTGCCAGCAGGTTGGCAATCTTGTAGCCATGGTTACGCAGCGTCTTTGTCTGTTCACTCCATTCGCCGTGCTGATGCCCGCCACCGTGGTCAACACAGGCATATTCCCTGGGTGGGAGCACCGTGCCATCATTACAAAACCAGCGGAGTTGCGCGAAGGGCCCGCGCTCCCTGGTTTGCATGGTTTCAATCCATTGCCGATATTCCGTATTAGTGGCGATTGACTGGGAAACACTTGCCGCGGCTGAAAAACTCAGGATCATCAAAATAATCAGGAAACGGGCCGGCATTTACTTCTCCTTCGGGGAAAAAGGTTTGTTGAGGATTTCTGTGTTTGCAGGGCTACGGGTATGTCAGCACTATAACGATTCTAAACAGCTATTGAAACAGCATCAATAGCCAGCCATCTCGATACATTTTGCATTCCCTCACGGATATGCTGCGGCGTTGACCCGCAGGCATAAAACGGCCCTGAGTCATTTACAGGAGGTATACCAGCGTGCTGCTAGAATGTATATTTGCCGCCACCCATCGGCCGCTTGCTGAAACCGAGTACCTGACCTGTCGCATCCTGCAGCATCAGTTCGGACTGGTTTCTGATGAAGGTATATTGCGTAACAGCACCGGCCTGCGGACTGTACAGAGACACGATATTGTTCTCTATGCGTATGACACCATTGATGGTTGACTGCCCGTCCTGCAGGCGAAACCGGTTACCCCTTATTTCAAGAATCTCCCCGGAATTGCCATACCACTTGCCTTCCAGTAATGAAACCTCTCGCGGCGGGTATCCTCCATAGCCCTGGTTGGCATAAGGGTTGATTGCGTTGGACGGGTAGGCATTCATGAAAGGATTTGCCCAGGGATTGTTCTGCATCGGGGAGGACCACGGGGACATCCCGGGCATACCACCAAAACCGGTAGCAGGGTTCATACCGGACCAGGGTGACATACCCGGCATACCGCCAAAGCCGGTGACAGGGTTCATACCGGACGCGCCAGACATCATTGGCCAGCTTGTCATTCCGGGCCCGAATGAATCCCAGTCCCCCCACCCGGTATTATTGTTATTCTCCAGCATGGCGTCGGACATCGCATTCATCATGACCAGCATCATGCGAAACATGGCGCTGAACATGTCATCAGAGGCTACTGCGACAGAAGGCACAGGGGTAGCCAGGGCACAGACCAGCACCAGGATGGCACGCTTTTTCCTTAAAACTGTCATTTATAATCCGCGACTTGAGTCGGTTATATATGTCTTAGTTTAGGAAAGATAAATAAGCCGTATATATCATTGGCGGGATACTACTACATATAGTGATCGGCCGCCTTATGAATACAATATATAGAGCAGCATTATACAATATGTCCTGGCCAGCATGAAAATCCGCAATGAATAAGTATTTCGCACCGATTTATCCTCACGAGCAAAGTCTGTTTCAGACCACCCCAAAAACCAGACCGCATGTTACACTTTATCCCTTTACCCTAGCTCACTGAAACACATGAATAATTTTACGCGATTACTGAACGAGCGCATCCTGTTTCTGGACGGCGCCATGGGCACCATGATCCAGCGGCATCAACTGGAAGAAGCCGACTACCGGGGTGAGCGTTTTGCCGACTGGCCCTCGGACCTGAAAGGTAATAACGATCTGCTGAGCCTGACTCAACCGCAGATTATTCGCGAAATCCATGCGCAATACCTCGATGCCGGCGCGGACATTATCGAGACCAACACCTTCAACTCCACCCGGATTGCCATGTCCGACTACGGCATGGAAGAACTGACCTATGAGATCAATTTAGCCTCCGCGAAGCTGGCACGTGCTGCGGCTGACGCAGCAACGGCTCAAACACCCGCAAAGCCACGCTTTGTAGCAGGGGTTCTTGGCCCCACCAACCGCACGGCATCCATCTCACCGGACGTCAACGATCCCGGTTTCCGTAACATCAGCTTTGATCAACTCGTTGAGGCCTATACCGAGTCTACACAGGCACTGTTCGAGGGGGGCGCTGACATCATCCTGATCGAGACCATCTTCGACACCCTGAATGCCAAGGCCGCTGTATTTGCGGTCGACCAGTATTTTGAAGAGTCCGGCAACCGTCTGCCTGTCATGATCTCAGGCACCATTACCGATGCATCCGGCCGCACCCTGACCGGACAGGTCACCGAGGCATTTCTGAATTCATTGCGGCATATCGAGCCGGTTTCTATTGGCCTTAACTGTGCACTCGGTGCGGACCAGTTGCGCCAGTACGTCGAAGAACTGTCGCGCCTCGCCGACACCCGCGTTTCTGCACACCCGAATGCCGGCTTGCCGAACGAGTTCGGTGAATATGATGAAACACCCGAGCAGATTGCCGCTGAACTCGGTGACTGGGCAGCCAATGGCTTCCTGAATATTGTCGGCGGTTGTTGTGGCACCACGCCGGACCATATCAGGGCGATCGTTGCCGCCGTGAGCCAGCACCCGCCGAGGAAAATACCCGTCATTGATACGCAATGCCGCCTGGCCGGACTGGAACCCTGCAATATCGCCAGTGATTCACTCTTCGTGAACGTGGGTGAACGCACCAACGTCACCGGCTCGGCTCGTTTCAAGCGTCTTGTCATGGAAGGCGATTACGAAACCGCACTGGATATTGCCCGTGAGCAGGTCGAGAACGGTGCACAAATCATTGATATCAATATGGATGAGGGCATGCTCGAGTCCCGGGACGCCATGGTCCGCTTTCTAAACCTGATTTCTGCAGAGCCGGATATCTCACGTGTCCCAATCATGATCGATTCGTCCAGGTGGGACATCATCGAGGCCGGCCTGAAGTGCATACAGGGCAAGGGGATAGTCAACTCCATCAGCCTGAAAGAAGGGGAAGATGCCTTTATACGCCAGGCAAAACTGGTGCGGCGCTATGGTGCAGCGACCATCGTCATGGCATTTGACGAACAGGGGCAGGCGGATACCAGTGAACGCAAGATCGAGATCTGCACTCGCGCCTACCGGATATTGACCGAACAGCTCGGTTTTCCGCCGGAAGACATCATCTTTGACCCGAATATTTTCGCAATCGCCACCGGTATTGAAGAACACAACAACTACGGCCTCGATTTCATCGAGGCAACGCGGGCCATCAAAAACACCCTGCCGCATGCACTGGTCTCCGGCGGCGTATCCAACGTATCGTTCTCGTTCCGCGGCAATAACCCGGTACGTGAAGCCATCCATGCCGTGTTTCTGTATCACGCCATCCGCAATGGTATGGACATGGGCATTGTCAACGCAGGACAACTGGCCATCTACGAGGAGATACCGCAAGCATTGCGAGAACGGGTGGAAGACGTAGTTCTCAATCGCCGTGAAGATGCCACCGAGCGGTTACTGGAGATTGCCGCTGAGTATGCGGGTGAGGGCAAGGCAGGAGAGGTCAGGGAAGACCCGGAATGGCGCCAGTGGGATGTCAACAAGCGACTGGAACATGCTCTCGTCAAGGGTATAGCAGATTTTATTGAAGAGGATACCGAGGCAGCGCGGCAAGTCGCAGAAAAACCCCTGCATGTAATCGAAGGTCCGCTGATGGACGGGATGAACGTTGTCGGTGATTTATTCGGCTCCGGCAAGATGTTCCTGCCACAGGTCGTCAAGTCGGCGCGGGTCATGAAAAAGGCCGTGGCCTACCTGATGCCCTACATGGATGCAGAAAAAGACGGTAGCGTAAAAAACAATGGCACTATCCTGATGGCGACGGTCAAGGGTGATGTCCATGACATCGGGAAAAACATCGTTGGCGTGGTACTGCAATGCAACAGTTATGAGGTGATCGACCTCGGTGTCATGGTACCGGCTGAAACCATTCTCAGGACGGCAAGGGAAAGGAACGTCGATATTATTGGTCTGTCCGGCCTGATCACACCATCGCTGGATGAAATGGTCCATATCGGCAAGGAGATGGAACGACAGGGCCTTGAACTGCCCTTGCTGATCGGTGGCGCCACCACCTCGCAGATACACACCTCGGTAAAAATAGACCCGCAATACCGTGGAGCGGTGGTCTACGTGGCGGATGCTTCCCGTGCAGTCGGTGTTGCCAGCATGCTGTTAAATGAGGACAAACGCACGGCCTATATCGCGGAGATCAAGGAGAAGTACCGGCAGTTACGCGAGCAACGCGCCAGTCAGCAGCAAGAACGTATACTGGCCAGCCTGGCCGATGCACGAGCGAACAGATTCCGCACCGACTGGAACAGCTACCAGCCGGCCATACCCGGATTTCTGGGCATCAGGGTATTTGATGACTACCCGCTCGGCGAACTTGTTGAGCTCATTGACTGGAGCCCTTTCTTCAAGGCATGGGAACTGGCAGGCAAGTTTCCGAAAATACTCGACGACGAGGTGGTCGGCAAGGAGGCACGTACCCTGTTTGCGGATGCACAGGCCATGCTGGAGAAGATCATCAGCGAGCGCTGGCTGCAAGCCCGGGCTGTCATCGGTTTGCATCCTGCCAGCACAGTCAATGACGATGATGTGGAACTGTATGCGGATGATACTCGCACCGGGGCAAGCACGGTTTTCCATTTTCTGCGCCAGCAACTGAACCGCCGCCGCGAGGCGCCCAATCTTTGCCTGGCCGATTTCATTGCGCCAAAAGATTCAGGTGTAAAAGACTATATCGGTACCTTTGCCCTGACTGCCGGCATCGGGATAGAAGACAAGATCGAGGAATTCGAGGCTGATCATGATGACTATAACAGCATCCTGCTCAAGGCCCTGGCAGACCGTCTGGCCGAGGCATTTGCCGAGCGTATGCATGAGCGCGTACGCAAGGAGTTCTGGGGGTACGCAGCGGGCGAGAATCTTGGCAACGCAGAATTGATCAGGGAAGAATATCGCGGCATCCGTCCTGCACCTGGCTACCCGGCATGTCCCGATCATACGGAGAAGGGCACACTCTGGAGACTGATTGAACCGGACAAGAATGCCGGCATAACCATCACCGAGAGTTTTGCGATGCTGCCGACCGCCTCCGTCTCGGGATTTTATTTCTCGCATCCGGAAGCCCGCTACTTCGGAACCGGCAAACTCGCTCGTGACCAGATTGAAGACTACGCCAAACGCAAGGGCATGAAGGTACAGGACATCGAACGCTGGCTGGCATCGGTCCTGGGTTACTAGGGCCAGTGGTGGCGTTCACCTCAATATCATGCGTACAATCACCTATGTCCAATATTATATTCAAAGCCAGCTGTTCAACTGGCACTGACTGGCAATCTGTCGCCCGCAACTGCGTGGAGGAGATTGGCACAGAGCCATCAAGCGCGAATTTAGGTTTTCTTTACATAACCGATTCCCTGGCACCTTACCTGCAATTTCTTCTTGAAGAATTTCGCGAGAAAACCGGCGTCAGGGACTGGGTCGGAACCGTTGGCAGCGGCATCTGCTGCACCGCTCGCGAGATATATGATGAACCGGCAGCAGCTGTCATGCTGGCGACGCTCCCGGCGGACAGCTACCGGCTTTTTCCTGCCGACATAGGCGAACTGGCAGATATGCTAAGGGAAAACCAGGCATGGATAGCCGCGCAGGGCGTGCATTTCGGTGTTGTACACGGAGATCCACGTAACTCGCATATTGCTCAAATAATCGAGTCTCTGTCGACCGAACTGGACCCCGGTTTTCTCGTGGGCGGCCTGACCTCCGCCAGTGAAGACAGTTTCATGCACCAGGTTGCCGGCGATATATACGAGGACG
>Ga0316193_10001432_pt1 | contig 16057 bp, 11 predicted proteins | sample MerIslsedime2_MG_FD_207735 | JGI IMG/M metagenome (GOLD analysis project Ga0316193, IMG submission 207735) | Coastal sediment microbial communities from Maine, United States - Merrow Island sediment 2 | ecosystem: Environmental > Aquatic > Marine > Coastal > Sediment | place: USA: Maine...
GGGTAAATCAGCATTGAAATGTGGCACACCGGAAAACAGCGGTGGAGCAGTGCTGCTTATTAACAGCAATTGGTCACGATCGGTCACGATAACGAGACCGAAGGGGAGGGATGGCGACGATATTTGACGCGTAATATACTGTAAAATATAATAAATATGGTGGGCCCGCCAGGACTCGAACCTGGGACCAAGGGATTATGAGGGCCAGTAAAATCAATAACTTACTGATTATGCTGAAACAGGGGATCTTCGGTACAGTTAGGGATTATTGTGTTAATTCAACAGGTTAATGCGGGTTGGCGCAGGTAGTGAAAACTGGGCGGTGTACCGTGAGTGTACCGAGAAAAAGCTGAAAATTTCTCCAGAAATTTATTTACGATGTGGATTGATTTGTCATGGAGGGTTTTCATTGAAGATGCGGATGTAATCACCACGAAAACCACCTGGCTTGTCGCATTCATATGCCCAAAATGCTACTACCTGCCTCACCTTTGCCATATTGATATGAGCACAATCCAGCATATTGCGCATCAACTCGAGAGTTTTCATCGTATTTATATCGAAATCTACCGCAGCCAAAAGCATATCGCCGTCATCCGTGACAACAGGAATATCCAGAACCTGGCCATGCGCCAAGCACTGAATGTCGATGTTGGAGACGCCAAGTGTGTTCTCAATCTTATGTTGTCGCAGGTATCCTTCGACCAGTTTGATATTGCTGATGTCCTTTCTGGATAGTGTCAGACGTTTGCTACGGTTGGAGACATATTCATCATCTCCAACCCAGGAAAACTTGTTTTTCAGTCTCTTATTTCTGTAAAACTCCTCATCGAGTTCTTTAAGCACGTACAGACAATTATCTTCATCGCCGAAGACTGTATCTAGTAGTGGATGGATGCTCTTAGCAAGGCGGAAGTAGGAATTGGAGTCGAGCAGGATCTTCGACTGTGCCATCAAGATAACTCCGCATGGATTCCCTTTGCGTCGAGCAGCGGTATATCTAGGATTGACTGTATGAAGCCTGCGGACTTTCCGGTTTCCTTCAGGAAAGATTGCAGCACGACAAACAGCGGCGTATCGAAAATTTCTTTCGAAGCACGGATGTAATCTGATGGCTCAGGTTCCGTACTATCAAAAATAGTTTGGCTTAACGTGCGGTATTGTTTGTTGAAATTGGTATTGGCACCAAACAGATTATTGCCTAATTCGATCTCCGGTAGCCCATGGTGTTTGGCGTATTTGTTGATCTCGTAGTAAATGGAAATCAAAGAGATCGAATGGCAATCCGCATATTTTCGGATCTTTGTAATCCTCGACTTTTCTGTCCGTGACCGGGATACATCGTGATAGGCGCCTTCCGCTAAGCTCTCTGGGAAGATCAGGGCACCCGCCAAAGTGTCAGCAAAATCCTCCGCATCATTCCCTCTCAAGTCGGGTGTATACACATGCCCCAGTTCATGAGCCATCCAGAATTTGAAATCGTGAATTTCCACATCCAGATTCAGATATACCCAGGTGGTCATGGAGTCTGGCAGGTAGATGTGCAGGGCATTTTCGTGCTTGTCCTTTTTCCCCCACATCACGGGTGCAATTACGGCCTGCAGGTCGTTGAACTTCTTTATGAGATGCGCGAAATCCAGTTCGTCCTCGGGACCCACACCAGTCTCCGCGCGTATTTTCGCCGCCACTTCCTGAATATAGCGATAATCCAGAGTGGGATTCTTGAGCGTCGCCGGCTGCACTAGCAGGTCATAGGGTAGGAAGGGTACCAGCGCGGACAGTAAGCGCCCAATATTCTTGGCGTGCTCTATGTGTGATGCCGTGGTCTTGCTGGCGCCGCGTTTGCGGAAAGCGATAACCGGCTCTGCGGAATCAGGCTGGCGAATTACCAGTTTGTCTATGCCAAGATCCAGGGTCAGCGCCAGACGAAGCAGTTTGTCAGGGCGCGGAAATTTATTGCCGCTCAGCCACTTGGAAACCGCCTCTTTTGTTACACCGAGTTTGCCGGCTAGGGCGGTTTGGGTGAAACCAGCCCGCTCCATGGCGGTATTCAGGTTTTCTAGGTTCAGAACCTTCTTCATTGGGCGCGAATCCTGACAGCGTCGTCAACTTTTGTCAACTATAAGTATAGATGGTTATCGACGGGCTGGCATAAACCCTGAGCATATTGAAAGTACCAGAGCGCATTCTTCGTTTTTTTGTAGGGATGAATCTTCTCTGACCGTATTCGATGATCGGCTCACCCCATTACCAAACCCCAAGTATCCACCCCTCAAGTTCCACCTGCTTCCGCTCGGGAAACGTCAGCGGAGGTTCGAAGTATCGATCAAGGGTGCCGCGTCGGTCGGCCTCCTGCAACCAGGCGGCAATGGACCAGGCGTCGTGTTCATCGGACGTACGGTCTTCTCTGGGAAAGCGCCGCTTGTACAAGGCCGGGTAGGCCTCGGCAATTACCGACTTGCCCGCTGGCACTTCAAAGCCATCGAATGGCCAGAAGTGAACGCGTGACCGGCCTGCCGGCATTTCCCGTAACCATAACAACCATGGCAGACCGGTATGAGTGGATTTGGCTACAGAACCCTGCACATCAAACAGGAAGACGCTTTTCGCCGTGGCCGTCCACTGCTCACAAAGGCGTAATTCAGATGGATTACCTGTGCGCGGATTGTCTTCGCGAACAAAATCGACATAGGTGTGAGGATCGGCTGTCGGCCAATGGCGCATGAAGTCCTTCAAGAAGCTATCCCAACTGGTAAGTCCGTAGCGCGTCATATAAATCAAGGGAAAAGAAAATCCATGATCGATGCCGATGATTGCCGGTTTGTCAGACTCAAGTGCCTTCAAACAATATTGAGCAATTTCCAGACGCGACCAGTTTTTCGCCCCTTCCGCGGGAGTACTGATCTTTACCGGCTCACCATCTCGCGCTGCTTCATAGACTTGCAGTGACTTGAGCCGGCTTTCCGGTGTTTGCGCACTGGAGTAGTCGATGCCAATGTAGCGGGAGAACCTCATCGTGTTTCGCTGTCGCTGATCAAGGTGTCGCGGATGCGTAGTATGGCGAAGGCAGGGTAGGGTAGGCTCGATAGACATGCCTGAATACGTCCTCCGCTCTTTCGTTCACATCATCTTCAGTGTAAGCATCGACGGGGAGCCCTGTTTTATCCGTCCACAGATAATCATGTATCGTAACGCGCACAGCATCACGGGTTGCTTCCTTGTCGCGCCAGTGGTCGATGCGTAGCTTCTCTGCTTTCAGCTGTGCGAGTAAGTCCGCCGCGACAGTCTTGATCCTTTTGACGTCAGAAGATTTCAGGTCGGGTTTCCTGAGCAGATCGAAGATTGCGAGCGATTCTTCATCGAGACCTTCACGAAGCGCCCGACTTTCCTCTTCATCAAGTTCCTGAACGAGTTTGAACAAGGCCTCGAAGGTCTTCTCAATGGTCACCCGGTCTTTTTCGCGATTGTATTCACCCACGATTTGTTCGTAGTGTTGCTGGAAGTCGGTGCGTAGCGGGTTTTGCTGCAAGAGTCGTTGCAGTCGTTGCTCCACCGCCTGGCGAAGGTTCTGGACGGTGCTGTTCTTTTTCGGGCTGCGTTCAAACTCTTTGCGCAGTCGGTCAAAATCGATCTTGCTGATGTCGTAGATACCAGGCTCCTCACCCTGCCTGTCGGGCTGCACCTCAATCGCCTCATTCACAACCTGATGCAATTGCTTGATGATGTCCGTGATGTCGGCTTGCTCGCGATCCTGCTGCAGGCTCTTGTAGATGATGTTGATCGCATCCCGATCAGACCGGTAGGCATTAATGCCCTGAACGTTGATGCAGGCCTTGAACTTCTTGAACACCTCGCGGCACATCACCTCGAAGCGCTTGCGGCTCTCGTCATTCTCGTTGGCCGCCTCCTTGCATGCCACGATGGCAGCGTTGCGCTCGAAGCCGGTCTTCTGAATGACCTCATCAAGTGTGGTGTGGCGGTCTTCGAGGAATACCCGCACCAATAAAATCGCCTCGGCCAGGTCTGCCAGCAGTTCCTCATCCGGTCTGGCCGGGTCGGTCGAGCCGCCTTCACCTTCCGGTTGCGTGCCGGCGAAGGTCGCGAGTGCCTTACGCAGATGCTTGAGAATGCCGCAGTAGTCCACGATCAGGCCGTTGTTCTTGCCCTCGTTCACACGGTTGGCGCGGGCAATGGCCTGCATCAGGGTGTGGGCCTTGAGTGGTTTGTCGAGGTAGAGCGTAGAGAGGCTAGGCACATCAAAGCCGGTTAGCCACATGGCGCAGACGATGGCCACACGCAGCGGGTGCTCCTCTACCTTGAAGGCATCATCCAGCGCCATCGTCTGCATGTTGCGATACTCTGGCATGCTGCGCATCGACTCGGGCAGGTCGATGCCTTCTTTAATCAGCTTGCGGTGCGGGATGATGTCCAGATCCCACTTGCGGAACTTGTCTACTTCACCTTGCTCCTCGCTCACCACCACCGCCATGCAGGTCTCCCGCATCCAGTCGAGCTGGCGATGGCGGAACAGCTCTTCTTGCTCGTCGGCGATCGATGCCAGTTCCTTTTCCAGCTCGCGGATTCGTTCGTCCCAGTAGAATCTAATCAGGCGGTGCATCCGTACGCAGGTTACCTTGTCGATGCACACCAGCATCGCCTTGCCGGTTTCCCACGCGGTCGAGTAGTGCTGCACGAAGTCCCGCGCCACCTGGTCGAGCCGCTTGTCGGCGGTAATGATGTGATAGTCGCGTTTGAGTTCCCGCTCCAGCCGCTGCTCGACATCGATGTCCTCGGTCTCCAGCTCTTCTAGCTTTTCGGCAATGCGTTCGTTGAGGTCGCCTATGGCCACGCCCAGCTTTTCGCCACGGGCGTCGTAATAGAGTGGCACCGTGGCGTTGTCGTCAACCGCCCGCTGAAAGTCGTAGGTGGAGACATACTCGCCGAACACTCGGCGCGTGATCTCGTCATCCTTGAATAATGGCGTGCCGGTAAAGCCAATGTAGCTGGCATGGGGCAGGGCGTTGCGCAGGTTAAGCGCCAGTGTGCCGTACTGGGTGCGGTGTGCCTCGTCAGTGATGACGATGATATCGTCGCGCTCGCTATAGGGCTGTTCCGGCTCCACCTTTTGATTGAACTTCTGAATCAACGAGAACACGTAGGCCTTGTGCTGGGTCAGCAGTTCGTTCAGGTGATGGCCGCTGGCGGCCCGGCACGGCTCCTGCTCGCTCACCACACCGCAACCGGCAAAGGTCTTGTAGATCTGGGTGTCGAGGTCGTCACGATCAGTTAGCACCAGGAAGGTAAAGTTGCCGCCGAGCTTGCGGTGCACCTTGCGGGTGAACATCACCATCGAATAGCTCTTGCCCGAGCCCTGGGTGTGCCAGAAGACTCCCAGCTTGCCCTGTCGCGCCTTGCGGTCGCGCACCGACTGGATGGCACGGTTAACGCCAAGAAACTGGTGGTTGCGGGCGATGATCTTTTTCGGCTCACCGGCGGAATCATCGAACAGAATGAAGTTCTCCACCAGGTCGAGAAAGTTGCGCTTCTCGCACACGCCCTTGAGCAGCGTCTCCATATCCACCGCCCCAGGCGCCTCCTCGGCCAGGCGCTTCCACTCGTTGAAGTGCTCCCAGCGGCTGGTGATTGAGCCGATCTTGGCTTGCTCGCCATTGCCGAACATCACGATGGCGTTGTGGTGAAACAGGTGCGGAATGGTATCGAGGTAATCGGAGAAATTCTGCTCGAAGGCGGTCTTCAGATTCTTGTGCAGGTTCTTGCACTCGATAAATAGGAGCGGTAAGCCGTTGATGAAACCGATGATGTCCGCCCGCCGCCGGTAGAGGTCGCCCCTTACCCACAGCTCGCGCACACAGAGAAATTCGTTATTTTCCGGTGTCTCGAAATCGAGCACGCGCAGCCGTTGCCGCACTCGCTCGCCTTGCTCGTTGCGGAAGGTGACCTGCACGCCATCGCGCATCTGGGCGTAGTTTTCGCGGTTGGTGGCGGCCATGGTCTGCGAGGCGACAATGGCGGTGATCTGCCGCACCGCATCGTCATAAGCCGTATCCGGCAGGCCCGGATTCAGCGCCCTCAGCTTCTCATGCAGTGGGCGTGTCAGCACTACCTCACGGTCGGAAGGGCGTCCCAACAGACTGTTCGGTCCGAAGTCCTCGTTGTTGTAGGCGTATACCGACTGCCAGCCGAGTTGATGCTCCAGGTAGTCGGCGGTGGTCTGTTGGACGAGGGTGTCTTCAGTGTACTTATTCAAGCCTGCTCCCAATCCCTATTTATTTTGTTCAACAATTTTAGCGATTGCATCAATGGCATTTTTAACCTCGGGCACCAGCTTGTCCCGCTCCTTCTTTGTCAGCCACTTGTTTTTAGAGCCACCCTTCTTGTCATATGGATGAGAACCCGGAAGTTTATTTCTTCGATCATGGGCAGCTCTGAGTGACTTCGCAATTGCTGGATACCTGGTACCAAATTTACTTGTCTTCCCAATAAGTACCCCATAATTTACTAAATCACCGTTTTTATTCGTTGAACTAGAATACCCGTCTAACCCCTTTTGCCTGAGGAATTCAAATAACTGTCGTATGACTATATCTGAAAAACTGTCCTGCAAACCAAGCCACTCGGAGTATGCACCTGGAAAGCGTGCCTTTGCCTCTATGAGAAATTGCAGGGCATGTTCATACTCTGTGCCAAGTAGTTCCCGCCATATAGACGTACGGTTACAACCGTAGAGCGACGCCAGGGATTCCCCGACCCAATCCCTCGTCCTTCGCCGATGCTGACGACGGATGACACCAAGAGACTTGAGTGTGCTACTACAAGTGTGCGACAAGTCTCTTTGCCGCAGACCGAGCGAGCCGAGCGTTACATTTCTTTTCTGTAACTCGCGCGCGCCCGCCAGCTGCTCCATCAGTGTTCCTTTCAGCAAGGTAACCGCATGTCCTCCGGGCAAGAATTCCCGGTCCGTGAAAATGGGTGCAAGAAGGCTGCGACAGATAGGGTGCTCCTGTGCCAGCCTGCGTCGGTCACGAATCAGTCCCTCTACTTCACATTTCATAAGGAAATGCATCACACCCCAGGATAGTGCCACACACTGCGATCTGTATCTGGCGTCCTTACGCGCCATCGGGAGGCCACGCTGCATCTCGCCCAGTCCCGCAAGGCGTGCAACCATATGCCAAAGTTCACCACGAACATATGAATAAGGAACTCCAGTCTCCAGATAACTGAGTGCCACCTTGGCAATACGTGTTTTATTGTCATAGTTCGTAAAGTAGGCCACAAATGCATCAATATGCTCCGGGTGCCTTGGAAGCAATCTAAGCACAAGATTCAGTATTTCCGTGTCTTCCGGCGCTCGATACATTACGTACCGGAACCGGGTTTTATCTATAACTTTCTGTGGTTTTCCTCCGATTGCACTCTTGAGAATCTTACGGGCCTCTATTGTTGCCATTGATTGCTCGTCTTTTCCCCGACCATCTGTTGGTGCAATGCTCGGCAATGACCCCATCGCCTCACTTGCTGATTTAAGCTCTCGAATGTCAAATTTCGAGCTTTGCGGTATTAATCCACGATGTCGACATTCCTGCTCAAGTCGGATCGCCGCTTCGCGCACCTCATTTTCACTTCGCCCGAATAAGCGTATGTCGTCAACATAGCGGATATAACGGAACGATGCCTTCTGGAGTTGGATATCGATCGGCAAAAAGAAGGCTTCGGCGAGAAAGTCAGAAGCAATAGGCCCTTGCGGTATGCCATGGCCCGTCATTGCGGCAATATTGTCCGCCGACCAGACGCGTAGCCAGTCTTTCAGTGCATTCTCAGTATCGGGCTCATTGTTATCCGGTGATGCGATCGACAACAGTAAATCATGTGATATTGTGTCGTAATATGCAGAGAGGTCAAAATGTGCTGACCACCTGAGCCTCAAATCAAATGCCTCGGTGCATGCATCCTGGAAAGCGCCATAGGCGGTTTGCCACCGCTCCATAAAAAATATCGAGTCCCTTGGGCTCGCCAGCTTATTGCTGAATACTGTCTTCAGCTCAACTCGCTGTCTTTTCTTGTACAACTTAGTTGCGAATTGATTGGCAATTGCCTGTAGGACAATTTGGTCCTCGATGCCCAATAATGACAGTGGTCGTTGCAGGCCAGAGGGTTTTGGCAGGTATAGACGTGTTGCATGGCTAGGCTGCCACGCTTTTGCCGCCAATGTTTTGTGAAGCTCCCTGATATGCTCGTCGATGGCACTCTCATACACCAGATACGACTCGCGAAAGAAACGCTTGTACTGAAGGTTGCGCCCGGTATTGATACGCCGCCATGCGAGTTTGAGATTTTGCGTCGATATCAACGATTGCCACTTCATCCTTGACTCTCCGTGTGACCCCAGTTACACAACTAATTCGCCATTAATTAGGCGCGGGAGGATCAGGTCACGGGCTTTAGAAAGAACTTTAATTTCTTTTTCTAACACAGACATTAGCCTGTATGACGGCTCAGTCTTCTCGTGGAACAAGTCCAATACCTGTTTGGGCGGTATAAGTATGACAGCGCGTACAAAGTCATCTGGCCGTACCGCAGGATAACTTACACCAGTAGCATGATTCACCAAGTGGCTGACAAATTCATCAGTAGTTACGAGCAATTATAGGTAAGTAAATGGGACAGTAATAGGCGAGAGAACAGTAAACCCAGTTGAAAACACGTCATTTTCTTCTGGGTCGAGAATCAAAGCATAAGCGCGAAGGTTCGGTCGAACATTCGACCAGATAACATCGCCAGACTGGGCCTTTCTTCTCGCGCGCCCTGGCGCTTCTACAGCTGAGATCATATTTTTTGTAACAACTCGCCCTTGTGTTACTGATGAAATGTCGACGTAGTTAACCTCATCGGGCAGATCTCGTGTTTGGTAGCTTTCGCTATTCGCTGCGGCGATGTCTCCCAATGTCATTTTTTCCCACCCCTCCGGTACGCCGTCTTTGATTTTGACGTGTTCGTGGCCGGGGAAACGGAGGTGGACAAACCATTCCTTGTAGAGCAGCCGTGCGGCCTGCTCTAGCAAGTGTATCCGCCGCCGGTTGTTTTCGATCAGGTCGTCGTAGGCAGAGAGGATGGAGGAGATGGAACCCTGTGTATGCAAATCCGGAAGAGTAAATTTTATATTTCGCATGTCACGGATCGGCAACTGGGGTTGCGCGACACCACTCCGCAAAGCGTTAACCTGTCCGTGAAACTGTGGAGAGCGAAGGAAGTGATACAAATACGACGGCATAATTTCTTCTTGATTACACCTCAAGACAACCATCCCAGAATTGATCCGCATATGTTCAAATGGAACTGCAGCACTATAGAATGCAGAATTGCCAATAGTCCCTCTGGTCGTTAATGCGACATCGTCACGCTGCAACTTCCCCTTGCGAAGCTCGTTATCTTTTTGCTCGGTGATGAATTGGCAGTGCGAGAAGTCGAACCCGTTTCTGGTTACATTAGTAGCGCTCAGGAATACACAGAATCCATCGTCGGAAAACTCGTCCTGTTTTGGATAGTTTTTACCCCGATCGCCATCGATGATTTGAAATGGAGCAGATCCAAAGTCGATGGACCTTACATGACTCATATCCCCAACTCCTCAAAATTCTTTTTGATGGTCGCCGCGAGTGTGATGGCCTCGGTGTTTAGGTCTTCCAGCTCGACATGGATTTCGCGCAGGGTTTCCTCGAAGTCGAAGTCTTCGTCTTCTTGCTCGGGAGCAACTCCGACATAGCGGCCGGGGGTGAGGCTCCAGTCGTTGGCTTCAATTTCCTTGAGGCCCACCAGTTTGACTAGCCCTTCCACGTCACACAGTTTGGCCTCGGGGAAGCGTTCGGTTAGCCAGTGGGCCTGTTTCCAGAAATAGCGCACCTGTTTGAGCTGTTCGACTACGAGACCACGAGCTTCGTCGGCGGCCTTGCGGGCGCGAGTGATGTCGCGGTTCACCCAAGCATCGCTTTCTTTGGCGTTGCATTCATTCTCACAGGTGTCGATCAGGCGGGTAGCGAGTTTATAGATAAGGTCGGTCTGTTTGATGAGGTCGCGGCTGGCTTCACTCATCGGCTCAAACGCTCCGATGAGCTTGAGCAGTGCTGCGTTGGTATCAGGCGCTGCCTCCCATTGGCTGGCTGCCTTTTGCATACGCTTGCGGAACTGTTCAATATCCTGATCAAACAAATTGGTCACCTTTTCCAGCTCCTTCAGCACGTCTGCCTGCGGACCGGTTTTGGGCTGGCTTTTCAGGAACAACTCCAGTATTTTTCGCAAGCCCTTCAATGCCTCTACATAGTCCGGCAATGGCTGTGCGGTCAGACCCGTTTCATCTTTCAGTTCAAAACTGCCTTGCGTTTCGTCCACGACATTGCCGAGGTATTCTGAAACCAGCTCCAAATAGCGTTCTGTTTCATCCCGGTAGAGCCAGACGATGGCTTGCAGATTTTTCTGCTGCTCGGGTGAAAAATCGTAGATCTTGCGCGTGACCTTGCGGTAGACGTTGCGTGCGTCGATCATCAGCACCTTGTTCTTATGCGCCTTGGGCTTGTTGCGGTTGAGGAACCACAACTCGCAGGGGACAGCGCGGGTGTAGAAGAAATTGGAGCGGATGGCGATCATGGCGTCCACGTCACCGGTCTCAATCAGCTTCTGCCGTACCTTCGCCTCGCCACCGCCGGCACTGGAAGCCTGGGAAGACATGACGAAACCGGCGCGGCCCTTTTCGCTCAGGTAACTGTAGAAGTAGCTGATCCAGATGTAGTTACCGTTGGAAACCTTCTCCTTTTTGTTGACGCCGGGCAGGCCGAACGGCAGGCGCGGGTCGCTCTTGACCTTGTCGGCGTCGATCTCGTCCACGTTGAAGGGCGGATTGGCCATCACGTAGTCTGCCTTGCCGACCAGTTCGTGCGGGTCTTCGTAGTAGGTGATTGCCTTCTGGATGTCGCCTTCCAGCCCGTGGACGGCCAGGTTCATCTTGGCGAGCCGAATGGTGGTGGCGTTCTTTTCCAGGCCACGGAAGGTGAGTCGCTCTGTGGGGCTCTGGCCGTGTTCCTCGACGATGCGCGCACTCTGCACGAACATGCCGCCGGAGCCGCAGGCCGGATCCAGCACGGTGCCGCGCTCGGGGTCGAGCACGTGTGAGATCAGCGAGACCAATGAGACGGGGGTGAAGAATTCTCCGCCGTCGTGGGCCTTCTGGTCGGCAAACTGGGTGAGGAAGTATTCGTAAATACGACCGAAGACGTCGCCGGAGACCTTCTTCAGCTCATCGGGGTTGAGGGTACGCAGCAACTGGCCGAGCACCTGGTTGTCCAGCTCCTGATATTCGCCCTTGGGCAATACGCCGCGCAGGTTTTCGTAGTCCGCCTCGATGGAGTCCATCGCCTCTATGATGGCGCGGGCGCGGTCCTCGCTGTCAGGCAGGGCCACGAGGTGATCGAACTGCGCCTTTGGCCTAAGATAAATGGCGCTTTGCTGGGAGAAGTCCTCCTTGGTCAGTGCCCGTGTCTTGCCGCCGCGACTGGGCAACTTCGGCTCGATCTTTTCCTTTACTGTCAGGTAGCGGCTATAGGCGTGGCGCAGGAACACCAGACCCATGACGGGCAGGAAGTATTCGTTGCTGGCGTAGTTGGAGTTGGCGCGCAGGTTATCTGCGGCACTCCAGAGACGTTTTTCAATGGCTTCAATGTGTTCGAGTTGTGGCATTAGCCTGCTTCCTCGTTGTCCGGCATCTCAGGGATATCCATGAATATGTTCATCAATGGCCGGTTGACGTAGTAGTTGTAACGCCCGATCTTGTGTTTTTCGATGAAGCCCTTTTCCGTCAGCTGCTCCAGATATTTGGCGGCTGTCAGTCTCGAAACACGTAAATCGTTTTGAACAGATTCGATCTTGGTGTATGGGTGCCGAAATAGATTGTTGAGCAGATCCTGGCTGTAGATCTTCGGCAGTTCCGCGCGGATACGGTGTTTGTAGGCCATCATGATTTCCTTGATGCGCCGAATAATCCAGATGGTCTGGCGCGCAGTCAGCTCAATACCTTCGAGCATATATAGAATCCATGGCTCCCATTCGCCCGTGTCACGCGTGGACTGCAGCAGGCGATAATAGTCCGTCTTGTTGCGGATGATGTAGCGGCTGAGGTAGAGCACAGGGATATCGAGCAGCCCCTTGGCCACCAGATAGAGTATATTAATGATGCGTCCGGTACGGCCATTGCCGTCGTAGAAAGGGTGGATGCTCTCAAACTGGTGGTGGATGACTGCCATCTTGACCAAGGGGTCGGCGTCATACAGCGCATCGTCATTGATGAACTGTTCCAGGTTACCCATAAGGCGGATGATCTCGCCGTGGGCCTGTGGCGGCGTGTACACGGTTTCGCCGGTCTGCTCGTTCTTCAATGCGGTGCCCGGCAGCCTGCGGATACCGGCGTCGTTCTGTTCCAGTACCTGGTGGGTATCCACGATTCGGTTAATACTGATCAGACGGTCACGCCTGACTTGCTCGAAGGCCGTCTTCAGGGCTGTGGCATAGCGGCTGACTTCCTTCGCCGCAGGATTGTTGAGGTACTCCGCGAACAAGTCGGCCTTGTAGAGTTCATCGTGGGTGGTAATGATGTTCTCGATCTCGGAACTATCCTTGGCCTCCTGCAGGGCAAGGGTATTGATCAGGATATGCTCGTTCGGGATGGTGGCTGCTAACCCTTTGAGTTCGGCCAGGTAGCGGTGTGCCGGGGCGAGTGCCTTCAGAACCGCCCGGGTCTCCAATTCGGCATCAGGCGGCAGTAATGAGAGTGTGCCTTGGGTCAGCATCATTTCTGGTCCGGGATTATATGTATAGAAAGTGGTTACTTTCTATACATATAATTGGCTCATGTCAACAAAATACTACTTTTCTATACGCGACTAAATCCATATGTATAGATTTTTACCTATGGCTAAATTACCAAATATTTCCTTATAGTTTAATTGCTTATATGGCAGTAAATCGGTGATTTTCCATTTCGGGACAGATTCTCGATGAATTATCGCATCTGATCTGGCTGCCCCGGTTACCTCCCTAGATAGGCTGATGTGACCTGTTCGCGCTCATGCCCTAGCTCCTGGCTGATGGTGAGCCGCGCTTCTCGGTCTGCCTCGCGTTGTTCCGGAGTCAGTGCCTTTGAATCAGGCCCGCCGACGGCCGGGCATTGCCAGCCAGTCAATTCCTCGTAGCGGTTTTGCGCATAGGCATGGCGCAGCCCGTGCATGTTGGAAAGCCCGGCGCGTACGGTGTTGCCCTCATAGACGCGCATCTGCTGGACGTAGTTGCAGTTACTCGGGATCAGTGAACCAAAGCCTGCAAGTCTGCGCGCCCGATTGAGTACGTCCCGCTGTTCTTCAGTCCTGACCGGAATCATCCGTCCCCTACCGCCCTTGGTCCAGCTGGGTTTGAGCACGATATGATCGCCCTGGTCGGCATAGCTCGGCTGGAATTTCATCGCCTCTTCGCGGCGCAGGCCGAAGGCCTGCTGCAGTTCCAGGCTCATGCGAACGTGTTCGTCGCGGACCTTATCCAGCTGGAATCGGGTAACGGACTTCGCTTTGGACTCGTTGGTAATGAAACGCCGATCCGGGATACCGTAGTACTCATTGGCTCTCGCCACGACATTGCGCTTGTCGACCTTGTTTGCCCACCAGCGAATCACGGCCATGCGGTTCTTGATGGTACCGGTTGACAGCTCCTGCTCTCTCCAGAGTTTAAGTAGTGCCTCGATATGTTTAGGCTTCAGGGATCGAGGGATCATTTTACGATAGCCCAACTCATGGAGCTGGTTCGCCATCAGGCTCAGCATCCACTCGCGTTTGGACTGGGTGCCATGGCTGCCTTCACGGCACTGGTGGCAAAGTTTCTTCAGTTGGTAGTTCAGGTCTCTCATAGTGTTCTCTCTTTCTGGTTAGTGTTTCTGATCTACTCGTCAGCCTGAACTGAGGAGTTCGCTTTCACGAAACGATCATGGGCCACAACGCCCTGTCGACCTGAATATGCCTGGTCAGAGGCAACGCGTGCTTTCCTCGGTTGAGGGATAGCCTCGCGTGATCCAACATGCCCGAGCACGGGCGTACTTTGAGTGTGGTGAAACACCTCCTTTGATGTAGGCAGGACAATCCTGCGGTTTGTGAAAATGAGCACGGCAAGACAATAGCCAAAGGCAATCGCCGGGCACGAGGCTCGTGGTTTAAGACAGGCGGATGCCTGCTGGATAGAACAGCCTTGTGGCTGTTCTGATTTCGAAGATGGACAGACCTTTCGGCGCTGCCCGATGTGGAAGATGGACCGCAGCTTGCGCTGATGCACCGTCACACGATCCGATGGTGCCTTGCTTGCCACTTTGCCGTAGTGGCCACGGATAAAACTGATTGCGTGTAGCGAGTATAGACAAGTCATTCGTCGTTGTCGTTCCTGATTGTGAAAAAATATCATGCAAACGACGCCATAATCCCCGGGGCAGTCGGACGTATGTTTAAAAAGTTCTGGCACGCTGCGTACTTAAGTCCCGAATGCGTCCGCGTCACTACCGCGCTTCGCTGTGTAGTGACGCGGACGCTCGCACGTAGCAACGCGTGTGCCAGGCACATGCCTGTCACACAGGTTGCATTAGGTTGCATCGGGCAGCCTTCGGTACGCGTGTGTTGTGGTGGTTCCATGGAACCACCGGCTATTTCTTGCATGAGCGTTGTGCGATCGCCATCACGCGTCGCACAAGCGCACTGTTTTCGTCAATCGGACCAGGCGCTGGCAGTTCGACCTGTGCTTGTGCAGCCTCCGTTCGCTGTCGTGTCTTGCGTGTCTGCGCCACACGTAAGGCACGCTCCGGCGTAAACGTGCCTTCGTGGGCACGCTTGATCAGCGCACGCAGGCAGCCGAGTGGCGAAGAGCGTATGGCGCCGGCGGCGATGATTCCGGCCCACTCATCCAGCACCTGCTGGTTGCGTGGTGCCTCCAGTGCAGCAAGCATCGATGCCGCCTCGGCGTGTTCTGCCGGCAACAGATCCTTCGGGTAGTCCAGATCAGAGTCATCCCCACCACCACGAACGACTGGTTCAGTTTCCGGCATAGGTGGTTGTGGTGGTTCTTTTTGGGTTCCTATGGTGGTTCCTGGTATGACACTGGTGTCAGGGGGACCCTGACTCGCGTGTCCGGGGGTGGCGACACCATGGTCAGGGGGCGGTGACAAATTGTCACCCCCCTCCAGCAACAGCCGGTACCGATTCGAGGAACAGGAACCATCGCTGCGATAGCGTTGCTCGGCCGTTATCAATTCACGGTTGATCAGTAGTTGAATCGCACGCTGCACGGTGCGTTTCGAGACACCCACAGCACCTGCAATGGTTGCGACACATGGCCAACAAATACCCTGATCATTTGCGGCATCGGCCAATACCACCAGGACGAACTTGGGCACCGGCTTGAGATCCTGACGCAAGGCCCATTTCGATACTGCAATACTCACCGTTTCAGGACAGTACTATCGAATTGCTTACTCGCCGCTGGTTCCGATGATGATCTGAGCGACCTCGTTGGCCGGGTAGTACACGCGCCGGCCGATTTTGCGACCACAGGCCTTGAGTGATCGGGTCTGCTGGTCGCAGGGATAGCAAAGGCTGTAGCGCAGGCCGCCGGTCGTACGCCCCAGTAGTGCTGCCAGTTGTGTTTGTGAAAGCAACAGACCGTATCGTTCGGTGAGTTGGTTCTCCAGTGTTGCCATGCTGAGGCTTGCAGTGTCTTGCATAGTCAGTGATCTCCTTGTGCATGATTCGGAGACACGAGATTGCACAATCTGCTACGCGATATCCAGAACTAAACTCTTAGCAATGTGCTATAAAACACCTTAAATTGCAGTGTCAACGCGCAGTGCTGTTCCAGGTTTACTACGTCATGGTCTATCGACAGATTGCATTACTCGTGATTTCCAATCGTTAAAAGTGGAGACACAAGATTGCCAATGGAGGACTATGTTTACCAGCTTGAAAGC
>Ga0316193_10001437_pt1 | contig 16025 bp, 12 predicted proteins | sample MerIslsedime2_MG_FD_207735 | JGI IMG/M metagenome (GOLD analysis project Ga0316193, IMG submission 207735) | Coastal sediment microbial communities from Maine, United States - Merrow Island sediment 2 | ecosystem: Environmental > Aquatic > Marine > Coastal > Sediment | place: USA: Maine...
AAGCAGAGAAGAAATTCAAGGAAATAAACGAAGCCAACGAAGTTCTGAGCAATCCGGAGAATCGCAAAAAATACGATAAACACGGGAAAGACTGGAAACATGCCGACGAAATTGAAAAAGCACAGCAACAGCAGCAATATCATAGAGGTAGACAACAAAGAGGTCCTGGCCAATATTCAGAAGAAGACTTTTCAGACTTCTTCGGTTCCATGTTTGGAGGAGGATCTACAGGAGGTCGAGGTAGAAATGTACAATTCAGAGGACAGGACTACAATGCGGAATTACAGTTGGAACTGGAAGATGTCTATCGCACCCATAAACGAACCCTTACTATAAATGGCAAAAATATTAGGTTAACAATTCCGGCAGGCGTGAAGAACGGGCAGGTAATCAAAATTAAGGGGTATGGCGGAGAAGGAGTTAATGGTGGACCAAAAGGGGATTTACACATTAAATTTTCGATCCTCAATCACTCAAAATTTAAACGTGATAAGGACAACCTTTACGCAACGATTGATCTGGACCTGTACAAAGCCCTGCTAGGCGGGGAGGTTGTTATAGATACCTTTGATGGAAAAGTAAAGTTAAAAGTAAAGCCCGAAACTAAAAACCTGACAAAGGCAAAATTAAAGGGTAAAGGCTTTCCTATATATAAAAAAGAAGGTCAGTTTGGAGATCTGTACATTACGTATCAGATAAAAATACCAACCAATCTTTCAGATAAAGAAAAGGAATTATTTAAGGAATTGGCAAAACTAAGATAGATATGGAGCTAAAAGATTTTATACCAATTGTCCAGTTATGTGAACATTATAGTGTAGAGGTTTCATTTTTTAATGAACTCCATGAAGAGGGCTTAATCAGTATCACAACCCTTGAACAAACTTCCTATCTTCATCAGGATAAAATTAGTGATGTGGAAAAAATGATTCGAATCCACCAGGAATTAAATATAAATACTGAAGGTATTGATGCAGTTTTCAATTTGCTGCAAAAAATTGATAGTTTACAAAATGAATTGAATAAGCTTCATAACAGGCTGCGTTTGTACGAAAACGATTATTGAAAAAAATTTAAGAGGAACATTTGAGAAAGATTATTAATGACTGTATTATTCCAATTTTAAAATAATGAAATCCATAGAACTCATAAGAGAATGGATGCTAGCTCATCCAACTTCGACAACATTAATAAAATACGTTGTCCTGGTGTTATTGATAATTGGGTTTATTCAATTCCTGAGAAGATTCATTCGTAAAAATTTACCAAACTCTAAGGTTAAATATAAGTCTCAAAAGGGAATAGAAGTAATTGGTTATTTGATCCTGGTAATTCTTACGCTCTCCTATTTTACGGGGAATATTAAGGACTTCACATTGGCTATAGGGCTTTTATCAGCGGGGGTTGCAATTACCCTTCAGGAGTTAATCTTAAGCATTGCAGGGTCTATGTACATTTTCTTTGTAAAAGTGTATATCCCTGGTGATAGAATAGAGATAAATGGAATTAAAGGTGATGTTATTGATGTAGACAGTATTTATACCACTATGATGGAAATTGGGGAATGGGTAAGCAGTGATAATTACAGCGGAAGAATTATTAAATTGAGTAATGCATTTGTTTTCAAAGGCCCTATCTATAATTATTCCAAAGATTTCCCCTTTATATGGGATGAGTTTAATTTACCTATCAGGTATGGGTCAGATGTTGAAATGGCAAAAGCTATTATTATCAAGGTAGCAACTGATAATTTGTCTGAATATGTAGCGGATTCCATTACTAAATGGAAGGATGTTGTTGAACGCTATTATATCGAAGATGCAAAGGTAGAACCTACTTTGGCCATTACCATGACCGATAATTGGATTCAGTTCAACCTGAGATATATTGTCGATTATAAAAAAAGGAGGCTTACAAAACATATATTAAATGAATTGATTGGAAAAGAGTTTGAAAAAACCAATGGCAAAGTAATTTTGGCTTCTTCAACCGTTGAAATAGTGCGAATTCCAATGGTAAATATTAACGAAAAAGGTATAACTCAAACAGACAATGACAATTACTAAACAGCATTTCATCCCCTTCTTTTTACTTTCACTGCTAATTTCATGTAACTCACCTCAAACAGCGGATCAAAAAATTGATTCAGCTGCCAAATCTGTCTCCACATCCTATAGCCCTCCTGTTTTCTCAAATGACAATCGTGTGGAAAAGATAAAGAGCATTTCTGCGGAAATACAGGAACTGATAGAGGAACATGCAAAAGAGCGCAAAATACCCGGGGTTGCATATGGCATAGTAATAGATAGTGAGCTCATTGTTGCTGGGGCTACCGGGCTGCTTGATATTACAAAGGAACTACCCGCAACTACAGGGGCTGCATTTCGAATAGCATCCATGAGCAAAAGCTTTACGGCTATGGCTATTATGAAACTACGAGATGAAGGAAAATTATCACTCAGTGATCCGGTCGCTGATTATATCCCCGAAATGGCAGCACTGAAATATCTCACTTCTGATTCTCCTGTCATTGATATTGAAAACCTCATGACAATGACCGCAGGCTTCCCGGAAGATAATCCCTGGGGGGACCGTCAATTAGATGAGCCGGATCAAATGCTCATAAATCTTCTTGCTGAAGGTATTGCATTTTCTAACCCTCCCTCCTATACATTTGAGTATAGTAATACAGGATATGCCTTATTAGGTAATATTATTAGCCGTGTTTCCGGAATGCCTTATCAGCAATATATCACAGAGAATATTTTACTGCCACTTGGTATGAAGCATACCTATTGGGAATATGATGAAATTCCAAAGGAACAGTTGGCGATTGGATACCGATGGGAAGATGATCAATGGAAACTGGAACCCATGCTTCATGACGGGTCTTACGGTGCCATGGGAGGTTTAATAACTTCTATAGAAGACTTTAGCAAATATGTTAGCTTTCACCTTTCTGCGTGGCCGCCCAGGAGCGATGCGGATAACGGACCCGTTCAGAGAAGTACTTTAAGAGAAATGCATACGCCCCAATTTTCAAGCTTAAATGCTGAAGCCACAGACTTCAACGGGAATCCTTGTGCATCAGTTTCCGGATACGGATACGGATTAGGGATTCATACTAATTGTAAAGGCCTAAAATTGGTCAGACATGGCGGTGCACTACCCGGTTTTGGAAGTAATTATGTATTTTATCCAGACTATGGCGTTGGGATAATGGCCTTTGGTAATCTTACCTATACGGCTCCATGGCCCCTTAAAAAGATAGAAAAATTACTATTTGAAAGCCTGGACTTAGCGCCTCGAAAACTTCCCGTATCGGTTATTTTAAAGGAAAGACAACAACAAGTAAGTCAATTAATTCAAACCTGGAGTCCTGATTTGGAAGAGGAACTGTTGGCCGAAAATTTCTATATGGACAAATCCCGTGAACACCGGATGGCGGAGGTAAAAGAGATTTTTGACAAAGCAGGCACAGTTATCAGCACAAATGAAATTAAACCTTATAATCAACTTAGGGGAAGTTTTAGCATTAAGACAGAGAATGGAGTCATTAACATCTTTTTTACACTAACCCCTGAAAAAGAAGCAAAATTACAGCAACTTAATTTATCATTTGAATCTGAAGAATCCAAAAAGAAGTAAAGAGTGCGCTTGCACTCTTTACTGGTCCTTAGAGAAATAACATATCTTTAAAGCCTATTCAACCATCTCTTCTATCCCGGTTTCTATATTGCGCTTTATTAAAAACTCCTCAACCACTTCTTCCAGGCTGGGTTTCCCAATAGATTGAAGGTCATAAAAAACCCGCGTGCTTGGTTTTCTAATATTTATCACCCTGTTTAAATCTATGGGCGTACCAATAACTACTGCATCGCAATCACAACTATTTATAGTCACTTCCAAATCCCTGAGCTGGTGAACACCATATCCCATAGCCGGTAATAATTTTCCAATTTTCGGATAAGTCTCAAAGGTATCCTTCAATTGCCCTACAAGGTATGGTCTGGGATCTACGATCTCAGAAGCTCCAAATTTTTCGGCAGCCAAAGTACCTGCTCCAAGTTTCATTCCTCCATGAGTTAATGTTGGCCCATCTTCTACCACCAACACCCTTTTATTTCGTATTACGGAAGGATCTTCAACACTTATTGGTGAGGCAGCATCAATTACAATTGCGTTTGGAACAACTTGAGTAATTAATCTTCGGAGTTTATCGATATTTTTGGGGCGTGCACTGTCTATTTTATTTATAATAACAACATCAGACATCCTTAAAGTGACTTCTCCAGGATAATATTTTGTTCCATGGCCCACTCTGTGAGGATCCGTAACAGTAATATGCAAATCAGACACATAGAATGGAAAATCATTGTTTCCCCCATCCCATACAATGATATCACAACCATCCGGATCATTCTCAGCCGCCCTTATAATATCTTCATAATCCACTCCTGCATAAATGACATTTCCTCTGACAATATGAGGTTCGTATTCTTCCATTTCTTCAATGGTACAGTTGTATTTCTCCAGGTCTTCCAGACGGGCATAGCGCTGTACCCTCTGTGCCTCAAGATCTCCGTAAGGCATAGGGTGCCGGATGGCCACAACTTTAAGTCCATTTTCAATAAGGATCTCAATCAATCGCCTGGCAGTCTGACTCTTACCACAACCTGTTCGGGTTGCGCCAACACTAATTAATGGTTTAGTGCTCTTAAGCGAGGTTTCTTTTCTGCCCAGTAAGACAAAATTTGCACCCGCAGTATTTACCAGGGCACTTTTATGCATTAGCTGTTCATAGGAGACGTCCGAATACGAAAAAACAACATCATCAATTTTAAGATCAACAATTAATTGTGTAAGGTCTTTTTCATCATAAATTGGTATGCCGGAAGGATATAATTCTCCCGCCAGTGAAGGTGGGTATTTACGATTTAAGATATTAGGAATTTGTGCTGCCGTAAAAGCTACTACCTCATAGCTCGCATTATCCCGGTATACGGTATTGAAGTTGTGAAAATCACGGCCGGCAGCTCCCATGATAAGGATTCTTTTTTTTATCATGTTAATTAATTTTTAGATACATTTAATCCTTCGAAGATATCCTAAGATTAATGCACTGGAAATGATAAAAATCATATTCAACGCCGCACATATGAAAACAACTAATAATATGATTAAAAGTTATCTGACAATTTTGATGATTTTTGCTTCTATTTTTATTCTGGAAGGCTGTAGCTCTCAAAAAAACACTATTTATTGGGTAAATAGCGTGAAAAATAATTGCACGAATGGCGCAGGTCAGATGAAATGCTTAATGATTCATAAAGGTGATTCCATGGACACACCGCAGTGGGAATTATTCTATGCCGAAATTGAGGGATTTACTTGGGAACCCGGATACTTTCAGAAAATTGAAATTAAAGAAGAACTTTTGAATGAAGAAAATTTACCGGCAGATGCATCCGGCATTAAATACTCTTTAATAAATGTCCTGGAAAAACAAAAGGATAGCCGTTTTGACCTGAATGCAAAGTGGATCTTGTACAGTATCCATGGAAATCTCGTCAGTCCGGGTAACCCTCCACCAACCATAGAATTCAAACTTTCTGAAATGAGGGTTTTTGGAAACAATGGCTGCAATAACTATTCGGGAAGCATTGAAAACATAACTTCAGATACAATATCATTTGGTCCTGTGATGAGTACAAAAATGATGTGTATGGAAATGGCTGTCCCGGATACTTTTGATCAGGCTCTATTCAAATCATTAAATTACAAGGTCGATAATCAATTTCTTATATTCACCGATGGCAACGGAAAAGAAACTTTGTCTTTTAAAAAAGAAGATTTATAAAAGCCCGGTAATTCTAAAATACCACAAGGACTGTGATGGAGTGAGGCTGTCTACAAAAGAAAAAGATTATATTAGCCTTTGGATTCAATAGCACCTTTTATGTTTGCAAAATTTAAATTACTCTTAAGTTTATTACTTGTTTGTGGCACATTGTTAACTCCGGCAGCCATACTATCACAAGTACCTTCAGAAACAAAGACACTTGATTCAACTTTGGTCAATCAGCCAAAGGCCATTCCTGTGATTAATATTATACAGGAAATGGAGAATATCAATAAGATATTAAAACAGATTGAGAACAAAATAGAACCAAGTAAAAGGGTCATTGAAATTGATTCTCTTATCCCCGTTCAAGCAGAACTGATAAAAGATCGGCAAAGTTATGTTCAAAATTTTATCAAAGCGAATCCCAATAGGCAAAAAGTAGATAATCAAATTAATAAATGGAACGGTTATAGGGATTATTTAAATGGGTGGGAAAGTACAATTAATGTTTATGAACAGCGAAATGCAATATTGGCTGAGGAAATATTACCCAAAGAACAAGTTTGGGAATTAACTTATCAAAATGCCATAGAGGAAAATGTACCGCCCGAACTTCTAACAAATGTAAAAAGCGTATTGGACGAAGTATTGCGTGTCAGTAAAAAAATTAAAAATGAAAATTTTTATTTTCTAAGACTTGAATCCAAAATTAACAATCAGAATTTAATCATTGAAGAAGTCATTGAGGAATTGATTGCTTTGAAAAATTCGGATGTTTATAAGCTCTTTTACTTACGACATCCACCTTTGTGGAAGACCTCATTTAAAACTGAAAAGACAGATTCTGACAAAAAAGCAGGTGTAGAATCTGTTTCGGAAAATATTAGAAATATTTTCAACTTTGCTAAATCCAGTGAAAATGATATTTACCTCTTTTTTATTGTTATTGGCCTGGTAATAGCAGGGATAATATATATAAGAAAGGGATACCTTAAATATGAAATAAAAGAACCATATGATGATCTGCAAAAAGCAAAAGATCTCATTGTAAATAAAACTGTTTGGGGTATAATGTTTATTTCTTTTTTATGTGCAAGATTTTTCTTTATTAATACCCCACAACTTTTTGATGACATCCTCGTATTTTTAATCCTGGTTTGTGCAATGCCTTTGGTGCAGACCTATATGGATAAACGGTTTAAAAACATCATCTACTTTGTTATTTTTCTTTTTATTTTGGATACTGCTAAAACCTATTTTTGGTTTTCATCCCCTCATTACAGAATATACCTCCTTATTGAGGCCACGTTAGTAGCGGCAACTGTGCTTTACTTTACGTATCCCTATTTGAAAACGAGAGAATTATACCAAAAACAATTCGGTGGTTTTTTGATACGACTAACGCCTACGATCTATCTTTTGTTAATCATTTCCATTGTCTCAAATATTTTAGGATATACAAACCTTACAGATCTAACTATAAAAATATGTACCCAGAGTAGTGAACTAACCATCGTCTTTTATGCCATTTGGAAAATGACCAAAGGAATTACCTTGGGTGCTATCCATAGTAATTTTAGTAGAAGAAAGCATTTCGATCCAATTAAAAAAAGGTCTATTGAAATCAAAATATTGCAAATCTTAAGGGTTAGTGTTTCTATATTTTGGGCTTTCTATTTTCTTAAAATGATAGATCTGTTAAGACCTTTTTCAGAATTTATAAATAGTATCCTTACTGAACCTTACAAAGTGGGCAGTATTACCTTTACTCTGGGAGTTATACTTACATTTATTGCTATCCTTGTGATATCGTTTCTTATTACCAGTTTCATATCATTTCTCTTAGACGGCAAAGATGTTGACTTTAAAATAATAAAACTTCCAAAAGGAATTCCCGCAGCCATATCATTGGTAATCCGATATTTTATTCTGGCTTTTGGTATTGTATTAGCTCTTTCCTCCCTTGGTATAGATTTAAGTAAATTTAATTTAATGGCTGGTGCCTTGGGTTTAGGTATCGGTTTTGGGTTACAAAACATTATATCAAATTTTATTTCGGGTATCATTTTAGTTTTTGAAAGGCCAATTTTACCTGGAGATACGGTAGAAGTCAACAATTTGCTTGGTACCGTAAATAAGATAGGGGTACGTTCTTCACGGATAAGTACCTATGATGGTGCAGAAGTAGTTGTTCCAAATAATAATTTAATTTCAAATGATCTGATAAACTGGACACTTTCTGACACTATTAAACGAATTGAAATAGTGGTAGGAACTACTTATGAATCAGACCCTAACAAGATTATCAAAGTTTTAACAGAGGTAGCTAATGAGCATAAAGATGTTCTGAAAACCCCTCCTGCCAGAGCTCTCTTTACTGATTTTGGCGAAAGTGCATTGAACTTTAAGGTGCTTTTTTGGGTTCATTTTGAAAATGGCTTACAAGCAAAAAGTGATATATCCGTTGCCATTTACAACAGATTTAAAGAACTCGATATAGAAATCCCTTTCCCGCAACGAGTGGTTCATTTTCCGCAAGGACTTAAAGACATCCAAAAGAGTGAAAACGAGATAATATCCCCCAAAGAGCAGAAACCAGAACGAGGTTCGTAAAAAACATATAGAGATTATCTAAAAGTTAATCTAATCTGATTTACTATGAAAAATAAGAGATTAAAGAAAATAAATTTCCTATTGATTATACTGCTTTTTTGTTCATTTATTTATGCGCAAAAACCCAGAGCACGGGATCTGGGAGTCCCTTTTGTGGGTACGCCTGGAACATTTAATGCGATAACAGATGTGAAAGGTGTTGAAGTAGGACACAGTACTATAATCTCAGGAAACGGCAACAATGTAGCTGGGGAGGGGCCTGTACGTACTGGAGTTACAGCAATTTTTCCCAGGGGAAAAAGATTTAATCCGGTTTACGCAAACTGGTATAGCCTCAATGGTAATGGAGAAATGACCGGTACAACCTGGGTTACAGAATCCGGCTTTTTGGAAACTCCGATAATGATAACAAATACCAATAGTGTTGGCGTGGTAAGAGACGCCGTTTTAAAATGGTATGTGGATACAGATTGGTATCGCGGTGAAGGCTGGTGGTATACCTATCCGGTGGTAGCCGAAACCTATGACGGTTTTCTTAATGATATTTATGGATTTCATGTAAAAGAGAAACATGTTATAGAAGCTATTAACAATTCCTCATCTGGAAAAGTTGTGGAAGGTAATGTAGGTGGGGGTACAGGAATGATGTGTTTAGGTTTTAAAGGAGGAATTGGTACGTCTTCCCGACTTGTTACCATTAAAGATTCAACATACACTGTTGGAGTATTGGTACAATCTAATTTTGGAGCAAAAAAGAACCTGACTATAGCAGGGGTCCCTGTAGGAGTGGAACTCAAAGACACCCTGAATTACGTATACAAGGCGGCACCTCAATCCCGACGGCAAGAAGGAGACGGTTCCATAATAGTTATTGTTGCAACAGATGCTCCTTTATTACCCCATCAACTAAAGAGAATTGCCCAAAGAGTGCCATTAGGTATCGGAATAGTCGGTGGCCGAGGCAGTAATGGTTCCGGAGATATTTTTCTTGCATTCTCCACGGCAAACGAAAATGCCTTTGACCGTGACAACACAACAGAAGTAAAAACTTTTTCCAACGACCTTATCACACCGTTTTTTGAAGCAACGGTTCAATCTGTGGAAGAGGCCATAATAAACGCTATGGTTGCGGCAGAGACCATGGAAGGAATTAATGGCAATAAAGCATATGCATTGCCCCATGACCTGCTTATTGAAATCCTGAAAAAGTATAAAAGAATAGATTGATACTTCTCTGGCCAGGTTTTGCTTCTGATTTTTAATGGCAAAAGAATAAAAATAAAGGCCGGGATTCCATACCCTGAGAATGATCCTGAAATTATAAATAGCAGATCCGACAGAATGTAATATAAGCTATGATCAGAAAATACTTTAAAATTATCTTCCTTGTGCTTTTAATGGGAATCCCTCCATTTCTTTCAGCACAGGAAAAAAAACCAAAAGTTGTTGTGGTATTGAGTGGTGGCGGAGCAAAAGGAATTGCGCATATTCCATTTATTCAATTATTGGATTCTTTAGGAATTGTCCCGGACCTTGTGGTGGGAACCAGTATGGGAAGTATTGTTGGGGGCCTATATGCCATGGGGTATTCGGGCGATAGTATTGCCAATATAGCCCTGAATGTCAATTGGAATCAGCTCCTTAGGGAAAAGGTTGCTTTGTCTGATGTAAGCATGGAAGAAAAAAGTGAATTTAAAAGATATTTAGCTCAATTCGATTTGACAAATGGCAAACCAAAGATCAACTCTTCTTTATTGGGGGATCAGAATTTAAGAGAATTTTTATCCGTCCTGACCTATCCTGCATACAGAATTAATGATTTCGATAAACTTCCCATCCCTTATAGAGCTGTTGCCACAGATATTGTTAATGGCAAAGAAGTAGTGATAAAAGAAGGCTCTTTAGCTATGGCTATGCGATCAAGCATGTCTATTCCCGGCGTTTTTAAACCTGTCCCTTATAACAACACCTTGCTCGTGGATGGTGGTATCCTGGATAACTTCCCAACAGATATTGCCAAAAAAATGGGTGCAGATATTATAATTGGAAGTGATGTTGGCGGTGGAATGGCAACTATCGAAAAGTTAGACAATATTGGCACTATTTTATTTCAAACCGGAATGTTAGCGAGTAATCTTAAGAATCCCGAGAATAGGGAGCTATGTGATATACTCATAGATCATATCCCCAATTTGAGTTATTCTACAGGAGATTTTGGAAAAAGCCAGGAAATCTATGAAGAGGGAAAAATAGCTGTAAAAGAAAATATGAAGGAATTGGTAATCCTGGCAGAACAATTAAAAGACTATCCGCTAAAAAAACATGAATTACCGCAAACAAAAGATAGGACCGTTTTTGATACCATTATATATAAGGGTATCAGCAGGGCTAATCTGGACCTTGTTAAAGCGAGAACCAATATTAAACCACATGTAGAATATTCAACCGAAGATGTCAAAAATGGCATAGATAGAGCCATGGGTACTGAAATTTTTAGTGAGATCAATTATAAGGCTATTGTAAATGGTGATAGTACAGGGTTTGAAATCGAAGGCCTGGAAAAATCTCAGCATCAGGCTAAAACTTCGTTGCATTATGACGACTACAGGGGTGTAGGACTGATTCTGAATTATACTGGTAGAAATATTATAGGTAAGGCTTCCAGGTTTTTGGTATCGCTGGATATTGCGGAACAACCAATGTTGAGACTTCAATATCAAAAAAATTTCGGAAGCTTAAAGGACTGGTGGTGGAGATCTGAAGCTTTTGCGGAACAATTAAGACAAAGAATTTATATTAGTGGAGAAGCTGCTGATAATTTTAGATATCGGAACTTCCTCTATGACAATGAGATAAATAAAAATATAAATTCACTTAAGAGTTATATAGGAATAGGGGTCAACTACAAATACAGCGATATACAACCAAAAGTTGATCCTGATGTCAACGAAAATGTGCTTTTGTTGAATGATTATATTTCCAATAGTTTAGAAGTATACGCTCAATATTTATTTAATTCCTTAAATGATGTGTTCTTCCCAACTGAGGGAGCATTTTTAAATGTCAACATCGGGAGGTCGCTATTAAATAATGTTAATTTGTCCTATAGCGATGATAATCTTGAGGATGTAAACGGAAAAACCAATGGGTTTACGAAATTTAACCTGACCTACGAAAAGAGAGTGCCGTTTCAACCAAAGATTACAGGAATCATTAGCGCATCTGCCGGCTTTATTTTTGAAGATCAACTTGAAACCAATGATATTTCGTTTACAGATTATGGCTACTCTTCGAAATACTTCCTGGGCGGAAATTTCGTCTCTCCAAATAAAGAAAGTTATACTTTTTCGGGACTACATGAAGCTGAATTAAATATTAATCAATTTATGAAACTGAACATTGGTCTTCAGCTAAATCCTTTTGAAAAATTATATTTCACTCCACATTTTAACATTGCTTCTGTTGGTTTTGAAAACTTTGATGAGTATATCAAAGATGCCTTTTCACCTAATGGTAAATGGTCAGATGCCATTGAAACAGGCACCTTAATATCTGCCGGAGCAAGATTTTCATATAATTCCATTTTAGGTCCTGTTAATTTTGATGTCTCCTGGGTAAATGATATTAACAAAGTTAGATTGACCTTTAGCGTTGGCATTCCATTTAATCGCTCCAATTAGATAATATAAATCCTTTTAAGCAATAGTTTAGTAAATAATAAGAGTTCCAGTCAGCTAATAGGCTTTTATACCATCATGATTTTCTCATATTGAAGGCCTGAATTCAAATTTAATATCCTTCCAAGTTTGTATCAAAGCCATTCTTTATTTCATCAAAAAACAGTAAATTACCTGTTAAGTATTAAAAGTTTACAGATGAAAAACCTAGACCGAAGAAACTTCATAAAAAAGACAACACTATCTGCTGCAGGTCTTGCGGCAGCATCAATCATACCTATTTCTGGTCATTCCCAAAATAGTCGTGAGACAAATGCAATGTACATGGGTGGATTTGCCGCTCCAAAATTAGAAACCATTCGAGTTGCGGTAATAGGAGTAGGCGCCAGAGGCCCGGCTCATTTACAATTTGCGGCCGCCCTGCCAGGGACAGAAATAGTTGCGATATGTGATCTCTATGAAGATCTTGCCACTAAATGGGCTGCCGTGGTTACCGAAATGGGCAATGGTCAAAGACATCAAAACATCGCTACTTATTTTGGGGATGAGAATGCATGGAAATTGATGTTGAAAGAAGTAAAACCAGATATGGTTTTTATTGTCACAAACTGGTCCAATCATGCTCCAATGGCCATTGAAGTAATGAACAGTGGAGCTCATGCCTTTGTTGAAGTACCCTTGGCTATTAGCATTGAAGAGCTCTGGAAGATTGTAGACACATCAGAAAAGACGAGAAAGCACTGTATGATGATGGAAAATGTCAATTATGGTCGTGACGAGTTATTATTCTTAAATATGTGCAGACAAGGAGTCATTGGTGAACTATTGCATAGCGAAGCAGCCTATATTCACGATTTAAGGACACAGATGAATGAGGTTGAACGCGGAACAGGTTCCTGGCGTACTTACCATTATGCCAAAAGAAACGGGAACCTCTACCCTACCCACGGTCTGGGTCCGGTAGCACAATATATGAATCTGGGTCGTACAGAAGATACCTTTAAAAGTCTCGTATCCTATTCCACTCCGGCAAGGGGTCGTGCTCTTTATGCAAAAGAAAATTTTCCTCAGGACCATAAATGGAATCAACTGGATTTTAAAGGAGGTGATATGAATACCTCGATAATAAAGACAAGTCTTGGAAGAACAATTATGGTGCAATGGGATGAAACCAGTCCCCGACCTTATTCCAGACTTAATTTAATACAGGGGACAAAAGGGATTTTGGCTGGTTTTCCAACCCGAGTTGCCTTAGAGGGAGGTATTGAAGGTATTACAGATAGTCATCATCAATGGGTTCAAGGAGAACAATTGGCATCTCTTTATGAAAAATATGATCACCCTTTATACAAGCGCTTGTCCTCTACTACCAGTGAAAGTGGACATGGAGGCATGGATGGAATGATGGTCTACCGGATTATTGAATGTCTTAGAAATGGCTTACCCCTTGATCAAAATGTTTATGAAGGATGTTTTTGGAGCGCAGTTTCACCCCTAAGCGAACGCTCCGTGGGCAGCGATGGGGCTCCCCAGGCTTTTCCCGATTTCACCAGGGGTAATTGGAAAGAAACCGATCCCCTCGGAATTATAACATAAGAAGAAGGGACAAATTTAATGACTAGTTCAAAGGACTAGTGATAGCAGATAAAAGATTGGCCATTTTATAATGAATTCTAACATTAAAGCAATCATAAGGCAATTAAATGAGCTTCAAAAGGGAAAGCCCTGGGTAGGAGAAACATTTGATAAAAAACTTGCAGCTATTACAGCAAAAGAGGCCTTTAAACGTCCATTACCCCAACTTCATAGTGTTGCCGAATTAATAGCTCACCTAACCAGTTGGAGAAAAGATATGATTTTGAAAATCCAAACCGGCAAGGGTAGCTTGACGACAGATAGTCATGAAAATTGGCCTACTAATTCGGAATTGGAATCTATTGGCTGGGAAAAACTTAAGGAAGCATATAAAAAAAGCCTTTCAGACGTAATAATGCTTCTGCAAAGCAAGGATGATCAATTCTTAGACGAGCACTATTACGATATAGATTTTAAAGGCACTTACCCCTATTCCTTTGCTATTGAAGGTATGCTACACCACGATATTTATCATCTGGGGCAAATGGGGCTGGTCATAAAACTAATTAAAGAGAATACAGAAGGGTAAAATTGCAATAATCTAAAATGAAATAACAGGCAAATTGCGGTCCAATGGATAACCCAAAAAGCATTAGGAAAGTAATAGAAACTCCCAGACTAGACCTCCGGGAATTCTTACTTGATGATGCTGAAAATATTTGGGAACTAAATTCTGACCCTGAGGTTCTAAAATACACAGGTGACCCCCCGTTTGAAACTATTGAAAAGGCAAGGGAATTTATCAACAACTACAGGGAATATAAAAAAAACGGCTTTGGCAGATGGGCTGTCATTACTAAAAACTCCAACACCTTCATTGGATGGTGCGGACTAAAATTGAATGAACAAAATATGGTTGATATCGGGTTTCGTTTTTTTAAGAAAGAATGGAATAAAGGCTATGCCACCGAAGCTGCCAATGCCTGCCTTGAACACGGCTTTTTGAATCTTAATTTAAATGAGATAATTGGCCGGGTTGCATGGGAGAACAAAGCCTCTATAAAAGTTCTGGAAAAACTTTCCATGCAATATTGGAAAAGAGATAGTTGCAAAGGCATTGAGAACTCCTTGTATTACAAAATATCTAAAGAACAGTATCTTCAGAATATAAAAACGAGCTTTTAATATATGGATTCGGACTCTGATTACCTCAAAATAAATAAGGCATCCTGGAATAGTAAGACTGATACTCATATGGAATCTGAATTCTATAATATGAAAGGATTCCTCGTTGGTGAGACATCCCTTAAAAATATAGAATTGAATCTCCTTGGGGATATAAATGGCCTGAGGATTTTGCATTTGCAATGTCATTTCGGACAGGATACGCTTTCATTGGGGAGGCTCGGTGCCCACGTTACCGGGGTTGATCTTTCTGACAAAGCAATCGACAGAGCCAGAGAATTAGCTTTGAAAACAAAAATAGATGCGAACTTTATTTGTTGTGATATTTATGATCTCCCCAAACATTTAAACAAGGAATTTGACATTATCTATACAACTTATGGCACTATTGGTTGGCTTCCCGACTTAAATAAATGGGGTAAAATTATTTCCAGGTTTTTAAAACCAGGAGGCAGACTTATTTTCGCAGAATTTCATCCGGTGGTCTGGATGTTTGATGATGAATTTAGTAAGATAGCTTACAGTTATTTTAATTCCGGTCCAATAATGGAAACTGAAACAGGAACGTATGCTAAAAGGGATGCAAATCTAACACTGAAATATATAATGTGGAATCATAGTATAGGAGAAGTAATTACAAGCCTGACACAAAATGGGATTGAAGTGACATCCCTTAAAGAATATGACTATTCCCCGTACAATTGTTTTAAATTCACCATTGAATCTGAACCAGGAAAGTTCAGGATTAAGCATCTTGGGAATAAACTTCCTATGGTGTACAGCATAGAAGGCAGAAAAAAGAAATCAGTTTCTATCAGTTAAACTATTATCATTCATGAGAAAATTCCTTTATTTAATTATGACCGTGGTCATAATATCCTGTAACAATAATTCGAAGCAAGATTTATCTGACCGAAGTGGCAGATATATAGGCCTATTCAAAAAAGGTAGTTTTGAAGATTCAATAGTATTTGAGATGGAACGAGATTCTACAAGCTGGAAAGTCTTTTTTTCAAGCCTGGAACAAAACGCGAATCGTATCCCTTTTAGGGAGCTAGAAGCAAAAGACGATTCGATTAACTTTAAACTTCAAAGTGATTTTCATACCTATTCGTTTAAAAATTTATGGG